>Ga0334884_1001256_pt1 | contig 39159 bp, 25 predicted proteins | sample GraSluR1_MG_7_FD_207215 | JGI IMG/M metagenome (GOLD analysis project Ga0334884, IMG submission 207215) | Sludge microbial communities from methane-producing bioreactor in Wageningen University, Netherlands - Granular Sludge_12_05 R1 | ecosystem: Engineered > Bioreactor > Anaerobic >... | reverse complement strand
CCCGGCAGTCGATGGTGCCCACGCGACCTTCCGCGGGCTCACGCCCACGGCTACCATTGTGCCGCCCCTGGCGGGGCTGTACGGCTGGCGGCGAGCCCTGGTGGCCTGCGATAAGGCGGTTGCGGCTCACCGTGCGGGTCCCGCCCGGCGAGACCCGCCGGCGCATCGTCGCGGAGCCCCGGCAGTCGATGGTTCCCACGCGACCTTCCGCGGGCTCACGCCCACGGCTACCATTGTGCCGCCCCTGGCGGGGCTGTACGGCTGGCGGCGAGCCCGGTGGCCTCCGATGAGGCGGTTGCCGCTCACCATGCGGGACCCGCGGGCACGGAGGCCCAGCGCCCCGACCACACTGGAGGATACTGATGCCCTTGCTTCGGCACGTTGGCTTGTCTGTGCTGGCCATTGTCGCACTGCCGCCGCTGTGCCCTGCAGCCGACGACGGGCTCATCGCCCACTGGACCTTCGACGAGTTCAGGGGCAGCCTGGCCGTCGACGCCTCGGACAGCGGCCACAATGCCCTCGTTAAGGCCGCGACGCTCACCAAAGGCGTCCGCGGCGGTGCCGTGCGGCTCGATGGCACCGGCTCCTCGATCGAGAGCAGCGGCGTCGGCGCCGCAGTGTCGGCCGAGGCGCTGTCCCTCGAGGCCTGGGTAAGGCCGGACACCGCCACCTTCTCCGGCTTCCCCAGCGTCATCCGCAAGGACGGCTTCTATGCCCTGCGTTTCGGCAATGGGACGCTGGGCTTCCTGCTGTGGGCCGAGGATCAGCCGGTGCGCGTGGAGTGCCCGCCAAGGCGGTGGGAGCCCGGCCACTGGTACCACCTCGCCGGCGTCTACGACGGGCGCCGGATGGTCCTGTATGTGGATGGCGGGCAAGTCGCCGCCGCGGATGCCCCGGCGGGCATCACCCCCCTTGAGGTCTCGCCCATGGCCTGCCTCCTCGGCGGCGGGCCGGGGAGGTACCCCTTCACCGGCACCCTCGACGAGGTGAGCATCTACTCCCGAGCCCTGTCCGCCGCCGAGGTTGCGGCCGCGAACGAGGCCGGCAGACAGAGCCTGGTGGCTCAGGCCGATCTGGCCTTCGAGGACAGGCCAGTCGGCGAGCGCCCAAGGCCCTTCCGCAAGCCGGAGCGTGAGATCACCATGGTACAGGACGGCTTCCTGTGGATCGATGCCGAGGACTTCACCGACTACGGCGGCTGGAGCCTGGACACGCAATTCGTGCACCTGATGGGCTCGGCGTACCTGATCGCCACCGGTGTGGGCACGCCCGTGGCGGACGCCACCCTGAGCCTCGACGTGCCGCGGGCGGGTACGTACCGCCTGTGGGTGCGGGCCCGCAACTGGGACAAGCGGCATTCGCCCGGCACCTTCGCCGTCAGCGTGAACGGGAGGCAGTCGGAGAGGGTCCTGGGCGCGGCGGACAGCGATGAGTGGCTGTGGGAGGACGCGGGGCAGTTCGAGCTGCCCGCCGGGCAAGTCCGCCTGGCCCTGCACGACCTCACCGGCTACTACGGTCGCTGCGATGCGCTGATCCTCACTACGGACCTGTCGTACACTCCTCCGCACGAGGTCACGGCCATCGCGCAGGAGCGCAGCCGGCTGACGGGGCTGTCGCTTGAGCCCGAGGAGGTCGGCAGCTTCGATGTGATCGTGGTGGGCGCGGGGGCGGCGGGCTGCTGCGCGGCGTTGGCCTCGGCGCGGGGCGGGGCAAGGACGGCCCTGATCCAGAACCGCCCGGTTCTTGGAGGCAATGCCAGCGATGAGGCGGGAGTGGGCATCAACGGGGCGGCCAGCTCGCACCCCAATGCGCGGGAGAGCGGCATCATCGAGGAGGCGGGCCGCGTCCGGGCGAGATACGGCCACCCGCAGATGAGCGAGCCGTTCCGGATCCTCGCCGAGCAGGAGCCGAACCTGTCGGTGTTCACCAACCGCCACGTGTTCGCCGTCGACATGCAGGACACCGAGACCATCGCCGCGGTGAGGGCCGTCGACACGCTCACGGGTGCTATCACCGCGTACAAAGGGCGCATGTTCATCGACTGCACCGGTGACGGCTGGGTGGGCTTCTACGCCGGGGCTCAGTACCGCAGGGGGCGCGAGGCCCGTAGCGAGTTCAACGAGAGCCTGGCGCCGGAGCAGGCGGACGAGATCACCATGAGCGGCTGTATCATGGGTGGCAACTCGCTGTCGTTTCGGGCCGCCGACACCGGCAGGCCGGCGCCCTACGTGGCGCCTCCCTGGGCGCCCAGGTTCCCCTCGGCCGAGGAGTTTGGTCGCTCTATTCGCTACTTCACCGGCGGCGAGTGGTGGCTGGAGCACCGCGGCGAGATCGACGACGTCTACGAGGCGGAGGCGGCTCGGGACGAGTTGATCCGCATCACCTTCGGCTACTGGGACTACATCAAAAACACCTGGCCCGAGCGCGAGCGCGCCGCCAACTACGCCCTCACTTCGGTGCCGATCCTCGACGCCAAGCGAGAGTCACGGCGCCTCGTGGGGGACTATGTCCTCAGCCAGAATGACGTGCAGTCGGCTCGCGTGTTTCCAGATCGTGTCGCATACGGCGGCTGGCCTTTGGATGTGCACCATCCCGAGGGCATCTACTCGGGCAAGGCGGGGCCTTTCGACTGCAATCCGCAGGTGCCGATCTACACCATCCCCTTCCGCTGCCTGTACTCGGCGAACATCGACAACCTGCTGTTTGCCGGGCGCGACATGAGCGTGACACACATCGCTCTGGGCTCGGTGCGCGTGCAGGGGACGCTGGCGGCCATGGGGCAGGTGGTGGGGACGGCGGCGGCGATGGCTCTCTCTGAGGGCACCACGCCGCGGGGCCTGTACGAAGGCCACATGCCCGCGTTGCAGCAAAGGCTGGTCAAGGACGACCTGTACATTCCGGGCATCGTCAACGAGGACCCGCTGGACCTGGCGCGCAGGGCGAAGGTCACGGCCTCCAGCACCGGCGGCTTCGACACCTTCGGCAAGGCCCTGGTGGAGCCCGACGACAAGCACCCGCTCAACACCCCGCGGGCCGTGATGCTCCCGACGCACGGCATGGAGCGGCTGGGGTCGATCCACCTGCTGCTGGCTTCGGAACTCGAGGCGCCGGCACCCGTCACGTTACACCTGCGCGGCGCGGACGCCTTCGCGGATTTCTCCTCGACAGAGGACCTCGCCACCGCCGAAGCTCTCGTGCCACCCGGACAGTCGTGGGTGGAGTTCAGGCTGGACGCGGCCATCGGCACCGCCTTCACCTGGGTCTGGCTGCCGGCGGTGGAGGGCCTCAGTTGGCGGCTGATGACCTCGGCCCCGAAGGGCTGCTGCCGGGCCTATGGGGTGGGCAGCGCCGGGCAGACGGTGGTTCAGGGCCAGTTCTACGCTTTCTACACAGACCCGGAGCTGAGAGTGCCGCTGGACTTCGCGCCCGAAAACGTCACCAACGGTACGACGCGCGTGGTGGGCGATGGCTCCAACCTGTGGGCCTCAGACCCCGACCGGCCGCTGCCGCAGTGGCTCGAGCTGGACTTCGGCGCCCCGGTCACGATGAACGCGGTCTATCTCACCTTCGATACGGACATGAATGCACCCTACCACTCGGTGCCGCTGCCCCGCCCCTGCGTGCGGGACTATGAGCTGGCCTACCACGACGGAGCGGCGTGGACCACGCTGGCGAAGGTGGGTGGCAACTTCCAGCGCAGGAGGGTGCATCACTTCGAGGCGGCGTCGGCGAGCAGGCTGCGCCTGACGGTGACGGCCACCAACGGCCACCCGGCGGCGAGGGTGTACGAGGTGAGAGTGTACGAGGAGTGACGGCGAGAGGACGGCCGGGAGACAGCAACGTCAGACCACGGAGAGCACAGAGTCTCACAGAGAACGTCTCACATAGGGTAACGGCAGATAACAGCCACCACGATGCCGGGTGCAGAGGCAGGCCGCCACGCATCGGCGGACATCAGGCCGACGCCGTCCATCGCTTTGGTTCCTGCGGTTCTGCGTGGAACTCCGTGCTCTCCGTGTCTCCGTAGCGAGGTGTTCGTCGTTCCCCGCCGTTCTCTGTCGTTGTCTGTCGTTCTCCGTCGTTTTCCCTGAATCTGTGTCGCCGTTCTCCGTGGAACTCCGTGCTCTCCGTGTCTCCGTGGTGAGGTGTTTGTCGTTCCCTGCCGTTCTCCGTCGTTCTCCGTCGTTGTCCGTCGTTGTCCGTCGTTGTCCGTCGTTCTCCGTCGTTCTCCGTCGTTCTCCGTCGTTGTCCGTCGTTGTCCGTCGTTGTCCGTCGTTGTCCGTCTTTGTCCGTCGTTGTCCGTCGTTGTCCGTCGTTGTCCGTCTTTGTCCGTGTTTGTCCGTGGTTGTCCGTGGTTGTCCGTGGTTGTCCGTGGTTGTCCGTGGTTGTCCGTCGTTGTCCGTCGTTCTCCGCCGTTTTCGCCCGCTCCCTACCGCCACGCTCGCCCTTGCAACACACTCCCGATCTTCGCCAGCGTGTGCTCGGCAACCTCGGCGTCCATCGGCAGGGCGAACTTTGTCAGGATCGTGCTGTGCCCCTCGTGGTAGGCATGCGCCCGCAGCCAGTAGCCCTCCTCCACGATCTGGCGGTGAAAGCCCAGGGCGTCTTCGCGGTCGCGGAACTTGAGACCCGACAGGTGTCCGACGCCCCGGGCCTCGACGAGCAGCTCCGGGAAGCTCGCCGCCAGAGCCCGCATCCCCTCGTGGAACCTCTCCCCCATCTGCCCGATGTGCTGTGCATTGCGCCGGATCAGCTCGATGCAGCCCAGGCCGATGTATGCGGCCAAGGCGGCGTTGCCATTGGTGCTGATGGCGTCATACTGCTCCAGGAGGTCCAGCTTGCCCCGGTACAGGAGCGCCGACAGCGGGTGCAGTCCGGCGGTGAGGCCCTTGCCCAGGACGATGAAGTCCGGCTCGATACCGAGGCGCTTGGTGTAGAACACCTCGGGGTACCAAAAGCCCGTCTGGATCTCGTCGATGGCCATGAGCGCCCCGGTCTCATCGCACAGCTTCCGCGCGAGTCGCAGGTACTCGGGGCTCACCTCGATGGCCTCACGGTTCATCATGATCGGCTCGGCCCAGAAGCCCGCGATGCGCTGACCGTGGGTGGCGAAAGTCTGCTGCAGCAGGTCGGCGTCATTGGGCTCCACCGCGACGACCTCCACGCCCGCGAACATCCCCGGCCACATGCCCCGAAGGTGCTGGGCGAACATGTCGGTGCCGTGGTAATTGCCGTCGAGGACCACGAAGACCGGCGCGCCCTCAGTGGGCTTGAGGCGGGAGTAGTGCAGGAGCTGGATCTTCATGGCTGCGGCGCAGGCGACGGTGCCGGTGGCGGTGCCGAGCAGGACGGTGTTCAGACGATCGCCGTCGCTCTGCAGGGAGGCCAGGTCCGCGCCCGGATTGGCGGTCTGCACGAGTCTCTCGGCAAGGCGCTTGACCGGCGCCGAGGGGATGTTGCTGTGATTGTCCCAGACGATGCCCCGCTGGATGCCGTCCAGCAGCAGGGCACGCAGAGCGGGGTGGTCATACCCCCAGGTCATCTGGTAGTGCCCGCCGGTGCAGTCGAGATAGAGCCTGCCCTGCTCGGTCAGGTAGAACAGGCCCCTGCCGACGAGCAGCTCGTTGGGCCTGTCATTGACCTCGCGGCCGTAGGAGATCTGAAACCACCGCTTGTCGGGGAACTCGGCGGCAGGCGCAGAGTGCACGGTGCGCCCCACCTGCGCCAGGAGCTCCGTAGTGGAGTTGGAGTCGAGGTACTCGCTGCCGGCCCGCATGGCGGCGGCCATCTCTCCCGCGGGGTCATTCATCACATCGGCGAAACTGAGGTCTGCGGCAGCGGTCATAGCTCGATCTCCTGGTCTCCGAAGCAGTTCGGGGGTGGTGCGGGGACAGCCCGGCGAGTTTACCAGAGACCAGGGGCGGTGGCAACTGGGGCAGGGGAGCGCTTGGGGAGATGCCGGGAAACGACAGGGACGGCGCCATCTCCCCCGGCCCATCCGACACTCGGAGTACGAGCCGCTGGAGAGGGACCACGCCAACGGCGGCGGCAATGGGCGTTCCCCTGCAAGACAGCCCACAGTCTACCAATCACCGGCGACGGCTCCCGTTGCAGGGAGCCGTCGCCGCGATCGTGGCTGGTAGTCGTCCGTATCGGCGTCTACTCCGGTGCGGGCTCGGAGGCCTCGGGCTGTTCGTCGGTCTCTGTCTTGTCTGCCTCAGTGTCCGGCGTGGGGGCAGAGGCGATGCCGGGCGCCAGCCTCTGCAGGAGGCTCTGGATGGTGGCCATGGTCTCGTCCGGCACGCTGCGATTGAGGCCGTCCATGAAGGCCCCGATGCCGGCGGCCTTGCCGAAGGCGCTCATGGCTGTGGCGAGGGTCTCGGGCGAGCCGTAGAGGTCCACGTCGGCATTGCTGAACGCGTCGCCGAAGCTGTTGGCGAAGGCGACGCCCACTTCTTTGCGGGCCTCGATCTCGGCGAGGGCCTTCTCCAGCTCGACGGAGATTTGCTCGTACTCGGCCTTCGCGGAGAGCTCATTGCGGAGCACCTGGACTCGGGCGGCCTCCACATCCTGGACCCGGGCGGCGTCGACGGAGACCTGCTCACGGGTGACGTTGACGGGCACCATCTGCTGTGCCTGCTCACCGCTTGCGCGCAGCGTGGCGGCGTCTTTCTCCGCTTCGGCCTTGGTGCGGATGGCGACGGCCATCTGGACGGCGGCCTGCTGCTCACCCTCGGCGATCTTGGCGGCCTGGTAGGCCTCGATATCGGCTTCCATCTGGCGCTTGATCTTCTCCTGCTCGGCCTGCTGCTCGGCGCTGATGACCTGCACGCGCTTGGTGCGGTCGGCCTCGGCGACCTGCTCGACGGTGATGACCTCCTGCTGAGCGGATTCGCGCTCGGCCTCGGCCTTGAGCTGCTGCTGCTCGGCCAGGGCCCGGCGCTGCTCGGCTTCGGCCACGGCGATGGACTGCTCGCGCTTGGCGATCTCGACGGTCCTGACGCGCTCGACGTCCTTGGTTTCGATGGCCTGGTTGCGGGCGATATCGGTGGTCTGGCGCTCCTGCTGCTTGGCAATGAGGGCCTTTTCGGCCTCGACCTTGGCCGACTCCACCTGCAGGTCACGGTCGACCCCTCGCTGCTGAACCTGGCGGTCCTTGTCGATCTCGGCCGTCTCCATCAGGCGGCGCTGCTCGATCTGATATGTGGCGGCCTCCTGCTCGCGCTCCGCCCGGATCTTGGCCACCTCGGCGGCCTGCGTGGCCTCGGCATTGGCCTGATCGAGGTCCAGATCGAGTATCTGCTTGCGGGTGTCCACGTCCTTGTTGGCGATCGCGCGTTCGGCGTCGCGCTCGTAGAGGTTGCGCTCGACCCGGGCCTTCTGAGTGATCTCGGCGATCTTTCGCAGGCCCTGGGCGTCGAAGACGTTGTTCTCGTTGAGGCGCTTGGTGTCCGTCTGGTCAAGACGGGAGATGGTCACGGACTCGAGGGTGAGACCGTTGGACTTGAGGTCCTCTCGCACGAGCTGCGAGACGGCGTTGGCGAAGTCGTCGCGCTCGGTGTGGAGGGTGGACAGGTCGCGGGTGGCGGCCACGGAGCGCAGGGCGGAGACGAGCTTTTCGAAGACGAGGTCGCGCACGGCACCGGCGTCGATGGAGCGCCCGCCCAGGGAGCGGGAGGCGTTGAGGATGTCGTCCTTGACCGCCTGTACCTTGATGTAGAACTCGGCCCTGATGTCACAACGCAGGTTGTCCTTGGTGATCAGGGCATCCTCACCGGCGCGCTCGACCTCGAGCTTCATGGTCTCCAGGCGCACCGGGACAACCTTGTGGACGACGGGGATGACGATGGCGCCGCCGTCCAGTACGACTTTGGGCCCTCCCATGCCTGTCTTGACGAAGGCTTCGTTGGCGCTCGCCCGCTGGTAGAGCTTGGCGATGATGACCACCACTGCGGCCACGACCAGTACCACGGCGCCCACGGTCATCAAGATCACCTGGGTCGGCCCCTGCAGCGAGCTTGCCGGCCAGAAGATCAGGAACGCACCGACGAAGATCATCGCGATTGCCAGTGCCACGGTCTGTCCCTCCTGTTGCGGCGTGAGATACAAGGCGGAGAACCTGGGCTCCCGCCGAACTCCCGGTTGGGGTACGCGACGGCGACGGCGACGGCGACGGCGACGGCGACGGCGGTCGGCATGCGGGCCAGAGGCCCGCGGTCGCGAGGACAAGGTTGGAGGACGGCGAGCGCCTACAGCGGCGACACCGTCACATCGTAATAGTCGCCGTCCCGGTGGTAACGAACCACGATGACCTCACTCTCCTTGGGGATGTCACCGGCCACCGGCTGAGCGGCGATGCGGTGCCAGGTGCCGCCGTGATCCTTCACGTCTACGACGCCCTTCTCGCCTTCCTTCAGGGCGAAGACCACGGTTCCCAGCCGCCCCACCAGGTCCTGCGGCGTCTCGGCATACGTCTCGCTGGTGGGCATGTAGCGGGCCATCAAGCGGGCGAAGCTCCCGGTGAGAGACAGCGAGACCACGGCGGCCAGCGCGAAGGAGGGCCAGAAGTACACCGTGGGCGGCAGCTTCCCGCTCAGGCCGTGCTCGAACAGACTGTTGGCCGCCAGACCAACGACACCGAAGACCACGCTCAGGCACGTCATGATGATCGACACCGGCACCTTGCCGAACCCGATCACCGACAGCGCCCGGAACCACAGGGGCGTGTCCGCGGCGTGGTGGAAGTCGTGAGCCAGCGAGTCGTGGGCATCGCCCCCGACCACCGCGTGGTGCGAGTCGACGCCATGCAGCGTCTCTACGTCGTGGTCGACGTCCACGTCGTGATCCACGTCTACGTCGTGATCCATCTCCACATCATGGGCGAGGTCCACGTCGTGGTCCATCTGGGCTTCCAAGTCATGGTCGTGCCCGGTGTCGCCGCCCATGCCGGTGGCGCTGAGTATCAGATACAGCACCGACAGGCCGATGGGGACGACGAAGACGACGTTCCACCATGCCAAGAGGTCCATACTCTGGAGAGCCCCCTTTCGCGTCCATCAGTACCGGGGTCCCAACTTCTATGTAGATCGTCGCGTGCCAAACGTTAGCCACGGCTTCCGAACCGCACAGTGCCGGTCGTCAACGAGTGCCTCAGTCATCTCCCAGCAGGTCCGAGAAGGCGCTCTGGTCCACGAGGGTCTGTGCCCTCTGTCTGAGGTCACCGGCGTGGCGGGGCTCGGGACGGTGAGAAACGGGATTGTGGCCGGTCTCCAGTTGCTGCAGGAAGTCGAGACGTGCGGCCTCGGCTCTGGCTTCGTCCTCGATGGCCTGAAGAGCCTCCAGGTCCATAGCCGCTTCGGACCGGGCCAGGAAACGCCGCATGTCCTCGCGTTGGCGGCCGATCTGCGCCACGCGCGTCGCCTCCCCCAGGCGGTCCAGAGCCTCGGCCACGCTGCGCTGGTGCTCTCGGTAGGCCACGACGTCCCGCCGCGCGCGGTCGCGCAACTCCGTGAGCTGAAGCATCAGACTGTCCAGCTCGCCCGCCACGGTTGAGGGGTCGGCCAACGCCTCGCGCAACTCCAGCTCGGCGCGCTGAGCCTGGGCCACGGATAGCGCGGCCACGTTGCGCAGAGCGCCCAGCTCGCGCTCGGCGGCCTCGGGGCGAATGGCGATCGGCTCGTCCTCCCCGCTGAGATACCGCAGCAGCGCACGCCACAGGCGCCTGAGTCGATCCATTCGCATGTCCCCGCTGATGGTTCGGTGCTTCCCGCATCTCTCACTATAGGCTGGTTCGCCGCGCGCCAGACAAGTCCTGCGCGCCACTCCGAGCCGACAGGTGTCCGGCGGCGCGCAGGGCCCTTGATATTCAGTGTAGTTCCACGGGGGGCGCCTGTGAAGGCGGCGGGAGTGTTGGGCTCAGTGGGTGCGGGCCACAGGCTCGGCGGGCCCGGCCCATGCAGTGGGGAGCGCCGGCGTCGCGAGCGCCGCACCCTCCGCAGGAGACCTCCAAGACAGGCCCCGGAGGCCCGGTGGGGTCCGCGGGCCCCGTTTTGGCACGAAATTGCTGCGCAGGGTATGGACACAGGTCACCGCGGAGCGCTCCGGGCGCCTCTCGGGCCTGTCCGCGAGCCGACTACGCAAGACGATGGGGACGGACGGTAATGATGATGATTGCGCTGGATTGTACCGCCGGCTACACGACAGCGGGCCATATGGCCCTGCCTGCACTCATGCTTTTGGGGGCGCTGGTGGGCCTGCTTGCCGATCGGAAGCGGGGACCCGGTGGCGGGTCTTCGACCTCGCCCGGCGGCACGGCTTCGCCATTGCGCCTGTCGGGCGCGCTCCCGCAGGCCTCCTGGCTGCTCTCGGTGGTCGACGAAGGCTACGCCCAGTTCGCTCCGGGGCGCAGTTTCGCCGGCTCCGGCGAGTTGGTGCTGCAGGGCTGGAACTCGGCCTGGGAGACCCTGACCGGCCGTCCGGGCAGCGACGCCGCGGGCAAGCGCATTGAGGATCTCTACGCCGAGGAGGCCCCGGAGCTGTCTGACCTTGTGGTGCGGGCGCTGTCGGCACCGGGTCCGGCCGAGGCGGAGCTGCACTTCTCCGGCACGGGCAAGTGGTGCCGCTCCCGCGCGTTTCTCCTGGCCGACGGTGCCGTGGCGGTGCTGCTGACCGACGTGACCGCCCGCTACCAGATGGAGAGCCTGCAGCGTCAGGCATCCCTGGGACGCCTGGCGGCCGCCGTGACCCATGAACTCAACAACCTGCTTTCGGGCCTGGTGATGACCGCCGACCTCACCAGGTACGTGCAGACACAGGAAGCGTACGAGGAGCTGGTGGACACCGTCCGTGAGCTGGTTCCCCGCGGCGGCGATCTGTGCCGCAAGATCACCACCTTCTCGCGGCCCGATGAGCCCCGGCGGGTCCCCCTGGACCTGGACGAAGCCGTGGATGCGGCGCTGTCTCTGGCGGCCCATCACACCCGCGACACCGGTATCGCGATTCAGCGCGACGCCGGGAGCCGCCAAAACCTCGTAGAGGGCGACCGCGGGCAACTGGAGCAGGTGTTCCTGAACCTGTTCCTCAACGCCTGCCAGGCCATGCCCGATGGTGGGACCCTGGACGTGCGGAGCTGGCGCGAAACGGCGCCCGACGGGAGCCGGCAGGTTGTCGTCACGGTCTCGGACACCGGAACCGGAATCGCGCCGGAGCACCTGCCCCATGTGTTCTCGCCCTACTTCACGACCAAGGGAGGGGGCGAGGCGACGCCGGTCGGGGGCAGTGGTCTTGGACTGGCCGTCTCGCGGGACATCGTCCTTCGGCACCAGGGGAGCCTGGAGGTGGATAGCGAGCTGGGGACGGGGACGACCTTCGAGCTGCGCTTCGCGGCCTGCACCGGCGAGTGTACGGAGGCCGGCGAGGCCGAGGAGGCGCTTTTGCAGGCGCTCGAGGCGGCGCCCCGGGGGCTGCGGGTACTGCTTGTGGAGGACCAGCCGCAGTTTTTGCATGCGGTGACCCGGATCCTCCGCCTGGCGGGCTTCCACACGCTCTCCACCGACAGCGCTCACCAGGCCTGGGCGCTGCTGCAGGCCGCGGAGTTCGACCTTGTCGTGACGGATGTCGGCATGTCCGCCGGCGGCGGCCGGCATGTGCTGGCGTGGGCACGCCGCGTGGGCAGTCCCCCGCCGGTCCTGGCCATCTCGGGCCGCGGCGATGAGGGCCTCGAGGATGAACTGCGGCGACTCGGAGCCTGCGGAGTGCTGCGCAAGCCCTTCGACATGACCCAGCTCGTAGCAGCCATCACCGAGGCGGTGACCGACCAGTAGCGGCGGCGGCCGCGCCACGCAGCGACGCCCGTGACCACGGCCCCCGAAGCACACCCGCGTGGCACCGGCAGAGGAGTCGCGGTGACCGGGGGCGAACGCTCTTTGGCAGGCCCCGGTGCCGTGCGCCGGGGCTTCGTGCTATTGCGTCCCGCGAGGTTTTCGCCATGAGAGCAAGCCAGGCCGTTGGTCTTCTTCTGCTTCTGCTCAGTCCCGTCATCCATGCCGCGGAGCCGGGCGTCCCCATCCGGCCCGGCGAGGACGGTAGTTTCGTCTACGAGGACGATTTCTCCACCCCCAGATGCCTCACCGACGCCATCCTCAGCAATACGGGGACCGAGATCTGGACGGCGGGCTCGCTGCAGACACAGGGCCCGGCCCGCCGCCGGACGCTGACCTACCGCTTCCACGGCGACCTCGCGCTCACAGGGGTATCTGTGCGCGTCGCGCAGCGGTCCAACGCGCGCCACCTGGGCGGTCAGACAACGCTGTGGGCCTCGGGCAACGGTCTGGACTGGGAGCAGGTGGCCGACAGCAAGGGCCAGGAGGGAGACGCCAACGGCTGGCAGGCGGAGCCGCTGACCCTGGAGACGGAGCGAGTGCCCGGCCTGCTGGGGGGCGGCGAGCTGTGGCTGCGCCTGGTTCTGGACAACTACAGCGGCCTGGAGACGTATGTATCGAACATCGTCGATGGGCTGCGGGTCGAGCTGCAGACGGGCGAGGCGCTATCCGCGGCCGCGGACCCGCAGGCCGAGTTGAGGGCGCAATGGGCGCGACTGCGTTCCGCGCAGGGCTGGCGGAGCCCGGCGCTGGACTGCGCCGATCCTCCACGGGCCCGCGCCCCCCACTACTACGAACAGGCCGACGGCTGGCTCACCGCCCCCGGAGAGAACCCGCTCCTGGTACTGGATGAGACCTCCGGGTTCCCGCTGAACCGAGAGTACCTCAGCGAGTCCCAGTCGCCCTTGTCCCTCGCCGCCTTCGTGCAGACGCAGGGGGTGACGGGCCCACTGATGGCGCGGCTGGAGTTCTCATCCGATGCGCAGTCGCCCCGCGACTGCACGGTGCTGTGGGACGGTGAGGAGGTGCTTTCGTTCGACACCGCCGCCGGCATCGAGCGCCGTGGCACCGTCTTCTCAGAGTTGAGCGCGGCGCCGGTCGACGGCGTGCACGAGCTGCGCGTGGCGCCCCGCAGCGGGGGCAGACTGCTCCTGCGGACGGTGGCGCTGGCCGGCGGCGGCGACATCTCCTGGACACAGCGCCCCGACCCGGCCCCCGGCCGGGAGCTCACCGTCCTGGCCGCCGAGTACCTGCCGGACCCGGCCCCACCGGCCGCGTCGCAGGTGGTGGAGGGCCGCCAGAAGGGGCAGGAGACCGGCCTGGTCTTCGCGGGCATGCAGCGACTGTATCAGGAGCACGAGGACTTCGGCTCACTGCGGCTGGCCGTCCGGAACACGGGGACCCAGACGTTGCGCATCTCCGACCTCCTGCTCAACGATGTCCCGATCGACGAGACCTATGTGGATCTGGTCTCCGACGCCTGGGACGCGCGGGGCGTGGTGTGGTACCGGGTGCGCCCGCGCACGCTGGAGGCCGGGGAGTGCGGCCAGGTGCTGGTGCGCTTCCGCCGCCGGCCGGAGGGCGAGGCGGCCCGGGTGACGCTGGTAACCGCGAGCGGCGCGAGAACGGAGGCCACCATTCCGTACGCCTCCGCGGAGCTCTCCGTGGACTATGTCACCACCGGCCCTGACCCACAGGCCCTGTACGTGTACCTGCGGCAGCATGCTCCGGGTGTTCGCGCGGCCGAGGCGCTGTCGCTGGACGGCGAGCCGCTGAGGCAGGTCCGGCGCTACGGGGCCGACTTCCCCGGCGGAGTGGCGCTGCTCGTGGCAAGACTTGAGGCGCCGCTGAGGGCGGGTGACTACCATGTTGTCACCGCCGGCAGCGGGTCCGGTAGGCAGGTGGCGGCGCAGTTCCGGGTCCTGCCCTGGCTGTTTTCGCGCAGCTCGATCCACGTGCCCCCCGAGCTGTGCGAGCAGATGCACATGAACCTTGCCATGTGGCACGCACACTCTCTGGAGGTCTGCGAGCGGTACGGGCTTCTGACCAGCGCCACCGGCGGCATGTTCGACCTCCACCCGCGGGTGGCGTATCTGATGGGGCCCGACGAGCCCGACGCCCACGACAACCGCGGCGGTGGCTACCCCACCGGCCTTGGCTACCACGCCCGGAGACTGGCACAGTCCGGCTGGCAGGAGCTGCTGCAGCGGTTCGCCCCGCAGGCCGCCTCGTGGATCGTGATGAACGGCACGGTGCGGCCGCTGAACTGGTGCGTGTACGGGCGGTTCGCGGACATCGCCTGCTTCGACCCGTATCCCGTGACATACTACGGCGCGGACCACGCGTACGTGCGTGAGAGCCTGGCCTACGCTCGGCTGTGTGGCACCCCGAACCGCATGTATGCCTGCCTGGAGGCGTACGGCTGGAAGACGGGGCAGGGCGTACCGGCGGGGGCCCGGGGACCGATTCCGGCGGAGTGGAGGCAGAATGTGGTCCAGGCCATCGGCTGCGGGATGAAGGGGCTGACCAGTTGGGTGTACTCCGCGGGTGCCGGCGGCTGGCAGCTCAATGACGAGTTCGCGGCCGAGATCGCCGCGACCAACCGCCTGATCGAGCACATCGAGGGCGAGCTGCTCCTGGGCACTCCGGTGGACCTGGCCTCCTGCGACGCGGGGGATGTCGCCACAGGCGTCGCGGGTGATGAGTCCTGGCCCAAGCCGCGGGTGGCCGTGGGCAGCCTGCTGTGCGGCCCCGACGCGCTCGTCGTCACCGCCGCCAACCACATCCCGGCCTCCAAGCCGGAGCAGCCGGCGATCGAACCGGCCCAGAACGTCTCGATCACCGTGGAGCTGCCGGACTACATGGAGGATGTGGAGTGCTTCGAGGTCACTCCGGAGGGCGAGCAGCCCTTCGCCTGCACGGTGGAAGCGGGCCGGGCTGTCCTGAGAGTGCCGGCTATCGAGTCGGGCAAGGTGTTCGTCTTGCGGCGGCGGTAGAGCCTGTCGGCCGAGACAGTTGGGCCGCCGGACCGGAGACGTGACGAACACGCGACGTCACGCTGTCGCGGGAGCCCGACGGCGCTGGATGACTTCTCCGACAGGCGCGGTAGCACCGGGCCGAGCGTGCCCGGGCCCGCTCCGTGCCATCCACAACGTGAAGCGAGGGATCCAAAGTGGCCAACTGCCCACGCTGCGGTGAAGGGGTCCGCCTGCGACAGGAGCGGATCGGCGCCGTCGTATTGGACGGCTGCGACGCCTGCGGAGGGATCTGGTTTGACACCGACGAGCTCAGGCAGGTGATCCGCTCCGGCGGCGCGGGCTCCGGGTCGGCCGAGGCCGAGTATGTCCCCGGCCCTGCCGGGGCCCCGGCGGCGCGGGGGGATGCCTCCTGCCCGCGCTGCGGCGTGGCCCTGTACGAGTTCTCGTACCCCCACTCGCCGGAGATCAAGCTCGACGCCTGCCCGCAGTGCAGGGGTATCTGGGTGGATGACGGGGAGCTGGCGGCCCTTGCCGCCAAGTTCACCCCGGCGAGGCCCGCCTCCGGAGCGCAGCCCGAGGCGCCGACATCCACGCTACCGACATCCCGTCGCCGGCGCCTGCGGCACGTGGTCTCCTTGATCCAGAAGTTCCCGTGTCAGGACTGTGGTGTGGAGAACTACGTGGGGGCGCCCACCTGCTGGGGCTGCGGTGCCGTCCTGGAGGGTCGGCAGGGGGCCACGCTCTGTCCGCGCTGCGACAATCCCCTGAGCGCGCGAACCGCCTCCGGCTGTGGCATCGCGCTGGACGAGGACCCCGCCGTGGACCACTGCGGCACCTGCGGCGGCATCTGGGTAGAGCCCGGCGCCCTATCGCTGCTCATGGACGTCTCCCAGCAATGGCTCAGCACCTGGGAGCGACAGCTCAGCTTTGCGATCCGCATGCCGGATATCGACCGCGAGGGAGAGATCGTCTGTCCGGTAGACCACACCGAGATGGACAGCCGCGCCTATGCCGAGGACGGTAGCTGCTATGTGGACCGCTGCCGAGTCTGCGAGGGCATCTGGCTCGACCACGGGGAACTCACCACGCTCCGCCGGATCTTCACCGACAAAGACGTGTGGTCTCGCGCCACGTGAGTCGGCGCGGGTCGAGGGCGACATAACCGGCCCCGGAGGGCGGGGAGGACGGGCATATGGCTGTCGACGTGATTGGCGTCATGATACCGATCGTCGCGATCGTCGGGGTGCTCGGGTTCGCCGCCTTCCGCCACTGGACACGGCACTGCGAGCGGATGGAGGAGCTGCGCCAGCGGAACCTGGAACGGGCGGCCGAGAGCGACCGTGCGCTACTGAGCTACGACAGCGACCTGCAGTCGGCGCACCTTACCGCGATCCTGGAACGGCTCAACAGCATCGAGCGGCGGCTGGGCGAGATGGACGGCAATCGGAGACAGGGAGGCGCCGCCACGACGCCGACCGGCCGGGGCGAGGGTGCAGTGGAGCAGACAGACCGCCGGCAGAGGCAGACCCAGCAGCACTGAGCACGGCCCGGCTAGATCGGGAGGTGATGGGCATGGAGGAAGGACTCGCATTCCTCTTCCTCATGGTGGTGGTTGGCGTCGGTGCTCTGGTGGGACCGCCTTGCGCAACCACCAGAGGCATCTGGAGCGCATGGAGGGGTTGCAGCAGCAGAACGCCGCGCGACAACTGGAAGACGACCTGCTCTCGTGCGACACCCACCTGCTATCGGCCCACCTCACCGCGATCCTCGAGCGGCTGGGCAGCATCGAGCGGCGCCTGGATGCGATGGACGGCAGGCTGAGGGCAAGCGGCACGATGGCGGCGGCGCCGAGGTGGGACGAGGAGGCCTCACAGCTCCGAGACAGGGCACAGCGGCAGCCCCAGACGCGGATACACGAAGGCTAGGGGATCCGCCGGTTGGCGTCGGGAGGGTGGCCTACATCGCCCCCAGCGCCTGCCGAAGCTTGTCGATGGCATCGCCCTCCAGCCCCGTGCAGCGCGCGAGCAGCGCCGCAGCGCGGCCGCGGTCCGCCGCGGACCATTCGGCCGTCTCCTTTGGGAGCCCGTCCAGGCCCTCCTGCAGGGCCTTGCTTTCCTGCTCGTAGAGATCGGCCGCCTCGCGCATGGCGCTGCGGGCCTCCCCGGTCACGAGCGTTGACCAGTCCCTGAGGAACGCCACGGCCGCCCTGCGCGCATCGGCAAGCTGCGAGTAGACCCAGGCGTGCTGGCTCTGCAATCTCGCCCTCGTCTCCTCGTCCAGACCTTCGAAGCTCTCGATGTCCTTGGTCCAGGCGGATAGTGCCGCCTCCCCGTAGAGGTACTCGCGCCCGGCGATGCCGCCGTCGTGTCGCTCGCGGTCCCAGTTGCCGACCGCTACCTCCAGGGCCTGCCGGAGAGCCGCCACAGGTTCCGGCGCAACGTCCGGCTCGCTGAGGAACGCGATCCAGGGACCGAGCTTGTCCACCGGCAGACGGGCGATCTTGCGCACATCCATGCCGTCGAACTCCTCGGGGCGCTGGTCCATGTAGTCATCGACCAGCAGCGTCTTGCCCGCGTCTTCGTACCCGCACACGAGGCCTACGTTGTAGTTGCCGGGATAGGCAAGCACGGCCCTGCCGGCGTCGATCTCGGAGGCGAGACGGGCGGCGAGAGCCTCGTTGTCGCGGCCTGCGGGCTCGGACCACTCGTCAGATAGCCTGCGGCCGATCTGCCGGCCGATGAGCGCGGTCTCCTCGGGCAGCTCACCCACGGCGCACGAAGGGTCCCAGCCTGTCTCCGTATCCGCGTTCGTCCAGCGCGTGCGGAAGGCCAGGCCGGACAGGCCCATCAGGTCCGAGTAGGCGTAGTTCTGCGAGCTGTATCTGAGGGCCTCGTGCAGGGCACCCAGGAAGGTGCAATCGCGGCCGGTACCCCACTGCAGGGGCCGGATGCCCTTCAGGAGCGTGGCCCCGCCTTCTCGCGCGACGATCTGCCTGCGATGGGCCCGGACAGGGCGCTCGGGATCGAGGGCCTCAAGTGCCTGCTCGAGTGCAAAGAGGCCGTCGGCGTAGGCTCCGCGCGCGGTGGCGAGCAGTTCAGCGGCGCGGGCGGCCTTGGCCGGGTCGGGCTCGTCCCACCTGGCGCCCCAGCCCAGCAGCTCGTCGCGGAGCCCGGTCATAGCGGCCGCGTCCTGAGCGAAGCTGTCGGCCGCGGCGAGCAGGTGCGCTTCGGCCCCGGGGCACTTGTCCGCCAGCCCGCGGAGGAACGGGGCCGCAGCCCGACGGGTGCTGGAGTAGACGCCGAGCGGGTACCGGTCGCCCAGGTTGTCGGGCACGCGGTCAGGCTGAGAGCGGAAGCTGTGGGCCCAGCCGTCGTAGCAGGCGAGACCCTCGCGGAACCGCCACGGGAGGGGGCCGTCGGTGACGTGGTCCAGGAAAGGGTCGCGCGGGGAGTACCCGTGGCGAACCGCCTCCTCCAGCGCGGACAGCTCCGCCTCGCGGGCATCGAGGGCTCCCGTCTTGTCGGCGATGAGTAGCGGGCCGAAGGCGCCGCAGATCTGCGCCGCCTCGACCATACGCCCCTCCGGGGCTCGGGCGTACTGCTCCCCGCCGGCGTAGCTCCCCAGGCCCAGAAACTCACCGGTCTGCTCGTCAAAGCCGCACACCACGTCCCACTCGGCGTTGGTGAAGGCATGCCACACGGGCACGGCTCGCCCGGCGCGGATCTGCGCCTTCACGCTCTCGATCGCCGCTCCCACCGCCGCCTCCGCCTGCTTGGTGCTCTCGCCCAGATACTGTATCCGAGCCTCGTAGCCCAGAAGCCGGCACAGCTCCTCAGGCGACATGGCCAGGCTGCACGTAGGGGCGCAGGGGCATGGGCCGCCGATGCGGAACGCCATGCCGCTGAGCCCCTGGATGTACTCCGGCGGGTACACGTCGCCGCGGGCGCCGATGGCGATGCGGATGGACTCGAACATTGGGTCGACATAGTGGTACCTGTCCACACCATCGATGACCACAGGATCACCCCCGGCCGCCATCGCGGCCGATAGCAGTATGGTAGCCAGCAGAGCCCGCATGGCAGACACCCCTTGAGACAACTCCTGATGTGCGACAGGAACGTGGCAGAGAGGCGATGACTGTTTCGGCTCTCTGCCGGCCGGTACCTGCACGACGGGGAGGGCGCTACGGCGGGGGTCTGGGGGGAGCGCGAAGGAAGGGCCCGCGCGGAGGGGGAAGACTGTGTACTCAGATTATGCAGGTTCGGGGCAGGCGCGACTCACGTCGCCTCACCCCCCCAGCCCCCCTTCTCGGCGTCTCTTCGAGCCGCTTGTACTCCGCCAAACGGCCGGCGGAGACGGGAGGAGGGGGGAGAACGGCAGCACTTCGACCGTTCCGGGCGTGGGAATGGCGAAATGTGGCCCCAGTGCGCTCATGCATAATGTGAGTGTGTAGTCTGTCGTGGGCCCCGGCGTCCACGAACGCAGCCGCACAAGGGAGCAGCAATGACACGCGTACCGGTAACCCTCGCGCTGATCTGCGGTGTGCTCGCCGCCGCGTCCGGTGGCGCAGCCGCCATCACCATCGACGGGAAGCTCGATGACTGGACGGGGGCGGTGGTGTACGAGAGCAGCGCCCAGATGCGCGCCGCCGCCGCGTCGCCGTACGGCGATGTGGAGCGGCTGCATGTGGCCCACGACGGGGAGTTCCTTTACTTCCGGGTCGACTTCGCCCGCCCCCGGCCCTTCACCGACGCCACACAGGAGGCCTGGCAGGAGCGCTTCTGGACGAACCGCCGCTACATCGTGCTCGATACCGACGGCGACGGCGAGGCCGACTACTACACCTGCCAGCAGGCGGTACGCGGCAGAGGGCACAATGCCACGTACCTGTCCCGCCGCGAGGGCGATCAGTGGAAGACGTACCTTTGGTATGAGGGCCACGCCCAGTGGCAGGGCATCCAGGGCCACTACACCGCGGACGGGCGGGGTATCGAGATCCGCGTGCCGAGGGCACCCCTGGGCCTCGATGGCGGGATGATCGGTGTCCAGGTCCAGATGAGCTACCGCGACGGGATCGAGGGCAATGACAAGTGGGCCAACGACCGCTATCCCTCGGCCGCGGAGTGGTACCTGTACGACCTGCAAAAGGGTGCCAAGATAGAGAGCGCCGCGGGGGCGGAGGCCGGGAGTGTCACCATGGTGCGCGCCGAGACCGCGCCCACCGTGGACGGCGTCCTGGACGATCCAGCCTGGGCGGGTAAGCCGGTGCTGAGCGGGTTCTTGCTCAACCGCGGCGGCCTCACACCCGAGGCCGCGACCCAGGCCTTCGTCACCTATGACGATGAGTTCCTGTACTTCGGTGTCACCGCCCATGAGCCCAACATGGCGGGCCTGGTGACGAAGGCCTCGGAGGCGGAGAGCTCGTGGGTGTGGGGCGATGACGTGATCGAGCTGTTCGTGGACTATCACCACGATGGCCGCAGCTACGTGCACCTGGGCGTCACCCCGGCCGGAGTGACGGCCGGTCAGTTGGGCATCACCAGCGGCGGCCAGTTGAGCTCGATAGACCTCAGCCTGCCGTTCCGGGCCACCGCAGTGCGCGGGGACGAGGCCTGGACGGTGGAGATCGCTGTGCCATTCGCGACCCTCGGCACCCGTCCGGTAGCGGGAGAGGTGTGGGGCCTCAACGTCTGTCGCGGTCGACCGCAGGGCCGCGAGTATTCCAGTTGGGCCGGCATCCAGGGAGCCTTCGCCCAGCCCGCCCGCTTCGGGACCATCGTCTTTGCCTCCGACAACGGTCTGGTCGTCGACAGCCGCGGACTGTGCTCCCGCAAGGGCAACGCAGACGGGAGCAATGCGCTCCGCGGGAGCTACCGCGGTGAGGCCGGACAAAGACTGCTCGTGCAGATCGAGGCCTCCACCGAAGCCGGCGCCACGGCGCAGGTCCGGCGCGAGTTTGCCACATCCGAAGCCGGCGAGGCGAGTTTGGCCGTCCCCTACACCGTGGCGGGCGAGGAGGGCGAGAGGGTTGCGTTCCGCATCTCGATTGGCGAGCGGGTCTTGTACGAAAACTCCGTGCCGGTGATCCGCGACGAGTTCCCTCTGGTCTGGCAAACCAGGGACCCGCTGTATCAGGAGCTGTGGGGCGACGAGGGTCCGGGGATGGGCGCCCGAGGCGTGATCATGTGGGCCCACGATGTGGTGAACTACCGCTTCGGGCCCTTCTGCCTCAAGCATGCGCAGCCCTACGTGCTGTCCGAGGTGTATGCCAACGCCGGGCGCCGCAACCTGCGCTACATCGCCGGCGCCGACTGGCTGGACAGAGACCTGTTCTCGTTCAGGAAGTACTCGGACGAGTACGGCGTCAAGCTCATCTGCCAGGGCAACACCAGAGCGAAGGCCGAGGGCAAGCCCGCCGATGAGGGGAACGTCGCCTATGTCATCGACTACGAGAACCAGGAGGTCTTCCTCCAGCAGCTCAAGGACTCCCTGACCCGCTGGCGCCCGTACTTCTGGGCGGCAATGACCGCCGACGAGCTCCAGGAACACGACCTGATCCGTGGGCTCAAGCTCCACTACCAAGACGGCCCCTATCCCTTCATGGAGCAGGTGGATCGAGAGGTGAAGGCCGAGTTCGGGTACGGCAAGTGGGGGATCCCCGAGTCACTGGAGGACAAGAACCCATTCCGCTGGATCGCGTACCGGCGCTGGTACAACGACCGGTTCATGGCCATGCAAAGGCGCATCTACGAGACGGTGAAATCCGTCGATCCCGCACTGCTGGTGATCGGCCCCGACCCGCTGGCCCAGGTGATGCCCCTGGATTACTCGGGCTACAGTCGCTATTGCGACATCGTCACCCACCAGCTCTACCCGCGGCGCAACCCCAATGAGCAGGACTTCGCATGGGTGACCAAGACGCTCCGCGATCTGAGCGGGAAGCCGACCATGCCCTGCGCCCATGTGGAGAACTATGCCAACAGCTTCCGGCCCGCCCAGGTGCTGGAGCTGATGAGTCAGGTGTACCGCGCGGGCGGCGAGGGCTTCCATCTGTACATGCCCGACACGGCCGGGACGCAGAGCAAGACGATGGATCTGCAGTCGGATCGCTACGGCTCGCCTCCCCGCTGGGAGACGGTGATGGGCACCCTGGATCGCGCCGCCGGGAACCCGCGGCCGAGACTGCCCCGGACCCGAGCGGCGGTGCTTCTGTCCAATGACGGGATGATGGGCGACTTCCTGGGGGCCATGCAGGGCGGGGGGCAGTACCGCTGGCTGTTCACTCTCCTGGGGCCCTGTGCACGGGGCTGGTTCCAGGTCATCGAGGACAACCAGATCGCCCGCGCGGAGCTGGACCTGTCCGCCTTCCAGGCCATCTACGTGCCCGGCGCGGTCACCCAGCGGCGCGAGGTGGTCCAGGATCTGCTGGCCTACGTGGAGGAGGGCGGCACGCTGGTGGTGACACAGCCGGACTGCTTCACGTACCACCTGGACGGCAGCACGATGGACGATCTGCGGGAGAGGCTCTTCGTGCCCGTCGGTGAGACCGTCCCACACACGGGTGTGACGGGCACGGGCGCCGAGCCGGTGGGAGGGTTCACCGGGGAGCTGCCCGTCTTCTCCGGGAAGGGAGCGGAACTGGCCCCGGCGGATGACGCGACGGTGCTGCTGCGCTACGAAAGCGGCGCTACCGCCGCTGTACGCAAGAGCGTCGGGGACGGAGCGGTGATTCTGTTCGGATTCGATCCGACGGTGGAGAAGGCCGCGGCCTCCGAGGCCTGGCGGGCGTACTTCAGGGCCCTGCACTCCGGGCTGGGGCAGGAGGTGGACCTGGACATCTGGCGGTTCACCTTCCCTGCGGTGCCGGCCGCCGACATCAAGCCGCCCTCCGGCCTGTGTCTGAGCAACAACTTCGTGATGTGGGACACCAACGAGCCGATCCCGGTGGCCAACCTGGCGGTAGAGGGCACCTACAGCTACGACGTGGCTCCGGACTACGCCGCGGACGAGGGCGGAGTGACGGACATCGCCTTCTCAGCCGGCGATCTGATGGACCGCCGCAAGGCGCCGGATGTCAAGGACGGCACGTACGATGAGGAGCTCAAGCGCTTCGCCGTGGCCTGGAAGACCACGGCACCGGTGACGATCAGCTTCGACCTCAAGCAGCCGTACGCGCTGGAACGCCTGTGGCTGCTTTGCAGGGGCGGGTGTCCCGAGCTGCTCGTGGAAGGGCTGGTCGGCGAGCAGTGGCAGGCGCTGGGCGGCGCTCCGCCTCGGGAGCCCGTCGATCCCGGAGACTTCCCGGCGGTGAGCATCGAGCTGCGGGAAGCGCCGGCGGTGCGGCACTGCCGCCTGCGTCTGGGGGCCCGGGACGAAGGCAAGGCCCTGATCGTGCCGGAGCTGGAGATCTGGGCGCGCCAGTGAAGGCACACTGCGCGCCGCAAGGCGACCGCCGACCCTGCAACCGAACGATACAGGGGGAGTGCGCAAGATGAGCGCTGCTCGGGCCGTAGTGCTCCTGAGCGGGGGCCTGGACTCGGCGACGGTACTGGCCATCGCCCGGGCCGAGGGTTTCGAGCCCTGCGCGATGACCTTCGACTACGGCCAAAGGCACGCCGTCGAGCTGCAGGCGGCGGGGCGGGTCGCCGAGCACCTGGGCGTGACCTTGCACCTGGTGATGCCCATCGACCTGCGGGCATTCGGCCGGTCGGCGCTCACCGGCGACATCCCCGTCCCCAGAGGGCGCGACGCACACGAGATGGCCTCCGGAGTTCCGAGCACCTACGTCCCGGCGCGCAATACAGTCTTCCTGTCCCTGGCTCTGGCCTGGGCCGAGGTGCTCGAGGCTCAGGAGATCTTCATCGGCGTCAACGCTCTGGACAGCCCCGGCTACCCGGACTGTCGGCCCGAGTACATCGCCGCCTTCGAGCGCATGGCGAACCTCGCCACCCGCGCCACCACGGAGCAGGGGCGTCACCTGCGGATACACACACCTCTGATGACGCTGACCAAGGCTCAGATCATCCGCCGGGGGCTGGAGCTAGGGGTGGACTACGGCCTGACACACACCTGCTACGACCCGACCGACGAAGGCGTGGCCTGCGGGGAGTGTGACGCCTGCCAACTGAGGCTGGCGGCCTTCGCCCAAGTGGGGGTGCCAGACCCGGTGAGGTACAAGCGTGCATAGGCGCCGCGGACGACCGAACACAGAGACGCAGAGAACGGCTGGAGAACGACGGGAACCGTCAACGTCTCACCACGCAGATCGGGCGGGCACGCCCGGTCTGCATGACACGGAGAACACGGAGTTCCACGGAGAACGACAAGGGAAGCGAAGCTGCAGACACCTCACCACAGAGACACAGGGACCCAGAGTACGGCTGGAAAACGGCGGGGAACGACCAGGAACGATCAACGTCTCACCACGCAGATCGGGCGGGCACACCCGGTCTGCATGACGCGGAGAGCACGGAGCTCCACGGAGAACGGCGGAAGAAGCGAGATGGCAGGCATCTCACAGCGGAGACAGCGGACCCGCACCCTCTCCGCACTGCCGTTCCCCGCGTCTCTGTATCTCTGTGTTAGGTAGTCAGGTCCCCACTCCCCACTCACAGCCTCTGCTGCGTGCGGTCGATGATCATCTGCTGCCAGTGCTCGTCGAGGGTGACGAAGCGCGCGGACCAGCCCGAGATGCGCACCGCCAGATTCTGGTACCTCTCCGGGTGCTTCTGGGCCTCCAGCAGGGTCTGGCGGTCAACGGCATCGATCTGCATGTAGAAGCCGCCGAGGTCCACCAAGCCGCGTAGCAGGCCCACCAGGGCGTCGACGCCCGCTTCGCCCTGCAGGCTCTCCGGGAGCAGCTTCAGCTCGATCGTCGCCCCGCTGGGGACCCGGGTGAGATCCATCTTGCAGTAGGACTTCACCACCGCCGTGGGCCCCCGGCGGTCGGTGCCCGGCGAGGGCGAGAAGTTCGTGGCCAGGATCTCGCCTTTGCGATGGCCGTCGGGTGAGGCCAGACGATCGCCCCGGGGGTAGGCCCAGGCGATCTCGCGGCCGAAGGTGCTGATTCCGCAGGGCCGCAGGACCCCGTCGCGCTCCGGCGTCTGCCACACCAGGGATGTGTAGTCATCATACAGCCGCTGCATCATGCGGTCGGCGGCCTCGTCGTCATTGCCGTACGCCGGCGACTGGTTGAGGATCAGGCGGCGGAGGTCCTCGGCCCCGTCCCAGTCGGCCCGCAGCGTCTCCACAAGCTGCGGGAGGGCCATGAGCCGCCTGCCATACACCAGCTCATCAAGGGCCACGAGGCTGTTGGCCACATTGGCCATGCCCCCGGCGTGCGGCGAGAGGACGTTGTAGACCGCGCCACGGTCGCGATAGTCCCTGGCCCTCTCGATGCAGTCCTCCACCAGCAGCGAGAGCAAAGGCGTGCCGGTGCCGCCGAGCATGAAGCCATCCGCGCCGTCATTGAAGGCCGCGATGTGAGCGGACAGGCGGGCGAGGAAGGCCGCGTAGAGGCTCTCGAAGTCGGGGAAGTCCGGCGGCGCGCCCTCATTGTGCAGACCCAGGACCTCGTGCAGCAGCGCCAGCATGTCGAAGGGGGAGTAGCCGAAGGCGGTCTTGCCGGGGATGATGACCTCCCAGCAGCCGTCATTGGCGAAGCAGCGGGCCTCCTGCGGCGCGTAGCCGAATCCGTCCAGGGCCGCGAGCACGACCTCCTCGTTATAGACCGAGACGATCCCGCCGCCGTGGCGCTGCACTTCGGCGATCCGGCGCAGGAGAGGCTCGGGCGTATTGCGGTTGAGGCGCACGGCGATGGGGTAGTCGCTGATGAGGAGCTCTTCCACCACATCCAGCACCAGGTAGGTCACCTCATTGGTGACGTCCTGCCCGGCGGCGTCCACCCCGGAGAGCACCACGTTCTGGTAATGCTGGGCGTCGCCGGAGCCACGCTGCTCCGAGACGCCGATCCATTCGCAGCCTTTGATCCAGAAGTGGGCCAGCAGCTCGCGGGCCTCGCCCAGGTCGATGCGCCCGGAGGCCAGGTCGGCCTGCAGGAAGGGGCCCAGCATCTGGTCGATGCGGCCGATGCCGGACCAGTTTCCCATGAGCCTTTGGAAGGCGAACAGGAACCACAGGGCCTGCACCGCCTCGTGGAAGGTCCGCGGTGGCTCTTCGGGGACCCGCTCCAGGGCCCGCCGAACCTCCCGGTAGCCCTCGGCCTCCTCGCCATCACTCCCGGCGATCAACCCGTCCAGCAGGTCCAGATGCCTGCGGTGCCACAGGGTCGCGGCCTCCAGGCACAGGAGCATGCCCTGGAGGAACTCGCGGCCGCCGTCATCCAGGTCGCCACGGGCCAGGCGCTCCTGAACCTGCCGGCGCAGGCCCCGGTACCCGACCCTCAGGGCCCTGTGGAAACCCACCGTGGTGTGGCTGGTGCTGCTCCCGCCCAGCACCGGAGTGGCGTGGAAGGCGGCTTCCCGCAGGGTGGCCGCGCCGACGATGCGCTCTCCCGGCAGGATGCGCAGGGGGGCGTGCTCGGCGACGAACAGGGCGACCCGCCCGTAGCGCAGGCTCTCGCCGAGGCCCTCGACGGTGGAGGGATCAAGGCCCAGCGTGTCGCCCGGTACCATGCTGCGCCCGTGCTCGCCGCAGAGCGCCCGGGCCGCCAGGGCACGGGTCGGGTCACTGAGCCGCTGAGGCGTCGGGAAGGTGCGGAAGGGGTTGAGGGAGGCCGCTTGTGTCATGTTACTGTGTTTCTACCGCAATCGGGCGACCGGCGCAAGCGCTATTGCAGAGCGGGGCGCAGAGCGGGGCGCGGTACACGCCCGCGCCCCAGAGGCATCGCCGCCGGTCGTTGGCCGCCGGCCGAGCACCGTCCGGGCCGTCGGCACACGGCGTTGAGAACCACCTTGCCGGCGTGGCTCCGGGCCCGCCGCCGTCGCCGTCCATGGTTGCGGGCTCTTCGGCCCTCAACCGTCGGCCGTGCCGCTCACCCCTCTTTGCAGCGGCCGTACATCCCGAACGCACGCCCCTACTGGGGGGGCGGTGTAAGCCGATGGGCCCAGTGGGTGTCGATGCGGCTGGGCAGGATGTGCACGATGGGGATGGCGGCGAACATCACCAGGGCGGCTGTCGTGCTGGCGAAGGACACCCCGATGGTCACAAGGTAGAGCGCCGAGGGCAAGAGGATGCGGCGCTTGGCCAGGAAGATCAGCTCCGGCGGCGTCCCGGGGCGGAGCAGGTGGCGGTCGCCGGTGGCATACCACCAGTGGAGAAACAGCATCAGGCCCGCCGCGATCAGGTTGCAGCCGTAGAGAATGATGGCCGGCTGCGCCATCATGTGCCGGCCCAGCAGGGCGGCGCTGAAGGGGACGGTGGAGACGGACATCAGGAGCAGCAGGTTCAGCCACAGAAGCACGCGGTCGGTGCGGTGGATGTAGTGGAACTGGAAGTGGTGACTGATCCAGAAGATCCCCAGAGCGATGAAGGACAGTACGTAGCTGAAGATCACGGGACCGAGGCCCTGGAGCGCCGGGACAAGCTGGTCCGGCGTCTCGACGTGCTCCAGCTCGGGCACGAACATCTCGATGATCAGGAGGGTCATGACGATGGCGAAGACGCCATCGCTGAGCGCCTCCACCCGCGAGGTCTTGACGGCTCCCGCGTTCACGGCATCGGTCGACATAGGGCGTTCTCCACTGTGCTGGAAGTCCGGCCGAGAAGCCGGTTCTGCCGTCAATATGTCATTCTCAGCGTCTATCTCGCGCAGCGAGATAGCGAGGAACCTCGCTGGCTGCCAGGGGATTCCTCGAGCTGCTCTTACTGGGAGCGGACGCTCTGGGAATGACATCCCCGGCGAAGGTGGGGTTCTGGGCCGCACCTCTACGATGACGGTGCCATGGGTTTGGGGCTACCTTGGGACAGGTCTCCTTCAGTCTGCGGGGTCGCACCGTTGAAGCGCAGCACCAGGAGCGTGATGTCGTCCGACTGCGGCTCCCCCGCGGCGAAGGCGGTGACGGCATCGGCGATGGCGGCGACCAGCTCTTCGGGGTCGGCGTCACCGCCCCGGCGCACGGTGTCCTCAAGGCCCTGCTCGGCGAAGAGCACGTGCCCGGGGTTCATGGCCTCGGTCACGCCGTCGGTGTACAGGACCACGGAATCACCGGGGCCAAGGCACATGGTCTGGGTCTCGAACTCCGCCGAGGGGTCCACTCCGAGCACGATACCGGCCGGCAGGTGCAGGAACTCCGTCGTCCCGTCTGCCCGGCGGATCAGCGGAGGATTGTGGCCGGCGTTGGCGAAGGCCACCTCCCCCGTCTGGACGTCCAGGACGCCGCACACCAGGGTGCAGAACATCAGGGCGTCATTGTTGGTGGAGACCTGGAAGTTCACCCGCCCCAGCAGCTCCGAGGGCGGCTGGTCGATCCGGGACAGACCCTTGAGCAGGGTCTTGGTCATGGCCATGAACAGCGCCGCCGGGACCCCCTTGTCCGATACATCACCGATGGCGAAGAACAGGTGTCGATGCCCCAGAGGGAAGAAGTCATACAGGTCTCCGCCCACTTCTCGGGCCGGCATGACGGTGGCGTGCAGGCGGTACTCAGGCCACGGCGGGTCCTCTGAGAAGACGTGCGGCACCATGTTCATCTGGATGTCGCGGGCCGCCTGCAGCTCACCTTCTATGCGCTCCTTGGCGACCAGGAACGAGTCGCGTTCGGCCTGCACCCGGCGCTCCTTGCGCAGATTGGCGATGATCAGCGCGAACACCGCCATGCCGCCGGCATTGGCCAGCGCCATGGGCATGTAGAGCTTCCCCACCAGGGCCAGGGCCTGCTCGAAGGGCCGCGCCATCAGGAGCACCATCCCCATATGGAAGCTCTCGGCAACCAGTATGAAGAGGACTGCGCCGGGTCCGCGGCCGTAGTTGCCCTTGCGCAGCCACGAGAAGAGGCCGGCCGCGAGGCCGATGATGACCGTCGACAGGGCGCAGGGGATCTTGGTGAACTCACCGTGCCACGTCAGGCGGTGGATGCCACCGATGAGCCCGGCGCCCAGTCCGACCCACGGACCGCCGAGGAGACCGGCCACGGTCGGTCCCAGGTCGCGGATCGTCGCGACGGCGTCGGTCATCTGGATGCCGCTGACGGTGCCATACACCGAAAGGGCGCCGAACAGGCCGATCATGTAGAGCTGGTTTTGCCAGGTGAACTGGCGGTCGAGGATCTGGTTGATGTAGCTTTGCGTCCTCGTGATGACGTAGGCCACGACCACCACGACGGCCATGTTGCTGACGAGGTCGATCATCACTTCCAGGGAGGTCTCGGAGTCCCCCAGCATAGGGTTCCCTCTCTGTAGCGGTCATTGGCGGCAGGGCAGGGCACCGGGGCCGCCCGGCGCCGGCGGGACGTCAGGCAACCCGCTTGCCGGCATCCGAGTCGGGCGCCTGCCTCAGCAGCACGATGCAGTTGCGAACCGCGTCGACGATGATTGCCAGTCCGACGGCCATCAGCACTACCGACAGCCCGGCCAGGAGCCAGTCGCCCGCGGGGAGGTAGTTGTCCACCACGTTCTGGTAGCCGGCGGTGAAGGCCGTCACGAGCAGGAAGGCCATCGCCAGCAAGGTGGCCGGAGCATAGCGGGCCTTGCCGGCGCGCACGAGCATCGTCGTGCCGATAGCCAGGGCGATACAGCCAAGAATCTGGTTGTTCACGCCGAACAGCGGCCAGATCTTGGAGATGCTGCCGCCGTAGAGCAAATACCCCCAGCCCGCGCAGACCAGGGCGCTGGTTGCCGCGACTCCCGGCAGCCAGGTGGCATCCCCCAGGGGCTTCCAGAGCCGCCCCCCGACCTCGTGGAGCAAGTAGCGGCCGGCGCGCGTGCCGGCATCCACGAGCGTAAGGATGAACAGGGCCTGGAAGGCGATGGCGAAGTGGTACCAGAAGCTCATGAGCCGCGGGCCTCCGCCCATCCCGGAGAAGATCTTGGCCATGCCGGCGGCCAGCGAGGCCGCCCCGCCCGGCCGACCCGCCAACTGCTCCCCGACCTGGGTCGACATCTCCTCCAAGTCCTGCACCTGCATACCCAGCCCCGCGAACACCTCCGGCGGCGTGCTGATGGCGAAGAAGTCGCCCACCGGAAGCACCGTCACCGCCACCAGGGCGGCCATCGCCACGATGCTCTCGATCAGCATGGAGCCGTAGCCGATGGCGCGAATGTCCCGCTCGCTCTGTACCATCTTGGGCGTTGTGCCGCAGCAGACGATGGAGTGGTAGCCCGAGATCGCGCCGCAGGAGATGGTGATGAACAAAAAGGGCCACACCTTCCCCGGGATCACCGGCCCGTTGCCGTGGATGAACTCGGTGACCGCGGGCATCTTCAGAACGGGATTGGCCATCACCATCCCCGCCACCAGAAGCAGCATCGTGCCGACCTTGATGTAGCTGCTCAGATAGTCGCGGGGCAAGAGCAGCAACCAGACCGGCAGGCCGGCGGCGAGGAAGCTGTACAGGGGGATGGCGATCGAAAGCTCTTCTCTGCTCATGTCCAGCACACGTCCCAGAGCCGTGTCGGGGATCACGGCGCCGCCGAGGACGGCGGCCACAATCAGCGCCACCCCCATCACGGTGGCCTCACCGATCCGTCCGGGCCTTAGGTAGCGCAGATACACGCCGGCCAGGATCGAGATGGGGATCGTGGCGCCCACGGTGAACACACCCCACGGGCTCCGGCTCAGGGCATTGACGATGGCGATACTGGCACCGGCCATGGCGATGATCAGCAGGAACAGGACGAACACCGAGGAGAGCCAGCCCGAGAACGGGCCGATCTCCCTGCGCGCCACCCCGAGCAGTGACTGCCCGTCGTGGCGCGTGGAGGCGCAAAGCACGATCATGTCGTGCGTCGCGCCCGCCACGACGGCGCCCACCAGCAGCCACAGGTAGCCCGGCAGGTAGCCGAACTGCGCGGCCAGCACCGGGCCGATCAGCGGGCCCGCTCCGGAGATCGCCGCGAAATGATGTCCCAGGAGCATCCAGCGGTTTGTCGGGACGTAGTTCTGACCGTCGTCGTGGACAACGGCCGGCGTTGGCCGGCCGGGGTCCAGAGCCAGCACCTTCGCCGCCAGGAAGGCGCTGTAGTAGCGGTACGCGATGGCGAAGACCAGGCCGGCAATGACCAGGAGCGTGATGGCGTGCACCGGATCTTCTCCCCTCAATGTAGGCAGCGGCGGCCCGGCGCTCCGGACCGGGCCGCAGTGGCGAGCCGTCTCGCCCGTCTGTCGGAGGGCCTGTCGCCCCTGTGCCGGCGGCCCTGACCAGGCACGCGCCTGTACCACCTCCGCTCGCCAGGCCCTCCGGCGGCCCCTGCACCGATCTAGGGCGAAGCGCCGCTAGCCGTCCCGGGGCACCCGCCGCATGGTGAAGCTGTTGATGTTGCGGTCTCCGACCCGCCGATAGTCGAACTGGTCCACACCGTTGAGGGCCAGGAAGATCCCCAGGCCCCCGACCTCACGGTCACCCAGGGGCGTCTCGAGGTCCTCGGCGTCGGGCATGTCATGGGAGCGAGGATCAAAGGCCTCGCCGCAGTCCTCGAGGGTGATGGTCAGGGCTTCGTCGTTGACATCGCCGGAGACCACCACCTCGCCGCAAGGCCGGTGCTCGCGGAAACCGTAGGTGATGATATTGGTGGCGATCTCGTCCACGGCCAGATAGAGGCGGTACGCCGCCTTCTTCTCCAGGCCCGACGCCTCCGCGAAGGCCGTCACATAGCGCCGAATGTCATCCAGGGATTCCAGCTCTGCCGGGACGGTCAAAGGCTCCATTGGTGATCCTCCGCTGGATCGGTGGGACGCGGGCCCGGGCGGGCGTGGCGCAGAGGCGGCCGGGTGATGCAGGGCCGCCGACAGTCGGCGCTCGCGGCCGGCGCGGCACCCGATGGTGTCGGAGAAGAAGACAAGGCAGGGCGAGCGCCTCCACTCGCGTCGGTGCCGCCAGGTCTGCGGGTGCGGCCGGAAACCCCACCTTCGCCGGCAATGTCATTCTGAGAGCTTCCGCTCCCGGAGGGAGCAGCTCGAGGAACCTCCCGGCACTCAGCGAGATTCTTCGCCCAAGCGGCGCAAGCTCGAGCTTGCGCCGCCCGGGCTTGCCGCGCCGACGCTCCAGAATGACAGGAACCGGGCCGGCCGGACTTCTCGGCCCGGCCGCTAGAGGCGCTGGACGCCCATGGCGCGGCCGACGAGGATGACCACCGAATAGGCGCCTACGGTGATACCGCCGGGGTCATCCAGCACGGGCTCTCGGCCTACGGCATGGATGTCATCGCCCGAGAGCATCGAGGTGTTCACCGCCAGATGCCAGCGGCGTCCGGCCGGCAGTTGGGGCGGCTCGAACCGCAGGGACTCGTGGTGGCTGTTGAGGGCCACGTAGATGTCGTCATCCTCCGCCCGGCCTCCCTTGGCGTGCTTGCCGCAGAGCATGAAGGCCAGCGTCCTGCTGCTCTCCGACCAGTCGGGCTCCCAGGCGCGCACGCCGTGCCAGGAGATCTCCGGGTAGCCGCTGCCCATGCGGTCCTCGCCGCACGGATGGGTGTGGTGCCGCAGGACGGGATGTGCGTTGCGGAAGGCGATGATGCCCCTGGAGAAATCGAGGATGTCGGCGTTGGTCTCGGCGAGAGACCAGTCCATCCAGTTGAGGTCGTTGTCCTGGCAGTAGGTGTTGTTGTTGCCCCGCTGAGTGCGGGCGACCTCGTCGCCCATGAGCACCATGGGCACGCCGCGACTGACCATCAGGATGGTCAGGGCGTTCTTGTGCAGCCGCCGGCGCAGCTCTGCAACGGCCGGGTGATCGGTGGGGCCCTCGACGCCGCAGTTCCAGCTCAGGTTGTCGTCACTGCCGTCGCGGTTGTCTTCGCCATTGGCCTCGTTGTGCTTCTCGTTGTACGAGAACAGATCGTGGAGGACGAAGCCGTCGTGGCAGGTGACGAAGTTGATGGAGGCCGTCGGCCCGCGCCCGCCGGCTTCGTAAAGGTCCGGTGAGCCGCCGATGCGCTGGGCCAGGGCGGGCACAAGACCGGCATCGCCCTTGACAAAGCCCCTGACATCGTCGCGGAACCTCCCGTTCCACTCGGCCCAGCGCCCGTAGGCGGGGAAGGAGCCCACCTGGTACAGCCCCCCGGCGTCCCAGGCCTCGGCGATGAGCTTGCACTTGCCCAGCACGGGGTCGAAGGCCAGGGTCTCCAGCAGGGGCGGGTTGGGCAGCGGGGCCCCCCATGGGTCGCGGCCGAGGATGGCGGCGAGATCGAAGCGGAAGCCGTCGATGTGATAGTCGGCGGCCCAGTAGCGCAGACAGTCGAGCACCATGTTGCGCACGATGGGGTTGTTGCAGTTCAGCGTATTGCCGCAGCCGGAGAAGTTCAGGTAGTACCCCTCCGGGGTGAGCATGTAGTACGTCTGATTGTCCAGACCCCGGAAGGAGATGGTCGGCCCCTTCTCATTGCCCTCGGCGGTGTGGTTGAAGACCACATCGAGGATGACCTCGATGCCGTTGGCATGGAGCTCCTTGATGAGGGTCTTGAGCTCATCCACCTGCATGCCGAAGCGGCCGGTGGCGGCATAGCCGGCCTTGGGGGCGAAGAACGCCACCGTGCTGTAGCCCCAGTAGTTGTAGAGGGTCTCTCCGGTGGTGGGGTCCTGACGGCTGTTTTCGAACTCATCGAACTCGAAGATGGGCATCAGCTCGATGCAGTTGACCCCCAACCGCTTGAGGTAGGGGATCTTGTCCCGCAGGGCGGCGAAGGTGCCCGGGTACTTGGCGCCGGAGGACGGGTGGGCGGTGAAGCTGCGCACATGGGCCTCGTAGATGACGAGGTCCTCCATGGGGTGCTCCGGGGGCCGGTCGTCCTCCCAGTCGAAATCCTCGAACACCATGCGGCCGCGGTGGGGGAAGATGTCCTCCCAGTCCGGGGGCTGTCCCCAGCGATCCCGGCCGCCGACGGCCTTGGCGTACGGGTCCAGCAGGATCTTGGAGCTATCGAAGCGATGCCCCACCACGGGGTCGAAAGGCCCCTCCATGCGGTAACCGTACTCGATGGTCTCGGCGTCGAGGTCGAACACGATCATGCACCAGACGTTGCCGATGCGGAAGGAATCCGGGAAGGGGATCTCCGCCATGGGCTCCGGGTCCCCCTTGTCGAAGAGCACGAGGGTGCAGGAGGTGGCGTTGCGGGAGAACACCGAGAAGTTGACGCCCCCGGGCACGAGGGTGACTCCGAAGGGAAAGGCCCGTCCGGGACGGAGCTTGAAGTCTCCGTGACGGTGGGTGGGGTAGACGTCGATTCGCTTTGCAGTGACATCGATGGCGCTGCCGTCATCCATGGCCCGGGGCCCTCCGTCAGTCGAGCGCTCGGATGCCCTCGTCCAGGGCGTCCGTCACAACGAAGAACTTGAGAAACCCGGTCATGGACATGGTGTCCTTGATCTCCTCGGACAGGCCGACGAGGACGACCTTGCCGTCTTTGGCCGTGGCCTGGCGGTAGAGCAGCAGGAGCATCCGCAGACCGGCGCTGGACAGGAATGAGACGCCGGACATGTCCAGGATGATCCTGCCCGCTGAGGTGATGACCGGGAGCAGCTCGGCCTGGGCCTGAGGGGCCGTCTTGCCGTCGATCTCGCCGCTGATGACCGCGACCGAGACCTTGTCGCGCTCTTGGATCTTGATCTCCATACTCGCCTCCTGTGGGTCCGAGCCGAGGGCCCGGGTGATCGGCGCCCGGGCCCTCCTGGATGCTGTGCGGCCCGCCCGGCGTGAATGCCGTCGGTCGAGCCGTCCGGCCCGCTGCCTGTGCCGGGCCCGGAAGCACGGCCCGCGCGGGCCGCGGGCCGTCGGCGGCCCTGCTACCGCCCCTGCGGCGTCAGGGTGACCTTGACCCGCAGGTCGCTGTCGGACACAGGGAGCTTGACGGCCATCGCGTCGGCGTCGAAGTTGTCGTAGGGGGCGCCGTCGATCTGCACCGCCGTGAGCTTCACCCGGCCCGGAGGCAGCAGGTCGGGGGCGACGCGGAGGATGCCGTCGGGGAACCCGCCCGGCTTGGGCTTGAAGTGGAAGTCCATCGGCTGATTGGTGATCAGCAGATTGGTGTACACGGCCGCCAGGTAGGCCAGCTCGCACGAGTGGTAGGCACTCATGGAGTGGCTGCCCTTTAGCCGCTCGGTGCCCAGCAGGTACGGCAGCCCGGTGGCCAGGGTGTTGAAGTACACCGCTCCGTCCTCGGTGTCGAGGAAGAAGGCATTGTAGAAGGCCGACGACTCGCGGGCGTACTTGAGGTACTCGTCCTTACCCAGCGACCCGTGAAGGATCAGGTAGGCCAAGATCCCCTGCTCCTGCTGCCACCATGCCTTGCGGTCATGCCAGACGAAGCGGTGGTGCTTCTCTCCGGGCTTGAGCTTGCGCTCGACCACGTCGTACCAGCCGCCGCGCTGAGCGTCCATGCCGACCTTCGGCATCAGGCCCGCGATCTTCTCGGCCAGCTCGATGTAGGTGTCCTTGGGCTCGGCATGCGCGATGCGCATGAGGTTCCAGGCGATCTTGAGGTTATGGCCGACAACGGCCCGGTCCTGCTGCCAGCCCCAGGTGCTGTCGTGGCTCCAGTCCTCGTGGAACTTCTCCTGGACAAAGGGGCTGTTGTCGTAGTCCGGGAAGTGGGCGCAGATGGTGTCTGCGGTGTCGAGCAGGAAGTCCAGGTGGCCCTGCTCGCCGGTGGCAAGATAGAGGTTGATCAGGTACGCCGGGGCGTGGTCGCCCACGGAGTTCCAGTTCTTCCTGGCCCGGTTGTTGCGCTCCTCCAGAGCCGGTGAGCGCGGGTCGAATGTGGCCGGGTCCAGGTGGGAGAAGTAGCCGCCACCCTCGGGGTCCTTGTAGCAGGCCTCGAACAGCGCCAGGGTCTTGTCGATGTCGTAGCGAATCTGCGGATCTCCGGTGATTCGGTAAGTCTGCGTGGGGCCGGCGATGGCGTAGATCTGCTCGTAGGCCGGAACCGCCCCGTAGTCATCCCCGAACTCCGAGCCCAGGATCTTCTGCTCCCCCTCATCGGTCCGGCGCAGGCCGTGGTACCAGTAGACGTAGCCCTTGTCCGCGGCGTCCTCCCGGAGGTGATCGTGCAGGTAGGTGCTGCCCTTCTCGGCGGCCTCCAGGTAGCGGTCCTCGCCGGTGAGCAGGTAGGCCGAGGCCATGCCGAAAATCATGCGGGAGATGGTGTCGGTCTCCTGCAGGGTGTCGGGCTTCTTGACCCCATTGAGGTGCAGCTTGGTGCAATACTTGGTGTAGTCGATCTCCTCCTGCGGGTAGCCAAACTGCCACCCGAGGAATCTGTCGCAGATGGAGCCGATCTGCTTGACCCACCAGTCGGGCTCCTCGAAGCGATACGCCCCGGCCTTGTCGCCGGGGAGAATCATGGACTTGACCTCGAAGGACGTGTCGGCCTCGTTGGGGTAGAAGATGCCGTAGACGTGGAGGAACTGGCCGGGCACCAGAAGCTGATCCAGGTTCCCCGTGCAGTCCCACCAGTCCTCGCCCAGGTTCTGGCAGACCTTGGCGTAGGCGCTGTCAGTCAGTCGGCACTCGAAGGCGCGGCCGTCGCTGGTCTTCAGGCCGAAGACGCCGGCGGCCTCGTCATACGAGGTGACGTATCCGGCGATGGTGTCCGAGAACGTGAAGTCGGTCTTAACCATGCTGTCTCTCCGCTCGCTAGGGGTATTGACAGGTCAAAGCAGGGCCGGCGGGCAGATGCGAACGGTCTCCCGGCGGTCCCGTCAAGGCGCCGAGAGCAGGTCGATGATGGCCCGGGCCATCAGGTGGCAGTGCCCCCCGGTGCGGGCGGTGACCAGGTCGCCGTCGACCACGACGTCCTCGTCCACATAGACCGCGCCCATGTTCCGCGCGTCGCCCAGGAGGTTGTTGTGCACCGTGACCCGGCGCCCGCGGATGATCTCCGGGGCGGGAGCCAGCAGCCACATGCCGTGGCAGATGATGCCCTTGACCACCTGCGGACAGGAGAACGCGCGTCGCAGAAACTCGGTGGCCGGCGGGACCTTGCTCACATCCTCGGTGTACCTCAGCCGGTCGGCCACCATACCCGCCGGGACGATGACCGCGCCGTACGAGGCCAGGGCCTCGTCGTCGATATCCTCGAAGCTCTGCCGGACCTCGAGGGGTGCCCGATACTCGTGGCCCAGGAAGGTCAGGCAGTCGTTGCCCCACAGGCGGGTGAGCAGTTGCAGCTCGGCGCCCTCTTCCGCGAACCGATGCTGGTAGTACCAGATCTCCGGCTCGTAGTAGTCGCTCTCCAGGAGTACGGCGATCTTCTTGCCTTCCAGTGCCATGGTGGTTCCCTCAGGGTGGCCCGGCGGGGATCGACACTCGCCGCGGCGCCGGCGAGATGGCCCCCACCACGGGCGCTAGGATGGCTTCGGCCCCAGTATCTTGTCCAGGGCGGGGAAGTAGATGCCGGCTTTGTTGAACCCCGCGTAGATCATCATGAACATGAACAGCTCTTCCATCTCCTCGCGGGTAACCCCCTGCTTCATGGCCATGTCCACGTGATTGGCGAAGGGGGGGCCCTCGGCCTGGATGACCACGTCCACGGCCAGAGTGATGAGGGCCTTCGTCTTCTGATCCAGTAGTGGCTTGCCCCACAGCTCACCGGAGACGCGGATGCAGAACTCACCAAACTCCGGGTTCATGCCGATGAGCCGCTCCTGCAGCTCGGGGTCACCCAACACGGCGTTCTGTGTGATCGGGATGTCGGCCATGCGTGCCCTCCTGCCTTGTCGGCTCCCCATTCGGGGCCACGGGTACTACTGACTGATGAGGTTGAGGAAGTTGACCTCGATGTAGCCGTTATCGGTGAACAGCGTCGGGCTCTGGCCCATGAAGTCGGCGAACTGCTGGGTCCCGAGGTGGAAGTTCACCGCCGCCTCGTCGCGCCAGGCTTCGTGGAGGATGAACTGGTTGGGCTCGTCGATGCCGCGGTGCAGATCGTAGCCCGCGCAGCCGGCCTCGGAGCGGGCAAAGGCGACGAAGTTGGCCAGGGTGGTCTCGGCGTTCTGCTGCTGTCCGGGCCTGGCCCACATCCTGGACACGACGGGGATGTGCGCCGGGTCCACGGTGACCAGCGTGGGGCTGCTGAGCATGGCGCACCTGGCCACGACCATGGGTGCCGCCAGGAGCGTGTTGGCCTGGTTTTGGAAGGTCCGGTAGTGGTGGGTCCTGGTATGCGTGTTGGCAAAGCTCTCGGCACTCCAGTTCTCGTAGGTGAGGAAGTCGTAGTTCGCCGGACCGGCGGCGCCGTCGATGCAGCGGTAGAGCTGGAAGGACTGGTTGCCTATCTCCTGCCGTGTGGCGATGGCCAGTGTCTCCAGCGCCGCCTGGGTCTGCACCACCGACGCGGGGTTGGCGTCGATCATGCTGACCACCGTGTAGAGCCAGTTCTCCGGAGCCGCCGCCCTGTTGTCACTGCTGCTGCAGCCGCCCAGCAGGCAGACGGTGACGACTACCAGGGCAACCACCGGCAAGTGTCTCCTGATCAGCGAGGTCTTCATGGTCTGCAGTCTCACCTTTCCCAACCAAAATGGTAGCCCCGGGGTCCGTCAGGGCAGGATGACCAGCTCGGCGACCCGGGCCCCCTCGCCGCCCAGCGCTTCGTAGCCGTGGGGTACTCCCGGAAGCATGGCGACGATCTCACCGGCCCCCACGTCCCGTGTGACATCGCCTATGGTGTATCTCACCCTCCCGGAGCGCACGAACACCACGTGGGTCTCTTCGTGCGTGTGCGTGGGACCCACTTCGCCCGGCTCGTAGGCGAACACGAACAGCAGATCCCCGGACTTGGGCACGCTGTAGCGAGTGTCTCCGACGGCCTCCGGATCGATGAACTCGGTGGATAGCTCTCTGGGCTGGAACTTCGAGAGATCCAATCTAGATGCACCTCCGCTGTCCGGCTGATGCCCGCACCGGGCGGTGTGGCGGCCGGGGCCCGGGCGTCCGGGCGGAGTAGTCGCCGCAGGCCGGCCTGCGGCGTCCACGCGGTGTCCCTCGGGCCCCGGCGCCCTGTTACTCCTCACCCGGGGAGTTGAACTTGGCCTTGCCACCCGCCGGGGGATTGTCCAGGAGCAGCTTCCCTCCAACGGCCAGCTCGTTGAGCTGTGCGCCCTCGAAGAACATGTAGATGGCCTCGCGCGGCACCTGCAGGACCTCGGAGAGCTTTGCGACGAAACTCTCGGCGATCTCGCGTTTCTGCGAGTCCAGCAT
>Ga0334884_1001255_pt1 | contig 39186 bp, 35 predicted proteins | sample GraSluR1_MG_7_FD_207215 | JGI IMG/M metagenome (GOLD analysis project Ga0334884, IMG submission 207215) | Sludge microbial communities from methane-producing bioreactor in Wageningen University, Netherlands - Granular Sludge_12_05 R1 | ecosystem: Engineered > Bioreactor > Anaerobic >... | reverse complement strand
CCAAGTATGATAGAGTTGGTTGGTTGACATGAAAACCTCCTTCGGTAAAGTGGTTGACACCTTTACTTTACCTGGTTTTCCGTGTCAATCAACCGCTTTTCTAAAAAAGTGTCCGGTAGCTAGATTTGTTATTGCCTGGAAACGTTCAGGGTCGCGTTGACAAACTCGTGTCAATTTACGCCTGAGAATGTACCTCTTGTTTGACTAGCATGTCAATATCGATCAAAAATATCTGGTACAAAATTGACTCAATGCGCAAGTATGGCGACTTAGGGGTATGAAGATGATTGACTGGAATCTGCTTGAAAAATGGGATGTTATTTTTGGCATCGTCGGCGGTATTGTATTTGTGATTAATGCCATTTATTACTTGCCGAAACTTGTGGCCACAATTGCTAGACAATTTCGATCTTCTTACATCGAAGGAGAATGGAATGGTTATTATTTCACGTTTGCCGAAGGAAAATCAAAGTTAACTTTGGAAAAATGGATCATAAAAAAGGGCTTTCGTGAAAATTTAGTAGTGAATGTACAAACTATACCTGCGGGAACCCTATCCTATAAAGGCGAGGTACAATTACAGCGAGACAATTTAGTAGTCAAATTAAAGGCACAGGAATACCCAATTGAAACATTTACTATCTTCAAGTCACCCGTTCCAGGTAATGACAACATTATTATAGGTCTGTGGTTGGGATTGGATTTCAATGGCGAAGTAACGGCTGGACCAGGCGTGCTATCCAGGACATCTTTATCAGAACAAGATTTACACAGATTACTCTTCGACAAAATACAGTATGATAGCTATCTGAAAACTATCCGGCTAGTTTGATGCTAGCTTAAGAGGAAGTTTATGGACCAATTTTTCTCTCAATTATCACCTATGCTTTGGAGTAAACAGAGCAAGTTTTACTCTACCAATAGCGGCATTTATATCGGAGAAGGAAGCGCCTATTTGGTAGATCCTGGAATGGCACCAGATGAACTAGAATCGATAGCCCAGTTTTTGGTCGAGCATCAGCTTACACCCCGACAGCTCATTCTTACCCATAGCCATTGGGATCATCTTCTGGGACCAATTCGTTTTCCTAGCGTCAGCATAATCACGCAAGCGAATTATCGACGTATCTTTAATGACTTTCGAGAAAGTTACATCCGCCAGCGTGAGACACGCTGGCACACCAAATATGATGTTCCTCTTGTCAATCCCTTTGTTGTTCCTACACCAGATGACACTTTCACTGATATGACAATATTGACTGATAAGCGTATTGAGCTGCATCTGTGTTATGCTCCCGGTCACACAGATGATCTATTGGTAATTTACCAACCCGAATATGCGACTTTATGGGCCTCTGATATGTTGAGTGACAAAGAGATACCGTTTATATGGTATAGCATAGATGCCTATCAAAACACATTAGTAACGCTTTCAAAATGGGATATTGAGATTTTGGTTCCGGGACATGGGAGCTGCGCAACAAACCGCAGTGAAGTCCAAAATCGGATTTCTGAAGACCTGGCGTATGTGAAAGAGCTACGAGACAGAATTATTACCGCTATCAACGCAGGCAAAACTCTCAACGAGACTCTTGAGTTTTGCACTCAAATGCACTATCGAAATTTAGATGAGAACGCAGATTCTCATCTGTTAAATGTCGAAAATGGATATATCGAATTTGGCGGGGAAACAGATCAAGAAGAAATCGGCTGGGAGCAATTAAGATTGGATAGTATCTGAGTTGCTAAAAAGACACGAAAACTATCTCTCTTTGGTCAGGTAAGCTGAACTTGACGGCCGAATTGTGTCTCACAGTACGCAGATTACGTGTTGATCTTGCGTTCTGCCAAGTACGTCTCTGATAAGTGTACTGTGGACAGTCAGGCGTTCTTATTGAAGGGCTACCCGGTGACAGTTCTGCTATGATAACAGCTCTCAAAGGCGACAAGATCAACACGATTCCCCCTCATCTCACCGAGGTTAGAAGCCTAATAAACGCAATTCGCGTAATCGACCTCAAACGTGCTCCACATGTCTTTGTGGGTCAAGAGTATGCCCGTTATGGCTTCGACGAGGGATTGGTGCTGAAGCATCGAGATTGATGAATGGAGGGTGATGGAGGGTATTGATTGAATAACAGACGTTTTTCACGGGGTTGGCATGCACCGGAGAAGAGGATTGCGCAGTTCCGGCGCGCTTTTATGTCCGTTAATGCGCATTAACGGACATTTGTTGTGTCTTTCAGAAGTTACCTTATACTAGGAGTAGTGCAAAAACAAAACACCCCACGGTGTGATCAGCATCTGGGGCATTGACCATCGGCGTTGGTGCCGCCGTGGTGGAGATAGTATAGTATATCCCGCCTCCGCGCGTCAAACGCCGGGGGCGTTATCTTTGAGAATTCAGGAGCCACAATGGAACAACCTCACCTCAACTGGGTTGCCAACTTCATCTGGGGTATTGCCGACGATGTGCTGCGCGATGTCTACGTGCGCGGAAAATACCGCGATGTGATCCTGCCGATGGTGGTGATCCGCCGCCTGGATGCGGTGCTGGAGCCAACCAAAGACGCCGTGCTCAAGATGAAGGCCACGCTCGACAAAGCCGGGATCACCAACCAGGACGCCGCGCTCAAACAAGAGGCCGGACAGGCGTTTTACAACGCCTCGCCGTTTACCCTGCGCGATCTCAAGTCTCGCGCCACACAACAGCGACTCAAGGCCGATTTCGAAGCCTACCTCGACGGTTTCTCGCCCAATGTTCAGGAAATCCTCGACAAGTTCAAGTTCCGCAACCAGATTCCCACGCTCGTCGAGGCTGACGCCCTGGGCTATCTCGTCGAAAAATACCTCGACCCCAGTATCAACCTCAGTCCGGAGCCGGTGCTCAACGGCGACGGCAGTGTGAAATTGCCCGGCTTGGACAATCACGCGATGGGCACGATCTTCGAGGAGTTGATCCGCCGCTTCAACGAGGAAAACAACGAGGAGGCCGGGGAGCACTTCACACCGCGCGATGTGGTGCGGCTGATGGCGCAACTCGTCTTCCTGCCTATTGCCGACCGGATTGAGTCCGGCACATATCTGCTCTATGACGATACGTGCGGCACCGGCGGGATGTTGACCATCGGGGAGGAGACACTGGCGGAACTGGCCGCGCAGCACGGCAAGGAGGTGTCTATCCACCTCTACGGGCAGGAAATCAACCCGGAGACCTACGCCATCACCAAAGCTGACCTGCTGCTCAAGGGCAAGGGACAGGAGGCCGAGACGATGGCGTTTGGCTCCACGCTCTCCGCCGATGCGTTTCCCGCCCTCGACTTCGACTTCATGTTCTCCAATCCGCCCTATGGCAAAAGTTGGAAGACCGACCTCGACCGAATGGGCGGCAAGGGCGAGATGCGCGACCCGCGTTACGTCATTGCGCACGCCGGGGACCCGGAGTACAGCCTCATTCCCCGTTCTTCCGATGGGCAATTGCTGTTCCTGGTGAACAAGCTCAGCAAGATGAAGCATGACACCCCCCTGGGCAGCCGCATCGCCGAAGTGCACAACGGCTCGTCGCTCTTTACCGGCGACGCCGGGCAGGGCGAGAGCAATATCCGCCGCTGGATCATCGAGAGCGACTGGCTGGAAGCGATCATCGCGCTGCCGCTGAATATGTTCTACAACACCGGCATCGCCACCTACATCTGGGTGCTGACCAACCGCAAGCCGGAACATCGCCGGGGCAAGGTGCAACTGATTGACGCGACCGCGTGGTATGCGCCGCTGCGCAAGAACCTGGGCCAGAAGAACTGTGAACTCTCCGGGGCCGACATCCAGCGCATTGTGGGCACCTTTCTCGCCTTCGAGGAAACCGAGCAGTCCAAGATTTTCGATAACGCAGCCTTTGGTTACTGGAAAGTCACCGTCGAGCGGCCCTTGCGCCTGCGGGTGGACCTTTCCGACGCAGCCCGCGCGCGTTTGCGCCAGGCCTGCACTGCTGCCGGAGAAGATGCGCTGGCAACGGCGACCGATTGGATTGCCGCCGATCTTGGCCCCGGCCCGCACCTGGACTACAACGCCGTCGTGACCGCCCTCGAAAAAGCTGCCAGCTTCTCCCTCACCAAGAAGCGCCAGACCCTGCTCCGCGATGCACTCACCGAAAAGGACGAAGCCGCCGCACCCGTCATCAGCGCCACCTACAAGCCGGGTAAAATCGCTGCCGATCCTCTCCACGGCAAATTCGCCCTCACCCCCGGCCCCTCTCCCAAAGGGCGAGGGGAGGTCGTGGAATACACACCTGACCCCGACCTGCGCGACACCGAGCAAACCCCCCTGTTGGAAGAAGGCGGCATCGAAGGCTTCTTCGAACGCGAGGTGCTACCCTACGTCTCTGACGCCTGGATTGATGAGAGCAAGACGCGCATCGGTTACGAGATTTCGTTCAACCGCTATTTCTACAAGCCGGAACCATTGCGCACGCTGGCCGAAATCCGCGCCGATATCGAGGCGTTGGAGCAGGAAACGGACGGATTGTTAGAGCAGATTTTGGTGGAAGTGGGGAGCTAGTCAGCAGAATTGGACGCCATATTATCGCCAGCCTACAATATAGAACGTATTTGCGTCCATATTATAGGCAGCCGTTGACATGGGATAAAGGGGGCAAGAGCAATGCAAGAGATTCAGGGAAAAGCCAGAACCATCCGGGAACTGTTGAAAGGGGTCAAGTATACAATTGACTACTATCAACGTGAATACAAATGGGAAAGTAAACACATTCGCGATCTAATTGAGGATCTCACTGGAAAGTTCTTGGAAGATTATCGACCAGAACATCCCCGCAGACAAGTTGCAGAATATGGTCATTATTTTTTGGGATCCATTATCATTAGCAAGAAAGAGAACCTTAACTTCATCGTGGATGGACAACAACGACTTACCAGCCTGACGTTGCTGCTGATGTTCCTGCGTAACCAGCAAAAAGGGCGCGCAAATCAAGTCAATGTTGACGAGTTAATTGCCTCAGAGCAATACGGGGAACAATCTTTCAACTTGGATGTGAGAGAAAGGGAAGCCTGTATGCAAGCCCTTTTTGATGAACGACCTTTAGAACCCAGCGGTGAATCAGAATCCGTCCAAAATATTGTTGCCCGCTACTACGATATTGAGGAATACGTTCCGCGAGAAATCATTGACCACGCTTTACCCTATTTCCTTGATTGGCTCATAGAAAATGTACATCTCGTTGAAATTACGGCTTATTCTGACGACGATGCCTACACTATCTTTGAGACAATGAATGATCGTGGACTCTCTCTTAGTCCAACGGATATGTTGAAGGGCTATTTGCTAGCGAATATCACGGATGGCATTGATAAGTTGGGGGCCAATGTATTGTGGAAACGACGTGTCCAAGAGTTAAACGAAGTTGGCAAGGATACGGCGGCTGACAGCATCAAGACCTGGTTGCGCAGTCAATACGCATCTAAAATTCGGGAGCGGAAGAGTGGTGCTCGACCAGAGAATTTTGATCTTATCGGTACGGAATTTCATCGGTGGGTAAGGGATGAAGTAAGGGACCCAGAACACAAGATACTTAATTTGCAGAGTGGGGAAGATTTTTACTATTTCATCAAGCGCGACTTTGAGTTCTATACCCGGCAGTATCTACGTCTTATGGAAGCTTCGCGCAATCTGGTAACAGGTCTTGAGCATGTCCTATATAACGCCCACCACGGTTTCACTTTGCAATATATGCTCTTACTCGCGCCGCTACAGCCCGATGATGCGCAAAATGTGATAGATCTCAAGATGCGTTTGGTGGCTCGTTTTGTAGACATCCTGCTTACCTGGAGGCTATGGAATTTCCGCAGCATTTCCTACAACACAATGCAGTATGCCATGTTCTTAGTCATGCGCGATATTCGGAAGTTAACCCCACAAGCGTTAGCCGTCAAGCTAACAGAGGTTTTGAGTACAGAAACCGAAACCTTTGTAACGAATGACCGGCTTTATCTCCACACACAAAACCGCAAATACCTACATCGCATCCTGGCTCGCATCACTGAATATATTGAACGCGAATCCGGAATAACCTCACATTACCTGGAATATGTGAGTGACACTGGTGCAAACCGGTTCGAGGTGGAGCATATTTGGGCTGACAAGCCGGAAGAACACACTGATGAGTTCAGCCACCCGACCGACTTTGCCGATTACCGTAACCGTATTGGCGGATTGCTATTATTGCCGAAAAAGTTCAACGCCAGCTATGGTAGCTTGCCCTATGTGGATAAGTTACCACACTACTATGGTCAGAACTGGCTGGCTCGTACATTGTCTCCTCAATGCTATGAACACGATCCCGGATTTGCGCAATTTGTAAGCCGCAGCGGTTTGCCCTTTCGGGCGCACCCACAATTCAAAAAAGCCGATCTGGATGCTCGTAGTGAGCTATACCGCCAAATTGCCGAGTACATCTGGGACCCAGATGCTTTATTGAAAGAGGTAGGATTGTGACCCGGACCTTCAATCCTTACTCTGCCTACAAAGAATCCGGCGTGCCGTGGCTCGGCGAAGTGCCCGCGCATTGGGAAGTACTTCCCGGCAGGGCGTGTTACCGCGAGAAGAAAGTGCCAAACACGGGCCTCAAAGAAACGACCGTGCTTTCGTTGAGCTATGGGCAGATCGTGGTCAAGCCGCCCGAAAAGTTGCACGGACTGGTTCCGGCCTCGTTCGAGACGTACCAAATCGTTGACCCTGGCGACATTATCATTCGCCCGACTGACTTGCAGAACGATTGGAACAGCCTGCGCTTTGGCTTGAGCCGTCACCGTGGGATCATCACATCGGCGTATATGTGCTTCCATACCCAAGATGCACTGACCCGCGATTATGGGCACTTGCTGCTTCACACCTACGACCTGATGAAGATATTTTATGGCCTGGGTTCTGGATTGCGCCAAAACCTCGATTGGAAGGATTTCAAATATCTTCCTTGCCTTGCACCTCCACCTGCCGGACAACGCGCCATCGCCGCCTTCCTCGACCACCACGACCGCCTGACGCGGCGCTACATCCGCGCGCAGCAGCGGCTCATCAAGCTGCTCATCGAGCAGAAGCAAGCGCTCATCCAGCAGGCCGTGACGCGCGGTCTTGATCCCGATGTCCCGCTCAAGGATTCAGGGGTTGAGTGGTTAGGGAAGATTCCGGCACATTGGGAAATCATTCCACTAAAAAACCTGTCTATCATTCAATCTGGGCTGACGTTGGGGAAAAACTACATAGGTCGAGAATTAGTTGAATATCCTTACTTGCGTGTGGCAAATGTGCAAGATGGGCGCTTGGATCTTTCGCAAATTAAGACGGTTCTTATAACCGAAGAAGAAGTTGCGCGTTGCACACTGCAAGATGGGGATGTATTAATGACTGAGGGCGGAGACCCGGATAAACTTGGACGAGGATGTGTATGGGAAGATCAAATCAAGCCTTGCCTACACCAAAACCACATCTTCGCTGTTCGCCCAAATTCTGACCGTCTCCTACCTTATTTCTTGGCAGCACTACTTACCTCTCAGTACGCAAAGACCTACTTCCTTCGCACAGCAAAACAGACAACCAATCTAGCGTCAACAAACAAAACAACTATCGGACAGTTTTCAGTACTTTTACCAAGTTTGGAGGAACAAAGAGAGATTCTTGGGGTACTAGAATCGAAGACCGCACAAGTTCAGCAAGCCATCACTCATACCCAAAGCCAAATCGCCCTCGTCCGCGAATACCACACGCGCCTGATCGCCGACGTGGTCACGGGGAAGCTGGATGTGCAGGACGTGACCTTGCCCACGGACGAGGAAGCGCACGCTTTCGACGACGTAGGCGAGGGCTTCGACGACGAGGCCATAGATGCGGACGACTTGGATACCGAGGAGGACGCCGATGCCGACGACTGATATCGACAAGGAACAGTTCTCAAAAGAACGAGAGGAATATCTTTGGAAATTGCTTGACCGAATGCCTGGGGGTGTCGAAAAAGATTGGGTAGCTACGCTGCAGCAACTCAAAGCACAAGAGGAACAACTTTCGTTTGAAGACATTTATACTCTTATACACCGCACCAGATCACGCGCTGATGAATGGGACTTACCCCTATGGCTTATCAGATTTATTGTTAGGCTACTAGACTCTCGGGAAGTCACCTCCCTGCTCGACCCCGCAAGTAATGGATTACACACTACGCTAATCGCGAAATATCTACAACTTCAGCAAGTTGATATTGTCTGCGCACATCCCTTTATACAAAAAACCTACGAAAGCGTAGCAGAAACTTATCTACCCACTTTGCATTCAGGTGCGTTTGAGCATGTACGATCACAGTTGACAGAACGTTATGATGCAATTGTGTGTTTTCCAATCTTTGGACAGCGTCCACAATCGAAAACATATAATACAGAACAAGAGGTTTTTGTAGTCAAAGCAGAGCCTGGACTCTTGCATATACTAGATGCCGCCACATGTCTCACGCCTCAGGGGCTTATGATTTTTCTAGTTCCTCCTAGCTTTATGTTCCCTCGAAATGAGGAACTCCGGCAGACTTTACCCAAAATGGGTCTGCATCTTACAGCCTTGTTGCATCTTCGTTCTGGGACATTTAGCAACACCGGTATACCAGCAGAATTGGCCCTTATCGAACCGGTTGAACGTCAAGGTTTATATGTCGCTGAAATCCCTGAGAATTATCAGCATCAGGATCAACTTCTTGCGCGACTCCAGGCGCGTAAGCCAGGCGCGACTCCGGTCCAAGGCAAAATCGTCAATCCTGAACATTTCTATGGATTTGAGTCTTTTGAAGCGGAAGAGACTACTCGGCAACTTGCACGCCAACGAGGTTTAAACGCAGTCCCATTCGAAGAAGCTGTTTTGGAGATTTGTCGGCCCAAGAGGTATCGAGAAAGTTTCACACCTTATGAACCACATCCCGATGCTGTCTATTTGCCTGAAATTGACACAGTTAAGGCGACCATATCACCCGAAAAGCTCTCTGCGCGTATCATCGGGCACACCCTTCAACTGATCGTCAATCGTAAGGTTGTGCTCCCAGAATACTTAGCACATCTGTACAACACTCCTTTGGGACATCAACTCCGTAAAGCCGCCTCTACAGGAGGGGTAGTTGGTAGAATTCACTCACATAATTTGCAAAGAACGTTACTTTATTTACCTCCCAGGAAAGACCAAATCAAAGCTGTTGAAGCATTGCAGACTATTCGTAAACTACGTGAAGAACTAGAGGAGCTTGAAGATCGTTTACAGCAGCATCCGCGCCGTAGTGCTGAGGTGCTAAAAGCTGTACAGAGCGTAAATCACGAAGAACGTTTCCTGGACTGGGTTGAAACCTTGCCCTTTCCCCTGGCTACTATCTTAAGAGCCTATCACACAGTTGATAAAACTGAAAAAGAAAAGTATGGACGCCTGTTGCAGTTTTTTGAAGCCGTTGTTATCTTCTGTTCCACTGTTCTTCTTAGCGCCTATCTTCGCACACCACAACTTTGGGCAGGGATTAGAGCCAAACTTCAGGGAGCATTGCAGAGATATGAGCCACCTTTGTCACAAACTGATTTTAGTTTCTGGCGGACATTGTTGGGTGTATTAGCTGTAGATGTACGCATAAATCTCAATAATCCAGAGAAAAAACCGCTTTGCATTGAGGCATTCGCGCTTCTGGAAACACAGCCCTTAGAGATTATTGCATCGAAAAAATTATCTTCTATTCTGGATACAGCTAATGAATACCGGAATCGCTGGCCTGCACATGGTGGCTCCCCAGGCCGCGTTGATGTTGAGTTTCGGCACAATAAAGCTCTTGAATTGTTGAATGAATTTCGAAGTCTGGTTGGTAATATGTTCTTACAATATGAACTGGTTATATTTGGACAATCGACGGTTTTACCAGGCCCGATTTTTCGTTATGAAAAGACCCAATGTATGATGGGATCTCATTTCATGGTAGAGTCTCCAGTTATTGAACTGACAGAAGCGGCTATAACAGGGCACTTGTATTGCTATAGTCCAGGATACCGCCGTGCGCTGCAATTACTCCCCTTATTCCAATTAGTTGAAAATCCTCCCCTTACGTGTTATTTTTTCAATCGTCTTGATAAGGAAACGGACGAGGATAAGAATCGCGATACACCATATTTTGTCTCTTATCATTTATCTGAAAATACAGCCATACCTTCAGATATATCGCTTAATGCGACAAAGAAAGCACTTAATGATTTATCAAAAACCCTCGATCCAGATAGCAATGAGGTAACATAATGCCACCAACCGACACCAGCGAAAAAGGTCTCGAAAGCCTGATCGTGGCGGCACTCACGGGCAAGCCGGTCAATGAAACCCTGTCGGTGGCCCGCGATGAGCGCGGCGCCTACGGTGACGCGGGCTACGTCCAGGGCGATCCCCACGACTACGACCGCGACTACGCCGTAGACCTTGCCAAACTGCGCGCCTTCCTCGAAGCCACCCAGCCGGAGGTCGCGGCGCGGCTGCATCTGGCGGATGATCATCCCACCCGGCAGAAGTTCCTGGCGCGGCTGCAAGGCGAAATCGCCCGGCGCGGCGTGGTGGACGTGCTGCGCAAGGGCATCAAGCACGGGCCGGATACCATCGCCTGCTTCTACGGCGCGCCCACGCCCGGCAACCGGAAGGCCGAGGCGCTGTTTGCCGCCAACGTCTTCAGCGTCACCCGGCAAGTGCGCTTCAGCCGCGATCACACGCAACGTTCACTCGATCTGGTGATCTTTATCAACGGCCTGCCCATCGCTACCTTCGAGCTAAAAAACAACCTCACCAAGCAGACCGTCGAGGACGCCGTCGAGCAGTACAAGCGCGACCGCGATCCCCGCGAGTTGCTGTTCCAGTTCGGGCGCTGCGTCGTCCACTTTGCCGTGGATGACCAGGAAGTGCGGATGTGTACCCACTTGCAGGGCAAAGCCTCGTGGTTCCTGCCCTTCAACAAAGGCTGGAACGACGGCGCGGGCAATCCGCCCAATCCCCACGGCCTCAAAACCGCCTATCTCTGGGAAGAAGTGCTTACCCGCGAGAGCCTCACCGACATCCTCGAACACTACGCCCAAATCGTCGAATGGAAGGATGAGAAGACCGGCAGGGAGAAGCGCCAGGCTCGTCTGCGAGCCCAGATCTTCCCTCGCTACCACCAACTCGACGTCGTGCGCAAGCTCCTCGCCACCGCCCGGAAAGAGGGCGTCGGTCATCGCTATCTCATCCAACACTCGGCGGGCAGCGGCAAAAGCAACTCCATCGCCTGGCTGGCTTACCAACTCACTGACCTGGAAAGAGAAAAAGCTGTAGAGGCCACCGCTGCTCCGCGCATCTTCGACTCCATCATCGTCGTGACCGACCGGCGCGTGCTGGATAAGCAGATTCGCGACACGATCAAGCAGTTTGCCCAGGTTTCTTCCGTCGTTGGGCACGCCGAACACTCCGGCGACCTACGCAAATTCATTACGGACGGCAAGAAGATCATCATCACCACCGTGCAGAAATTCCCCTTCATCCTGGACGAGATCAGCGACGAACACCGGCACCGCCGCTTCGCCATCATCATTGACGAGGCCCATTCCAGCCAGGGCGGGCGCACAGCGGCCAAGATGCACATGGCCCTGGCGGAGCAAGGCGAGGCGGAGGTGGAGACGACCGAAGACATCATCAACCGCCTGATGGAAACGCGCAAGATGCTGTCCAACGCCAGCTATTTCGCCTTCACCGCTACGCCCAAGAACAAGACACTGGAAACCTTCGGAAGCCCTCTCCCTCACCCCGGCCCTCTCCCAGAGGGAGAGGGAGAAGGAGAGGGGGAAAGGAAACACCGGCCTTTCCACGTCTACACGATGAAGCAGGCGATTCAGGAAGGCTTCATCCTGGACGTGCTGGCGCACTACACGCCGGTCGCAAGCTACTACCGCCTGATGAAGACGGTGGCCGACGATCCCGAATTCGACAGCAAGCGGGCGCAGAAGAAGCTGCGGCGCTACGTCGAATCTCACACCTACGCGCTCCACCAAAAGGCCGAAATCATCGTCGAACACTTCCACACGGACGTGCTGGCCCGGCAGAAAATCGGCGGGCAGGCGCGGGCGATGGTCGTCACCCCCAGCATCCAGCGCGCCATCGCCACCTACTTCGCCATCAAAGACGCCCTGGAAGCGCGTAAGAGTCCGTACCAGGCCATCGTCGCCTTCTCCGGCGAACCGGAGTATGGCGGCAAGCCTGTCACCGAGGCCACACTCAACGGCTTTTCGAGCAGCCAGATTCCCGAAAGGTTCAAAGAAGACCCTTACCGCTTCCTCGTCGTCGCCGAGAAATTCCAGACCGGTTATGACGAGCCGCTGCTGTACACGATGTACGTGGACAAAATCCTCGCGGGCATCCAGGCCGTGCAGACGCTCTCGCGCCTCAACCGCGCTCACCCACAGAAACACGACACCTTTGTGCTGGATTTCGCCAACGACGCCGACACCATCCAGCGCGCCTTCGAGCCGTACTACCGCACCACCATCCTCAGCGCCGAGACCGATCCGAACAAGCTCCACGACCTCAAGGCCAGTCTTGACGGTGCACAAGTATACAACGAGGATCAAATCGAACAGTTGGTCGCCCTCTACCTCGGCGGGGCGAGCCGGGAGCGGCTGGATCCGATTCTCGATGCGTGCGTCGCCGTCTACAAGGAAGACCTCGACGAGGATGGGCAGGTGGCGTTCAAGGGCAGCGCCAAAGCCTTCGTGCGTACCTACAACTTCCTGGGCGCGATCCTGCCCTACAACAACGCCGATTGGGAAAAGCTCTCCATCTTCCTCAACTTCCTCATCCCCAAACTGCCTGCCCCCCAGGAGACCGACCTCGCCAAGGGTATCCTCGAAGCCGTGGATATGGACAGCTACCGCGCCGAGGTGCAGGCGTCCCTGGCCATCACCCTGGCCGACGAGGATGCTGAAATCGAGCCGCCGCCGGTCGGGGAAGGCGGGTGGAAGCCCGAGCCAGAACTTGAGCGCCTGAGCGCCATCATCAAAATCTTCAACGACATCTACGGCAACGTAGACTGGAAGGACCGCGACCGGGTCGCGCACATCATCACCTCCGAAATCCCCGCGCAGGTCGCCGCCGACACCGCTTACCAGAACGCAATGCGTCATTCCGACCTGCAGAACGCCCGCGTCGAGTTCGAGAAAGCGTTAGGGCGGGTGATGGTGGGGCTGCTGGCGGATCAGACCGAACTATTCAAGCAGTATAGCGACAACGACAGCTTCAAGCGATGGTTATCGGATGCGGTGTTTGGGATGACGTATAAGGGAGGGGCGGGGGAGAGTGTACATCCATAATTGTATGACTGTGACACAAGCCCGTTGTATGGATTCAAGGATGTACCCTCCGTTCGCCAATCGTAGCTCTGTGAGTTGAGAATGAGGAATTAGTGATCGATTGTAAAACCATTCTACTGCCGAATGTATTTGGTGGAGATGTTCTACAAACTGAGCTACTTTACTCCGTATTGGAAGAAGTTCCAAAAGCTGAGCAATACTTACTTGATGCTCGTGACATATCTTTCGTAAAACCGTATGGCATTATCGCCTTACTTCTCTCAACACGACACCTCGCGGCACGCTCAAAATATCCTCTGCAAGTAAAGAATATTCCCCCTATAATCCACGCTTACTTACAGCGTATGGATTTCTTTGATGCCTGTCAAACATGGTTAGTCACTTCCGATTCTCCAGAAGATGATTGGACACGTAATGCCCATACCCGTAATTTGTTAGAAATAACCGTCATATCAGGTCCTGATGATGTGGCAACTGTTGCACAGCGAACCTTACAAGTCTTCTCTAGATGGTTGAGAATTTCCAACTTGAATAACCTTATTTTTGTGATCAGTGAGCTTTGTTCAAATATTTACCAGCATAGTGGAGATCAATATGGTTGTGTATTAATCCAGAAGTATGAATCGAAAGTGTATGGGCAAGTCAGCGTACATCTCGCTGTTGGTGATTTGGGTTGTGGTATACGCGGAAGCCTGATGACTAGACATAGTGATCTTGGGCAAAGGCCAATTGATTATTTGAGGGCTGCAATGAGTGGGCGGACCGCACGCCAAACAGGAAGGGGAGGGCTTGGTTTGCAGCGCGTTGAGCAAATAGTAAAACAACAAGGTGGCTATTTATGGATACGTTCAGAGACGGCGGGGCTTTTATTACAAAATTCAAGTAGGATAATCCCTAAAATCTCTCTACCTAATCTACCTGGAACTCAGATAGCCTTGGGATTCGAGTCACCGTTACAGACTTGACAATTTTTGACGTTCCTTTATAATTTACTTAGGTGTTCACGGAATATTAGTGAATAGTCACAAGAGGTTAGTGAACAAACAAAGCGAGGGAAAAATGGAGACATTTGATATGACACGACTTTATCAACAGATAGGATTATTAGCACCATTTTTCCTCACTCGAGAAAAAGGGGCACAGACTTACCAGATACTGGAAGCACAACTTGAGGCGACCCCTTTTGGACAACCGTTGTTATTGATTTTTCCTCCCAACCAATTGGTAGACACTTCGTTTGCTGATGAGTCGATTATTCGATTGGGAGAGGTTATAGTTGCCGGCGACTTTGGTGACCGCTGCATCCTGTTACAAGGGTTAATCAGTGATTCTATTACTAACATTGAGGCTGCGATAAGCCTCAGGAAACTGAAATTGGCATTCCTGTTAGTGGAGCCAACAGGTGCTTGGAAATGTATTGGGCAATTAGAGCCGAGTCTTTTCGAGACGCTCACCATTCTGACTGAGCGGAATCATATGACTGCACCAGAACTAGCAAACTTGAAAGATTTGGCGATCAATAGTGCAAGTAACCGTTTGAAGCGCTTATATGATCAAAGACTTGTGCGTAGAGAGTATGAAGTTTCAGAAAAAGGACTTCAGTATATATACTATTTTTGGAGTTGGATTACACAGTAGCTTTGAGGGGGAGATTTCAAGCTAGAATATGGAGGAGTAATATGACAAAGAAAAAGAACCAACATGTTGTACCTCACAATGGACAATGGGCCGTGCGAGGTGAAGGTAACCAGAGAGTGACACAAATTACAAACACTCAAGCTGAGGCTATAGATTTAGCTCGTACTATCGCGCAAAATCAAGGGACGGAAGTTGTAGTCCATCGACCAGATGGCAAGATTCGGGATAAGGACAGCTACGGTAACGATCCAAATCCCCCAAAGGATTCAAAACACTAGAAGAAATATCCCCCTCAATACAACTGTATATGGTTCGAACAAATTTCGGAGGTTCTCTATGAAACTTGTAAGTTTTCACGTGACCGATTTTCGCTCTATTGAAGATAGTGGTTGGATTGAAACAGATGAAGTAACAACTCTAATTGGTGTAAATGAATCAGGGAAAACTAACTTGCTGGTTCCCCTCTGGAAGCTCAACCCAGCAAAAGAGGGTGAAATAGACCCAATCGCAGATTATCCACGGAAGCGCTATAACGAAATCCGTGCAATGACAAAGAAACCAGTCTTTATTCGAGCACGTTTTGAGTTATCCGACACACTGCTTAATCAAGTTGCGGAGATGACACAAGTTTCTCGCAGTCAGCTGCACTTGGTCGAGGTGTCCAGGGACTTTGCCGGTGAATACGATGTCGACTTTCCAGATGTCGAGGTTCCGCACGGAATCACGAAGTCAGAGATTGTTAATATCCTGGAATGCGCATCTGATGAGATAGAGCAATTGAGTGAGTTGAAGACAGAAGCGGATCGTGATCTCAAAGAAAAGCTTTTATCCACAATAGAAAGTGCGAAACAAATAGCCAATACCTCCATCAGTAATCATGTTGACTTGATGAGTATACAAGCTATTCAGTCAGCCTTAGCGCAGTTCGATTCTAAACGATTGTGCAAAACTGGCCAGTTAGCGCCAAGATATCGAGATCTACTTCGTGGCGTAGGTAATCTGCAAACAATAATCAGCAGAGACCATCCTAGGAAGAATCCTAAAGTTCAACAGCTTGTTAAGAGTAATATGCCATCGTTTGTATACTACTCTCATTACGGAAACCTGGATTCGGAAATTTACCTTCCTCACGTAATCAAAAATATGCAGAGAGGCAGTCTCGGTGTGCGTGAAGAAGCAAAAGCAAGAACACTGAAAGTGTTATTTGAGTTTGTCAACTTGAAGCCAGAAGAGATCCTAGAACTCGGGCGTGACTACCAACAGCACCCAAATGGACCAACTGATGAACAAATTACAGAAACGGCCAAGCGTAAGAAGGAACGTGAAATACTACTTCAGTCTGCATCTACCGACTTGACGCGGAAGTTTCGTGATTGGTGGAAACAAGGTGAGTATAGATTTCGCTTCCAAGCAGATGGAGATCATTTTCGTATCTGGGTATCCGATGACAAAAGACCGGAAGAAATCGAACTAGAGGGTCGTAGTAGTGGCTTGCAATGGTTCTTTAGTTTCTATTTGGTTTTCCTGGTAGAAAGCCAAAATACTCACAGAGGAGCCATTTTGCTTTTAGATGAGCCCGGTTTGTCTTTGCATCCGCTATCCCAGCGCGATTTATCCAAGTTCTTCAACAATCTTTCACAAACAAACCAATTGCTCTACACAACGCATTCTCCATTTATGGTTGATGCTGATCGGCTTGACAGAGTCAAAGCCGTGTATACAGACAATGATGGTAGTACCGCAGTCTCTGCCGATCTCCGAGCAAGTGAGATTCAAAAGGCTCAATCAAACTCAATATACTCAGTACATGCCGCTCTAGGACTTAGCGTTTCTGATGTTCTGTTGAGAGGGTGCTCCCCGGTAATTGTAGAAGGCATATCAGACCAGTTGTATTTGAGTACGATCAAAAACTATCTGATTAACAAAGGTCTTATTGCGCCTCTCCGTGAAATCGTGTTTTTGCCAGCCGGTGGTGTTCGTGGTGTTAAAGCAATAGTAGCCATAGTCAGTGGTGTCAATAATGAAGAACTGCCTTACGTTATTCTGGATGATGATCATCCAGGAAGAAACCTTGCCAGCAATCTGAAAAAGGAACTCTATAGCGGAACACCAGATCGCGTCTTGTGTCTAGCTGATTTCACTGACAAACCTAATTGCGAGATTGAAGACTTGTGGCCCACCGATTTTTTGACCGCGATAATCACGAAGTATTTACGCGGTCCAGAACTAGATTTTGATGAAGTGGTACAGCCAGAAGCACTGATAGTTCCTCAGGTGGAAGCATACGCAGATCGCTATCAACTGCCCCTTGAGAAACCCGGATGGAAAGTTGATGTAGCACAAGAAGCCAAGAAACGTCTTCTTCAAAACCCAGATCAAATCGACGAGAAATCCGAACAAGTCAAGTGCTGGGCCGAGTTGTTTGCCGCGATATTGAGTACATAAAAACTGAACTTGATCATTAAGTCGCAATTGAACCAGGGGGATGTATATGAATGTGTTTGAGATAGTAGCACGAGTTTTTGTTAACACATACGGAGCGCCTATCGCTTTACTTTTTGGCATTTCGGTAACTATTAGGGCCTGGGATATCCTTCAGCATATGCGTAGTAAACGCAAAAACAATGATGCCGCTACAGCGTTAGTATTTGGACTAGCTATTGTTATGGTAGCAATAGGTGTTATAGTAACAACCATTGTCGATTTCATCGTTTCCAATGTCACAATTATTGCTCTGTTAATAGGAGGCGCGTTCGTCACTATTGGGGCATTAGGTCTTATCCGATGGTGGTTCATCAACGTGTATCTACTCAAGAGTGAAACATTGTAAAACAGCAATCTTCATTGCTCCCCTTGATTTCACCCTCCCGTATGGTATAATAATAGTAAGAATCGTTCCTTACCAGTTCCATAACCTGCCCATCCTGGCCTGCCCGCGCCTGTCACGGGTACGCTGTCCTTGCTGTACACCACCGGCCCTCGTGCCGGACTCTGACCATACCCTGAAAGCCCCACCGGGGCATCTGACGTTTTTCACGCCTGACGGATTCCCGTTCGTTCGCCGAACGACTCTGTCCACGTTAGATGCTTGCCCGCGTGGGGCTTTTGCGTTCCGTTGCCGCATCGAGTCCGTGGTCGCGGCATCGTCATTGCCTGAACCCAATGATGATACCGAGGCTCCGGCCTCACATCCGACCTTGTCTGATCAAGACAAGGCGCAATGGGCAGAACCTTAACAACCTCAATATCTTATTCTGACTGCGAAAGGCAGAGCCGTGGGCAGCGCCCGGCGGACAACCCCCGGTGCGTTTCCTGCGGCTGCCAATACGCAATCCTGAACTGTGACAACATTCAACGTTGCCACGTGTAAACGTGATTTCTCTGCCCACCTTTGCTTTGGCTTCTCCTGTGCCCCGGCCCATCAACAGTCGGTGCGCGGGAGACGCACTGATTGCTACCCTTGTTCTACGCCGCGCCACCCCAACCCTGGCTTCAGCTTCACGGTACAGCCGGGCGATGGGGCGTCCGGCTGACCCAATGTGTTTCGTTGTCCTTCACACGGGAGGCGCATCGTTCTCCCGTCGTGGAGAACTGTACGCCTCTCAGTTGTGATCCAATCCAAAATCCAAAATCAACAATCCAAAATCCAAATGGGAGGTATGCAATGTCTTGGCAAGATCGTAACAACTCGCAGATTCTTCAGGAAGAAATGGTGTCCGAGTACCCATTCATTCAGTACGTGAACGATGGCGGTTCGTTGGAACCGCGCGAAGCCACCGGTGGCTTTGCGATGAGCGCAGAGCAGGCGGAACTGCTCAAGGCCACGCCCCACGGCGCGGTCGAACACACGCTCATCTTCAGCACCGGTGAAAGCGAGGCGGTGTTCTTCACCGACTGGCTGCGCTTTGTGCCGCTGGCGACACGCTTCGCCTGGGTCAAGGACGGCAACCGGCTCGGCGGCTTCGTGGACGGGGCGCGCGGGAAACTGCAAGCCCTGGGCTACGTCGAAACCGCTGACGGGTACGCCGGCCCGGTGATGCTGACCGTCAAAGGAATGGCATCGAAAGACCTGGCGCAGGCATTGCGCGAACACCGGCAAGCGGTGCGCAAGGCGACGCAGGGCAAAGCCCCCAGTTCCTTCTTCGCGGTGCTGTTGCACGCCGGGGAACCGGCAATGCGCGGCACCAAGCAGAAGAGCCGCGCCACCCCCATTGTGCGTTCCAACGAGTTCGACCCGGACGTGGACTACGTCGGGGACGACCTGGCCGACCTCATCGAGGCCGAGTGGGAGCTGTACAAGCAGTGGGCGGCAGCCTGGGAGCACAACCCGGGTCCCAACGGTGACGGTGAACTGGCTGACGGCGACGTACCGGTCGAGGAAGAAGGCGCTGCGCCTACCGACGCTCCGGCGAAGGCTGGCAAAGCAGACGCTGTTCCGGCCACGGAGAGCACCAAGCGGCTGCTCACGGCGTTGATGCGCGGCAAAGGCTTCACGCCGGCCGCCATCGATCGCACGCTGGACGGGATCACTGCCGACGCCGCGCAAGCCTTGCTGGCCGAACTGAAGCGCCAGGGGTAAGCGATGGACGGTCAAGTGATACACCGCGTCTATCGCCATCACCCCGCGCAACACAGTCCGGCGCGTCAGTCACAGGAGCATCCGGCGCAGGAACACTGCGAAACGGAGAACCTGCACTGGCGTCCGTCGCAGCAAGCCACGCCAACCCGGACTGTGCCACGCCAGGCCGAGGACGTGCACCGGTGGCCACAACGCCGGCCAGCGCCCACGCCCACGCCGCGCCACCCTCGGTCTGCACCCCGGCGTAAGCCGCGTGGACGGGCCAGGTGGTGGCGTCCACTGCTCTTGTTGACGTTGATCGTGCCTGGTTTGACATGGTTGTATGTCCAAGCGCCACGCCTGTTGCCCTTCACGGCCCGTCACGGTGCGCACCCCGGCTTGCTCTTGCTGGCCGTGGTCGCTCTGGTGGTGGCCGGTGGACTGAAACAGGTGATCTGGTTCAAGACCATGCAGCGCGTCGCGCCCCCGTTGTCTGAGGAGTAGATTTCTGCCCTATTCCGTGAAAGCGCCTGTGGATCTCTCCCAGGCGCTTTTCTCCATTCCTGTCCTGTCGAGGAGGCTGTGCGCCTCCCTGCCAGGAGACGCGCGGCCTTCCTCGTCACCTACGAGGAGGTTACCATGAGTTTGACCCCTGTCCTGAAGCTGCCTGTAATGGCAGCCCCGCTTCACCCCGTGGCCTTCACCGCGGAACAACAACAGCGCCGCGCCCGGCTGATCCAAGAAACCGGTACCGCGTTGCGCACTGATTCCACGGAGACGTACCTGCGGGGCACAATGACCCCCACGCCGCCGCGCGCGGTGTGGCTGGATTTCACGTTGTCGTATGACGCCACGCCCTATTGCCTGACGTTTCCCCACACGGCTCCCACCGTAACCCTGTGGATGCCGGGGCGCTTCGCGCCGTGGGAGACGCTGGCCTGCTGGACGTTGGCCGACTTTGCGACCGGCGCAGACCTGTGGGAGGCGGTGAAAGCCACCCTGGATGCGCCGGAGATAGATGTGCTCCAACGTTGGCTGGAAGACGCCGGAGGTGTGCTGTGAATGCCACACTGACCTACGAACTCCAACAACGGTTGGGCTACCACTTTGCCAACTCTGACCTGCTACGCCTGGCCTTGACCCACAGTTCCGCCAGTGTGCAGAACTACGAGCGCCTGGAACACCTGGGCGACGCGGTGCTGGAACTGGCGGTGACCGACTGGCTCTACCGCGATTTCCCGCACTTCGGGCCAGGGCAGATGAGCATCTTACGCGCCGAGTTGGTGCGCGCCGAAAGCCTGGCGCGCTTCGCCCGGCAACTGGAACTGCCCTGGGCCGTGCGTCTGAGCCTGCGCGCCGACAGTCGCGGCTTGCGCCAACGTACATCGGTGCTCAGCGACGTCTTCGAGGCGGTGCTGGGCGCGGTGTTCGTGGACACAGCCCTTGACCGTGGCAACGCCGACCTGGCGACGGTGCAGACCGTGCTCCGTCCGTTGGTGACGCCACTGGCCGACACGGTGATCCACCGCAACCCCGGCTTCTACCGCGTGCCCACTACGGAACTCACGTTGCACCCCAGCCTGCCCTGACCTTGCACCCCGCGAGGAACGGGCAACTTGTAACCTTCAACTTTCAACTTGTAACCATTCCCCAAGGAGGTAACCTCGATGAACCCATTGTTGTCATCCGCGTTGGCTTACACCCGCGCGGGGCTATCCGTGATCCCCTGTGACCGGCGGCGCAAGCAACCGCGCCTGCGCCGGTGGAAGCCGTATCAAGACCGCCCACCTACGCCTTTCGAGGTGTGGCGCTGGTTTGGTCCCTGGGCGCAGGCCGATGCCCTGGCCGTAATCACCGGCAGCGTCAGCGGCGATCTGGAAGTCATCGACTTCGATGCGCCCGCGTTGTTCGCGCAATGGGCGACGGCGCTGACGCAGTACGATGCGACGTTACTCGCGCGGCTGCCCCTGGTGCAGACGCAGAGCGGCGGCTACCACGTGTACTATCGTTGTGACGCGGCGATCAGCGGCAACCAGAAGCTGGCCGTGGATCCGGCTAAGCCGGGCGGCAAGTTCACGCTCATCGAAACGCGCGGCGCGGGCGGCTACGTGCTGGCCCCGCCGAGTGCAGGCTACACCTTGCTGCAGGGCAACCTGACCGCAATCCCGTTTCTGAGCTGCGAAGAGCGCGCGGCGTTGCTCGACACCGCGCGGCAATTCTCTCGCGTGCCATTGACCTGTTCCCCGCGCACCGCGATGACGCCCTGGCGCTATTCCGCGAATGTTCACCGGCCCGGCGACGACTACAACCGGCGCGGGGACGTGGTGGGTATCCTGCAACGCCACGGCTGGCGCTGTGTGCGCCACGTCCAGGAGGCATCGTACTGGCGACGACCGGGGAAGCGGCTAGGGCACTCCGCCACCTACAACTACCGTGACTCGCGCTGCTTCTACGTCTTCACCAGCAACGCCCCGCCGTTCGACCCCGCGCGGGCCTACAGCCCCTTCGCCGTGTTTGCGTTGTTGGAACACGGAGGAGACTACCACGCGGCGGCTGCGTCCTTACGGCAGTTGGGCTATGGAGGTAGCTGATAGCTATCAGCCGTCAGCGATCAGCAAGGAGTATCCAATGGAACTGCAAATGGGCACGCTGGCGTGCCGGAAATGTCGACAACTTGTACTACTCGTAACGCATTGCGTCAACGGACGCCGCGTCATCACCCTGTCCGACCCGGCGCAACCGGGATTGGACACAATGGGTGTGCGCTGTCCGCATTGTGGGCACTACTACCGCCCCCGCGCGCGGCAACGGCTGGCCGATATGGCACAGCCCGCGCGCTTGATCCCCTTGAGTGCATCGCACTGAAAGGAATACTGGAATGAACCTGAAAACCTATGTAAGCCTGGTCTATGTCGAAACCTTGCACGACTTTGCCCGCGAAGTGTCGCCTGACCGTCCGGTGCGATTGTTGTTGTCACACCAGACGCAAGGGCAGAGTCCATTGTTCACCCGCGTCTACACGCTGACGTTAGCTGGCTCCAACGCCTACCACGAACTGGTCATCCTGGCCGACAGCGTGCGGATCGACCTCGACCCGCAGGGGCAACAGCCCTGGACGGCGGCGGGGGAGTCCATTGCCGACCAGGTGGCAACCTGGCGCGCCCTGGTGCGCGAGCATCTGGAAGAGCGCGGGTACACCGTGTGGCCGGCCATGTACACGCTCCCCAAGGACTACACCGTCTTGCGGGGCACGTTCGAATGTACGCGCTGGCGCAAGACCGGGGAGACCTGGTCGGTCGAAGCTGCCATGCCGGAAGCGGAGGCAAAGATATGCCCTACCGCCTGACCTACAATGACCGCCTGTACATCCAATGTGACGTCTGCGGAAAGGTGTATCCGCAGCTCTTTGCCGACGACTTTGCCACACCCCTGCCATCCGGCTGGGGCGGCGGGCCGTCGCACGTGCGCTGTCCGCACTGTGAAGCCGACTGGCCGCACTGCGATGTCTACGGCTATGGTTGGAAATCGGGAACACCCGTGCCAATCATCGACCATTGGACCAGTGCGCGGCTAGGCCCGGTGTTCCCTGGCGAACCGCCGGAGCATTACCCGTTAGGCTACTTCCGTAGCTTCGGCACGGCCCAAGTGCCGTACTTCTCACGCAAAGCGAAGGCGCACCTGTTGAAGCACTGGATCACCAGCGCCGAACGGGTGCTGCCGACCTTGAGTCGCCTCGACCGGCCCGCGCAAGAACGCCGCATCGCCCGCTGGCGACAGGAGTTCGACGCTCTGTTGGCCGAGATCGCGACAAACCGTTGATCATAATGTGAAGCATTGAGTATCACCCTTGCAGGAGTTTCTGCCGCTCCTGCAACGGGAGCACGTGGGCAGAAACTCCTGCACTCATCTCAAAACCAAGTCTATGCAGGAGGAACTGAAATGGGAACTTTGCACACTTTGCCGTTACACGAACGCCCGGCGGCGCGCTTGAGCTACGTCGGTTCCGGTGGGGTCAGCCAGGTCGAACTCCTGGCGCTCCTCATCGGCGGCCCGGACCAGCTCGACATCGCGCAAGCCGTGGTGCAACGCTTTGGGGACACACTGCCCCAGGCTTTGACCGAAGAACTGCTTGCCATTCCCGGCATCGGAGCGGCGACAGCGGCCCGGATACGGGCGGCCTTGGAACTGGGACGGCGTTTTGCCCATGGTCAAGACACCGATCGGCGACAAATCAGCAGTCCAAGCGACGCGGCGGATATCCTGATGGCCCTCATCGGCCACGCCGAACAAGAGTGCTTCGCCGTGCTGTATCTGGACATCCGCAACCGCGTGCAGGATCAGGAGATTCTGTACCGAGGGACGCTCAACACCACGCACATCCGTGTCGCGGAGATCTTTCGCGGGGCGGTGCGGCGCAATGCGGGCGCGGTGTTGGTAGGGCATAGCCACCCCAGTGGCGACACACGTCCTTCCCCGGAAGACCGCACCATGACCCGCACCTTGATCGAGGCCGGGCGGCTGGTAGAGGTGGACGTCGTCGATCACGTGATCGTAGGACGCAACCGCTGGGTGAGTCTACGCCAGAGCAGTGGTGAACTCTGGGAGGCATTGCCGGGGGTGAACCAATGAACACCTCCACAGCCAGTGGTTGGCGCACGCGGCAGTCCGCTGCGCTGGCTGATGAGACCCGCGCGGCGGTGGAAGCCTGTCTGGATAGCCTTGCCGCTACGGAGACAGAGACGCCGACACCGCCCGCCATCGTCCCACCTGATTGGGAAGACCTGGTGGCTGGCCGGTTACGGCAGTGCCACTTACCGGGCGGCGTCCTGGAACGCCTCATTGCTGAGGCGGTGGCTGACACGATGTCGGCAATGGCCGCGACGTTGGAACGCCAGTTGCGCTTCCGCATCCAACGCGAGCAACGGGCGCACTTGCAGACTTGTGACGATTACTGAGTAACATTGTGTTTTCCCCGCAGGGAGACGTAGCCCTCCCTGCATCCCAGGGGAAGTTCCGGCGCTACGTCTCCTTGCACAAAATCCCAAGACCCGCAAGGAGAGAAAATGTCTGTCATCACCCGTTTCCCCAAGTTATCCGCTGTCCGTCCCCGTGTCTGGCGCTGGCCGTCCCTGGCCTGGTGGCAATGGGGCAAGCTTGTCGGCGCGATGTTACCGCTGCTGTGTTGGTTGGGTGGCGTGCGTCACCCGTTGGCCTGGGCCGTGGCGCTGCACCTGTTCTGCGACTTCACAGCGCAGAGTGCTGCGACCGTGACCGGCAAGGCGCGTCACGAATGGCGTATCCTGGTCTACCACGGCTTCATCGCCGGGGGCTGGCCGGGGTTGCTCGTGGCCGGTCTGCCAGGTTTGCTGATCGGCGCGGTAGCCCACAGCCTCATCGATGCCGCCAACAAGTTCGGCTTCGATGATTGGCGTGGCCCCGTGTTGGATCAACTGAGTCACGTGCTGTTGATCGTGTTGTTGTCTCTGTTGTCATAACTCTCTACCGCGTATTGGTTAACTCCGTGAGTGCTGACATCGCCTGACGATTCCAGCACTCTGCGACTCTACGTCGCGCATCCGCAAGGGAAGCGGACGAGGATGCAAAACATCCTCCCCGCTTCCCCGGTCTTTTCCCTTGCATCTTGCTTCCTGCATCTTGCATCCTTTCTCATCCACAGGACCGCGCTGCGTGCGGCTCTGCTTTTCGCAGAATACGTTTTTCCCCGGCAGGGAGGCGCATCGTTTCCCCGCCTGGGGAACTGTGTGCCGCCTTGCCACAAATCTATCTTGAGCAAGGAGGCTCAACAATGCAACTGACCTGTGTGAACGAAACCTTGAGTGTTGGCCTGAGCCGGGTGGGACGCGCAACGTTCCCTCGTGCCAGCGCATTGCCCATTCTGGGCCACGTCTTGTTGGACGCCACGCCCGGCACGCTGACCCTCGCGGCCAGCAACCTGGAATGGCACATCGTCCAGCAGATTCCCGCTGAGGTCACTGACCCTGGGCGCGTCACCGTCCCCGCGGCGGCCTTCGCCGAGTGGGTCAAGATGCTGCCCGCCGGTTTGACCTCGGAATTGACGCTGGATACCACGTCTCTCACGTTGTCCGTAGCCTGTGAACCGGTCAGCGCGCGCTTTCGCGGACTGGACGCGACGGAGTTCCCGCTTCTGCCGGAACCCGACGCCGACAGCGTGGAAGTCGAGGCCACGGCCTTGCGCGCCGCGCTGACCCGCGTGGCGTTCGCCGCCTCGGAGGATGCCGCACGTCCGGTGTTGATGGCCGTGCTGGCGCACTTCGCGGGCCAGACCCTCACGCTGGCGGCTGCCGATGGCTACCGCCTGTCCGAGGCACAAGTCCCGCTGGCCGCGCCGGTTGCCGCGCCCTTCGATGTGCTGATCCCCGCGCCGGTCTTGGCCGAGGTGCAACGGTTGTTGGGCCGCGAAGGGACGGTGACACTCACCGTCACCGACCTGCGCGACCGCATCGCCTTGCACTTCGATGCAACCACGGTGGTCTCCCAAGTCGTGGCCGGGACCTACCCCAACTACAAGGCGGTGATCCCGACCAGCACGGCGACGGAGGTGACGGTGGAACGCGCGGCGGTGCTCCACGCCTGCCAACGGGCGCGCATCTTTGCCCGCGAGGTAGGTGGCATGGTGCGTCTGCACCTCGATGACGCCGGCCTGACGGTGACGGCGGAGTCCGCGACGGGTGGCGAAGGCAGCACGGTCGTCCCGCTGGTGGATCAGCAGGGACCCACGCTCGACATCGCCTTCCAGGTGGGCTTCCTCATCGAAGCGTTGGCGGCGCTGGACACCTCACTGGTGGGTCTGCGCTTCAACAGCGCGCGTCAGCCGGGGGTCATTGGCTTGACCAATGCAGACACCTTCGTCCACGCCGTGATGCCGATGGAGGGGGGAGAAAGTAGACGGTAGGCGGTAGACGGTAGACAGGGGGGGGAGAATTCACCCCGTCTACTATTTGCCAAATAGTGGCTACTTGACCTGACAAGGCAACTGAAAATCCTAGCAAATCACTGTGCAACATCAATCTGGAGACGGAAGATAGCAGACCCCCGACAGGGCAGACCCCCTCTCCCCTCCCCGCCCCGTCTACCGTCTACGGTCTACCGTCTACCCCAACAAGGAGTGAAACGATGAACCCGATCCTGACCTTTCAAGAAGATGTAAACCCGTTGTTGACCGAGTTGGGCTGCTACATCGCTCAACACCCGGATGTGACACTGTTGTGCCCTGTCGCGCGTCCGCTGCCCGGCCTGCCAATGATCCCGGAGAATGCCGAACACCTCTACCGCAACTACCGGCACTATCTCCAAACCCCGTGGGGCCTGGCGACGTACACCGACATCCGCTATCACCAGTATCCGCAGTTGAGTTACGCCGGCCTCTACACCCTGGTCGAACCAAAGCCGGACATCGTGTGTCCCAGACCCACCGTGCCCGCACCAGCAGTCGCCATCGTCCAGCCGTTGAACGGCTTAACGGCGGTCTACGCTGGCGACCGCTTGACAGCGGAGGTGCTGGCGACGCCGCCGGTGTGGGAAGGCAAGCTCACGCTGCCCGACCACTGGAACGAACTCGATGTCTTGGCAATGGTCCGCCGCGAGTTGGCCCAGGCAGGCGCATCCTGGTATCCGGGGGCGCTGTACGCCGAGCGCGTGGCCTATCCCTGGCTCACGCCAGAGGGCTTGCCCGCGCAGACAGCGTACATTGCTAACGGCGAAGTACGGCTGCCCGTCAGCGGCTACGTCATCGAGCCGGACAGCAAGGAAGTGGTGTACCTGAGCTTCGTGGGGCACAAGACCGCCGCGCGCAGCATTTGGGGATCGCTGAACACAATGCACCAGCGCAAGTTGACGTTGGACGCACCGGGGTTGCATACCCCGGTGATTTCATCGCACAACTACGCCACCTACACGGCTTCCGTGGACGCCGACACCGGCCTGCTGCGGATGCAGATCGTGGACCGCCGTGTCCTCGCCGCCGACGTGGAAGACCGGGCCTACCTGGTCATCCCGCGCGGTCTGGACGCAGCAGCCAGCGATTCAGCTTTCGCGGTGCGGCTGGGTGCAGTATTGCCCATCGGTGTGCCGGCGCAGTGGGGCAGCCAGTTGCGCGAGGTCGGCGACGACCTGGGCCTGGTGCGCCCGTGTTTGTGCGGTGGAGACGTGGGCACAGCCTATGCCCTCACCGCCGATGAACAATGGCTGGACTTGATCGCGGGCTTGTTGCGCGACGATCCAGCCTTCGTGATTCCTGAGACGTTGTAAACTGTAACTCACGCTTTGCGCGCCGGGGGATGTACCGTGCATTCCCCCGGTGGGAATGTGTGGTGTGTCCTCCGTTCATCGTCAAATCGACAAGTCTGTCAATCATCACATCAATGGAGGTACACAATGGCTCGTTTGATCAATGCAGAAGTGTTGGGGTTCTTTGCCACCCCACCGAATGTCACCGCGCTCATCGCGGAATGGCTACAAGCCCCGCAAGGGGAAAAACTATGGCGACTCCTCGACCCCTGCTGCGGCGAAGGCGTGGCGGCTGCGCAACTGGCGACCACGCTTGGCGGCCCGGTAAACACTTGGGGCGTCGAACTCAGTCCCAAACGCGCGCAACACGCCGCGACGGTGCTGGACAAGGTGCTCAACACTGCCTGGCAAGCCACGCGGGTAAGCAAGGAGTCCGTGTCGTTACTTTGGCTCAACCCGCCCTATGATACCGATTTGGACGGCGACAACAAGCGGCTGGAAATCGAATTCCTGCGCACGGCGCTGCCCACGCTGGCCCACGGCGGGGTCTTGGTCTACATCGTGCCCCAACACCTGTTGGGCTACCGCGACGTGGCCCGGCTGTTGTCCGGTCACTTTGAGCACATCAGTGTGCGCCGTTTTCCTGACGGCGAATACGAACGCTTCAAGCAAGTCGTGGTGCTGGCGCGGCGCAAGCCCTACAGCACCCCGACCGAGGAAAGCCTGGATGTCTTGCGCGCGTTGCGTGACGCCGACCTGCCGCCGTTGGGCGCGCCGCCCGAACGCTGGCTGCGCGAGTTACCTGCTGCGCCGCTGAAGGCCAAGTGTGTCCGTGTAGACCTCAGTGACCGCGAGCAGGTGGCCCTGGCTTATGCCCTGGACTGGCCGGAGGCGCTACGGCAGGCGTTGCAACCGCAAAGCCAGACCCCTTTCTGCCCTCCCATTCCACTCAAGAAAGGGCACGTGGCAATGCTAATGGCCTCTGGACTAATGGGGACACTGCTCATCCGCAAGGACGGGCAGCGGCTGTTGATCAAGGGCCGTGTACGCAAAGTGCAGGACGTGTCCACCGAGGAGACGGAGAAGGGCGACGTAATCACCATTCGTCGTGACCGCTTCACCACCACGGTGGGCGTGGTGTCCGCCGACGGTGTGCAGGTGCTGGACGACGTGGCCGGGTTGACTGCCTTTATGGAAGACTACGGTGAGGAAATCGCCGCCGAAATCCTGAAGCATCCCCCGCGCTACGACCTGAAGCCGACCACGGCAGAATGGCAGCACTTGAGCACGTTGGGCAAGAACCGCGCGGCGCTGCCGGGCCAGGCCGAAGCCGGACTGTTGCCGGTGCAGAAGCACGTGGCGATTGCGTTGACGCGCACATTGAAAGTGCAAAGACACGCACTTCTGCAAGGAGAAATGGGTAGTGGGAAGACGACCATCGGGTTGGCCACCATCGACGCGCTCAACGCCTACCCCGCGCTGGTCATCGGTCCGCCGCACCTGGTGGAGAAGTGGTTGCGCGAGGCCGCCGAGGTCATCCCCGGTGTGCAGGTGCGCGAGCTGCGCAAGGTGGGGCGCAATGGCGACCCCCACGACATCAACGATGCACGCGACTTTGTCGAAGACTGGCAAGCCGGACGCTTGGGCGACAAGGCCATCGCCGTCATCTCCGAGACCAGCGCCAAGCTGGGATCAGGGTGGCGCGGAGCCACGGCGACACGCTACACGCTGCTGCGGCCCAAGCCGCGCCGCGATGAACGCGAGGTCGATCCGGCGGCTGTGCAACGCGAGCAGTTCCGCAAAGCCGTGCAAGCTTACAAGGAGGCGCGGAAGACGTTGCTGGAACTTCGTACCGACGACGATGCCACCGCCCTGGCGCAACAACGCGCTACGGTGGAACGGCTGCGCCGGACGGCGTTGCAGACGGCCACGCCCATCCCGGTGTGCCCCGACTGTGGGCAGGTGCAGCAGGAGCGCAATGGCCTGCTCTTGACGGCGAAGCTGTTCGACAAGCAGCCGCGTCACTGCGACCGCCCCGGCCTCGGTTGGGCGCGGGATGCACAGGGCAGCAAGCTGCGTGACGACGACGGCCACCCCACGTGGGTCTGGGACGTCGAACACGAACACGCGCCACGTTGTACCAATGCGCTGTTCGAGTTCGGGGATCAGTTCCGCCGTTGGCCCATCGCCGACTACCTGCGCCGCAAGGCTCGCCACGTTTTCAAGCTGCTGATCGCCGACGAGGTGCATCAGTTCCGCAGCAAGGACAGCGACCGGGGCCGCGCCTTTCACCACCTGATCACTGCGACCAAGTACCATCTGGGGATGACGGGCACCGTCTACGGGGGGAAGTCCACCTCGGTCTTCTACCTCTTCTATCGTTTGTTCCCCCAGGTGCGCGCGGCGTTTCCCTTCAATGGGGAAAAGCAGTGGGCGGCCAAGTACGGGGTGCTGGAAACGCGGCAATATGGGACGAAGGGCAGCACGGACGACGACGCGACTGAGTTCGGGAGCTTCAATGCCACCCGGCGCGGGCGCGTCACCGTCACCGAGAAGCCCGGCGTCTCGCCGGCAATCCTCTCACAGATCGTCGATCACGCGATCTTCCTGTCCTTGAAAGACTTGGGTGTGGGCCTGCCGGCCTACCGCGAGGAAGCCTTGCCCCTGGCGATGACGCCAGAACAAGCCGGGCAGTACCACCGGATGGAAGGGGCGCTGCGCCTGCAAGCACGGCAGTACCCCAGTTGGCTGTCCACCTGGCTGCAATGGTCGCTCTCGCGGCCCAACTCCGCCTTCCGCCCAGAAATCGTGGAGAAGCAGCGCCGCGACGACGACGGCAACGTCATCGACGTCACCACGTTTATGGCGTTGCCGGAGATCGTCGCCGGCGTGGATGCGACCACGAGTCAGAACGGGGAAGTCGTTTATGTGCCCAATGGCAACGACGGCTTGCCCAAGGAAGCCTGGTTGGTGGACTTCATCAAGGCGGAGAAAGCCGTGGGGCGCAAGACGCTGGTCTTCGTGCGCCAGACGGCCACGCGCGACATTCAGCCACGTTTGCAGGCGGTACTCCGCCGTGGGCAGTTGCGCGCGCAGGTGCTCTACGCCAATGTAGACACCCGCAAGCGCGAAGCCTGGGTCAACCGCCACGCGCCGGGATTGGATGCCTTGATCTGTAATCCGATTCTGGTCCAAACTGGCCTGGATTTGGTGCAATTTGCGACGGTCGTGTTTTTCGAGATGGATTACGATTTGTTCGGCTTATGGCAAGCGATGCGCCGTGTGTGGCGCTTGGGGCAAACGCAGCCCGTCAAGGTCATCTTCACCTCGTACAGTGGGACGCTGGAAGAACAGGCGCTCCGGTTGATCGGTCGCAAGATGAAAGCCGCGCAACTAATGTACGGGGATGAGGTCGGCGGCGCAATCGTGCCCGATGATGGGGAGAACTTCCTCACCGAGTTGGCCCGCGCGGTACTCGCTGATCAAGCCTTGCCCGACTTGAAGGCGCTCTTTGCCGAGGCGCGGCCCGAAACGGGCAGTCCCCTGGGGAGTCCCACGGCGGTCAGCCCGCGCTTGCCGGTCATCAATGCCGACCAGGTGCGCCACTTGTGGGAAGCGCAACGCGCCCGCGAGGTTGCCAAGGCGCAACAGCGCCAGGAACGGCGGCAGCAGCGCGTCGTCCAGCAGTTGCACCAGGCGGGTATCAGTGTGCAACAACTCGGAATGTTCTGAGAGTCGTCAGCAATCAGCCGTCAGCGGTCAGCTTCTGGCTGGCCGCTGGCTTCTGGCTGATAGCTGAACGCTGAAAGCTAATAGCTAACCTGAGGAGTACAATGATGTCTACCTTGAATCAGTTTCCGTTGTTTGCTACCGCTGCTCCGGCAGTGGAAGACCTGGAAATGCCACTGATCTATGCGTATACCCGTGCGCAAGCCCTGGAAGACGGTGTCCTCGTCGATGTGTCAGAGCTGGCGCGCGAGGCCGGCTTTGTCTGGCCGGTGGCCCTCACCGCTGCGGTGTGGGCGCTGGTGGAAGACATTCCGCGGCGCTATCGTGCCTGGCAGACCATCGAGGGGCGTCTGTGGGACGTGCTCTATATGGCATACTGTGGCATCCGCAGTGCTGAGCACAGCGACACGGAATTGCGCTACACGTTGTTGCTGGATCACGGGCGACATCGTTATCTGACGCTCAAACTGGTTACCGGCCCTGGTGACCACGGTGAGCCGGTGGTGACGATTATGTTGCCCGACGAGGATTGAGGTCCCTGCCCACCCTGGCGACCACCGGTTGCCCTTTACGACAAAGACCCTGTGTTACGACACGGGGTCTTTTTCTTGGTCTTTAACCGTTTGGCGGCAAAGATGACGCTGCTTACCGGCAACTATTGGCCGTTACGTGCCAGGCTCTGAATCATCGCGACACGGACTCTCTTCTACGTCTTCACTGGCGAAGGCAGCGGTATAGGGCAATGACGTTTCCAGGCCCCACCACATTGCCGCCCGCCGTGTGTCGATGTAAGTGACGATCACGATCCACAGCGCAACGAGCATTGCCGCCAGCGTGAGCGGGGGGCGAGTTCCCTGCGCGATGGTGAGCAACGCCGCCACTGCCAGACCAAGGCAAGCCATACACGCCGCCAGGAAACGCACCGTCAAGCGCATCACCGTCACCCATTCCAGAGGGCCGACACGTAGGTTGAGTTGTTGCCTGTTACGCTGCCACAACGTATCGATTAGCCACGTGCCGATGAAACGCAGCCCCCGCCGCCCTTCGGTGCCCGGCAACGTTATGGAATACCACGGCCAGCGCGGGTCTGACTTCGGTTTCCGCAAAGTCGGCCACCACCAGCGCAGGCGGAACGGGAGGCGATAGCGCCACGGCCAGCCCAAGAAGCGCAGCCGTTGCCACAACGACCACTTCCGCGCCTTGGCGGTGGCGAAGTCACGGATCAACCAATGCATTGTATAGCATTCCTCTGTATCTGGCATAGCACGCACCAGTTGCATCGCCGCCAAAGTCTTCCACATATGTACTGTCTCGTCGACGGAAAGGCTCCACAGGGCTTCCGCCAGGGGCAGATCATAGTACGTGAAATAGGGCAAGCGGCCCAACGTGGTCAGGGCATAGCGGGCTGTTTTTCCCAAGCGTTCCCAATCTAGCTCCAACGGCGCCCATACATTGCGGTTTCTGTTCTGCAAATAGCGAATGACGCCCAGGCGCACGGGGATATTTTGCAGGGCTGTCCCTATTTGGTCCCAGCGCATTTTGAGTGCCGCGGCGGCCGACGCCGCTACCACCGTCATATAGGGATGCCAATTCAGGGTTTGCAGAACCGCTTGGGCGTCTGCAATCTGGTCTTCCGGCACCGGCGTGACCTGTTCGACCAGCGCCCAGGCTTCATCCGTGGTCAACTCAGCGATAGTGATCCAGTTTTTTTCCGGGATATGCAGCAAGACGACATCGTGGATGACACGGGCGGTCACCACCACGACAACGGCGGGGCCAAGGGCGTGCAGGGGATTGACGACCGTAGGGTTGACTACGTTGTCCAGCAGCAGCAGGAGCGGTTCAGCGGGCAACACGCGGCGCAAGGCAGCCACAGCATCGCTATCCGTAGCATATTCCTCTAGGAGTTCTACATCGAAGGCTAGGGCAATCCGGCGTATCAAGCTTTGTACCGTCGTGGTTTGCCGGACCTCGAACCAGCGCACGTTCCCGGAAAACGTCGTGCAGATGTCGGGATCGTGACCCAGGGCGGCCATAAGCGTGCTCTTTCCAGCCCCGGTCATCCCCAGGATAGCAATCCAGCCCCCAGTGCGGCACTGGGCCAGCGTCAAGGCTTTCAGGGCTGCCAACTTGGCTTGTCGCGGAATGTAGAAATTGGGCAAGGTGGGGACACTGCCGGTCAGGTTGATGATACGATCTGCAGCAGCGGCCTGCTTGGTGCGCGCCTGCACGCCCCGGCTCTGCGGGTTGCGGATTTCAGCGAGGGCTTGATTGCAGTAACGGGCCATATCCGCCGCGCCGAAGAGATCAATGATCCATTGCTCGCCCAATTCCGGAGCGGCTCTGAAGCAGACGGTGGCAAAGCGCGTCAGGTCATCACAGTACCGCGGCGTGGTGCGCCCACGCCGCCAGCCGTTTACGGTACTCGCCCCAACCTGGATTTCATCGGCGATGTATTGTTCCGCCATTCCTATCAGGTTCAAGCCTTCCGTTTGTTGGTAAGCGCGGATACCCTGATCCGCCAGGGCTGCAAACTTACTCTTGTGTACAGTCTGTTTTGGCATTTTTCACCTCGTTTGTATGTGGAAAAATCCGTCACCGAGTGACGAATTTTCCGGCAGCGAGTGACGAAAAATTCGTAACATCTCGCGCAATCATCTCCCCCCTTTTCGTTTAGGATAGAGTGTGTTGCGTTACAGCAGCCGTTATTTGTAAAAGGTTTGGCCAAAATGTCAAACGGGCTTTGGCGGCGCAGTGACACATACAAGGGGACGTTAACAGGTGAATAGCATAGGCAGGCGATGAAATTACTGGGTTGGCAGAAATTGGGGCTTGACAGTTCTGAGATTGGAACTATAATACTGGTATGGAATCAAGCCAAATGGAAACAACGGATTCTCAAGAATGGACTGTTGAGGCACTTGCGCAGAAAGCAGGCATCAGTGCTGCGTACATTCGGCGGATGTGCAGAAATGGCGTCATTCGGGCGCGTAAGTTTGGGTACGCTTGGTTGATTCCGTATGAAGAGGGACAGCGTTGGCTCTACGAACGTGCCGCGCAGTCCAAATCGAAAGACGAAGCTTTAACAACTGAAGCATAACTTAAGGGCACGTCTGGTGGGTGCTTGCAACACCCACCAGACGCTAACCCGGCCGTTGCCGAGACAACGGTGGGCTACCCTGATTATACCATGAACGCAACGGTGTGTTGCGCTGTTCTTGCGCGCACAGCACCTCCTTGAGGCAATGCGGCTCTAGGACTTAGCGTTACAGGGGATATGACGGCCTACCTATGCCAGACAACGGCACGGTAGGCCGTTTTTGTTTGCCTGTAACCCAAATCCAAATCTCAAGGAGGAACACACTATGTATACCGGAATCGACATTGGCTACAATGCCACCAAAGCGGTGACCGAGCGTCGCCGCGCCACCTTCCCTTCAGTGGTCGGCACCCCCGACCGTGCCAGCTTTGCCCTCAATGGCAATAGCGAGGCTGCCATTGTCCTCGTCGCGCCCACGCATACCCTCATCGGCGAAGAAGCGGTGAACCAGTCGCGCTTCCTCAACCGCCGCGAGGATCGGCGCTGGATTGAGAGCGAGGAATGGCTGACCCTGTTCCACGCCGCCCTCACCGAACTGACGACTGCCACGGCAGTAGACATCGACTTGGTAACCGGCTTGCCCGTCGCCTTCTACAGCGACAAAGCCCAGGTGCAGGAACGGCTCTTGGGAGAGCACCACGTGCAGCGCGAAGGCCGGCGTGGACAACTCCTGCGCGTCACCAATGCGCGCGTCATCCCGCAGCCCTTTGGGTCACTCCTGGCTGAAGTCCTCGACGAACACGGACAGATTCAGTGTCCTGACCTGGCACACGCCTCAGTGGGCCTCATCGACATCGGCGGCAAGACCTGCAACCTCTTGAGCGTCAGCCGGCTTTCCGAGATCGGGCGCGAGACTGCCAGTGTGAATGTTGGCGGCTGGACGCTGGTGCGCGCCGTGCGCCAATGGCTGGCTCAAGCCTACCCCGGCCTCGATGACCTGCGCGATCACCAACTGGCGGCGGCGATCCAGGCACGCAACATCCGCTACTACGGTGAACCCGTGGCCGACTTTGCGACCGTCGTGGACGACCTGGCATCTGACCTCGCTGGGCAGATTCTCGGCGAAGCCTCGCACCTGTGGAACGGGGGAGCCACGCTGGATGTTATTCGTCTCACCGGCGGCGGCGCGCTGCTCCTGGGCACACACATCCAACGCCACTGGCCGCACGCGCAAGTCGTCGCCGAGCCGATTTACGGCAATGCGCTGGGTTACTGGAAGCTGGCGCGCCGTTTGTGGGGCAAGTAATACTTTTACATACCGCAAGAACACGGCGGTATGTAAAAGTATGTACAGATGAGGAGACCCCTATGATGATACGACGCTCGTTTACTTTGGATAGCCAACGCGATGCCGCCTTGTTAGCTTGGTTGGACGCCCAGGTCAACTCCAGCGAAACCGTGCGCGCCGCGTTGCGCGCTTACTATGACGAGTCCCTGGTGACATTGGCCGACGTATACCGCGCGGTGCAGGCCGTGGAACAGCGGTTGGCCGACGGGGTCACGCTTGGCCCGCCCGCGCCCCACCCCCAACTCGCCGAAGACCCCGACTTAGCTGACGCCCTGGATAACCTGGGGTTGTGAACAAGGAGATTTGCCAATGCGTAGTCTACGTCCGTATCTCGAATTGCGCGCGGATATGGTGGAAGGCATCCTGGGCGCACACCGCACGCCAGGGCGTGTGACCGGCGGCACAGTGGGGCCGCGCTTGATCCGCTTCTACGTGCAACCCGCGCCCCACGTGCGCTTTGCCAGCATCCAGCGGCTAAGCGAAGACCTGGCGCTGGGCTTACGGGTTCCCCAGGTGCGCCTCAGTCGAGGTGTCGAAGGGGTCATCCTGGAATTCGATCACCCTGATCCCCGCCCGGTGACGCTGACCGGTGTTTTGCAGGAGGTGCTACCGTTGCCCGTCGCTACAGCCTTGCTGGGCCTCAATGAGCACAGCACCCCTTTGCTGGCGCGGTTGCCGTCGCCTGACGTGGCGCACATCCTGATCTCTGGGACGACGGGTTGTGGCAAGTCGGTGCTGCTGCGTACCATTGCCGCCAGCTTGCTCATCGGTAACACATCGGAGGTTGTGCGTTTGCTGCTCATTGATCCGAAAGGACGCACGTTCCCACCGTCCTTCAACGCCGCCCACCTGGTACGCCCGGTGATTACCGAACCGCAAGCCGCAGTGGAAGCCTTGCACTCCCTGGTGCGCCTGCTGACGGTCCGTGACCAGCGTGGTGAGACCTTGCCGCGCATCGTCGTGTGCATCGATGAGTTAGCTGACCTGGTGATGAGCGGCGACGGGGTGAGTGCCCCATTGGAACGCCTGGTCCAGCGTGGGCGTGAAGCGGGACTGCATCTGATCGCCGCGACGCAGCGTCCTTCAGCGGCCATCTTGTCGGGCATCGTGCGCGCCAACTTCCCGTTGCGGGTCGTGGGCAAGGTCGTCAGCGCCGAGGATGCGCGTATCGCGGCGGGGCGCGGGGGTACCGGCGCGGAACGCTTGCAGGGCCGGGGCGACTTCCTGGCGGTGTGCGGCGAGCAGACTACACGCTTCCAGGCCGCGTACAGCACAACGCAAGATTTGCCGGGCAATGGGCATATCCCCACAACGTCGCGCTTGGCCTTGCCTGAGCCGGAAGTAGCAGAGGAAGAAGCGTCGGTATCCGGCGACGACGATGTGACGCAGTTGGCGGCGCGGCTTGCACCGTGGTGGGCACAGCACGGCGGCGAATGGGGCAGTAAGAGCAGGGCTTTGCATTATCTCTTCGGCGAAGACGTGTCAGCCGGGGGCTGGCACTGGCAGATGACGCAGGCGGCCATTGACCGCCTCACTACTTCTTCTACGTGAACTTCTACGCTCTATCATCACCAGAAATAAGGTTATAGGGCGTAGAAATCGGGGAAGAAGAAGATTTTCACCAGCAGGGGAGGGAACGATGCGTATTCGAGACAACGGCTATGACTATTACGAGGAGCGACCCCGCTTGGGCCAACGCTTGGGACGATTTCTGGCCCTGGTTGGCGTGGTGTTTGCGGTGGTGACAGCGGTGGTGGTTGTGCAGCGGCTCAGCGATGACACGCTGGCGCTGATCATTGGGTTAATGCTGGCGGGCGTACCCTTGCTGGCCATTATTGGGCTGCTGATCTTTGTGTTGGCCCGACGAGGACAACGACAGCCGCCACCACAGCAGATGACGATCCCGCCGATCATTATGCAGCTTCCGCAGCAACCACAGCAACCGGCTTTGCCGGATTATGGTTTGCCGGGGGAGGGGACGATGCAGCGGACAAGGGGACGGCAGTGGGAGGTCATTGGGGAGGAGTGAAGAGGTAGTGTGGGTAATGAGCGGGGTGGGGAGTGTTATGGCTTTCGGGCTCGCCTACCGCAATCTTGCAAGCAGGTAACCGGAAGGACATAAAACCAAAAGGGAGGATCAAGCGATGACAAAAAGAGCAATAACCTATGCTAGAGTATCAAGTAATGATAAGTTAAGAACTGGAGGAGAAAACTTAGCTGATCAAACCAGGTTGTGCCGTGAATATGCTTTACGGCAGGGTTATGAGGTGATTACGGAACTGGCCGAAGATGACCGGGGAGCAAGTGGTGCGACGTTCGACCTACCTGAATTGAGCAAGGCTCTGGAAATGGCACGTGAAGGTTTGTTTGATGTGTTTGTTGTGCGCGAACTTGACAGACTGGCTCGTGATATTGCCAAGCAGTACATAGTTGAGCAGGAATTCAAAGTGGCGGGGGTGACTATAGAGTATGCGTTATATGATTTTCCAGAGACGCCTGAAGGTCAACTGCAAAAATGTATCTACGCGGCTTTTGCTGAATTTGAAAGAGCAAAAATCAAAGAACGGATGAGCAGAGGACGGAGACGCAAAGTACAGGCTGGCAATGTTATTATGCACGGCAAGCAGCTTTACGGATATCGGATTATTGAGGATAGCGGCAAGAAGCAGCTGGAAATTGATGAAAACGAGGCTGAGATTGTGCGATTAATCTTCTCTGAATACACACAGGGGAAGGGATTGAAGGCAATTGCGGCGCAATTAACACAAATGGGCGTAATGACTCGACGAGATATTGAGGCACAACAAAATGGGGCACCTACACCAGAGACACTAAAACGACGTGGACGTGGCGAATGGTGCATAGCTACGGTGTACGACATGATCTGCAATGAAACATATGCGGGGGTTTGGCGTTATGGCAAAGAGCAAATAGTGGTGAACGTTCCAGCGATTATTGACCGTGGTTTATGGAAAGCAGCGCAAGAGCAACGAGGCATCAACAAAGAGACATCTCCACGCAATACCAAACATGATTATTTGCTACGCTGTCGTTTGACCTGTGGGTCTTGTGGAAAGTCGATGCGAGCAGTACGTTGTCAAGCGACAATTAGAAATTAACATTAACGACAATTAGAAATACCCATGCCGTAGGGCTAGACCTCGGCGACCTGGGGCACGGGATCCGCAGCCAGGACAATACCATTGCGCCGGGCGGCTTC
>Ga0334884_1001252_pt1 | contig 39219 bp, 27 predicted proteins | sample GraSluR1_MG_7_FD_207215 | JGI IMG/M metagenome (GOLD analysis project Ga0334884, IMG submission 207215) | Sludge microbial communities from methane-producing bioreactor in Wageningen University, Netherlands - Granular Sludge_12_05 R1 | ecosystem: Engineered > Bioreactor > Anaerobic >... | reverse complement strand
ACTCTGTTGTGCCGAGTGCTAAAAAAGCAGGCGAGTGCATTGACTCGCGCCCATCGACGGAGTAGAATAGGCACTGTCTGACGGACGCCAAGGTGTTAGGAGATGGGTTGCCATGCCGATCTACGAGTATGAATGCCAGAAGTGCGGTCGCGTCTTCGAGGTGCGGCAGAGCTTCAGCGATGACCCGGTCACGGTCTGCGAGGGTGAGGGATGCAAGGGCAAGGTCAAGAAGCTGTTTAGCCCGCCGGCAATCATCTTCAAGGGTAGCGGCTTCCACGTCAACGACTACGGACGCGGCAGCAATTCCGGCAAGCCGGCGCCTTGCTCCACTGAGAAGGCCCAGGAGAAGGCCGAGACCTGCAAGGCCTGTGAAGGGGCCTCCTGCAGCGCCAAGTAGCTGTAGCACCGCGGCTCTGCCCGCGAAGCGGCCGACACGGCCCCGCCGGCGCCCTCGGGCATGGCGGGGCTTTTCGCTTTGCCGGCCCGGGCCGACGGCCGCCAACATCAGGGCTCGAGGATGACCTTCATCGCCCCATGGGCCGCCTTGTTCCGGGCCACCTCGAAGGCCCGGGGCGCATCGCGAAGCGGGAAGCGATGTGTGATCATCTCTCCCACACGCACCTTGCCCTCAGACATCAGCTCCAGAGCCGTCTGGAAGTCCGGGTAACGGTGGTTGCTGGAGGTGGTGATCCGGCGCTCGCCGGCCAGTGCCGCGTCGCTTAGGGCCAGCCCCTCGCCGACCCCGGCCATGAGCACCATGGCCCCGCCCCGCGCCAGCATGGCCAGGCCGGCCCGCTGAGTCTCCGGGTTGCCGGTGCTCTCGAACACCGCATCGACCCCGCGCCCGCCCGTCTCCCGGAGCACTTCGGCGGCCACCTCGTCCCCCGATACTCCCTGCGCCGAGACCACACCGTGGGCTCCCAGCTCGCGCGCGCAGGATAAAGCCGTCTCGTATACATCCACCACCCAGGCCCGCCCCGCCCCGAGCGCTCTGGCGATCTGCAGAATGCCCAGGCCGATGGGGCCGGCGCCGAGCACGGCGAAGCTGCCCCCGGTCGGTATCGCGGCCAGACCCGCGGCGTGCACGGCCACCGCCAGTCCGTCGACGAAGGTTCCCTCGGCCGCCGACACGCCCTGCTGCAGTGGGAACAGGAACTGCGGCCACGCAAGACACTTCTCGGCCATGCCGCCGGGGTTGAACTCCTCGCTCTCCCAGCCGGCGCCGTGCCCCAGGTGCGCCGTCCGCGAGCAGAGCTGCTCGCGGCCGCGGCGGCAATCGAGGCACACCCCGCAGCCACGGAAGGACAGGACGGCCACATCCTGCCCTCCGTGACGGGCGCCGATCTCGTGGCCCAGCACCATATTCGGCGGGTTCGGCCTCTCGTAGCCCAGGGTGTGCTTCGCCCAGGGGTTCTCGCCCTCATAGTAGCGCAGATCGCTGCCGCAGATCCCGCAGGCGGCCACGGGCACCAGCACCTGCCCGGGCTCAGCCCTCGGCACCGGAACACTCTGCACCACGAGGTCCCGGGGGCCACGGAGCACGACGGCATCCATCATCTCACGCATCGTCGGGACACTCCTTGTCGCGGCGCGGGCCGCCGCGGCGCGCACACGACGGCGGAGCCATCCGCCGGGCTCCGGGTGCTTCCCGATACCGCGGAATGCACAGGACACACTCCGAGGCCTCGGGACCGTGGGAGAGGCTGCCGGTCTGTCGTGCCATCGGCACTCCGGGCGGCCGCGCGGGTCGCCGCTTTGCCGGCACGGATAGCCACAAGACCCGCGCCGGACCTGTGTTCGCCGTGTTGGTCGTCTTGCCCTCTGGGGCGTGCTACTGCGGCTCCTGCGGGGGAGCCTCGGCCTCCGGGGCGGGGGGCGGGGTGCTGTCTTCGCCATCCCCCTCCTCGGCCGGGGCGGGATCGGCGGGGGGCGGGGCCTGGACCGTGCCGATGATCTCCAGTATGCGGGCGACGAGGTCCGGGTACTGGGTGGCAACCATGCCCACGATCTTGCCGGTGAGCTCGGGGTACTTGGCCAGTATCACGGTGCCGGCATCGGCAATGAAGGCCGGGAAGGCGATCTGCACCTTGAGCTGGATTCCGACGACGAGGTCGGGGTGGCGGTCACGCAGGACGACCAGGACGTCCTGGAGCAAATCGGGGTACTTGCGCCGCACCAGCTCCGCGGCCCGCTTGGCGATGTCCGGTCCCGGCGCAAGTGCCCGGATCTCCAGCACCAGGTCGGGGTACTTGCGGGCGATGAGCTCATCCACGGCGGCCTGCATCGGGGCGGCCTTGAGCAGTTCGTCCTCCACGAACCGCTGCAGGTCGGGGTACTTGGTGGCCACCAGGGCATCCAGGTCGGGCTGGATGTCGGAGAGGAAGTTGGGGCGCTCGCGGGCGATGAGCTTGGATAGCTCGCTGGGCAAGTCGGGGTAGGCCTCGGCGATGAGCCTGGAGATGCGGACCCTGGCCTCTTCCGGAGCGCGCTGAAGGATGTCCAGAAACGCAGCCGCCGTCTCCTGTTGAGCCGAGACGACGTTACCTGCGGCCGCAATCAGACACACAATGCCGACGAACCGGAAGAGCCCGTCCCTCATCTACTGCTTCATCCTCTCGGTGAGGGCCGTGCCGCTGGAGGACGGTGTGGAGGTGGTCACGGCCAGCAAGGTGGGCTCGGCCTGGATGATGCGATCGACGACATACCGCTCCACCACATAGCCGGCGACCAGACCGGCCACTACTCCGCGACTGGTCTCGTCGGCGGAGGCCTCCCGCACCGTGCCCCGGCTCTTGGCCGCCGCACCGGCGGAGGCGATGCGGTCAACAGGCCCCTCCACCAGCGGCCGAGAAGCCCTCGCGGCGGTGCCCACCGCCGCCGAGGCGAGTCTCACGGGAGCCGCCGCGGCAGCCGCGGCAGCAACCGATCTCTCCGGCTGTGCCGCGGGAGCGATCGGTGGCACCGCGGGTCGGGGGCGCGATACCTCGGGCCGACGGGTCTCCCTGCGCATTTCTGCGTCTGCGGGGGGCGCAGCCATCGCCCTCGTACTGCGCGCGGAGCGCGACGGGCCGGCCTCGGCGCTCGCCACCATCGCCACCATCGCCGGCATCACGGGGGCCACGTTGGCCGCGGGCACCGTCGTGGCAGGAGCGGGAGCACCCGCCGGGGCATCGGCGACGAGCACGGCCCCGCCAACTCCCATGGAGCCGCCCAAGCCGCCTGCGTAGAACTGAGTGAAGACGACATAGAGCATGACGGCACCCATGAAGATGCTGGCGCAGGTGGCCACAAAGGCCGGTGAGCCCACGGCGGAGGAGGAGGACGGCCGGGCGTGGATCTGGGCTTCCTCCTGGAACTGGGCGGCCCGGAGCTTGATGCGGTCCGCCAGGCCAGGGGGTGGGGCGACGTCATGCGCGGAACCGCAGAGGATATCGCGGACGCGGCGCATCTCATTGAGCAGGGTCCGGCAATGGGGGCAGCAAGAGAGGTGCTCACGAACCGCTTCGTGCCTCGCGGCACTCAACGTTCCGTCCAGGTAGTCCCCGATAGACCTGCGGACAACCCGACACTTCATCTTGGTCGGCCCTTCCTGCGGATGTGGGGTGCGTGACTTGGTGCTATCTGGCCCGCCACTCCTCAACCTGCAGTGTTCCCTGCATGTAGCGCCTGAAGCCATTGGCGAAGGCGTCGCGAGCACGGGCGACCCGGGACTTCAGGGTTCCCAGCGGACAGCCGATGGCACGGGCGGCTTCCTCGTACTCCAGTCCCTGCAGGTCGACGAGAGCCAGCACGGCCTGGTGCTTGGGAGAGAGAGTCCCCAGGACCGCATGCACCGCGGCCCGCAGCTCCTCACGCTCCACCACGTCGTGCGGCATCCGCGACTTGTCCGGGATGGAGCGGCTGATCGCGCCGTTACTGGTCTCGACCAACTCATCCAGCGACGGCCCGTCCACGTCCCGCCGCCTCTTGCGCTTCCTGAGCTCATTGATGCAGGCGTTCACCGCGATGCGGTAGAGCCATGTACGGAAGCTCGCCTCTCCCTGGTACTTGAACCCCCTCAGTGCCTGCAGCGCCCGCAGGAAGATGTCCTGCGTCAGGTCTTCGGCATCGTCGCCGCCACACATGCGATACACGATGCCGTAGACCTTGCGATGGTAGCGGTCTACCAGAACGCCGAACGCCTGGGCATCACCGTGCTGTGCAGCGCTGACCAGGAGAGCGTCAGGGCACGCGGGGTCTGCGATGAGAGTTGCGTTTCGTGCTAGGAACTCGCCGCTTGTGCCGTCGCCTACAAACGCCCTACTCGGCATGGCGGTTCCACCCTTTCGCGAGGAAATCGTCGCTCGTTGAGAACAAGCAACAACTATAGTTGATCGTAGGTTCCATGCATCCCTGCAGTTTGATCCGGCTTCTACGAGACATAGTATACCCCACCAAAAGACAGATGTCCAGAGCCTGGAGGACCGCTGTTGCAGCAGAACCCGCTGCCATTGAAGGTACTTGGGGCCTTGCCCGCCGCTGCCTCTTCGCCACCTCTGCCCCTCCCCGGCACCTACAGTCGGAACGCCTCGTACTGTGCGCCACAGGGGTAGCCGTCGGCCAGCAGGAGCCGTCCCTGTCCCGGGAGACCGATCATGGAGTACTCCGTGTGGCTCACCTCTTCGCCACCGTGACGGCATATCGATACGTCACCGTGATGGCGCAAGAGCCTTCGCATGGCCGCCGCGTCCAGTACCGTCTCGGCATCCAGGTAGTCCTCAATGAAGGCCTGGCGCTTCAGGGCATTGGCCTTGCCGCGGGGGTCGCGCCGGTCCGCGTTGGCCAGGACAGGCAACTGGTAGCAGTTGACGCAGTTGGCGTGCCGGGCGCCCCGGGGAGGCCGCCGGACCTGCGTGAGGGGGCAGGCCTCCTCCACCGAGAGCATGGCTCCCGAGGCATCGACACACAGGATGGCAAAGCCCTTGCCACTCGTAGGGACCGAGGCCATGTGCCGGGCGAAGTCCTCGGCAGTACGACAGGCCAGCAGCCCCTCGTAGGCCCACAGGAGTACCGGAGGATGGTGGTCGCTTTGCTGGAACACGCTGCCCACCGACGAGTGCCCCAGTGCCAGGCCCTCGGCGTTCATGCCATCGATCGTCGAGACCCAGCCGGCAAAGGTGAAGTTGATCGCCGGAATGGCTCCATCCCTGCGGATGATGCGCCCGCAGGCCGGCCGGCGGTCTCCCGGGGGGCCGCCGTCGTTGTTCTTGCCCCACACAGGTCCGTCGGGACCGGCGCCGAAGGCGATGTTGGTGCAGCCACCATCTCGCGGGTCCAGTTCATCGCAGTACATGGGGAGATTGAGCTGCAGCAGGGCCTCCAGGGGAAGGTCGGCGCCCTGTGCCAGGCCGGTGATCTCCTCCATGACCCGCGGCAGGTCTCTCTCGAGTGTCGCCAGCAGCGCGGGGCGGCGACGCTCCCACGCCGACCCACCGACGGGTGGAAACAGCTCAAGATGGGCGCGAATCTCCTGCCGCAGCGCCTCGCCCGTGCTGCGACCAATCTGAAGCGGACTGCCACAGACCTCGATGACCTTCATCTCCGGGGCTCCCTTTGTCACTCCCGACTGCGACACTGCGAGAGCATTCGGCGCGGAGCGGCGCGACACCTGTACGGCCTACCGCCACCAAGGATGCCGTCTCGGCGGCCCAGAGCGCGGCCCCCGGATCGGGGCGGGTAACCGTTGCTCAGGTCCGGTCCACCCAGGCCCGCCTGCAGTCATGAAAATGTGGTCCGGAACGCGGTCTTTCGGTGCGATTGACCGCATCCGACCACCCCTGTCCCCGCAGTGGAACGCCGCCGGTCTGCGTGGGTGGGCGGCGAGTTGAGCCACCGCGCGATGAGGCTGCAGTCGGAGGCAGGTGGTGCCGATAAGGGTAGTCGACGCGCGGACAGGCCACGTGGCCTTGGGCGTTGCTCGGGTCGCTACACCCGCGGGGGCAGTTGCAGGATGACCGCATTCCTCCAGGCGCAGGTAGACTACATCCAGTTGACGCACGGCCTGGGGCTGGTGACTCTGGCCATGCTCTGCCTCTCGGTGAGAGGCGCATCGGACATGCGCCTGGCCTGGGGCTGGTTGGGCGCCTTCGGCATCCTGCTGGGGGTGCACCAGTGGACGACGCTGCTGCAGGCGAGCCTGGCCGACCCCTCGTGGATGGCGATCTTCGGCTGCGTTCTGGCGCTGTCGGGGTTGTTGTGTCTTGCGGAGTTCGGCAGGCAGGCGCTGGCCTCAGGTGACGGGCCTGCCCTGCGCAAGTGGCTGATGGTCCCGCTGCTGGTGACGGTGGGCCTGGGCGCTCCGTACGGTCCTGCGGGGCTGGATGCGGCGGCGCATCAGGTGCTGGGGATTCTGGGCGGAGCCATGGCGGCCTGGGGCCTGTGGCGGGCCGTGGACGAGCGGTCCGCGGGGCGCCTCTGGCTGCGCGGACTGGCGGTGACTTTGGCCGCCTACCTGACCGTCGAGGCCTTCGCGGCGCCGGGCGCATGGGTGGGCGTAGGTGCCCAGAGCCATCTGACGAGCCATCTGCCCACCTCAAGCGTGCTGCTGGCGCCGGTGAGCGCGCTGCTTGCCGCCGTCTGTGCTTTTGCCGCCGGCTCGTACTTCCAGACCAGCCGCATGGCCCGCCTGAGAGTCGCCGGGTGGTCGCTGCCACACCGCCCGGCGCCGGCGATGGCCGCCCTTCTGCTGGGCATCGGGGGGGTCGGCTGGCTGGCAACCGAGGCCGTCACCGACGCCGCCCAACGGAAGATGCACCTGATCATGGGGCTGACCACAAGGACCGCCGCCGCGGGTCTGGACCCCGCGGACGTGCAGTCGCTGGCAATGGCCCCGGGCGACGTGACGACGGAGACCTATCGCCGTGTGCACCGCCGGCTCCAGGCGTTCGCCGCAGCCAATGAGGGCTGCAGGCGGATGCGACTGATCACCGTGAACGCCGGGAGTGCCGTGGTGCTCAGCGACATCCGTCGCGACGGTCGCGAGCCTGTCGCTCCCGGAGCCGAGTCGTTCGAGCTCACGGCGGCCCAACTGGCGCATCTGGGCCGGCTAAGCCACCTCCGGTCCTCCCATGCTCCCGACCGCCCCTCGCCTCCTCCCGGCGGGCCAGGCGTGATCGTCGCGCACCGACGTCCGCCGCCGGAACCGGCGACGGATTCCGGCCGCCACATCGTCGGACTGGCTCCGATTGTGGCCGAGGCCACAGGCACGATGGTCGGCGCCCTGATGACGGACACCGACACGACGATGGTGGCGCACGTCACAGGCACCGAGCGTTTGGAGGCCATGGCCATTGCCCTACTGGTCTCATTGTTGACAATCGGCTTTGTCGGCGTGCATCAGTGGGTGAGGGAAGCGGCCGTACGCATCGCCGACTCGGAGAAGCGCTTCCGCGACATCGCCGACAGTAGTGCGGACTGGATGTGGGAGTGGGACCTGCGCCGTGGATACACGTACTGCTCCGAGAGAGTCTCCGATACCCTGGGCTACTCCCCCGGGGAGGTGCTCGGCCGGAGGCCGGGAGACTTCGCCCATCCCGCCCACAGGGCCGCGGCGGAGGCGGCCTTCGCTCGAGCCATTGGGACACCGGCACCGATCAGGGAGCTGGAACGCCTGTGTGTCAGCAAGGATGGCCGCGAGGTCACGCTGCTCACCAGCGGCGTGCCCATCCTGGACGCCGGGGGCAACGCGATCGGATACCGCGGGGTGGACCGGGACGTCACCGCCCGCTATGAGGCCGAACGTGCGCTTCGCGAGCAGTACGACCTGCTCCAGCGCTTGATCGATACCATCCCCAGCCCCGTCTACTACAAGGACTGGACCGGGGCCTATCTGGGCTGCAACAGGGCCTTCGTCGAGGCTTTCGGCGTGTCCAACGAGAGCGTCCGCGGGCTCAGCAGCGATGACCTGCTGGCCCCCGATCTGGCCGCGGAGTGCTCGCGCATGGATCGGGAGCTACTTCACCATCCCGGCACCCAGAGGTACCGAACCTCCGTGGTGTACGCAGACGGTACTCAGCGGGAGGTGCTGTTCAGCAAGGCCACCTTCTCCAGCCACAGCGACCAAGTTGCGGGGATCGTGGGCGTGCTGGTGGACATCACCGAGGACCGGCGGGCCGAGGAGGCGATGCGCACGGCCAAGGAGGTCGCCGAGGCCGCCCGCGCCGAGCTTCAGGTCGCCAACACGGACCTGCAGACGGCCATACAACACGCCAGGGAGCAAGCACTGGCGGCGGACATGGCCAATAGAGCCAAGAGCGAGTTCCTCGCCAACATGAGCCACGAGATCCGCACCCCGATGAACGGCGTCATCGGGATGACGGAGTTGGCCCTGGACACCGAGTTGACCGGCGAGCAACGCGAGTACCTCGAGGCGGTGAGGACCTCCGCCGACGCCCTCCTGGCCGTTATCAACGACATCCTGGACTTCTCGAAGATCGAGGCAGGGAAGCTGGAACTGGATCTGGTGGACGTCGGCCTCCGCCAACTGGTGAACCAGTCGCTGCAGGGGTTCGCGCTCACGGCGCACCGAAAAGGCCTCGAATTGGCCTGCGAGGTGAGCCCCGACGTGCCGGACGCGGTGGTGGCCGACCCGGTGCGGCTAAGACAGGTGCTGCTGAACCTGGTGGGCAATGCGGTGAAGTTCACCTCCGAGGGCGAGGTGGTGATGACCGTCGAAGTTGCCTCCGCAACAAGTGACGCCGTCACCCTGCATTTCGCCGTCAGCGATACCGGCCCCGGGGTGCCCCGGGACAAGCAGAGAGCGATCTTCGAGGCCTTCGCACAGGCCGATGGGTCCACGACACGCAAGCACGGGGGAACCGGTCTGGGCCTGACGATCTCCTCCCAGCTCGTGCGCATGATGGGAGGCCACATCTGGCTGGAAAGCGAGGAGGGAGCGGGCAGCAGGTTCCACTTCACCGTGGAGTTGGGGATCGGCGCCGCGACGCCGGAGGAAACCGGTCACGACGCGGCCGTGAGCCTGAGCGACCTGCGAGTCCTGGTGGTGGACGATACCGCGGTGAACCGGCGGATGCTGCACGAGATGCTGCAGAACTGGGGCATGCACCCCGTGGCCGTCTCCGGCGGCGAAGAGGCCCTGCAGGCCATGGCGACCGCCGCCACAGAAGGGCGGGCCTTTGACCTGGTGCTGCTGGACGCCAGGATGCCGCGGATGGACGGGTTCGAAGTGGCCGCCCGGATCAGGGACGACCGGGCCATAGACGGTCCGACGGTGATGATGCTCACCTCGGACGGCCACACCGGCGAATCGGCGCGCTGCCGCGACCTGGGTATCCATGCGACGCTCATCAAGCCCATCCGGCAGGCCCAACTGCTGCAGGCCGTGACCGCCGCCATGTCCGGGACCCGCGCGAGCCTTCCGCCGGAGCCGTCGGCATCACCGGCGTCGGACCCGAGCCGCTGCAGCGAGGCCACGTGTGGCCTGCGCGTACTCCTGGCCGAGGACAACGCGATCAACCAGAAGCTCGCCGCCCGGCTGCTGGAGAAGCGGGGGCACCGGGTTCACGTCGTCGCCACCGGCAACGAGGCGGTGGCGGCGGTTGGCGCGGAGACATTCGATGTCGTCCTGATGGATGTGCAGATGCCGCAGATGGACGGGCTGCAGGCCGCAGGGGAGATCCGGCGACGCGAGGCCCAAGTCGGCGGGCATACACCCATCATCGCCATGACGGCCCACGCCATGAAGGGTGACCGGGAGCGATGCCTGGCGGCGGGAATGGACGACTACGTGACCAAACCCGTCAAGGAGGCCGCTCTGCACGAGGTCATCCGCCGCACTCTGGGCCTCGGCGAAGTACCGGGTCGCCGGCGCGATGACGTCGCCCCCGAGCCGGGCTCGGCCGGCTCCGTCCGGCTCCTTAGTGGGGCCGAAGCGGCCCTGGTCTACAGGGCGCCGGGACTGCTTTGCAGTGTGCGCCAGGCCGTGCTCGCGCAGCAGTGGGCTTCGGTGGCCTCGCTCAGCGACGCTCTCGCTACGCTGGCCGAGGGGGTCGGCGAGCCGCAGACCGCGGCCTCGGCCCGGGAGCTGGAGCATCTCGTGGCCGAAGGCTCACGGGGCAGCACCGAGAGAGCGGTGGCAAGACTCGAGGACCAATTCCGCCTGCTGAGAGCCCGGGTGGCCGGCCGCTCAGAAGAGGAGGCAGCATGAGAGTACTCATCGCCGACGACGAGGTGGTTTCCCGGCGCCTGCTGGAGGCGACGCTGACCAAGTGGGGCCACGAAGTGGTGGTCGCTGAGGACGGCGACCAGGCGTGGGAGGTCTTGCAGTCCGAGACCACCCCGTACCTGGCGATTTTGGACTGGATGATGCCGGGGATGGACGGTGTCTCCATCTGCCGGGCCCTGCGCGCCCTGTGTCGCGACATGTACGTCTACGTGCTCCTGCTCACCGCCAGGACGGACAGGACCGACCTGGTCGAAGCCATGGAGGCCGGGGCCGATGACTACATCGCCAAACCATTCGACTCCAGCGAGCTGCGCGTCCGCCTCCGAGCCGGAGAGCGAATCCTGGACCTGCAGTCGGCCCTCCGCGCGGCTCAGGAGGACCTGCGCATCCAGGCCACCCACGACCGTCTCACGGGCCTGTGGAACCGCGCGGCCGTGCTCGACGCGCTCCACACCGAGCTACAGCGCGCCCGGCGCGAGGGCGTCCAGGTGGCCGTGGCCATCGCAGACCTGGACCACTTCAAGTCAGTCAATGACACCTACGGCCACCAGGTGGGTGATGAGGTGCTCTCCGAGGCGGCCGGCCGCCTGCTACAGGCCGCTCGGTGCTATGATACGGTCGGCAGGTACGGCGGCGAGGAGTTCCTCATCGTGCTGCCGGGCACCGGCCACGAGGATGCCGTGGCGGCCATGGAGCGCCATCGCCGGAGTATCATCGGCCGTGAGTTCGCCACGGCCGGTGGCTCCATCGCGGTGACCATGAGCATCGGAGTCACCGTGGCCGGCGGCGAAGCACTGGACGCCGCCGCCATGGTGCACGAGGCCGACATGGCACTGTACGCGGCCAAGAGCACCGGGCGCAACCGGGTCAAGCTCTGGTCAGAGGTGGCGACGGAGGCCCCTGCCGCCGGAGGCTAGGGCGCCACGGGAGACCGGCGGAGCTTCCCGTCGAGCCGGCCACGAACGCGCTCAGGGTTGGGGGCCGAGGCAAGCGGCGGCCGTCGCGGAGCGCGACCGACTCGGGCCGGAAGACCAGGTAACGCCATCGCAAGACTCCTGCCACGCCAGGGATGAGCCACGGAACCGCTCCTGGAAGCGCGGCCGAGGACCCCGCCTTCGCCGGGAACGCCATCCGCAGAGCGTCCGCTCCCGGCAAGAGCAGATCGAGCGCTCTCCGGGCATTCCGCGAGGTTCCTCGCACTCTCGCGGCCCGGAATTGACGCTCGGAACGACATGAGCGGGGCCGGCCGGGCTTTCCGGCCGGACTCTCAGGCGTCGAGAAGCGCCCCCATGCAGGCGTCCGGCCCGGCCGCATCAGACACCTCAGCGGCCGGGAGGCGGAGCTCCACCACCGTGCCCCTGCCCGGGAGGCTGTCGACCTCCAACGTTCCCCCATGGGCCTGGATGATGGCATGCGCCACCCCAAGCCCCAACCCCACACCGGGCACATCGCTGCCCGCCAAGAGCCCCTTGGTGGTGAAGAACGGCTCGAAAACGTGGGGCAGATCCTCCGCCGGGATACCCGCCCCGGTATCGCTCACTCTCACCAACAGGCCCCCCGAACCGTCCGCCGATCGCCTGGCCTCAACCGTCAAGACCCCGCCGTCGGCCATGGCATGGCAGGCGTTGCTGATGAGCCCGGCCACGGCCTGCCGCAGGTGATGGAGGTCTCCGTTGATGGTGGGCAAACCCGACTCGTACAGGCGACGCACGGTGACACCGGCGTCGCGCAGGAGACCGTCGGCCTGCGCAAGGGCCTCGTCCAGTACGCTGCAGAGGTGGACGGCACCCGTGGCCATCCGGATCGGCCCGGAGAACGCGGCCAGTCGCCGCGTGATCTCGCTGCCCCGCATGGCACCCCTGAGCACCTGGTCCACCAGGCGGTCGAAATCGGCCTCGGAGCGGCTGAGCTCCGCGGTCTCGGCACGCATCATCATGCCGGCCAGGATGTTGTTGAACTCGTGGGCCACCCCGGCCGCCAATTGCCCCACCGCCGCCAGCCGCTCGCCACTCTCGGTCTTCTGCCTCTCCGACACATCCCTGATGACGCACACCAGCCGCTGCGCCGTGCCCCCTCCGACACAGATCGGGCCCACCGAGTGCTCCGCCGCAAAAACCTGACCGTCCTTACGGCGCACCCGGCATCGACTCACCAGCGTCCGGGTCAGGTGGCCGTCCAGCGCCTCCCGCAGCCGACGGCAATCGCCGCCGGCGTCGTCCACGAGTAGATCGGTAACCCCCATGCCGCGCAGCTCTTCCGCCGAGTAGCCCAGCAGGGGGACGGCCGTCTCGTTGACATCCTCGATCGTGCCCGACCCGGGCTCCACCGTCAAGACGGCCTGGTCGAGACCGGAGAGCACGCTGCGAAGCAGCTCGTTGGCGGCACGGAGAGCGTCTCTCGCCGCCCGAGCCTCGGTGATGTCGTGGGCGATACCGACGAGGGCCGACGGATGGCCCTCATCGTCCAATAGCACGCCGCGCATGCTCTCCAGAACCATCGGAGGGTGACCGCGTCTGCCGATGACGTCATCGGGCACCATCACAACGGTTCGCGATCGCAAGGCCTCGTCTTCGGCCGCCCGGTACCTCGCCACGAGGTCGGGGGCCAGGAGGTCCTCGTCTCTCCTGCCCAGGACGTACACCGCCGGCGTTCCGCTGATCCGCTCCGCCGCGTGGTTCCAGAGAGTGTAGCGCCGGTCGGCAACCGTCTTGACAAACACCGCCACCGGCAGGTTGTCCACCAGTACCCGCAGGAAATCGCGGCTTCCCAGGATCGCCTCCATCTCCCGGCGCCCGCTGATGTCGCGCGCCACGCTGAACAGCACCGGCCGCCCCTCGTACTGGATCACACGACCGCTGAACTCGATCGGAACACGGGTGCCGTCCTTGCGGACGTGGGCGGTCTCAAACACCCTGTGGCCGTCGGTCATCAGATCCGCGATCCGCGACGAAAGCAGGGAACCGTACTCAGGCGACAGGATGTCGGCCAGTGACATGGACAGCATCTCGCCCCGGGTGTAGCCCAGGCGTCGGCAGGCTGCCTCATTGACCTCGATGAACCGCCCCGAGAGGTCCGCGATGTGCACGGCATCGGCCAGGCCGTCCAGCAGGGCCCGGACGTGCTCGCGCCCCTCCGGGCAGCGGCCATCGGAGCCGTGTTCCGCGTCGGGACCGGCACAGGTCAGGACCACCAGACCGCGGGCACCGTCCTCAGTGTCCAGACGCACCTTTCGGGCCTCGAGCCCGACGGCGCCGGGACCCGCTGAGCGGAAGGCACCGATCGCGACCGGCGCCGCGGGCCAGTCGCTCACGCTACCGAGGGCGGCAATCGCCGTCTCGGGTGCCGGCGCCAGACGCGCCGCCACCTCGGACCAGGGGGCGCCACGGACCTCGTCGGAGCCGCACCCCAGAAGTCTCAGGGCGGCCTCGGTGGCGTCAACCACCATGCCATCGGTATCCAGCACCAGCGCAGCGGCATCGGTGATGTTCAGTACTGTGCGCCATACCGCGGGGATGTGCATTGCACCGGCCTCTGACAGGGATCGGCCTCTCTCCCTGGGCGGGGTACACCTTCGGCATCGTCATTGTGCACGCCGGGGTCTGAGCAGGAGGCGAGCCGACACGATCTCAGCCTGTCCCGTTTTCCACGTAAGTCTCAGCAACACCTTCTGTATTGCACGGGATGGGCGCAACGGATTGTTTGCAGCCGGAGGAGGCGCAAGACTGTGTGTGGGGAAAAGGGCCTGCTATAGCGCGGGGGGTGGCCCGATGGTCTGCAGGACCGCCTCGAGCAGGTCCCGGATCCCAAAGGGCTTGGAGAGGCACATCCGCGCCCCCGCGGCCATCATCTCGGCGATGACTGCATGCTCGGTGCGCCCTGTGATGACAAGCACCGGGGGCGGCACCGCACACTGCGCGGCCGCCTGCAGCACCGCCTTGCCCCCACCCTCGGGCATCATGATGTCCGTGATCACCAGATCGAAGCGCCCGCTTCGGAGGGTCTCGGAGGCGGGACCGGAGGAGGCCGCCGAGACCACCTCGTAACCCGCTTCGCGCAGGGACTGACGTACAAGCTCGCGGATCTCGCGCTCATCTTCCACCAGCAGAATGCGGCCGTCGCCGGAGCCGGGGCCACCGTCGGCAGAGACCGAGGCCGGCCGCCCCGGCGCCTGAGCATCGCAGCCGGGCAGAGAGATCGCGACCTCCGTACCCACCCCGACGGTGCTGTTCACACTGATCGTGCCCCGATGGGCCTGGATGATGCCGTGGGCCACACAGAGGCCCAGCCCCATCCCGGGCACAGGGCTGCCGGAGAGCAGCCCCTTTGTGGTGAAGAAGGGCTCGAAGATGCGAGGCAGATTCTCCGGGGCGATGCCCGTCCCATTGTCTGCCACGGTGATCGTCACCGTCCCGGGCCCTTCCGCGTCGTCTTGGGAAGTCGTCGCGATGGACACCAGCCCCCCGTCGTCGGCGGCCTGAACGGCGTTGGAGACCACTGCGACCAGGGCCTGCTCCATCTGGGCGGCATCGAGCAGGGCGCGAGAGGGGCCCGGGGCGTAGTCGCGCCGCACGGTGACGCGGGCCTTGCTGATCTGCGCCGCCAGCAGGGACAGTGCAGACTCGATGATGTCCTCGATCACGGCCGGCTCGGGCTTGACGTCCCGGGGCTGCGCCAGAGTGCCCAGACTCCGGGCGATCTCCGCCCCCCGCCTGGCGCCCGCCAGGACGATGGACACCAGCCTGTCGTACTCCTCCTGGTCATGCTTGCGCTCGGCGCGCTCCGCGCTGATCATCATCCCGGCGAGGATGTTGTTGAACTCGTGGGCCACGCCGGCGGACAGCCGGCCGATCGCCGACAGGCGAAGGGCGTCTTCGCGCCGCCGGCGCTCCGTGATGTCCCGCACCACGGTGACCAGGCGCCGCGGTCGGCCGTCCTCACCCGCGATGGAGCTGGTCAGACGCTCGGCCACGAACCGCCCACCGTCCTTGCGCACCATCGAGCACTCGCCGACCACGGTGGCCCCGTGGCTCTCGACATCGGACAGGGGGCCATCCGTCTCGCACTCCGAGCTCTTCTCACACAGCCGTGCCACGGGCATGCCCCGCAGCTCGCCGGCGGTATAGCCAAACAGTGCCTGCGTCCGTTCGTTGCAGTCCTCCACCGTCTCATTGACCGGATCGATCACCAGCACCGCCTCATCAAGACTGGACAGAACCTGGCCGAGCAGGGCGTGTGACTGCCTCAGCTCGGCTTCGCCCCGCCGCAGGGCGCTGATGTCGCCGAAGGCCACGACCGCTTTGACGGGGTCGGTGGCCTTCGCCTGCGCCAAAAGCCGGGCGTTCACCAGCAGCCAGCGGGTGTCGCCGTTGCGGCGGTTGCCCAGACCGACCAACGCCTGCCTCACAGGCCGGCCGGTGACGAAGACCCGTTTCCAGGGACACTCGTCCGGCGGAAGCGGCCGCCCCTCCGCGTCCCGGGCTCCCCAGCTCCGGTCCGCCAGGCAAAGACCCTCCACCTCACCGGGTGCGATGCCGAGAGCTTCGCAGGCCGCCGCGTTGGCCTCCAGGATGTGGCCGGCCGCATCCACCACAAGCACCCCCTCGGCCACGGCCTCGTAAAGCTCGCGATAGTGCTCCAGGCGCAGCTCACGGTCCACCTCGCTCCGGCTGCCGCCGTCCTCACCCACGCCGAGCACGGCCATGGGATGGCCGGTTTGATCGTAAAGAGGCACGACAGTGGCCTCCAACGCGGCGTTCCTCCGGCCGGCGTCCAGACAGGCCCCGAGGTCGGGGGTACACAGGGTCTGGCCGCTGAGCAGGGCGGCGGCATCGGTGGCGTGCGCGGCGCGGGCCTGCTGCGGGGGCAACAGGGCCTCCGCGGTCCTGCCCAGCACCTGTTCGCGGGACAGACCGCTGAGCCGCTCGGCGCCGCGGTTCCACAGCACGAAGGCTCCGTCACCGCTGCGCCGGATCCACAGTGGCACCGGCAGGGCGTCCAGAAGGTCGCGCAGGAACTGGGAATCGCGCAGGGATCGCTCGAGGCGGTTGGCGACGGACAGGTCGCGCAGGAGCGACAGCACGGCCTCGCGCCCCTCGTGGACAATGCGTCGGCAGATGAGCTCCACCGGCAGCGGGGTGCCGTCCTTGCGGACACAGACGGTCTCTAGCACAGCGGGCACGTCGGAGGCGGCCGGTTCGTCTTCGCGGAGGGACAGCGAGGGCGGCAGGTGGAGGTAGATGCTCTCGGGACCGACGACCTGCAGTTCACCGCGGCTGTAGCCCAGCATTTCGCAGGCGGCCTGATTGGCCTCGAGGAAGCGCCCCCCCGGCTCATGGACGAGGACGCCGTCTCCGCGCGCCTCGAACAGGGCGTTGAATCGCGCCTGTCCGTTTTGGCAGAACGCCGAGAGCGCGGAGGGCTCGGGGGCAGCGGTCTCTTGCCGGCTCGCGGCCAGCGCCAGCAGTCCCCAGGGGGTCTTGTCCTGCATCAGGCGGGCTGCCACGATAGTGGCTTCCCGCGGCGGGCCGCCGTCGGGGGCGAGAGTAGCGGAGGCCTCCAGCCGCCGCGGCCAGCGATCCGTGTCCACAGGCAACGCCGCCAGCGCAGGGCACCGCGCGCCCAGCCGCCGCAGAAGGCCCGGCAACTCCAGACCTGCTACCGGGTCGCCCGCCGGACCCAGCATCTCCCGACAGGGTCCGGTGACGGCGACGACTCTGGACCTGTGGTCCAGCACGACCAGGCCGATCCCCAGCGCTGAGAGCACCGCCTCGCACTGTGAACTGATAGGCACGGCCACACCTCCCACCCCCCGACGCCGCAACCGGTCCCTCCTCCATGAGGCCGGCCGAAGTCTCGTACCAGACATCGGCAGGTATCGGAGCTGCACGGGTCTGCGACTACTCATCCATCGACAAGACCGGCGATTCCCCGGCGGCGCCCCTGCGACCTCCTGCCTGATGCAACATTTCGCCGCTGAGTGTGCGCGACAAGTGGCGGCCTGTCACTCGCCGGGCCCAATGGCGCCAAGCCGCACGCCCGCATTGTACAGGGCCTCAACATGCGCCGGGGGCGTCTCGCGGAACAGGAAACCCGTGATCCAGTACCGTCCCGGCTGCTTCGCGGCAGAAGTGAGCATCCGGGCCATCATCGCCTCGATGTCGCCGACCGGCCCCAGGAGCTGCACGGTATGGTCCGACTGAGCGCTGATCGTGAGCTCCGGCATCTGGGCGAGCAGGGCGCCGTGGTCCACGAAGGTCCCCGGGCCGTCGAGAGAGCGCACGCCCAGCTTCTCGTACAGCGCGGGAAAGTGCTGTTGGGCGTAGCCGCACAGGTGCACGTGGCGCGGCCCGGTGGTCATGGCCGAGAAGACCCGCTCGTGATGCGGAAGCACCAGCTTCTCGAAGGTGGTGGCGGAGATCACCTGCAGGGAGTCATCGGCCATGCCCCAGCCCCCCGGCGAGGGCAGCTTCTCCCCCGTCCGGGCCAACTCATGCCAGGCCGCGATGCGCTCGACGGTCTTGTCGGCGATCAGACCGATGAGCTCGAAGGCGAAGTCCGGGTCCTCGGCCAGGTCCAGGCATAGGGCTTCCAGGCCCCGCACGCGCCCCGCCACGGTGAAGACGCCGTGCGTCCCGCCGCCGGGGAACACCACCTCCACCGGCCGGTCACGGAACTGCAGTCCCTCGCAGAGGTCCTTCATCTCCCCGTACAGGCGCCACAGGCGGCTGGACAGCACCGCCTGCCGCGGGTCGATGTCGCGGATAGCGGCCAGCAGATCCGCCTTCGAGCCCGCCAGCGGCTCGCTCCAGGCGAAATCGTCCTCCTGGATCAACACGTTGCATCCGAAGCACTCCGGCTCGTCCATCCAGAACCTGGGCGCCACGCGCCAGACGTCCGGGGGGCCCATGGGCCGGTCGTGCACGACGGTATCTCGAAACCACGCTTCTCCTTCCAGTGTGACCGCCAGTTGCACGCGGGGATCGGTGTAGAACTGCGCGAAACTGTTGCCGGTCAGTCCCAGCCACAGGTACTCGTCGGTGGCCATGGCGATCGGGACGCGGCGGTTCTCACCGCGCGAGAAGGCCTCCCAAAGCTCGGAGACCTGCCGGTTATGGGCGGCGATGTCGACGGTGGGGGCTGAATTCATGTCTCGATTGCTCTCTTTGTGGCGTTGCCCCGGAGGACGGAAGTGGCCGCCGGCCCGAGGTGCGGCCTGAGCCGGTCGCCGAGGAACGCCGCAAGCCACAGGGCTGAGGCAATGAGGGCGCCCAAGAGCGACCGCGCGGCACCGTTGGCGAGAAGACCGGTGATCTGCCGACTGACCGGAGCCGGCCGGCATCGCGGCGAGGTTCCTCGCCCCCGTCGTCGATTCCTTGCTCCGGGCGGTGGTCAGGGTGGCTCCCTGACGAGCGGCGCGGGGCCGGGGGATCGCTCGCGGCGACGGGGCGCGCTGTGGAGTGGAGGGCCGGGCGGGACGTCACAGCACTCGCAGGAGGCTGTCGGCCAGACAACGCAGGGTGTCCATGGCCTGCTGAGCCGTGGCGGCGATCCCCAGGATGATGGCGGCTACGGCTCCCACGACGAGGACGATACCAATGAAGAGCAGCTCCCGACTGAGGGGGGTCGCGACGGTCTGGGCCTGTCGGCGGAGGCGTTCGGCGCGTCTGGCCGTGTCAACGGCAGCGTGGCGCCATCTGGCGCCGGTCGAGGCTCTGAAGCGGCGACCCGCTTCGGAGCCGGCGGCCTGGGCCAGCTTATCCATGGCACAGGCCACCACACCCGGCGCGGCGGCCTGGGCCGCCGCGTCATCACAGGATCGCTCGGCCTCCTCACGCCAGTAACGGGCGAAGAGATATGCGCTGGGCATGAGCAGGAGCAGGTCTGCACACAGCCCGACGATGCTCTCGCGCAGATTGTCTCCGCGCGCCACATGCGCCATCTCATGGGCCAGCGCGGCCTGGATCTCAGCGGTCTCCAGCAGGTTCGCCGTCCCGGAGGTGACCAGGACGACAGGCTTCACGACCCCGACGGTGGCCAGCAAGGGAGGCCGGCTGTCGACCATCACCACCGTCCCCCCGGCGGGCGAGGAACGTCTCAGCCGCCCGCAGAGCAACTGGGAGCGCACTACCCCGACCACGAAGCGCACCAGAGCGGCCGCAACGATGACGGCGCAGATGTCCGCCACGAGCCAGGTCGCGAAGCCCACGTCCGGAGCGGCCGTGAGCCAGCGCGAGCAAAGGTGAGGGCGGTCGGAGTACAGATGAGGAGACCCATAGGCGTCGTGGAGCGAGCTATACAGGCCGACGGCGGCGCCCGCCAGACCGCCCACTACGGGGAGCACCAGGGCCCAGAACCACACCGCCGCGCGGGCCGAGGCCCGACGCGGCGAGAGGGTTTCCACAACCGCAACCGCCGGCAGGTACGCGAAGGCGCTCAGACCCGCCGCAACCGTGACGAAGAGGATGACGGCAGCGAACGCAGCGCTCACGCACTCAGCCCTGGCTTTGGCGCTTCTGGGCTATCAGCTCCGCAAGCGACTCGAGCTTGCTCGGATCGACATTGCCCAGTGCCTCGACGAAGTACGACATCGCCGGCTCGGCGAAAGTAGATAGCAGGCCATCGATCACCTGCTTGCTCACGTTGTCACTCAACTCGTCCCGGGAGACACGGGGGGTGTAGTAGTACGCCTTCCCCTTCATCTCGCGGGCCAGCAGCCCCTTGGTGTAGAGCCTGCTGAGTGTGGTCATCACCGTGGTGTATGCGGCGTCCTTTCCCGTCGCGGCCAGGGCCCGGCGCACATCATCCACGCAGACGGCGCCCTCGGCCTCCCATACGGCGTCCATGACCTGGGCCTCGAGGGCGCCCAGAGTCTTCTCCAGCCCGTCCTTCCGGGGCCTGAAGACCGAAACGGGAGTGTCGGGTCTGTCGGTCATCGGCTCACCTCCAACGCAGGCGTGCTGTGCTGTTTGGTGCGGCAGGGGTCTTCCGGCGCGCACCTGCGACACCTACTGTTATTACAGACGATAGTAGAGGGTCATTGTTCCCTCTTTTACTATGAATTATAGTAGCGTCCCTGCAGGAGTCAAGGCCAGACACGGCGACCGGGCAAACACCGCATGCAGGATCCCGAGGCCAAACAGGTCGGAAGACCGGGCCGGCGCGACCGGTACGGCGTGCCGCACACCACCGGATGCGACGGGCTCATCGCCGGGGACCGACCGCTCTGAGCAAGACCGAGATCACCGTGTGGCAGGCACAGATCCGATCGGGTGTGGAGGTGGCGGCCTGCCGCGCGCGGCGGGACGCCGCGCGGGTGGCGCGATTGACTCATCTGCGCACAGGGTACTATCCTGTTCGTGGCCATAGCAGGCCGTACCTGCCCGGAGGCGGTGAGATACCCGCCCGCACGAGTGCCGCCGCGAAGCAGTGGTGGATGGTTGCGTCCCGTGTTCCACAGGTCCTGCCAACACCGACCTGTGTATTGCTCCCTTGCCGGGTGTGAACATCCCGGGGTAATGTGACGTTGGTGTTGCGCCCGTTGTTGTGTCCGGGCACTGCATCATGGGCAGGTGTGTGCCGGGCTCCTGCAGAAGTGTCTACCATCGTCTTGCTCCAAGGGGGAATGGCTCATGCCCTTGAACGTCGCAATCGTCGGACTGAAGGGTCACCAGGGCACCATCCTGGACGGTATCAGTCGGCTTGACGGCGTCCGTCTGGCGGCCGTCTGCGATGATGATGCGGCGGCCCTCGCCGGCGTCCGCGAATGGCGGTGTGCAGACGAGCAGACCCGCACCTATGCCGACTGGCAGGAGATGCTCAGACAGGAGCAGATCGACATTCTCGGTGAGGCCGGGGTGGACAGCGAGCGGCACAGAATCGTGATCGCCGCCCTGCAGCGGGGGATTCACTGCCTCTGCGAGAAGCCCCTGGCGGCCTCGCTCCCCGACCTGGCGGATGTGCAGACGGCGCTCGACAACGCCGGGGATGTGCACCTGTCGATGTTGCTGACCATGCGCTTCGAGCCGGCCTACAGGCTTGTCAAGAGCGTCGTGGAGGCCGGCGACATCGGCGAGGTCTGCCTCGCCTCCTTCCAGAAGTCCTATCGCCTGGGCAACAGGCCCCGGTGGCAGACGAGCACGGAGACCTTCAGCGGCATCATCCCCTTCGTCGGGATCCACGCGCTGGATTGCCTGCGCTGGACCACGGGCCGTGAGTTCACCGAAGTGTTCGGACACTGCTCAAATGTGGGCCATCCGGACATCGGCGACATGGAGGACCAGGGGACCGTTCTGGCCATCCTGGACAATGGGGGCAGCGCCGTGGCGCGCCTGGACTACTGCCGACCCGCCGCGGCCCCGACCCATGGGGACGACCGAATCCGCATCGCCGGAAACAGGGGAGTGATCGAGTCCGTCGGCTGCGGAAGGCAGATCACCCTCATCACCTCGGAGCAGGGCCCGCGACAGTTGCAGGCCCCGGAGGTGCCACAGGGCCAGTTCGCCAACTTCGTCGGGGCCATTCGCGGCGAGTGCGACTGCGAGGTGCCCGCGGCAGACTGTCTGCGCATGACCGAGGTAGTTCTCAAGGCCCGCGCCGCCGCTCAGCGCGGCATTCCCTTCCCCGTCTGACACCGGGTGAGCACTTAATGGACTTTTTCGATGCCAACGTCACGGTCGGACGGTTCCGCCAACTCACGCCGGGGATGTGCTTTGGCCCCGATGAGCTGCTCAGCGACATGAACCGCTTCGGCATCGCCGAAGCGCTGGTCCTGGACTCGCTCTCCCGCGAGGTGCACCCCTCCTCGGGCAATGCCAGGGTGCGTCGGCTCACCGAAGGCCAACCGCGACTGCACCCCTGCTTCAGCCTGCTTCCGGAGCGCGAGGGCGATATGGGCGCCCCTGAGCACGTGCTGGCGCGGATGGCCGAGGCCGGCGTCAGAGCCGCCAAGATCCTCCCGGCGTTCTACAGCCTGAGCCTGGGACAGTGGTGCGTCGGGACGCTGCTTTCCCATCTGGAGAAACAGCGCGTCCCGACGTTCATCGAGCCCAACCCCACCTTCGTCGGCGGCTGGCCGCCGGATGATACGAACTGGGATGCCGTGGTGGCGCTGTGCCGGGCGTACCCGCGGCTGCCGGTGATCGTCGGCGAGAGCCGGTTCCGCTCGGCAAACCGCATGATCTACCGGGCTCTGGAGGCCTGCCCGAACCTGAGGCTGGAGTTGTCGGGCCTCTGGGTCCACCACGGAATCGAGTACATCTGCCGCACGTTCGGGGCCGAGAGGCTGGTGTTTGGCACCAAGTGGCCGGTCCGCGAGGTGGGCGGCACCATCGCCCAGGTGCAGTTCGCCGACATCGGTGATGACGAGAAGCGGAAGATCGCCGGCGACAATCTGCGGGCGCTGCTACAGGGGGCCTTCCCGCGCCGTCGGCGGACAGGAGCGGTGCGGGTAACGGTCAAGCCGCCGGCGGGCTCCTCGCTGCGCAGTCGGGCGCTGCGGGGCGAGCCACCGCTGGGTGAGGTCATCATCGACGCCCACGCGCACCTGGGCAAGACCGGCCTTTACCACATCGCCGATGGGAGCCCCGGCCGGGTCGCCGCCGAGATGGAACGGCTCGGAGTGCTGTGCTCCATTGTCTTCGGCTTCTCCGGTGTCACCGGCGATTGGACCCGCGACAACGACCACATCGCCGGGGCCATGCGCAGGTACCCCGGGCGCTTCCACGGGCTGATCCTGGTCAACCCCAACCATCCCGCCGAGATGCGTCGCGAGCTGGCGCGCAACGAGGGTCGCGGCTTCGCGGGCATCAAGCTCATTCCACACTATCAGGGCTACCCGGAGGACGGGCCGGACATCCGCATTCCGGTGGCCTGGGCCAATGAGCGCAGGCTCATCGTGCTCAACCACGGCTGGGGGCCGGTGGAGCATCTGCGCAGGCTGGCCGATGACTATCCAGAGGTCACCTTCATCGTCGGGCACTACACCACACAATACGCGGCAATCGTCAACACCTACCCGAACATCTACCAGTGCACCTGCGAGCCGCTCACCCCGCGCTCCATGGAGGCCCTGGTCACAGCCGTGGACCCCAGGAAGATCCTGTTTGGCTCCGACGTGACCGATCTGCCGCTACCACTGGGGATGGGACCGATCCTGCACGCGCGCATCCCCGAGGACGACAAGAAGAGGATACTCGGGCTCAATGCCCTGAAGGTCCTGCGCAGACTGGGCCTGGCCCCGGCGGTGGACAAGTAGCCCCGCGGCCCGGCCTGAAGATCAGTGGACAACATTGCACGGAGGTGCTTGACCATGACAGTACGCTGGGGAGTTATCGGCGCCGGGGGCATTGCGGATCGACGCACCATTCCCGAAGGCATCATGGCCGCGGATGGCGCGGAGCTGGTGGCGGTGCAGGACGTGATCGAGGACCGCGTGCGCGAGGTGGCGGCCAAGCACGGCGTCGGGCACTGCTTCACCGACGTGGCCGACCTGCTGGCGGTGCCCGATGTGGACGCCGTCTACATCGCAACACCCACCAACGTCCACTCCGATCAGGTGAAGGCGGCCGCCGCGGCGGGCAAGCACGTGCTGTGCGAAAAGCCCCTGGGCATGACGCAACAGGAGATCGAGGAGCAGATCCAGGTCTGCCGAGACGCCGGGGTCAAACTCGGCACCAACTTCATGATGCGGTTCCACGCCTGCCACGTGCGGCTCAAGGAGATGATCGATGCCGGGGAGCTGGGGACACTGGTCTTCGGGCGCGGCGAGCTCACCTGCTGGTATCCCCCCATCCCCGGTGCTTTCCGCCAGGACCCCGCCCTGGGCGGCGGCGGCGCGCTGATCGACATGGGCAACCACTGCATCGACCTGCTGGAGATGTTCTTCGGCAGGGTGACGCAAGTGAGCTGCTTTACCGCCAACCTGGTGCAGGACTACAAGAGTGAGGACACCGCCCTGGCCTCGCTGCGCTTCGGCTCGGGCGCCGTCGCGGTGGTGGACAACATGTTCAATGTGCCCGACGCCGCGGCCCGCAACGCCCTGGAGGTCTACGGCAGCAAGGGGAGTGTGGTGGCGTTCGGCACCATCGGGCAGGACTCCTCGGGCAGCCTCAAGGCGGTCCTGGAGAAGGGTGACAAGGCCTACGACGCCGGCCAGGTGCGGGAAGGCGGCTCACCCGAGGAGATCATCACGCCCGAGGTCGTCAACATGTACCGGGCCCACATCGAGGCCTTCTGCCGGGCCATCGAGAGCGACACGGAGCCCCCGATCACCGGGGAGGACGGGCTGTGGAGCCACAAGGTGATCGAAGCGTGCTATCAGTCGGCCCGGACCGGCACCACGGTGGCGGTCAAGTAGATGGGGAGGGCGACGGAGCGGGGCCGGCCGAAGAGCCCACATGCGCATGGGGGTCTGATCCTGAGAGCGTCCGCTTTCGGCAAGCGCGGCTCGAAAGCCCCCCTGGCAGACGGCGAGATTGCCCGCTATCTCGCTGCGCCGGGTTGACGCTCAGAATGACGCGTGAGCCGGGCCGGCCGGACCTCTCGGCCGTACCTCCAGACCCGGCATCTACGGGCCCGGCGACGGCTCTCCGGCCGCGCGGATGCAGACGGGATCAAGACTCCGGGCCGGGACCTTCCCGCGACGGAAGGCGGGAGCGCGCCCGGCCCGCCGTGGCGTCCGGGGGTGAGCACACCGCGGTCAACTCGCACCGCGCAACGCCGCGGGTGCGGCCGGAGTACCAGGCATGACATTGACATTGCTGTGGTTCTTGGGGGCCTCCGCGGTGGTGGTCGCCGCCGGAATGCTGCTCTCACGCACCGCCGACTGTATCGCCGACCGCTCCGGCCTGGGCGGCCTGGTCATCGGGTCCATCCTCCTGGCCGCCGCCACCACACTGCCGGAGATCTTCACCGGTATTGCGGCGGTGCGCATCGGGGCACGAGACATGGCAGTCGGCGGAATGGTGGGGAGCTGTCTACTCAATCTGGCGATCCTCGGGCTGCTGGACATCCTCTACTGCTCCAGGTTCAAGCGCGGAGTGCTCACACGCGTTGCCCCCGGACACGGCCGCTCCGCGACGCTGGCCGTCGTTCTGTTCTCCGTGCTCGGCGTGACGGTGCTGCATCCCTCGCCAGTCACCGTGGGCGGCGTAGGAGTGGGCGCGCTGCTGATTGCGGCCATCTACGCCGTGGGCACCCGCGCCATCGTACTGCAGCACCGCAATGACCCGGAGCAGGAGGCGGCCGTGGCGGTTGAGGCCGCCGGGGTGCGTGACGACCGCTGGGAGAAGGTGCCCACCCCATGGGTGGCGGGGTTATTCGCGCTGGCCGCGGCGGCCATCTGCCTGGCCTCGCCCACGTTGGCCGAGACCGGGCAGCAACTGGCGGACGGTACGGGGATGGGACAGACGTTCTTCGGGACCGTCTTCATGTCGTTTGTCACATCTTTGCCGGAGTTCGTGGCCAGCATCGCCGCCTTCCGCCTGGGGGCCTTTGACCTGGCCGTAGGCAATGTACTGGGCAGTAACACCTTCAACATCTTCGTGCTGCCCATCCTCGACATCGCCGACCGCTCCGGCGCACTGCTGTCCCAAGTGAGCGCGACCCACGCCGTCACCGCCCTGGCCGCCACCGCCGTGACCGGTGTGATCCTGCAGGTCATCCTGTCACCCCGGGGGCGGCACGTCTGGGGCGTGTGGCCCGACGGCGTGGCGATCCTGGTTACGGTCGCCGCTGCGATAGGAGTCGTCTATGCCGCAAGATAACCTGCCGGAGCAACGCCCGCGCTCCGCATCTGCCCCACACTCAGCGGCGGAGATGGGCCCCGCGCCCGCGGGGCCCGCATGGCACACACTGACCGTCGAAGAGGCCCAGAGCGCCCTGCAGGCCGACGTGGCCGCGGGGCTGAGCCGGGATGAGGCCCTGCGGCGCCGAGAGCGGTTCGGCCGCAACGAGCTGGAAGAGGGCCGCCGGGTGCACCCGGCGATCAAGCTCCTGCACCAGTTCACCGAGCCCCTGATCATCGTGCTCATCGCCGCGGCCGTCGTCTCCGGGGTCGTGGGCGAGATCAGCGACGCGGTGGTCATCGCCATCATCCTGCTCGCCAACGGTGTGATCGGGTTCGTCCAGGAGTACCGTGCGGATCAGGCCATGGCGGCCCTGCGGAAGCTGACGGTGCCCAGGGTCCGCCTCCGCCGGGACGGCCGGATGGTGGAGGTCTCCGCCGTCGACGTGGTTCCCGGCGACATCGTCCTGCTGCAGGCCGGCGACTCGGTGCCCGCCGATGGGCGGGTGATCGAGTCCGCGGACCTGCGCATCGAGGAGGCCGTCCTGACCGGCGAATCGCTGCCCGTCGACAAGATAGACGCTCCCCTGCAGGAGGCCGACCCACCCCTCGGTGATCGACGCAATATGGCCTACAAGGGCACCGTCGTCGTCTACGGTCGCGGCGAGCTGCTGGCCACGGCCACGGCGATGGATACCGAGGTAGGCAAGATCGCCGCCTCCTTGGCCACCACCGGCGACACCGCGACACCGCTGCAGCGTCGCCTCGGACAGCTCGGCACCTACCTGGCGGTGGGCGCCCTGGCGATCTGCGCCCTGGTGTTCGGACTGGGTCTGCTGCGGGGCATCCCGCCGATGGAGATGCTTCTCACCGCGGTGGCACTGGCGGTGGCCGCCATTCCCGAGGGGCTGCCGGCGGTGGTGACCATCGCCCTGGCCTTGGGCGCCGGCCGCATGGCCCGGCGCAATGCGCTGATGCGCTCCTTGCCCGCCGTGGAGGGGCTGGGCTCGGTCACCACCATCTGCTCGGACAAGACGGGCACCCTGACCCGCAACCAGATGACCGTCACCGACATCGTCGTCGGGGGCGCCCGGTGGCGCGTGACGGATACGGGCATCGAGCCCGAACAGGTGGGGGCTCTGGCGGGCGACCTGCCCGAGCACCTCGTGGAGCTCCTGCGGGCCGGGGTCCTGTGCAATGATGCCGAGCTGCGCGGCCCCGACGAGAGCGAGGGCGCAAAGACGGCCATCGGCGATCCCACCGAGACCGCCCTGCTGGCCCTGGCGGTAAAGGCCGGGCTGCAGCCGGAGGACCTGCTGGCCGGTCGCCCCCGGGTGGCCGAGAACCCCTTTGACTCGGAGCGCAAGCGCATGGCCACCCTCCACTCCCACGGCGACGCCCAGGTGGTCTACGCCAAGGGCTCACCGGAGGCGGTGCTGGAGGTGTGCACCGAGGCCTACTGGGACAAGGAGGAACAGGAGCTCACCGAGAGCCTGCGAGAGGCGATCGTCCGAGTCACGGCGGACATGGCCCGGCGCGGCCAGCGGGTTCTGGCTCTGGCGCGCAGGCATGTGCGGGACATCTCCACCTCCGATACCCCCGATCTGGAGCACGAGCTCACGCTCCTGGGTCTCGTCGGGATCATCGACCCGGCACGTCCGGAGGCCAAGAGCGCCATCGCCGAGTGCCGCAGTGCAGGCATTCGCACGATCATGATCACCGGAGACCACAGTCTGACGGCTCAGGCGATTAGCGCGGACCTGGGGCTGGCGCCGGCCGACGCGGAGGTCCTCACCGGCGTCGACCTCGCCCGCCTTTCGGACGAGGAGCTTAAGGAGCGGGCAGAGCGCGTCTCGGTATACGCCCGCGTGTCGCCGGAGCACAAGCTGCGGCTGGTCAACGCGCTGCAGCGCCGGGGGCATGTGGTGGCCATGACGGGCGACGGCGTCAATGATGCTCCGGCGCTCAAGAAGGCGGACATCGGCGTCTCCATGGGCATCACCGGCACGGACGTGGCCCGCGAGGCCTCCAAGCTCGTGCTCGCCGACGACAACTTCGCCACCATCGTGGCCGCGGTCCGCGAGGGCCGCGTCATCTACGACAACATCCGCAAGTTCCTGCGCTTCCTGCTGACCTCCAATATATCCGAGATCATGGTCATGGTCGTCGCACTGGCGGCGGGATGGCCCATGCCGCTCACGGCCCTGCAGATCCTGTGGATCAACCTGGTCACCGACGGGCTTCCGGCATTGGCCCTCGGCATCGAGCCACCCGAGAGCAGTGTGATGCAGCGCCCGCCCCGCAATCCCGCCGAGAGCATCTTCGGCGACGGCATGCTGGGGCGCATCTTCCTCGGTGGCGCCGTGATGACCGCGCTGGTGATCCTCGTCATGCGCCGGGGCGAGATCGGCGAGCACCAGCACACCATGGCGTTCACGGCCCTGGCACTGGCGCAGATGGCCAATTGCTTCGCGGTGCGCTCGGAGCGTGACCTCATCATCCGTGTCGGACTCCTGCGCAACCCGCACCTGGTCGGCGCGGTCTTGCTCACCGTCGCCAGTCAGATGCTGGTGGTCTACGTTCCGGCGCTCCAGAAGGTCTTCAAGACCGTGGCACTCAGTCCTGTCGACATGGGCCTGTGTTTCGCGGCGGCAGCGATGGTCTTTGTCGTCATCGAGCTCAACAAGCTGCTCACCGCCGCCCTTGCTCGCCGCCGGGCGGTTCGCTCCTGAGCCCGGCCTCCGCCGCGGCGGCAGAACCCCGCCGCACTCGGCAAAACTAGCTTGACGCCTGCCCCCTATCTCTGTATATTAAGTGTTCGTCTTCAGGAATACGAGGCGGTCGGCTCCGCTGCTTACGGGCACTCGTGTTGTCGTCGGCCCTGGTGGAGGAGGCGTCCTTGTGTGCTGCGTCTGCGCGAGGGGGTGGCAGCGCCCGCAGGGCGCGCGGCGACGCCGGCAGGGTCGCCACTCGGCCCCTCAGGCGGCACGGCCCTCCCGAAGCGGTTTCACCCCAACGGCTCAGTTTCTAGGAGGTACCCAGGTGGAAGAATTCCCTCTGGACGATATCGCACGCAAGGCGGGAAGCCGGTTCGCCGTGGTCGTCGCCGCAGCCGACCGGGCGCAGCAGATCAAGGACGGCTCGCCGGTGTTGGTGGATGTGGCCTCTCGCAACCCGCTCACCATCGCTCTGGCCGAGATCGCGGCGGGCAAGGTCATCATCGTCCCCGCCGAGCCGGGTGAGGAGGAGATCCGCGCCACCACCAGCGATCAGTACTATGCCGGCCGCGACGGCTCGGTCGAGGACACCATCATCCTGCCCCGTGAGCCGGCGGCCGCCTCCTCCGCACGCACCGGGCACGACGACGACGAAGACCTGCTCGACGACGACCTCGACGATGACCTGCACGATGACGAGGACGACGACGAGGACGACGACGAGCTCGAAGTCTAGCGACCTGCAGGACCAAAGACGGTGACAACCGCGTGTCGGCGGGCGGCCGCTCCGGGGTCCGGCGAGGATCAGGCCGGCCCAATAGAGGTCCGGCCGGAAACCCCACCTTCGCCGGGAATGTCATTCTGAGAGCGTCCGCTCCCGGAGGGAGCAGCTCGAGGAATCTCCCGGCATTCAGCGAGATTCTTCGCTATCTCGCTGCGCGAGATGGACGCTCAGAATGACAGGAGCCGGGCCGGCCGGACTTCTAGTGGCCCGTCGTCGGCACGCAGGCGGTGAGAATGGACAGCGTGAAAGCAGATTACTACGAACTGCTGGGCGTTGCACGCGACGCCTCGGACACCGAGATCAAGCGGGCGTACCGCAAGCTGGCTCGCGAGCACCACCCCGATGTCAGGCAGGGCGACTCGCAGTCCGAGGAGCTGTTCAAGCAGATCAGTGAGGCCTACGCGGTCCTCTCCGACCCCGAGCGCCGCAGCCAGTACGACCGCTACGGACACAACGGACCCCAGGACTTCGGCCAGGCCTCCGGTCCCTTCGACATCTTCGACATCTTCGCCAGCGCCTTCGGTGGTGACCCCTTCGGCTTCGCCGGCAGAGGGGCGCGCGTGGCCACGGGCCAGAGCCTGCGCTACGAGGTGCAAATCGACCTGCAAGACGTACTCAGCGGCGTCGACAAGCAGGTGAAGTACAGCCGCCTGGCCGTCTGCGAGACGTGTGACGGCACGGGCGCGGCCCCCGGCACGCAGCCCCGTACCTGCGGCACCTGCGGTGGTGTGGGCCAGGTCCGTGCGGCGCATTCCACCTTCATCGGCACCATCTCCACGGTCCAGGACTGCCCCCACTGCCGCGGCACCGGCCAGGTCATCGCGACCCCGTGCGAGGACTGCGGCGGACGCGGCGTCCAGGAGCGCACGGAGACGCTGACGGTCACCATCCCCGCCGGCGTCGACGATGGCGATGAGCTCGTGCTCAGGGGCTACGGCTCGGCGCCCCCCGGCGGCGGCCTGGCCGGCGACCTGTACGTGCGTATCCGCGTCGCCGATGACCCCCGTTTCCTCCGCCGGGGCGCCGAACTGCATGCCGAGCTTGAGCTCACCATGGTGCAGGCCGCCCTGGGCGACAGCGTGACTGTACCCACTTTGGAGGGTGAAGAGCAGGTGGAGGTCGCCGCCGGAACGCAGACCGGCGAGCAGACGGTCCTGCCGGGCCGCGGACTGCCCAAGAGCCGGTCACGTGGCCGCGGCGATCTGACCCTCCACATGCGGGTGCTCACCCCCACCCACCTCACCCCGAGACAGAAAGAGCTCCTGGCCGAATTCGCCGCCGAGCGCGGGGAACACCCCAACGGCCGCGATAAGGGGTTCTTCGAGCGCATCAAGGACGCCATCAGCGGCGAATGACGCGCCACCACGCACGAACACGAAAGCGGCGTCGGGAGCATCCCGACGCCGCTTTGCTTTCCCGGCCCGATCCTGCCGCACCGTCTACCTCTTGCCGCCGCGCAGTTCCCCGAGCTTCTTGTTCACCTTCTCCGTCGCCACACGCAGACCCTCATCCACGGACACCCCGCCGATCCAGATTCGGTCCAGCTCCGCCTGCAGGATGTCCTGCACCTGACTGTACTCCGGGATGTTCGGCGGCTGCTCGGCGTACTCCACCGCATCCACGTACACCTGCCGATTGTAGTTCACATTCCCCTTGGCATAGGCCCCCTGGAGCACCGAGACACGCGACGGCATCTTCCCCAGCTCGTCCGACATGGCCGCCTGCGCCTTGGGGCTGAGCAGGTACTCAAACAGCGCCCATGCCTCCTGAGGGTGCTTGGTCTGCGAGTAGATGCCGTAGTTCTCGGTCCCCAGCATAGTGGCGCGCCGCTTCTGCTGCGGCATCGGAGCCACATCCCACTTGAGGTTCTCCGCGTCGTTCAGTGTCTGGATGTCCCACGGGCCGGACATGTACATGCCGATATTGCCCCGGGCGAAGGCGTCGAGCCCCTCGTTACGCTCGGTGGAGGTGGTCTTGGGGCAGACCTTGTGCTTCAGGCGCAGGTCCGCCAAGAACCGCAGCGTCTCCACCGCATCGGGAGCGTCCATCGTGCACTTGTCCAGCGCGTCGTCCATCAAGTTGGCCCCATTGGCCCACAGCCACGGGTACAGACGGGCGCCCCAGAAGTCGATGATGCACCCCCATTCGTCGGGCGTGCCGTCGCCGTCCAGGTCCCTGGTCAGCTTCTTGGCCACCTTCAGGTACTCGTCCCAGTTCCACTCTCCGCTGCCCGGATAGGGGAGTCCGGCGGCGTCGAACATCGCCTTGTTGTAGAACAGCGCATAGACCGAGGTATAGCGCGGCAGCGAGTACAGCTTCCCCTTGTAGCGGCACAGCTCCACCAGCCGCGGGTGGATGTCGTCGAGCCGGAAATCCTCGTCCGTCTTGGCGAACTCCTCCAGATCCCGCAGCGCACCGGCATCGGCAAACCCCACGTAGTAGGCGCCGTGGATGGACATCACGTCCGGACCCGCCTTGGTGGCGAACATCGTCTCCAGCTTCTGCATGGCGTCCTTGCTGCCCGAGACATTGACGATGTCCACGAATACTCCGGGATGCTCCGCCTCGAAACCCGCGATCAGGCGCTTGTTGACCTCCAGCTCATCCGGCTCCGTCCAGGTGAAGAGCGTCAGTCTGACCTCTTTCCCGCCTCCCGCCCCCGGCTGGGGCGTGGGGCGGTTGATCATCTCGCCGCCCGGAGGCGGACCACTCGGCTGCTCGGCCACCTTCTCAACACACCCCGCGAGGGTGAAAGCGATCGTCAAGAGCAAACACACGGACAAGGTCAGTCGCATCTGATGTCTCCCATCGGCTTGGTGAGAATCTCCAGGGCCAAGGCTCGGGCTCGCGTCCGGCCGCTCCCGGAGGTGCGGCCGAAGACCCCGCCTTCGCCCGAAACGTCATTCTGAGAGCGTCCGCTCCCGAAGAAAGCAGCTCGAACAGTCTCCCGACATTCACCGAGATCCTTCGCTATCTCGCTACGCGAGATGGACGCTCAGGATGACATGAGCAGGGGCAGCCGGATTCCCGGCCGGACTCCTGTGTCGCCGGCCCCTCACGTCTGCCCCCCAAGACTCCCGGCCCCGCTAGCCCAGTTCATACATCACATTGGCCACCAGCGCAAGGGCCGCGGTCTCCGCACGCAGGATGAGGCTTCCCAGGGACACCACGCGCAATCCGGCCGCCCGAGCCGCATCCACCTCCTGCGGCGCGAAGCCGCCTTCGGGCCCCACCAGAGCAGACAATCGCGGCGCCGGCGCCAGGGAACGCAACACGTGACGCAGTCGGCTGTTGCCATCACCCGCCATGGCCTCGTAGGGCAGGAGCGCCGGCGTTTCGGCCGCCGCCATCTGCTCCAGCGCCCCATCCAGCGTGACGGGCTCGCAGACCTCGGGAACCTCCGTGCGCCCGCATTGCCGACAGGCCTCCAAAGCGATCCGCCGCCAGCGCTCCAGCCGCCCCTCCAGTCGCTGCGCATCCGGGCGGGCAATGGTCCGAGCCGTCACCACCGGCACGATCCTTGCCACACCCAGCTCGGTGCTCTTCTGGATCACCAGCTCGAAGGACTTGCCCTTCAACATGGCCTGGAACAGCGTGAGCCGCACCCCCGCCTCTCTCGGACCCTCCAGCGGCGCCGCGACCGTCGCCTCCACACATCCCGGCAGGCACGCATCGATGACCACCTCAAACGCCCGGCCGCCCGCGTCAACGACCACGAATCTCTCGCCCGGCTGAAGCCGGAGCACATCCAGCAGGTAGTGGGCCGTGTCGCCGCGGAGGGCCACCGCGTCGCCGATGGTGATCGGTTCGTCGAGGAAGATCCTGGTCATCGCAAGATAGGCGCCACGCGAGTCGCTAGTCAACGGTCCCTCAATGCGGGAGCAGCGGCAACGGCGGGAATGGCTACACAGGGTGGCGATACCGAGGCGCTCATCGCGCCCGGCCTACTCAGGAGCCCGGGCGATCACCGCTCGCCACTCCTCCAGCTCGCGCCTGTCCACCACCGCCAGCCCCTCGGCCTCCATGGCCCCGACGATCTCCTCCACCGAGCGCTCCGTGAACCCGGAGGTGATGAAGTAGCCGCCGGGCTCCAGGACCCCGGCGATCTTGGGCGCGATCCGGCACACGGTGGGAGCCGTGATATTGGCCACCGTGATGTACTGGGCGCCCAGCCTCATCAGGTTGCCGTCCGCCAGCTCCACCGTCACCTGCTGCGCCGCCCCGTTCGCCGCCACATTGGCGATGGCCGTCTCCACGGCCACCTGGTCGGTGTCGATGGCGACCACCGGACCGGCCCCGAGCTTCGCGGCCCCCAGGGCCAGAATGCCGCTGCCACAGCCCACATCCAGCACCGCTCTGCCCGGCCGCACCAGGTCTTCCAGCGCCGTCAGGCACAGTTGCGTGGTGGCGTGAGTACCTGTCCCGAAAGCCATCTGCGGGTCCAGCTCGATGACGATGTCGTCCTCCCGGGAGGCGTCGGGGGCGTCTTCCGGGGGCCACTGCTCCCACGAAGGCTTGATGACGAACCTCTGCCCGATGCGGAAGGCGTGATAGTGCTCCTTCCAGGAGGTGGCCCAGTCCTCCTCGCGCAGGGCCCGCGTCTCAATGGCGAGGGCCTCGCCACCGGTGAGGGCTTCCGGGATGGCGGGGAGACGGGCGGCCAGCTCGGCCTCCACCCTGAGGGCCTGCGGCCCGGCGGGGACGTACACACTCACCGCCATGCGCTCCCCCTCGCCCTCCACCGCGGGCCCGGTGCCGGCGATCTCGATCATCATCCCGACCACGGCCTCCACGGCCTCCGGGGCGCACGTCACCTTCAACTGTGTCCACTCCAAAGCTAGGGTCACTCCTTGCGTTGCAGGGCGATGGTGGACCGCAGGGAGCGTGGCCATAGGCCCGCGGGGCCGGGAACTGCTTTCCGTCCGGGCCTCTACGGCTCCTGCGTCTTTCCCCAGACTCCCATCTCATCCAGTTGCGCCGCCACCTGTGCCACCTGCTCGGCACTCTCGGCGGGCATGATGGCGAAGTCCATGCTCACCGCCTCGCCCTTCTTCGTCGCGATGCGGGTGGGATCGGTGAGCAGCAGCATGGTGTTGAAGCGTGACTGCTGGAACATCAAGGGCGAGATCCAGCCGATCCCGGGCCTTCCGGCTCCGGTGGGCGGCAGGTACACCCAGCCTACCTTCCCCACATTTTGGTATGCTCCCAGCCACTCCTGCGGGCCCTCCACGGTCTCGAAGCCTCCGCCGGCAAGCCAGCCCCAGAAGGTGTAGACCTCACCGTCGGCCACCTCATTGAAGCAGCGGCTGCGGGCGAGCAGGCACGGCAGATCGCTCCTGACGGTCAGGTCCACCTCGAACCGGCCCGCCATCTCCAGGGGCTTGCCGTCGGCGTCGCCGATCTTTGTCGTCACACGGCAGGACTTGACCTCGGCGGTATCCTGCAGGACCTCGACCCGGCCGACCTCCCGCGGGAAGAAGAACGTCCCCCCCACCTGCCCGGTGACGTAGGCCGTGGGACCCCCGGGGCCGATGGTCAGCGGCACGTGGGCACCGTTGGCCATGGTATACTCGCTGTGCCCGTTGACCAGCGTGACACCCGAGCCGTCCGCGGCCACGCGCAGTCCCATGATCGCCAGGCGCAGCGGCACGCGGAGCGTGTTGGCCTGTGGCGAGAGGTCGGCCAGGCACAGTGTGGCATCGTACACCCCGGCGGCCAGCTCGGGCAAGGTGATCGTCACCTCGCCGGTCTTCTGAGGCGGCCCCAGGGCCCCCACGTCGACCCTTGCGGCCGCAGGCAGACCACGAACCTCTATGCTCGCCGGGTCCACAGGATTGCCGTCATCGGCCACGGTCAGCCGGATCGGCGGCGGTGTGGCACCCCAGGCCCCCAGGTCCAGACCGCCCTCCACGGGCAGGACCCTCTCCCCGATGGCGGCACTCATTATCATCGGCGGCAGACTGTCCTCCAGCCTCATCCACTCCGGCTTGTCCAGCACAATCGTGGCCGTCGCCCCGCCGGCAAGCTGTGGGGTCAGTCGCACCGTCGTTCTTCCGTCCGCGCTCTCTACGGGTACCTCCAGCCACTTGCCGTCGCCCCCCCGCACGTGGGCCACCGGCTCCTGGGCCCCGACCCCAACGGCTACGAACATCGGCAGCGCGCACGCCAGCAGCAGAGCTGTCCTCATCGCCCCCTGACCTCCTTCATCCGCCGCGGATCGTCGGTGAGTATCCCGTCGATGCCCAAGTCCATGTACAGCCGCATGTCGGCCTCCGTATTGGCGTAGAACACGTTCGCCGTCATGCCCGCCTCCTTCACCGCGGCGCAGAACTCGGCGGACATCATGTTCCGCCCCGGCTGGAGAATGCCAAAGCCCGCCGCCTTGCTGCGACGGATGTACTCCATGCCGTCCTCACACATGGGCAGCCAGCAGCAGGGCATGCGGGGAGCGATGGTGCGGATGCGGTCCAGTGACTCCAGATAGTCGTGGACGATGTGGGCGCGCCCGGTGGCCCCGGAAGCGGCCAGCTCGTCCATGAACCTGGCCTCGAACCCCAGCGCACCACTGTGATCGACGGTCTTGAGGTGGATATTGAGCCAGATCGGGGCCGGGAGCGCCTGGATGGCCTCGGCCAACGTGGGCACCCGCTCACCCGCGAACTCCGGCGAGAACCGGCTCCCGGCGTCCAGGCTCCGGACCTGCTCCAGCGTCAGCTCAGAGATCTGCCCGGTGCCGTCGGTGCAGCGGTCCACGGTGGCATCGTGCATGACCACCAGCCCGCCGTCGAGGGTCCTATGCACATCGAACTCCACGATCTCCACCTCCAGCTCGGCGGCGAGTCGGAAGGCGGCCACTGTGGACTCCGGAGCATGGGTGGGGTCACCGCGGTGCGCACAGATCAGTGTCATCAGACTGCTCCCCGCCTGTGCAGGGCCAGGCAGACCGCATCTGTTACAGGTCGTTGCCTGCACAGGCTTTCAGAACTGTTATCTTGTGCCGATCACAATACCACAAGGCGGAAAGAGACGTAGACGTTCGGAGGTGAGGGCCAGGTGCTCAAGCTCCTACTGCTTGCCGGCGTACTGCTCATCGCGCTGATCGCGCCAGTCAACCACGCACTGGCAGCCGGTAGCGCGGGCTTCTAGCCCTGGCGACGCCGGCCACAACAGACACCCCGCGGAGCCGAGCGGCCGTTTCCGGCCGGCGGCTCCGATCCCACCACCCAGGCGGGGAGACGGGTACCCATCCGCCCCCCGGCCTGTTCCCACCCTTCGCCCTGCCCCAGACGCCCTGGGGCAGGGCTTCCCGATTCCGCCCGTCGCCCGCCGCGACGACGGCCCGGGAAGGCCGTCTATCGCCGACGGAGGCGAGCGGCCGGCCCGCGACGGCCAGGGGCACGCGGCGAGGCCGCTACATCTCCATGATCTTGCGGATCGCCACGGCCGTATCCTCGAAGGAGGCGATGCTCGGCGCGACCTCCGAAAGCAAAGCGCCGTCATAGCCGATCTTGCGCAGCTCCGCCATCACCGCCGGGAAGTCCACATCGCCCTCCAGCAGCGGCGGCCACGCGTAGCCGGCACGCTTGAAGTCCTTGAAATGCACCTTCATCAGGTGCTTGCCGCAGATCCTGATCCAGTGCTCCGGGTAGCCGAAGACCACCATATTGCCGGTGTCGAAGAATAGACCGACCTTCGGGCTGCCACACTCATCGCAGAAGCGGGCGAACTCCATCGGGCTGAGCAGGAACTTGTTCCACACGTACTCGATGGCCAGGTTCACATCCAGCTCCTCGGCATATGGCGCGAGCTTCTGCATGCACTGCAGGGAGTTGGCGTAGGCCTCGTTGTAGTACAGATCCGGCGTGAGGGCCCCCAGGGTCAGGAGCATGGTATCGATGCCCATGGCCTTGGCCACGTCCAGGGCCTTCTTGATGTTGTCCATGCTCTGCGCCCGCACCGCGGCGTCATTGGTCATGATGTCCTTGGGGACATTGCGGAAGCTGGGGCAGATGGAGGCCAGCTCCATCCCGGCGTCGGCGGCGCGGGCGGCGAGCTTCTGGAGTTCCGAAGCCGGCGTGTCCAGAGTGATCTCGCCCTCGTCGGTGATGACCAGTTCCAGTGCCTCGTACCCGGCGGCCTTGGACTTGTCGAGCAACTCGTCGAAGGACCACTCGCGGGGGGTGATAATGCAGCTCAGGCCGACTTTCATGGTGGACGTCTCCCTTGACCAGGCGCCGGCCGGGCCCCCGGGGCCCGCCGGAGCGTCATTGGCACGCGCAACAGGTGGAGCTATTCCACCGCTCCTGCAGGGACACCTTCCGCCCGAGGGCCCATGACCTCCGTGTTCCCCCGGCCACCGGGCGTCCGGACCAGACATCGGAGGCAGAGGCCAAGGCTGCAGTGAAGCTCTCATCCTGAGCGTCAGTCTCGCGCAGCGAGGTAGCGAAGGATCCCGGCATATCGTGGGAGGTACTTCGCCCTGCCCGGTGCTCCCGCACCGCCCATGCCGACTGTTGCCCATGTGTGGTACCCGCCCATTTCTGTTATCCAGGCCTGTTTACAACCAGTGAACATGACGGTATACTTGATATGGTGCAAAATCCGAGAACCGACTATCTAGTTGGAGGCACGCCTATGCGACGTCGCGGTTTCACGCTCATTGAGTTGCTGGTCGTGATCGCTATCATAGCCATCCTCGCGGCCATTCTGTTCCCGGTCTTCGCCAGGGCCCGCGAGAAGGCCCGGCAGGCAAGCTGCCTGTCCAATATCAAGCAGATCTCTCTGGGCTTTCTGATGTACGCCCAGGACTACGACGAGACAATGCCGCCGGCCCTCACCACCGGCGCCGGAACCCCCGGCCACGTCTATGCCGATCGCCGCTACTGGTGGGAACTCACCGAGCCATATGTCAAGAACTGGCAGCTCTACCGTTGCCCCTCGGATGCCACCCCCTTCAGCATGGGAGCGGGAGCGGGGGGAGCGGCTCTGCCCCCCTATGTGACCTCCTATGGCTACAACCTGCAGCCACTTCAGGGCGAGACGCCCACCAGCTTCGCGGTGCTGGGCATGGCCGGGCGGATGGTGGCGATCCAAGAGAGGCCCGCGGAGAAGGTGCTCGTCTGCGACAGCGAGAGCCTTGCGGCCAGCGGGATCTACGCGATACCCATCTGGACCGGCGATGTCAACGGCTTCGGTGATGACGTGGCCCTGGGGGCGCGTCATAACGAGGGCCTCAATGTGGGCTATTGCGACGGCCACGCCAAGTGGGTGAAGTGCGACAGGGATGCGCGGTGGGACAGTTTCGTTACCGACCTGTGGAAGTGGCAGGTCAACGCCCGCTAGGCGCGGACAACAGCAAGCAGAACACACGGCGGCCCGGGCAGATGCCCGGGCCGCTTCACGTCGCAATGGGTGAGACCTGCCGGCTGGAGGTCCGGCCGAGAACCCATTTCGGCGGGTCATGGACTCGCCGAGTCGGGCTGGAAAATAGGTTCACCTGACCCCTACGGCACGTCTTTCCCCGCCACCCCGCATGGGGAGCGCCTCTGGTCCCGTCCCGGGGTGTGCGGTAACGGCGCTTGGCGTGGTCGCTGATGTCTGGTACACTGTCGGCGGCAGGCTCGTGGGAGCCTGACATGGGGACGCCGACGGTTTACGAACCGGGGTGTCCCTTTTTTCGTGCCTGGTGCTGATCCAGTAGGTTGAGGTACTGGCG
>Ga0334884_1001246_pt1 | contig 39382 bp, 21 predicted proteins | sample GraSluR1_MG_7_FD_207215 | JGI IMG/M metagenome (GOLD analysis project Ga0334884, IMG submission 207215) | Sludge microbial communities from methane-producing bioreactor in Wageningen University, Netherlands - Granular Sludge_12_05 R1 | ecosystem: Engineered > Bioreactor > Anaerobic >... | reverse complement strand
TTTTTGCAAGCTTTTTCACTAAAGTACAAAAAACCTTGCAATTTAAAACCCTACAAACCACCGCTTTATTAACATTTAATTGTTGATTATCAACAGGTTAGAATAAATTTAAGGATTGACTATTTACTCAAAAACCAATTTTTCGGTTTTAAGCAGTTTGCCTTCGACAAATAAATTGCATATATACACGCCCGGCTTCCAGCCTTTGGTAGAAATGTCGGTTGTTTCGCCTGTAATGGGTATTTTACTTTGTAGGTGGCCATTGAGTCCGGCAATAATAATTTCGGCATTTTGATAGCTTGCGAGACCGGTTTTTACTGTGAACCCGTTACTACTTGGATTTGGGAAGATTTGCATGGCAATCTGCTCAAACTGCGGAACTCGATTACCAAGCTCAATGTAAATGGTTTTGTTGGCGGTTTTCACACATCCGTCTTGTGTAACAATTACCTGTACATTATATTCGCCGGGGTCGGTGTAAGTGTGCACTGGGTCTTTTACATCATCGGTTTGTGAATCGCCGAAATCCCACTCCCAGCTATCGGCATAAGGGTTGTTGTTATAGAGGTTAACCTCGGCCTCGCCATTATAAATATAAAAAGTATCTGCCCATGTGTTTATACGTGGCTTAAGGTAATCGCAGCCGTTGTCGGGCATGAAGAGTTTTACGAGACCTTTGGAACGTTTATCGGGGATTGGAGAATCACCACCATAGTATGAAAACATACCTCCAACATAAAGTGTATCCCTAAAAACCTTCAATGCAAAAATGGTACTATTAAAGGCTCCACCAATGCTATCCCACGATACACCATTCCAACGTGTGAGAAATTTTTCATAAACACCATTGTTATAAATCATTCCACAGCCAGTGTATAAATCGCCGCGATAAATTTCCATGGCCTTTGGCCAGACAGTAGCCCCACAATAACTTCCCATGGAGTTCCATGAAAAACCATCCCACATAGCAACTGCAACCGAAGTCTGACCCCCAACACTGGCAAATTGCCCTCCTACATATAAAAACGAATTTATTGAATCGGCCAGCAACTCGTGGGTTAAACCGTCGGGGTTTACTGGAAACGGCTCCCATTCGGTACCGCCTACATATCGCTGCACTCCCATATAGCCACCGATATAAAGTTCTCCGTTGAATATTTCGAGCGATCGCACATAGTTTGTTTCTATGGTTCCCACATTAATCCACGAACCATTACGATAGGCTGCCACCCTCCCAAAGCTTTGGTAGCCTATTGAACCAAAGCCCCCGACAAAAAACAATGTATCGTGGTATTGAATCATATCATATACCTCATCATTGAAATAACCAATACTTGGTCTTTGCCATGAACTTCCGTTCCAAAATACCAAATATTTCGCATCGTAATCGCTTTCAGTATGCCAAAATGAACCTCCAATGTATAGGGTGTCATGGTAAACAGTAATTGAATGTGGACATCCAGTGGTAACTCCATTTTCAAAGCTTAAGAATTGGTTCCCATCCCAACTTATTATTCCATTAACTGTGTTGCTATTGCAGAATTTAAATGGGCCTCCAACATATAAAATAGCATTATTGTAATTATACATATCATATACTTGAGGTGCAGAACCAAATGAATTCCATAAACTATCAATTCCAATGAAATCGTCGCTCCATACCTGCGAATAACAAGAGATGGAACAACAAATGGCGAATATGACCAACAGTTTTTTCATGGTAAAACAAAGATACCAAATATTGTTATAATAAATAATTAACGGTTTTTATAGTTTCCGTTTTTTTCTAACCTCCCGTCGAATACAGATTGCTTCGTCGCCCTGTGGTGTTCCTTGCAATGACGGGCGGCTTCGTCCTTGTTCCTTGTCCGCGCAGTGACGGTCTCCCAATCGTCATTGCCTTTAGATTAGCACCGTAAAAATTAGTTGTAATTTTATGGTAGTTAAATTACCGGAAAGAACAGAGGTGAACTATGTCATTGCGTAGGGAATACCTATCGTTCGTATTAGTCCTCTGTTCTTTTTAAGTTGCCATGACCAGTTAGAATCTTTAGCTATCAGGCTAATTAAAGGTTTTAGTCAATACAACTTTCCGGTAACAGGTTAAACTTAAATACAAAAGTATGAAAAAAGTATTTATTGGCATCGACATTTCAAAGGATACTTTAGATGTCTGTTTTATTGAAAGTTTAAGCGAAAACAAACTTTTTGAATTCAGGGTGCAAAACAAAAAGTCAGGTATTAAAAATATCCTAGAAAGAGTATCTAAGCTTTGTTATTCGCTTTCTGATGCATGGTTTTGCTTTGAGCACACGGGAACCTATGGGTACTTGCTGGCTTACTTGCTTGACCAGAAAGATCTTTGTTACAGTGTAGTTCCCGGGGTTGAGATTAAACGCTCAATAGGTCTTGCAAGAGGTTCAAACGACAAAGTTGATGCATACAGAATAGCCTTGTATGCATGTCGCAACCACAAAAAACTGGTACAAACGAAATTTCCATCGGAAACAATTTTAAAAATCAAGAGTTATCTTGCATGCCGGAACCACTTGGTTAAAATCTCAACGCAACTGAAAAACAGTTTGCACAGTTATAAATTGGCAAGTAAAGTAATTAATAATCAAGTGGTAATAACTGAGATAACCAGGCAATTAGATTCTGTAAAATCTTCAATTCGGAATCTTGAAAGTGAATTAACAAAGCTGTTCCAAATGGATGAATCAGTTTATAAAAACTATAAACTCATTAACAGTGTGGTTGGTGTGGGGCCAATAATTGCAGCACACATGATTGTGTGTACGGCAAATTTCCAAAGCTTTCCTGATGCAAGAAAATTTAACTGCTACGCTGGTATTGCCCCTTTCAGCAAGAACTCTGGAACATCAATCCATACCAAATCGAAAGTAAACAATATGGCCAATAAGCAAATAAAAAAGCTATTGAGCAATGGAGCTAATTCTGCAGTACAAAACGATCCGGAACTTAGAACGTATTACATCAGAAAACTTAATGAGGGCAAACATCATAACTCTATAATGAATGCGGTCTGCTGCAAGCTTGTTGCAAGAATGTTTGCAGTAGTATCACGTCAAACAGAATTTGTGAGTCTTTATTCTCATTCTTTAAATAAACAAGCATGCTGATAATTCTTTGTTAGAATGGGAAATAGCTTGCAATGGCTTGTGTGGAGAAAAGCTATTCTCATTTTAACAAAAAATTTTTCACTTTTATTTGGATATGTCTTAGAATACGAGCGCAGCGAAGCAATCTGTTAGCTCTAAGACGATACCCCATAGCCCATCGAAATGCTTGCATCTGATGTTTACCTAAACCCGCATTATGCGTTACAAAAAATGCCTGTCGCAGTGCGGCAGGCATTTTTCGAAAATATCAACACATTCTATCGTATCACCGACATTTTAAAGGTGCGTGTTCCCTGATTTCCCGAAACTTTTACAAAATACATACCATTGGCAACACTTCCCATGTCAACATAGAATACGTTTCCGATTTTTTGGGCTTCGATGGTCATGGTTTGTCCGTTTACATTATACACTTGCAACTGAACTGCATCGGCATAATCGCCGGCATCGAGGGCAAAACTACCCTGGTTCGGGTTTGGATACATCTGCATTTGGGCATAAGCCGAAGCTTGAATACCGGTGGCCGAAACCAGGTCGATATCGTCGAGCATTAAACCATAGGAATTGAACTGGCTGCAGTGAATTGCCAAATATACTGTTTGACCGGCATAGGCATTCAAGTTGTAATTAAACAAAGTCCAAACGGTTGGTGCCTGTACAGAACTACCTGAGGAAATCATGATGAAGTTGTTGGGATTGGGTACCGATGTACTGATAAATACCCTGAATGAACCCATTCCGTTGTATGAAACCGATTTTGCCCAAAACGAGAACATGGCATTGCTACCCAATGTGATTTGCGGGCTGATTAACCAGTCGTTGTTTGATCCGGCAGTTAAAGGCATGCAAATACCGCAACGTTCGCCACCGTGAGGGGCATAATCGTCGGAAGCCTGAGGTGTTGTGGCTGTGTGGTTAAAGGCAATAAACGAGCCGGTGTAGTTTTGGTTATCGAATAGCGTTTCGGTAAGATTATTCGTCGGCATGCCATCGTTGTCGAGTGTAGTCCAGGGCGAAAAGTTATCGACCTGAAAATCGGTGCAATCTTCGAAATCGAGACTGAAACTTGTTACCGGAGCCACTACCTTAATATAGTTCGTTTTGGTTATACTATTGTTGCCATAGGCATTGGTAACCGTTAAACTTACGTTGTACATACCGGGAGTGTTGTAAACCACAGTCGGATTTTGTTGCGAAGATGTGGTTGTTGCTGCCCCGGGGAACGACCACGACCATTGGGTGGGCGAATTGGTCGATAAATCGGTAAACGAAACGGTATTACCGGCAGTTAGGTAGGTTGGTGTTCCCGAAAAATCGGCAACCGGACCATTTCCACCTTGCTGCGTTACTGTGATGTATCCGTTTTTGGTAATGCTGTTGTTGCCATAAGCATTGCTCACTGTAAGGCTCACATTGTATGTGCCGGGTGTGTTGTAAACAATGCTGGGGTTCTGACTTGATGATGTAGCTGGAGTGCCACCCTGAAACGACCACGACCACTGTGTGGGTGTGTTGGTCGATTGATCGGTAAACGAAACGCTGCCGCCGGCCGTTAGCGTAGTGGGCGTTCCCGTGAAATTAGCTACCGGAGCGTTGCCCCCCTGCTGATTTACGGTAATATAACTGTTCTTGGTAATGTTGTTGTTGCCATAGGCATTGGTAACGGTAAGGCTCACATTGTAAGTGCCGGGAGTATTGTAAACAATGGTGGGATTCTGGCTCGATGAAGTAGCAGGAGTGCCACCTGGGAACGACCACGACCACTGTGTGGGTGTGTTGGTCGATTGATCGGTAAAGGCAACGCTGCCTCCTGCTGTAACGGTTGTAGGTGTTCCAACAAAGTTAGCCACAGGTGCTGTTCCGGCTGCTGTTCCGGTATTGAGAACAATGTCGTCGATCATAAAACCAAAGGCATCGTCGGAAACACACTGTATCGCAACATAAATGCTTTGACCATTGTATGCAGAGAGCGAATATGTGTACTGTGTCCACTCGGTAGGAGCCTGAACATAAGGAGCAGCAGTAATAGCCGTAAAACTACCGGTGCTATTGTTGGTAGTGCTTACCAAGACTTTAAAGCGTTCCAGACCATATTGGTCGGTTGCCGATTTTGCCCAGAACGTAAACGAACCATTGCTTTGCATGCTGGCCTGTGGCGAAATTAGCCAGTCGTTGTTCACGGCATCGGTAGCAGCAAAACATATTCCGCAGCGGCTACCACCATGGGCAGCCCATTGGGCGCCTGCTGCGGGTGATGTAGCATTTTGGTTAAATGCTATGAATGAACCTGTGTAGCCTGAATTGGTGAAGCTTACTCCGATAATTCCATAAGTTGCTGAAGCATCGCCATCGTAGGTTGTCCAGGGTGTAAATCCATCGACCTGGAAATCGGTACACGACTCAAAGTCGAGGCTAAATCCACTTCCCTGAGCTGTTACGGTAATATATCCGTTTTTGGTTTCGGTGTCGGAATTGGCACCTGAAGTAACGGTTAAGCTTACATTATAGGAGCCTACAGTGTTGTATACTACACTTGGGTTCTGAGCCGATGATGTTGACGGACTGCCTCCGGGAAACGACCATGAATACCCTGTGGGACTTCCTGTTGAAGTACTTGTGAAGGTTACAGAACCACCGGCAGTAACTGTGGTTGGATTTGCCGTAAAGTTAGCATTTAGTGTGGTGCTGTTCGGATTGTAATAGTCGAGTGTTGTTGGATTGGTACCTTGTGGATCGAGCCAAGGTTTCAGTTTATCGGCATTCACGCTACCGTATTGATCCCAATGATAATAGAACTTACCATATAAGTCGGGAGATGTAGTTGCATCGCAGTACGAAGATCCGCCCGAGAGGGTTCCATTCACCCTGCCATTGCTGTCGAAAATGGGTGAACCCGACGATCCTTGTTCGGTAACTCCCCAACCATTGGTTGTTTGTGCCCATACAACCCTCCAATGAGCACCGGTAGCTCCAACATTTCCGGCTCCTCCGTTGTAAGTTGAAGATATAAGATTTGAAGTATAAGTCGAAATCTTTTTGATGTCGCCCGATGGATGATGAATACTTACCCCACTTGAACTGGCTGTGTTGGCGCGGTTCCATCCATTGTAAATAACACCATAGTTTGAAGGTGGCGTATTATTCAATTGCAACAGTAAGAAGTCACTGCCACCATTCAATGGCGAACGAGCTTTTCTCGAGCAGCCTGTCATTGAATTATAGGGTGGCGACGATGTTGAATTATTACAACCTGCAGCTTCCCAGTTGAAATAAAAAACCCACTGATTGAACTCACTAGTAGTGGCTGTTCCACCGCAGTGGTCGGCTGTAAGGAAATAAGGAGTACCATTATTGGCAGTATTGTTTACCAAAGTACCGGTGCAATATCCGCCATACATTCCCTGCACAGTATAAATGCGAGCCACCCCTTTCTTTTGAATTTGCCAGTTGGCTCCTTCTGAGCAGTTCACATCTACCATACAGTCATCGGAGGCTCCGTATCCGGTTCCTTTTTGTTCGAGTTCAAAAAGTTCCATTCCGCGATACATATACGATATTCTGAAAATATGAAAATCGGGTGACGTAACTTTTTTATATCCCAAGGTTTTTGCATTTGCTCGGGGAGCCACATATTCAATTATCAGATCCTGGCCGGGCAGTAATCCAATACTTGTGGGGTCGTTGCCCGAGTTATTATAGGAAGTAAAAGCTCCCAGCACTACACTGCGATCGGGTTTGTAAACAAATAATTTGGCTCCGTCGGGAATATTAAACTTGCTAAAATGAAGCGCAATTCCACGGGCATCTTTACTTCGAATCTGCAAGCGCCATATTTCGGTGCCGTCGTCAAGTTCACTCCAAGTGCCAGAATTATCCATACTCAGGTCAACGTCGAGTAAACGAGCTACTTTATACATGGTTCCATTCTTTTCATCATCGATATCCTCGAGCATCACAGCTTCCATGTCGGGAGGCATAATATTCACCAAATCAATTTCGTCGAATGTTTTCAATTCGGTAAAACTGGGAGGCGAACCTCCTTCCGAAATTTGGGCAAAAACGGCGTAGCCACTCATAAAGCTTACAACTACGCTGATAATAGTTAACAGAAAAAGTTTTTTCATAACAGCAAATTATTGTTTTATTTTATTGCAGTAAAATTATGACTTTTTTTAAAGGTTTTTTAAGGATTTTTCATTTTTATGTAAGAATTAGACGAAGTAATGCAAAATTTCAAAATAATAACAACGGGCGATGGTTCAAGAAGTATCATCAACCAAAGTATCGATGAAGCCTATCATAGTATTCACGGTGCCAGAACTGAATCGGAATGTGTATTTATAAAACACGGACTTAGCAATTTTTCTCATGAACACATAAGCATTCTTGAAGTTGGCTACGGATCGGGCTTAAATGCACTGCTTAGTTTCGAAGCCAATGCAGCACTACAAAACACCATCGATTACCAGGCTATTGACAACAACATTTTGCCCGATGAGTTTTATTTGATCCACCAATCTGCTGTTGCCATCGATGAGGAGCACTACAGCAAATTTTGTAAACCATGGAATGCCGCAACGCCTGTGAGTAATAGTTTTTTGCTAACAAAACAATGCTGCAGCATTGCAGATTTTATTTCTGAAAGCACTTTCGACCTGGTATATTTCGATGCTTTTTCGCCCGATAAACAACCCGAAACCTGGTCGATTGCTATATTTAACAAGCTTTTTACGATGATGAATAAAGGAGGGATTCTTGTAACATACTCATCGAAAGGAATTGTAAAACGAGCCTTGCGAGAGGCAGGTTTTACTGTTAAACGTCTGCCCGGTCCGCCACATAAACGACATGTGATTCAAGCTATAAAACCTCTCTGACAACATGATGAAAAAATATGTATTAAAACCTAATTCTATTTATACATAAACATCTTGATGTTTTCATTTATTTTTTAATTTTGGGGCTGAAATGTCATTAAACAATAATATAAACCAAATGTAATATTATGAAAAAGCAAATTCTTTTTTTAGTTTTATTTAGTATTATGGCGGCAATAAACTTGTCGGCACAAACCGTTGACCGCTTGTGCGTTGACGGTCGGGTGTATTTTAAAATCACCGAAACCGCTGCTTTAAATGTGGCAGTTGAAGACGGTATGATTAACCCGCGAGACGTGTATTTTCTGCAAAACCTAATGGGGAAATACAACATCAGTTCGTTGCGCATGCCTTTTATATCGGCAAAGAGCGACATATTGCAACGCACTTTCCGCATGGATTTCGACAACATCGAGATGGTTGAAGAATTGATTAAAGATTTAGAAAACCACCCCGACATTGAGTATGCCGAAAAAGCTCCCTGGTTTTTTATATCGTTAACACCTAACGACACCTACTATAACGCCAGTTTGAGTGGAGGTTTTCTTTACGGATCAGCCAACTCGTCGTGGCATTTAGACCTTATAAATGCATCGCAGGCATGGGATGTAAGCACGGGTGACCCCAATATTGTTGTTGCAGTTCTGGACAATGCCATTTACGTGGATCATCCCGACTTGCAGGACAAAATAGTTGCAGCTGTTGACCTTGGCAACGGCGATGATGACCCGAATCCACCCGATGCCACCTATATCTGGTCGCATGGCACTCATTCGGCCGGGCTAATTGGCGCTGCAACCAACAACAGCATCGGGGTAGCTTCAATAGGCTATAACATTAGCCTGATGGCCGTAAAGCTGGGCGATGATGCGAGCGACGGACAGGCCATGGCCGCCGGTTTCGAAGGCATTGTGTGGGCAGCCGACAACGGTGCGCATGTAATAAATATGTCGTGGGGCACACCCCAGTATTTTGTAACCATGCAAAATGTGGTAAACTATGCTTACAACAAGGGTTGTGTTTTGGTAGGTGCAGCCGGTAATAATGGCAATGGCATGGAAACTCAAATGAATCCGGACATTCCAATAAACTACGTTGGTTATCCTGCAGCATTACCGCATGTAATTGCAGTTGGCTCGTGCGACTTGAACGACAACAAATCTGATTTTTCGAACTACGGCACCTGGATTGACGTTCTTGCTCCGGGAGGGTATGCTACCAGTGGCCTTTTGGGAATTGGTGCTTTTTCTGTTCTCAGCACTACGGCCTCGCCTGCAGGAACAGTTACGCAATCACTCTCTGGACTGGGTGGTGGTGCTGCCACCTATGGCGTTAGTGGCAATTACGATATAATGCAAGGCACATCGATGGCTGCGCCTGTTACAGCAGGTTTATGTGGTCTCATGCTTTCGGCCAACCCCAATTTAACACCCGAAGAGTTGACACAGCTTTTAAAAAGCACATGCACCAATGTAAACGCTCAAAACCCCAATTTCATCGACAGTATTGGTGCAGGCAGAATTAACGCCTATGCAGCAGTGCAGGCTGCGGCCAACGCCGTAGCACCTTTGGTTGCGGATTTTGCAGCCTCGGCAGTGGTTATACCCGAAGGAGGATCGGTAAATTTTACCGACTTAAGCCTAGGTACTCCAGTTACCTGGAGTTGGGAATTTGAAGGAGGTACTCCGGCAAATTCAAGCAGTCCAAACCCTGAGGGAATTGTGTATAACGAAGCCGGCATTTATCAGGTTTCGCTTACCGTTACCGATGGTGAATCGAATACCGACACCGAAATTAAAACACATTACATTCTGGTTGGTAATGTTGGCGGCGGCGCACAAAGTGCATGGTTAGAGCAGAACACCAAGTTCAGTTCACAATATCGCGGTGTTTTCGGAATTGAAATAGTTGACCCCAACACTGCCTGGATATTAACTTATGATGGAACAGGAGGCAGCATTACCAACGATTTCGCTCGTACCGCCGATGCAGGAAATGAGTGGACTCCCGGCCTCATCGATTTACCTACCGATATGAAGCCCGGCGATGTTTCGGCCATCAGTAGTACCGAGGCATGGGTTGCAGTCTACAACGCCAGTGGCGGAGGTGGTATTTACCATACAGCTGACGGAGGCGAAACGTGGACACATCAAAACACGGCCACTTATAACGGTTCTTCTAGCTTTTGTAACGTTGTGCATATGTTCAACGAAAATGATGGTTTTAGCATGGGAGATCCCGATGGTGGGGAATTTGAGTTGTACACTACAACAAACGGAGGCGAAACATGGACACGTGTTGACGGAGCCAATATTCCCAATCCTGAAGCCAACGAAATGGGCTGGACAGGGGTGAAAGATACTTATGGAGATACTATTTGGTTTGGAACTTCAACAGGGCGCATATATAGAAGTATAGATAAAGGTGAAAATTGGGAAGTATTCACTACTGGAGAAGACAATGTTAGCCGAATATCGTTCTGGGATGCGCAAAATGGAGTCATTATTTGTCAGGTTGTCAATCAACAAACCGGTCAGGTTACCAGCTGGAGTATGCGCAAAACCAACAATGGTGGCGAAACATGGTCGCCTATTACCATCAGCGGTGGATATCAGTTCTCGGATGTATCGGCAGTACCCGGAAACCTCGGTATGTTGGTAGCAACAAAAATTTCGGCCTCGGTACCCGATAATTTTTCGGCCTATAGCATGGACTATGGAACCAGTTGGGAAATGCTCGACGACAGCATTCAATATACCTCGGTACAGTTTTTTGACGAAAACACCGGATGGGCAGGCGGCTTTAACTGGGATTCTGAAAATGGTGGTATATACAAATGGATTGGCATACCGGGCGAAAGCATGTATTTCTCATCGTCGCCTGTAACCGAAGTGTACGAAATGGAAAGCTACCAGTATAACATCACAGTGTTTAATCCCGGAACAGGCGAAATTACGATTACAGCTGCCAATGGCACCGAATTGCCTGAATGGCTAAGCTTATCTGACAACGGTGACGGAACAGCTTTGCTTTCGGGAACAGCACCAGAGGTATCGGCACCTGCAGAGACATTCGACGTTGAAATTCAGGCTACCGACGGTAGCGATGTTATCGTTCAGGCGTTCACAATAAGTGTATTAACCACTAACCAGGCTCCTGAATTTACTTCGGAACCGGTTACCAACCATATTGCACATATTTATTACGAATACCTGATAACTACTAGTGATCCGGATGACGACGATCTTACTATCTCTGCAGTTACCAAACCTGCCTGGGCCACCCTGGTCGACAACGGAGACGGCACCGCGATATTAAGCGGAACTCCAACCACAACCAGTGCTCTGGGGTTCTCGGTAAAACTCGAAGTATCTGATGGCATGTTTGCAACAGAGCAGATTTTCAAAATAGTAGTTCTAGCAAATCAGCCTCCTGAATTTACTTCCGATCCGGTTACCGGTGCCACCGAAAACCTGGTTTACACCTATAACGTAACGGTAATCGATCCCGAAGAACAACCCATAAGCATGGAGGCAGTCGAAATGCCCGATTGGCTTGCGTTTACCGACAACGGCGATGGTAGCGCTGTGTTAACAGGAACACCGCTTGAAGAAAACACCGAAGGATACAATATTGTTCTACGGGCAAGCGATGGGCCAAACAACACCGATCAGGATTTTGTAATTGTGGTTAATGCCAATGCAATCCCAGGGTTTGGAATGGGTGTTGTTTCGCTGTACCCAAATCCTGCAACTGATGCAATGGTAGTTACCAACTCGCAGAATTCGACATATTCAATATTCGATGTTACCGGCAGGTGCCTAAGCAATGGTATTGTAAACAGCAATACGTTCGAACTCAATGTTTCGCAGATGGCTCAAGGCAATTACTTGCTTAAACTGGAACTGAACGGAAAAACTGGAATTTTGAAATTCGAAATTGTAAAGTAATTCCGCTTTTATTGTTAAATTTACTGCCTGAACATCAAAATATGTTCAGGCAGTTTTTTATGGAAACATTTCTGATTATTCAAATTGCCGGAATAGCTCTTGTAGCCACCGGACTGTTCATCAAAGCCAGAAAAAAACGCTTTATTACAGTACTTACCGGTTTATTAATTTCCGGTTTGGGTTTTATACCCGAAATGCAATATACAGCAGCGGTTTTGTGCCTTCTGCTTGCGTTTTTCCTGGTGTATAATTATTTAAAAAACCGGCGAAACTATCATACGGTGAGGATGCTTGAAGTTGCCAATGACGATTTGTATCTGCAGGAGTTCTTGCGTTATTACGAAAAACCGATTTACAATTATTTCCCCATGTACAAGCAAGATGAATTGCAAAAAACCTGTTTGCTGATAAAAGAAATGAATGTAGCCGGATTGCTTGTTTTAAAGCAAGTTGATAACGAAATACACGTTGAGCTTGATTTTATTAAGCCCGAATACCGCGATTTTTCGATAGGCAATTATATTTACCGCCAAAACACAGGTTATTTCAAACGCATGGGGGCAAACATTATTAAAGCCAAATCGTACCATTATCTTCATAGTAAGTACCTGCTAAAAATGGGTTTTATCCAATCTTTCATCGATGGTGAACTGTATTTTGTAAAAAAGATGGATTAATACTATTGCTACAAGACTAATTTCGGCAAAAAAATACGTCTATATCCTATAGATTGATTAATTTTGTGCCCGATGAAACATTTTAGAAACAAAGGAGTACTGCTTAGCCTTCTTCTGTGCATTTCGGTGTCGTGGAGTCAAGCTCAGATTGACATACCTGATGCTCCTGTTTTTAAGTCGGCAAGTGTAAGTCCCGGAGCCTATCCGGGCGAAGTTACACTACGCTGGTTTCCGAGCGATTCGGCAGATGTAAAAGGATATATAATTTATCAGGTAGTGGGTAGCACCTCCATTACTATCGATACGGTGTATGGCAGGTTGTCGGCATCGTATGTAAACCTGAATTCACAAGCAGCCCTTCAAACCGAAACATACCGTATAGCGGCTTTCGACTCGTTGTTGTTTAAAAGCATGATTACCGACCCGCACACTACCATGCTGATATCGTCGGAGTATGAAGAATGTTCAAACAAAGTTAACCTAACGTGGACAGCATATTTGGGGTATACCGATGGTGTTTCTGCATATAGGGTGTTCAGAAAATCAGCTACTTCGGCATATTCATCGATTGCAGTGCTCGAAGGCGATGTATTGCAATATACCGACAACAACCCTGTATCGGGCCAGGCCTACTGCTACTATGTTGAAGCTCTTAGCAGCGAAGGCTATGCTGCCACCTCGAACGAAACCTGCAAGTATCTTGAAGGTTTTCAGGCACCCGGATATCTCATACCCAAATCGGTAATTGTTGAAGGCAACGCAGTGGTGTTAGAATTTTATGTTGACACGCTGGCCGAAGTGGGCCAGTATAAACTACTGCGCTCAAACGAGAAAGAAGGAGTATATCGCAGCATATCAACTGCAGGTACAGGCTTGGGAAGTATTATAAGTTTTACCGACACCGATGTTGAAGTAAACGAACAGGTGTTTTTTTACAAGCTGGCGTCTTACGACCCCTGTGGCAAAGTGTCGGCCTACTCGGCACCCTGTTGCAATATAGTAGCCACAACTAGCGGCACACGCGATTTAACCCATTTTATTGAGTGGACTTCGGCAGAATTTATTTCGGGGGTGGACGTTTATTCCATAAAAGGTGTTTTTGGAGGAGCGGCACCTATATCGGTGGCAGACTCTGATTTTGCCGATTTGTTTTTCACCAACAGCATTTCGTCGTATGTGAGTTTGCGACATGCCCGCAAAGAGTACGTTACCAATTCGTATTGTTACTATGTTGAGGCTTACGAAAACAACGAACTTATACCCCAACCTGTATATGGGTACAGTAAATCGAATCTGGCATGTGTAAAACACACTCCCATTATTTATATACCAACAGCTTTTGCCCCGAGTTCGTTTATCGAAAAAAACAAAGTGTTCAGACCGGTAATTTCGTTTAGCGAAGAATTCACCTACGAAATGATAATATTCGACCGTTGGGGGCTTGAAGTGTTCAGCACCAACGACACATTCGAAGGATGGAACGGTTATGTAGGCGACAAAAGGGCTCCTGCCGATATTTACATGTATCGCATAAGTTTTAAAAATGCCGGCATGCAAGATCATACCGAAACAGGTTATTTTGTGCTAAGATACTAGTGTTGGCTTTTTTTCTGAAATAAACAATCCCGGTTAATAATTCTGTTCTGAACATCTGATAAAGTTTAGTACATTTGTTACTGCATTGCATTAATACATGATAGAATTGACACAAGAGGAAAGAATTGCCATTGAGGCTGAATACGATGAAATACTGAAGATTTGCACCCGATGCATTGGGGACGAAAACCGTGCTTTAATCAGGCAGGCATTCGATTTGGCTTGCACAGCCCACGAAAAGATGCGCCGCAAATCGGGAGAACCCTATATTACCCATCCCATAGCAGTGGCAAAAATTGTTGCCGGAGAAATTGGTCTGGGTTCAAAGTCGGTAATAAGCGCACTGCTTCACGATGTGGTTGAAGATACCGACTATACCAACGATGATATCAGAAATATGTTTGGCGATAAAATTGCAAGCATTATCGACGGTCTCACCAAAATATCGCATGTTCTCGACAAGGATGCTTCGCTGCAAGCCGAAAATTTCAGAAAAATGTTGTTGACTATTTCGGAAGATATCCGCGTTGTATTTATCAAGCTTGCCGACCGACTTCACAACATGCGCACACTCGATTCGATGCCTGAATACAAGCAAATTAAAATAGCCGGCGAAACCATGTTTTTGTATGCACCGCTAGCTCACCGCCTCGGACTATACAGTATTAAAACCGAACTCGAAGATTTAGCCCTGAAGTATGAACACCCTCTGATATACAACGAGGTTGAGAAAAAACTGCGCGACACTGCAGATGAACGTAACACATACATCGATAGTTTTACCTCACCAATTAAAGAAAAACTCGACAAAGCCGGAATAATTTGCAATATTAATGGCCGACCAAAATCAATATATTCGATATGGAATAAAATGCAGAACAAAAATGTTCCATTCGAAGAGATATACGATGTTTTTGCTGTGAGAATTGTATTCAATCCGGGCACTGAATCGAGTGAGAAGGAACAATGCTGGAAGATTTTTTCGTTGATTACCGACATATATTTGCCGCGTGAGAATAGAATAAGAGACTGGATAACCACGCCCAAAGCCAACGGTTACGAAGCATTACACGTTACCGTGATGGGTCCCGAAGGCAAATGGGTAGAGGTGCAGATTCGTTCGCAGCGCATGGACGAAATTGCGGAAAAAGGCTATGCTGCACATTGGAAATATAAAAACGGAGAAACAAGCGAGAGTCAGCTTGATGCATGGCTCGAAACAGTAAAAGAACAAATCAGCAGCCCATCGTCGGATGCACTCGATTTTCTCGACGATTTTAAAACCAATCTGTTTGCCTCCGAAATCTATGTTTTCACACCAAAAGGCAAGTTAATTCGGGTACCCATCGGAGCCACCGCATTAGATTTTGCGTACCAGATTCACACCGACATTGGGAACAAAGCCATTGCGGCAAAAATCAACTATCAGCTAAAACCATTGTCACAGGAGTTGAAAAGCGGCGATCAGGTAGAAATCATCACCTCGCAACAGCAAGCTCCTAAACGTGAATGGCTTGGTTTTGTAACAACCTCAAAAGCAAAATCGAAGATTAAAAACGCCTTGAAAGAAACCCGCAGATATAATATTGAAAAAGGACAAAAATTATTTATCAATAAAATCAGGGAGCTGAAAGTAAACTTCGATCACGACCTGTTTAAAAAACTACGCGAAGACTACGATGTCCCCAACAAAGAGGAGTTCTACCGTCGCATAGGTCAAGGAGTTATATTACTCGATGACCTGGAAAGACATTTGAGCGGCAAAAGTCAAAACATATTTCAACGCTATCTTCGGCTAAAAATCAACAAGCCCAAAGACAGTAACCGCGATAAACTGAAGAAAACTAAATCGATAGACATCGACGAAGACCAGCTGGCAGAAAGTTTCACTCTGGCAAATTGTTGTAGCCCGATACCCGGCGATGAAGTAATTGGGTATATCAATTTGAATAATTCGATAATTGTTCATCGAAAAAACTGTGCAAACGCTATCAACCTATTGGCAACACAAGGCGACCGGATTGTTTCGGCACAGTGGAAAACGCAGAAGTTGATGTCGTATCCGGTAAAAATTCATATTACAGGCATCGACCAATTGGGCATGGTCTATCGAATCACACAAGTAATTTCGTCGGAAGCCAACGTAAATATGAAAGAATTGAAATTCGACACAACCGATGGTGTGTTTACCGGTAAAATTGGTCTTTATGTGCACGACACCAACGACTTAGAACAGTTGATTCAAAAAATTATTCGAATAAAAGGAGTAAAACAAGTAGTGCGCATCGAAGATAAAGATTAATGCTATGATGACAGAATCTCAAATAAAGTCGATGCTGATACTTCTCGAAGACCCCGACCCGAAAGTGTATCAGCAATTGCGGGAGAACATATTCAAGAATATCGATTCAATAAAGCCATATCTTGAAGAAAGTCGCAGTTTAAGCAGCGACACATTGTTTCAAACACGACTGCAACAAATACAAGACGAAATTGAAACCGGCAATTTTATCAGCTTGCTGAAAAACTGGGCTGAGCGAGAAAAGCCTGAACTTATCGATGCACTGCTAATAATTGAAGATGCCATATATCCCGAATATGATTCCCTTAAAACGTATAACTCGTTTAAAACCTTGCGTAATACTATTTGGCTTGATATAAACAATAACCTGACGGCCATCGAGAAAGTGAAAGTTATCAATAAAATTCTTTACAACGACTTCGCTTTGCGCAACGTAAGCCTCAAGCAGATAAAGCATCAGGATCTCAGTCTGGGAAAATTGTTTTTGTCGCAGCAAGCCAACAGCTATATGCAATGTATCTTTTATGCATCCTTGGCGCAACATCTTGGTCTACCTGTGTATATGATTAGCTTACCCGACCTCTTTATTTTAGCCTACAAAGATCAGTTTATTGCCGATATGAGTTTTGCCAACGAACAGCACTATGGCGTGGTATTTTACATTCACCCGTTCGAAAGTGGTGCGCTGTTCAGTAAAAATGTAATTCAGAAATACATTGAAGCAAAAGGTCTCGAAGAAGCTTCCGCGTTTTACACACCTATGAGTAATATTCAGGCCTTGTTGATGCATATTCAGATTCTGCTGAAAAGTTTAAGTTTGAATAATATAACCGATTTCAGGCAGCAAATGCTGAAACAAATGCTCAGACTAATATCATCGCTCAACGATAATAAAACCGAAAATTCGTAAATACCTACAAATGTATCACCTCGTCGTAGGCTGCAGCAGCGGCTTCCATAATTGCCTCCGACATGCTTGGATGCGGGTGAATGCTTTTGATTAATTCCATGGCTGTAGCTTCAAGCTTACGAGCGACCACCATTTCGGCAATCATTTCGCTCACGTTGTCACCAATAAAATGAGCTCCAAGTAATTCGCCAAGTTTCGCATCAAAAACAAGTTTCACAAAACCATCTTTATTACCGGCAGCTGCTGCTTTACCTGAGGCCGAATAAGGGAATTTTCCTACTTTTACTTCGTAACCGGCTTCAACCGCCTGTTTTTCGGTGATGCCCACCGAGGCAATTTCGGGCGTTGCATAAATACAAGATGGAATATTGTTATAATCGACAGTTTCGGTATGATGCCCTGCAATTTTTTCGACACAACAGATGGCCTCGGCTGATGCCACATGAGCCAATGCGGGGCCGTGAACAATATCGCCAATGGCATAGACGCCTTCTTGATTGGTACGATAGTATTCGTCGACGATAATTTTACCCTTGTCGTGTGCAATATTGAGCTCTTCGAGACCCAGGTTTTCGAGATTGGTGCTAACCCCCACAGCCGAAAGCACTATTTCGGCCTCAACAATTTCGGAGCCTTTTTTTGTATTGACATGTACCTTACAAATATCGCCATGAACATCGGCTTTTTCTACAGCAGTGCCTGTCATAATTTTTATTCCGGCCTTTTTGAAAGAACGTTCCAATTGCTTCGACACTTCTTCGTCTTCGAGAGGGACAATATTTGGGAGATATTCAACCAAAGTAACCTGAGTTCCCATTGAGTGATAGAACCATGCGAATTCGGTGCCTATTGCTCCGCTGCCTATTACCAGCATAGATGCAGGAAGTTGTGTAAGAGTGAGAGCTTCACGATATCCAATAATATGCTTGCCGTCTTGTTTTACCCCGGGCAACTCCTTCGATCGGGCACCTGTAGCAAGAATAATATGGGTTGCTGTGTAGCGACTGTTTTCGCCGGCCTCGTTGGTTACATCTATCGTATTTTTTGCAACTAGTTTTGCGGCACCTTTAATTACTGTAATTTTGTTTTTACCAAACAAATACTGAATTCCCTTGCTCATGTTTTCGGCAACCGCACGACTTCGGGCAATAACTTTGGCAAAGTCGGGCTCGGCGGTTCCGCTCAGGCTAATTCCATAATCGTGAGAGTGCTTCATGTAATTATAAACCTGTGCGCTTTTCAGCAGTGCCTTTGTAGGGATACAACCCCAGTTCAAACATATCCCACCCAGTTCGGCGCGTTCAACCACTGCGGTTTTCAAGCCCAGTTGCGAAGCCCTTATAGCAGCCACATAACCTCCGGGACCACTTCCAATAACAATAACATCAAAATCCATAAGAAAACATTTTATTATTATGCGAATTTACAAGTTTTTAGTCAACCTAAACAGATAAACTGATATTTTAGAAAATTGTTCCTGAAAAAGTTGAATAAACAAAACATTCGCCATAAAAATGAACGTCAAAATTTTGCCTGATCATTTGGTAATGTAAACTCACCCACAAATTGTTTAGCGTATAAGGGTCACATTACCTTTCTGATTGTAGGTATCCTGATTGAGGCATGTAGCTTCAAAGAAATACACATATACATCGGGAGCCAGTAATTTTCCGCGGTAGGTTCCATCCCAACCTTGGTCGTTGATATTGGTTGACTCGTAGATGATTTCACCCCAGCGATCGAAAACTGCAAAATACATATTGGTAATAAGTGCCGGTGGAGCATAAGGTTTAAAGTAGTCGTTGTCGCCGTCGCCATTTGGGGTAAATGCGTTGGGAATAAATATAAATGGTTCTCCACACACAATATCCATAACACGTATGGTAATGGTATCGCGGTTAGAGCAGCCATCGCCATCGGTAATAAGCACTTCGTAGGTAATGGTTTGTTGCGGTGTACTTATAGGGTTGGCAGCTGACACCGACGATAAATATAAAGGTGGCGACCACACAAAGTTTGAGCCCTGTGCAGCCACTGCTTGCAAGTTTGCACTTTGTCCGCGATACACCTGTATTGGGTCGGCATACACATCGAGAGGAGGAATATAGTTTTCGTTCACAATGGTATAGCTCTCAAATAGTTTGCAACCATTATGGTCGGAAAGCGTAAGATGATAATCTCCGGCACACAATCCTTCGGCTACAGCCAAGCTTTGATTGTTCGACCATTGATACGAATATTCAGGTGTCCCTCCGGCTGCTTCAACACTAATATACGCATTGCACACACCCGAGCAACGCATATTGCGAGAGGTACTTTCCATGGTAAGAAGAGGGGGTTGTGTTATGCCAACGGAGAGGGAATCTTTGCAGTTATTTGCATCGGTAATACTAACCGAATACTGTCCTGCAGAAACATTGTTCAGTCCCGATTCGGTAGTTCCGTTTGACCACTGATACGAATAGGGCATCGTTCCTCCCTGTGCAAACACCTGAAAGCTACCGGTTTCGCCATAACACAAAATAGGTTGGGTAACAGCAACTGATCCAATAAGAGGCGCAGGCTGCGATAAGTAAGTTGATTGATGCAGCACACAGTTTTCGGAGTCGATAATCGACACCATATAAGGTCCCGAACACAAATTATTGATATTTGACCCCGATGCACCATTCGACCATTGGTACGAGAAAGGAGATGTACCCGAAGTTGCAACGGCTGTAACAGCACCATCGCATTCGCCGTAACATGAAATTTGCTGTGTTGCCTGAGCATACCCACCAATATTACCTGGTGGTAACATCTCCACTTCTATTACTGTGTCGCAACCATGGGCATCGGTAATGGTAACCCTGTTTATTCCGGTCAACAATTGTGTATTGGTTGCAGCCGTACCACCTACACTCCATGAGTATGAGTATGGTGGGGTTCCTCCCTGCGGAGCCACTGTGGCAGTGCCGTATCCAATTCCATCACACTCGGGTTGCACTACATTAGAAAACTGTGCCACAAGTAATTGGGGCTGTTGAATTACTACGCTCTGTGTTGCTGTACATTGCAAATTATCGGTAACGGTAACAGTGTAACTGCCTGCACATACATTCTGAAGGCTGGCACCTGAAGCACCATGACTCCATGAATATGAGTAGGGAGCCACACCCGTAGCCGACACAGAAACCAATCCGGTGCAGTCGCCATAACATAACGGGTTGGTTGTTTGAGCGGCAGAAAACATAAGATTGTTGATAGTTACCGGAACCTGTGCCGTAGTTTGGCAACCAATCTGATTGGTTATGGTAACAGTATATGTAGTATTCGACACAGGAGCAACAACCGGATGGGCCGTATTTGCCCCACTCACTATAGAAGAACCGGGCGACCACTGGAAACTAAGCACATCGTTGGAGTTGTTGTTGTTGATATGAAGTGTAGTTTGTCCGTTGACGCATACCATGGCCGATGGAGTTATAGAATAATTGAACTGATGCACCTGCACAACAACAGACTCGGTGAGGATTGTATTACACTCCGGTTCCACAGCTCTCACATAATAAACCATGGTATTCTGCGGACTTACGGTAATGGAATTGCCGGTGCCAATGATTGGGTTAAAATTGGGCGAACTTGACCAAGAATACTGAATGTTATCATATGAGCTTGCTGCATGAATAACTGCGGTTCCTCCCGGGCATATCAATGTATCGTTTGATGCCATTAAATCGATTTGAGGCTGTATTACTTCAACCGTTTGATACACAGTATCGTTGCACAAACCGTCGATTACCAGCACATAAGTTGTTGTTTGATTTGGGCTTGCTATTGGATTCTGCAGGCTTGGATTATTCAGCGCCACCGGATTGAGCCATTGAAATGTGGAGCTTCCGTAGTTTCCTTCGGGCCCTATCACAACCTGTTGACCCGGACATGTTTGTTTATCGGGTAGAGTGTCGACGCCAGAATCCATTACAAAAATTTCGCGAACCAATGTATCGGTAAAATTACAACTCGAGGGGTCGCTAACAACCAGCATTACCTGATAGGTTCCGCCCTGAGCGTAGGTATGCGAAGGGTTGAATGATGTGCTGGTGGTTCCGTCGCCAAAATCCCACAAGAAAGTACTACCCTGACTGTTGTTGTTAAATTGTACCACATACGGAGCACAACCTGCCGGAATGGGGTCGAAACTGGCATTGGCCAAGTTTTCGATAATGCGTATTTTAAACGCAGCATTGTTACAGTTGTTGTAGCTGGTTCCATTACCATTGGTCGGACTCCATACTCCCGGTGAGGTAGGAAACTGCTGACATCCACCACAACTGGCACACACCGACTGTATGATATGACCTTTTTTGTCGAAGCGGGAAGTGCCGCCATCAACATGGTCGTGACCCGAATACCCGCAGCCATCGTAATGCACCTCTCCAAAAAAGGTAGCATATTCAAGCTGACTGGCATCTTCGGCCAGCACCATAATATAGAAATCCTGTCCATCTGTTTGTGTTTGTATGGCATCGGGAGTAATATCCATTCCTTTTGTTCCATACACGTCGTTCCACGTATAGTATTGGCCGGCAGAATTATAGTAGCTAAAAGTCCAGTACCTACCCCATCCCGAAAGGTAAATACGGTTACACACATCCACAGCAAAAGCAGTGATAGAAATATTTGGTTTTCCATTTCCTGTGCCAAACACTGTTGACCATACCAGCGATGATAGATTGGGCTGAAACTTTGCAATAAACTGCCCGCTGTTCGGATTGTTGTAAGCTGCATTATACACCAGAGTAGATCCTGTTGCCTCTGTCTGCCCACAGATAAACACATTGTTGCCGGCATCGGTTCTTACGAAATAGGCCTGATCGTAATTAGCCGAGCCATAATAGCTTGATGCATGCAGCACATTTCCGTCGGCATTCAGATGAGCAACAAAACCATCGGTGGTTCCACCCTGAAAACTGGTTTTGTATGCCCCAAATGTTGTGGGAAAGTTTGTGCTAACAGTTCCACCTGCCACATATACGCTATAGTCGGTTCCCAAATCGATAGAGTAAATCGCATCATCTTCGGAACCACCTAAATAAGAACTCCACAGCAATTGCGTTAAATCGCTTTTCAGCTTAAACACAATCCCGTCTTGTTTACCGCCAGATGTAGGTTGGTATGCCTGATTGATACCTTGTGGGAAGTCGAGCGAGAATGTATTGGTTCCCACATAAATATGGTTTTTATTGTCAACTACAATTTCACCGCGGGCACCATCGGCATAGTTGTAATACAACGAATCATTGCCATGCATCATTGTCCAGTTGATGTTATAAACCGGATGTGTATGAGAATAGTGTTGCTTAAAATTAAACCCATCGTTTGCAGAGCCACCTATGTATGTACTCCCCATAAGAGCCGTACCGTCCTCTTTAATTTTTGCGACAAATATATCGACACCATTTGGGAAGGCAATCACATTATCGTACACCACACTATCGCCACCATTAAAAGTAGCATCGTAGGCTCCGGCAGAGGTAGGGAAATCGGGTGAACCTGTTGTTCCCATTATCAACAGGTCGTTTTCTTCGGTAACCACCATACTATGAGGCATCTCCTGCCCTCCTGCCCCACCCAAATAGGTAGCAAATAAGCGTTGTGTGCCGTTTGGACTGTATTTTATGATTCCCACATCGCATCCGGCAGCATAGTATGTAGAGTTAGGAATGGGTGGGGTACCTCCTGCAAAGTTTACCTGATAGGCTCCCATCGAGGTTGGGTAGCCTACATTAAAAACTATGCCTCCCGAATACACATTGTCGTTGTAATCCCAGGTGGCAGTAAAACCCCAGTTATCGCCGGTAGAACCTGTGTAGGTACTAAACACCAGCGATGGATCAATTACAAGAACAGTATTGGGGTCGTAGTGTCGGGCAAGTTGATAGGTAAGGCGATTTTTTTTAAGGTTGTAATCGCAGTGAATCAACACTTTTTCGCCTTCAACAATTTGATATACTATAGGTTGCAATTCAACAACATCGTTAACAGTAGTTTCAATTACCAAATTATTGTTACTCACTTTTATGTTATCTACACCTTCATATTCCAGCACAATATCATCGATATCGCCTCCCGGATGAATAATAAAATCGTATTTCAGTCCAAGTTCGGTGATATACAGCTTTAAATCGATATTGTTATAGATGTTTTCGTAAGTAACTTCTTTGTACTTCGACACACGGGTGGCCCATTTCGATGGGTCGGAACCAATATAATAATTCAGATAATCGGGCTCCGGCTTATCGGCCCACACAGCTGGATTGGGATTGGCGCCCACAAAACGAACCCTGTAAGCATGAAAATTCAGGGTATTGTGATCGTGTTCAGCGCAGGCACCATGGTGGGCAAACGAATGGTCGTGGTCGTGGCGATCGAGAAAATTAAAAGTAATGCAGTTTTTTTCGAGGAACATGGCTCCATTGTTCATGCTCATCTTGTAAAGAATGATAGAATCCCACTGATTTTTATTCTCGACAAACGAAAACTGAGAATACAGCAAATTGCTATAACACAGTATAACTGCATGCAACAGAACAGTTTTCGCAACAGATGACATACTCATTACAGAAGCTGTTATTGATAAAACTTCACAATTTACCTAATTTTTACATCAATTGCAAATGTTTTTCAGGTTTTTTAACAGCATTACAGATAAGTTCCGCTAGTCGATACGTAATACAGCCAGAAATGCCGATTGTGGCACTTCTACATTACCGATTTGCCGCATGCGTTTTTTGCCCTTCTTTTGTTTCTCGAGTAGTTTTCGTTTACGGGTAATATCGCCACCATAACACTTGGCGGTAACATCTTTACGAACAGCTTTTACTGTCTCGCGGGCAATAATTTTGGCTCCTATTGCTGCCTGAATGGCGATGTCGAATTGCTGACGCGGAATAAGTTCGCGTAGTTTCTCACACATTTTGCGTCCGAAAGGATAGGCATTGTCAACGTGGGTAAGAGTTGATAGGGCATCTACCATTTCGCCGTTGAGCAGTATATCGAGACGTGCCAGTTTCGACACTTTATAGCCCGACATATGATAATCGAACGATGCATATCCTTTACTGATGCTCTTCAATTTATCGTAGAAATCGAAAACTATTTCGCCCAGCGGCAAATCGAAACTCAGCTCTACCCTATTGGTGGTAAGATAAACCTGATTGAGCAGCGTACCTCTCTTGTCGATACAGAGTTTTATAATGGAGCCTACATATTCGGCCTGCGAAATAATATGGCCTTTAATCATGGGTTCTTCAACGTAATCGAGATAATTGGGTTCGGGCATACCCGATGGGTTATGCACTTCGATAACCTCGCCTTTGTTGGTATATGCAAGATACTGTACGTTGGGCACAGTAGTAATTACATCCATATCGAATTCCCTGTCGAGCCTTTCCTGAACTATTTCCATGTGCAGAAGGCCGAGAAAACCACAACGGAAACCAAAACCCAGTGCCGCCGACGATTCGGGCACAAAAGTAAGCGATGCGTCGTTTAATTGCAGTTTTTCGATAGACGCACGCAATTCTTCGTAATCGTCGGCGTCAACCGGATAGATACCGGCAAAAAGCATGGGTTTTACTTCGGCAAAGCCTTCGATGGCTTTTAAGCAGGGCCTGTCGACATGGGTGATGGTATCGCCAACCTTAACTTCGGAGGCTGTTTTTATTCCCGAAATTATATATCCTACATCGCCGGCGCTGAGTTGCTTGCGTGGCGATAAGCCCAATTTTAGCACACCGATTTCGTCGGCATGGTATTCGTGGCCGGCATTTACAAACTTCACCGAGTCTTTCTGCAATAAACTACCGTTTAAGATGCGGAAATAAGCAATAATACCGCGAAACTGATTGAACACCGAATCGAAGATCAGCGCCTCGAGGGGAGCATTGGGGTCACCAACAGGAGGTGGCACACGCTGAATTATGGCTTCAAGTATTTCATCAACCCCATAGCCGGTTTTTCCGCTGGCACGAATAATATCTTCGCGTTTACAACCTATCAAATCGACAATCTGGTCTTCAACCTCATCGGGCATAGCAGCATCCAGATCCATTTTATTCATAACCGGAATAATTTCGAGATTATGATCGATAGCCTGATAGAGATTCGAAATGGTTTGTGCCTGAATGCCTTGCGTTGCATCAACAATAAGCAGGGCTCCTTCGCAGGCAGCTATCGAACGGCTTACTTCATACGAAAAATCGACATGGCCCGGGGTATCTATCAAATTCAGCAGATAGTCTTTCCCTCCATGTGAGTATTGCATTTGTATCGCATGGCTTTTAATGGTAATGCCTCTCTCTCTCTCCAAATCCATATTGTCGAGCACCTGATCCTGAAAATCGCGGTCGGCAATTGTACCGGTTGTTTGCAATAAACGATCGGCCAGGGTGCTTTTGCCATGGTCGATATGCGCAATAATGCAGAAGTTTCTAAGGTGCTCCATATTCAAATTTTTTCGCCCGCAAATATACAAAATCATTTGAATGTTATGAATGCAATTGCTATGATGCATGACCGATAAAACAAACATCATAAGTTGTGCTTTGTTATAAAAAAAAACATAGCTTTGCAATTGAAACCTAAGCCGACAAGGTGTGAAAAAACTGCAATTTCTGCACAGAATTTTTCCTTTTGTGTTATTGGCTGCTTTGTGCATGCCGGTTTGCAGCACCTATTTTTACTTCAAACAACGGCAATACCAGATAAAAAAAGCAATAAAACGTCAAATAAAAAAAGGTGTTAACGATGAAGATCTGGTATTACTTAAAATCGCCAAAGTTCTTGAGAACACTTCGAATGAGGACTTCGAGCGGATTCATTCTAAGGAATTCAGATACAAAGGAGAAATGTACGATATAGTGCGCTTCGAAGATCGTGGAAGCGAAACCTGGTATTGGTGTATTTGGGACAGGGAGGAAACAGCACTGTTTGCTGCACTACCGGAGCTACTTAAACGGGCATGGAGCCAGGATCCTATGCAGGAACAAACTACCGAGCGGGTGATGTTGTTCTTTAAATCTCTTTTTTGGGAATATAATCACATAATTCCTCTTGCCGACATGTGCTTATCGAAAAAAAATGAAGCAGATTATAACAAACAGCCCATACGCAGAATAATTCCACCGGAAGTACCTCCTCCCAAAATGCTTCTTAATCTTTGCCGGCGGGTTTATACCGCCTAGTTTCTGATAGTTTAATTTTAATATATTTATTATGAAGCAAGCCATAATATTGTGTTTGCTGTTTGGGTTTGCCATACACATACAAGCTCAAACGGTCAGCATTTATGAACAAGTATCGCGGCAGCCCATACCCTTGGCTAACATTTACGACAGGCAAAGTAAGTCTGGAACCGTAAGCGATTACAAAGGTAAAGCCGATTTATCGGCATTTGTTGGAAGCGATTCCATTGAAATACGTTGCCTTGGGTTTAAAACCAAAACCCTCAGCTATCGGCAAATTGAGAAAGCCGGTTTCAAGGTGTACTTGCTCGAAGACATGATAACGCTTGACGCTGTTGTAATTTCGGCCAGTAAATGGAAGCAGCCCCGCAGCGAAGTTCCTGTAAAAACCACATTGATACAGCGCCGCGACATTACATTGCAAAACCCCCAAACCGCAGCCGACCTCATCGGCAATACGGGCGAAGTATATGTACAAAAAAGTCAGCTTGGAGGAGGCAGCCCTATGATTCGTGGTTTTGCAACCAACCGCCTGCTGATATCGGTTGACGGCGTTCGTATGAACACTGCTATATTCAGAAGTGGCAATATTCAAAACATAATTTCTATCGACCCATTGGCAATAGAAAGTGCCGAGGTGGTATTTGGTCCCGGGTCGGTTATTTATGGCAGCGATGCCATTGCCGGGTCGATGAACTTTTTCACACTTGAGCCTAAGCTTTCACCCAATGGCGATGTTTTTGTCAAAGGGAGTGCCTTGGCTCGATATGCTTCGGCCAATTTTGAGAAAACCGGTCATGCCGACATCAACATCGGATTCAGGAAATGGGCATTTCTCAGCTCGTTTAGTTTTTCCGATTTCGACGATTTAGTCATGGGAAAGCATGGTCCCGACGAATATCTTCGCAACCATTATGTTGAGACTATCAACGGTAACGACACGGTAATAGAGAACAGTAATCCGTTGAAACAGGTGTATTCAGGATATCATCAGTACAGCATGATGCAAAAATTCAGGTTTTCTCCTTCGTCTGATTGGGACTTTAATTACACATTCAATTATTCAGCTACCGGTGATTATTCGCGCTACGATCGTTTAATTCGTCCACGCGGAAACACACTGCGTTCGGCAGAATGGAATTACGGACCACAGATTTGGATGATGAATCATTTTCGGGTAAATCATAATGCATCTACGGCGTTGTACGACAACATGAGTATTCACCTGAGTTATCAGTTTTTCGAAGAGAGCCGTAAAGATCGCGATCTGAACAAACCCATTCGTCACATCAGAATCGAAAAAGTTGATGCGTATGCACTAAATTTCGACTTCGATAAATCACTGGGAGAAAAACATCGCTTTAACTACGGAGCCGAAGCCGTGGTAAATTGGGTTCATTCTACCGGTAGTGAAGAAGATGTAATCAGTGGTTTCACTGAAATCGGGCCAAGCCGCTATCCCAACGAATCGGAGTGGTATTCAATGGCATTGTATGCCGGCCACAGGTTCCGTGTAAGTCCTGCATTGAACATACAGTCGGGAATCAGATATAATCACTACCTGTTGAATGCCACTTTCGACACAGAGTTTTATCCCTTCCCGTTCGACGAGGCCCACATTAACAATGGAGCATTAAGCGGAAGCATTGGCATGATTTTCCTGCCTCATCGCAGTTGGCAGTTGGCATGGAATGTATCAACAGGTTTTAGGTCGCCCAATATCGACGATATCGGAAAAGTATTCGATTCCAGTCCGGGTTTTGTAATCATTCCCAACCCTGAATTACAAGCCGAATATGCATACAATGCAGACCTGTCGCTAACAAAAACTATTGGCGACTTCATGAAACTTGACATTACCGGCTTTTACACCTATCTCGACAATGCCATAGTGAGGCGGAACTCAAGCATACAAGGAGCCGACAGCATTTTTTACGATGGAGAGATGAGCCGGGTACAGTCGCTGCAGAATGCTGCCTTTGCAACCGTATATGGGGTTCACGTGGGCATTGAGGCCAAACTGGCCTATGGAGTTGGAGCCTCAGCACACTTCAATTATCAGAAGGGTAACGAAGAACTCGACGACGGCAGCACAGCACCACTGCGACATGCAGCTCCCATGTTTGGGAAGTTTCATGTGAATTATACTGCAAACCGCATGAAATTTGATGTTTACATGGTATTCAACAGCAGTGTAAGCTACGAAAACCTGGCTCCCGAAGAACAGAGTAAGGATTATATCTATGCACGCGATAACAATGGCAATCCGTATTCACCAGGCTGGTTTACCCTAAACTTCAAAGGGATATACCAGTTTTCGGAAAATCTGTCGCTAACAGCAGGTATCGAAAACATACTCGACAAACGGTATAGACCCTATTCGTCGGGAATAGCTGCTCCCGGCAGAAACTTTATTGTTTCGGTAAAAGCGATGTTCTAATAGTGTTAGCTGCAAAATGCAAAAAGCAGTGCTATTTTCGCACTGCTTTTTTGTTTGCATTTTTACCATTCGCATTATAAATTGCCCAAAAACAGCTATCTTCGCGGTATTAGCCAGAGTGAGGATAAGTTCATGATTGACCAAATTACTATCGACCGCATCATTGATACGGCCCGCATCGAAGATGTGATACAAGATTTTGTACCACTGAAGCGCCGGGGTGTAAACATGATTGGTCTATGCCCTTTTCATAACGAAAAAACGCCATCGTTCACAGTAAGTCCGGCAAAAGGCATTTTCAAATGTTTTGGTTGCGGAAAAGGAGGAAATGCAGTGCATTTTATTATGGAACACGAGCACCTCGACTGGTTAAGTGCCATCAAATATCTGGCAAAAAAATACCGTATCGAAGTTGAGGAACGTGAACTTAGCGAAGAAGAGAAACAGCGGGTAAGCGAGCGCGAAAGCATGATGATAGTGAACTCCTGGGCACAGAAATACTTCAGCCGCATGCTCAACGATTCAGAAGAAGGCATTGCCATAGGCCTCAGTTATTTCAGAGAAAGAGGTTTCAACGACACTACCATCGAAAAATTCCAGCTGGGATATTGTCCCGATGGGAGAAGCACGTTTACCGAAGAAGCATTGAAAAATGCTTACAAAATAGAGTTTCTCGAAAAAACCGGATTAAGTATTGTTAAAGACAATTCCCGCTTCGATCGTTTCAGTGGGCGGGTAATGTTCCCTGTCCATAGTATTTCGGGGCGCGTGATTGCTTTTGGTGGACGCACTCTGAAATCGGATAAAAGCATCGCTAAATATTTGAATTCTCCCGAATCGGAGGTATATCATAAAAGCCAGACCTTATACGGACTGTTCCAGTCGAAAAATGCCATCATTCGCGAAAACAAATGCTATTTGGTTGAAGGATATACCGATGTAATTTCGCTGCATCAGGCGGGCATCGAAAACGTTGTGGCTTCTTCGGGCACTTCTTTAACCCGCGAACAAATTGCACTCATCAGGCGTTTCAGCGAAGATGTAACCATATTGTATGATGGCGACAGTGCAGGAATAAAAGCATCGATACGAGGCATCGATATGTTGCTTGAAGAGGGTCTGAATGTAAGGGTTTTGCTTTTCCCCGACAACGAAGACCCCGATTCGTTTGCCCGAAAACACAATCACACTTTTGTAAAACAATACCTGCAGGAAAACGAACAGGATTTTATCCATTTTAAATCGAAGTTGTTATCGGAAGAAGCTAAGAACGACCCTATTAAAATGTCGGCAATGATTTCGGATATCGTCAGGTCGATTTCTGTTATTTCCGACAGTATAAAAAGAACGATATATATACAGGAGTGCAGTAAACTGCTTGGCTTCGATGAAAATGTACTTTTCAGCGAGTCGGCTAAAATGCGCAAGCGCATGCGCGACGAAGCCAATAAAAAAGATGAACGCGACAGGTTGCGGAATCAAATGGCGGTTTCGCCCCCAGTGCCTGCATTTGTTAATAATGTATATTGCGAACCTCAAGAAAAAGAAATCATCAGATTTCTTCTTCTGTTTGGAGCACACCCTCTCAGCTACAGCACCTATCGCGACAACGATATGGTAGAAGTGAACACTACAGTAGCCGAATATATTATAGGAGAAATCAGAAACGATGAACTCCGATTTCAGAATCTGGTTTACCATAACATTTTCGAAGAGTCTGAAGCCTTCATCCTTAAGGGAACCATTCCCAACGACAAAACATTTATTAATCATTCCAACCCCGAACTTAGTCGTCATGCCTACGAAATTTGTGCACCAGGCTATCAATTGAGCAGCATTTGGGCACGTTATCAGGTAAACCCCGATTCACCCGAAAAAAACCTGAACTACCTTATTCCCAAACTGGTGATGACATATAAACGAAAAATCCTGGAGATGGGGCGCGACCAGAAAGCCGAAGAGTTGAAAGCCATACAACACACCGGCAATCTGGAACTAATAAGAAATCTTGAAACCGAAATACAAAGTTTACTAAGTCTTATCAACACTGTATCGAAGTCGTATAATAATGTAATACTCCGTTAAACTTAACCCGATGAAAGTACCCTTCAACGATTTAGCATTATTGCACCACAGCATCGGCGAAGAAATTAATGAGGCAATAAAAACGGTAATCGACGGAAGCGGTTTTGTACTCAGTAAGGCAGTAAGTAGTTTTGAACAAGCTTTTGCACAAAAACTGGGAGTAGGGCATTGTATTGGAGTAGGTAACGGCACCGACGCGTTGAGCATCAGCCTAAAAATGTTGGGAATAGGTGCCGGCGATGAAGTGATTGTACCTGCCAACAGTTTTATTGCCACATCGGAAGCAGTGAGTATTGCAGGCGCTACTCCGGTTTTTGCCGATTGCGACAGCTATTACGGCCTATGCCCCAATGCTTTAAAGACTAAAATCACCTCCCGAACCAAAGCCGTGATAGTGGTACATTTATATGGACAGGCAGCCGATATTGAATCGATATCGGCAATTTGCAACGATGCCGGCCTAATCATGCTTGAAGACTGTGCACAGTCGCACTTCTCAAGCTATAAGCATTCTTACACAGGCTGTTTTGGTGAAGCAGCCTGTTATAGTTTCTATCCCGGGAAAAATTTAGGAGCCCTGGGCGATGGAGGATGCATTGTAACCAACAATCACAATCTTGCCGAAAAAATTCGTATGTATTGCAATCATGGTAGTATGCAACACCAAAAGCACGTTTTCGAAGGCAGCAACTCACGCCTCGATGGTATTCAGGCAGCCATACTTGAAGTGAAATTAAAATACATTGATAATTGGAATCGTCAACGGCTTGAACTTGCCGAGGCCTACACCGAATTACTTAAGATTAATAAACACATTGTCTGCCCCGAAATCAGACCCGGTGCCGGACACATATTTCATCTGTATGTGGTGCGGACTCAAAAGCGAAACGAATTGCTGCAATGGCTTTTTAAACACAATGTGCAATGTGGCTTGCATTATGAGAAGGCCCTTCCCTTTTTACCATGCTACCAACAAAAAAACCACAGTCCGGCAGAGTTTCCGGTAGCATCAGAATATCAGCATCTTTTACTAAGTTTGCCCATATACCCTGGCATGACAGCCGCACAACTGAAATATACAACCAACTGTATCGGTGAGTTTTATTCGCAACAATAAAAACTAATGCTACAATACCGTCTTGATGAACTTAATATAAAATACAGTACCCTCTCCGGGAATAGTTTCATACCATATTTCACCCTGCATCTGATCGACAATACTCTTAACCATGCTTAATCCCAAACCCATTCCACTGGTTTTGGTTGTAAAATTAGGTTGAAATATTTTGGGCTGCATGTCAACATCTATTCCGGTTCCATTGTCGGAAATGCTAAACACATAACTCGTGATTTCTTCAATCAGTTTAATTTCGATTGTACCTTCCCGTTGCTCGGGTATGGCCTGAATACTATTTTTCAGCAGATTATTGAAAACACGTGTAAGTTGTTCGGGGTCTGCTTCAATTATAGCCTTGCCGCGAGTTTGATACACAAACGAAATATGTGCATGGTTTTCAGTTTTTTCGAATAGCGAAACAGCCGAATTGATTTTTGCCACCAAATCAACCTGCTTCATTTTTGCTTTTGGCATTTGGGCAAAATTCGAGAATTCTCCGGCAATGGCCGATAATGTTTCTATTTGTTCGATAATGGTTTGAGTAACTTTGTTCAGAGTTTGTTCCCAATCCGGATCATTCAGCTTATATGTCTGTTTCAGGTGTTGCACACTAAGCTTCATAGGAGTAAGCGGATTTTTAATTTCGTGGGCAATTTGTTTGGCCATTTCGCGCCATGCCGATTCGCGTTCCGATTTTGCAAGCATACCGGCGCTTTCGGCCAATTCATCAATTTTTTTGTTGTATTCGCGGATAAGGCTCCCCAATTCATCTTTTCGGGAGTAATCAATTTTTTCGGCTTTTGTTGATAAATCCATCGATCTAATGCGATCCTGAAGAAAGGCAAGTGGTCGTGTTAATTGATTGGCAATAAAAATTCCAACAACCACACTTAGAATTATTAAAATCAGAAACACATTGGTAAACGCCATGATAAAGCCGGTAATTTCGTCGTTTAGTTCATCCTGACGCGAAAAATAGGGTAGGTTGATGTATGCAATAGTTTCGTTTTTAAAGTTTCTGAATGGCACATATGCCGACAAGTATTTTACCGAGCCCATTCTTTCGTTAATTATCACTGTTCCCGAATGGTTGCGGCGCAACTGACCAAACGCCATTGGATGCATAAATCTACCCTGCAGACCCTTTTCGAATAAGTCATCGCGAGAAGAGGCAATCAGTTTCCCCTGTAAATCGAACAAATTAATATCGGTGTAAAACACATTGCTAAATTTAATCAGTAAGAATGTGATATATTCTGCATCGGCAACATCTATTATTTCCTCATTACCAATTTTGTGTTCCAGTTCAACCATAACCGATTGCAATTTATCGCGCAACATAGCATTATGACGCTCGGCATATCCCTGAATAATAAAGTAGATTGAAATACTGCCGATAAAAAGCATTGAAATAACAATAACGAATACTATCGAGAATTGAATTTTATTTTTCAGGCTGCCCTGCTCTGCATTGCTCTTCTGCCGCAGATTCTGCACCAAACGGAATATACTGAAAGCAACAAACAGCACAAAGAACAAATACGAAAACGAAATCAGATGTTGCTGAAAGCCTATGTAGGCAATGCTCATAACTACCACATTCTCATTATCGGCGAAATAATACAGGTGACTAAAACCGTTGAGCGTTTCGAACCTGAAATCGCTTGAATCAGGCTGCAAGCTCATTAACAATGGATACTCGTAATCACCCTTTTTCACGACAAGCTCTCCATTATTAAATTTAGCATAGCTATAGCTTTTCAGGGTTTTTTTCATCGCATATTTACGATCGAGCAACAACTCGGGGTAACCCAACCCTTCGCTAAAAACTTTGCTGTTCAATTCAATGAACAACTGCACAGGAGGTATCTCAGAATCGTGATCGAAGGGTAACTCATAGATACCAACATACGAAATACGTCCATTATGATTGTCGAGAAAATAAAAACCGGTTCCGGGTAATGGAATACCACTATTCATAAGCATTTCGCCAAAAAAAGTAAAGCAGTGCACCATGGTATTATCCGGCTGAATAAGTAAACTGTCGGTGTAACGGCAAACCGACACCTGCAAATCGTATTTATTCAGGTAACCTTTAATATAATTTGCGTGTATGTATTGATATAGACTATCGGTTTTACCATTCATCACAAAGTACTCGATGCGCTTATCGCATTGTATGTTGCTGTCGGTTTGTGTCAAAAAAAACTCAGCACCCACATCCCGTTCGTTGGCCAGATTGTTGGCCAACACTTTACGCGATTCCATTTCTTTGTTTTGAACCAGCCAGGTTATATTCTCGGAAAGAAACAGCGAAAGCATGAACAGTAACAGAATTTGAGAATACCACCGGTATTTTTCATGATAATATCGCACCCATGCCATAATGACAAACAAACACCAAAACGAAACTGCCATTGGAATCTGTTGCACATCGAAATGGTTTACAACAAATACCAATACCATCATAACCAGTGAACTTATTATTAACAAACGGAACAAAATCAGACGTTTAAGCTCTTTAAGTAAATTATCGATTATTGCTGAAACGCTTAAAGTAAGTATAAGCATCACCAACAGTAACAATACACTGGCCGCAGAAAAATTCAGAATATTTCCCGGACTAATTTCTACCGATGAGTTAATGATAATACTATAAATTCGTTGCGACAGCACAAAATACAATACAAACACACACATGGAAATAGAAAGCGTAATAAGGTATCTGGCATATCTTGGAAAAACAATGGGACGTGCGATAGTAAACCTGCGACAAAAGAAAACGGTCCAAACCAGGAGCAAGACCGAGTTTAGTATTAAATCGCCCAACGAAGGCAGCCAAAATGATTCGGCATAATAGGCAGGCGAAAACCAATGTAGTTGATATAAAGCAGATGGGAAAGAATAATACAACATTACAAATCGCAATAGCAACATGTCGGCAGCCAGAGCCACCAGCACCAGTAATATATGCACACCTTCGCTTAACAGATAGTGTGAAAGCAATAATAGAATAATAACAAGAAGAAGAAACGAAACCACAAACAAGATTGCAGCCAGCGAAAACTCAGAATTGTCGGGTTCTTCATTATTTGTGATATAAAACAATGTCTTTTTTTCATAATTCACCGTAAAACTATTGTCAACGGGCTGAAGGCTTAGGTTGTTTTTGGAGCTGATACCAAACAATTTATTGAAGTTTTCTTCCAGAAATTCGTTGTTATAGGAATATTCTTTTTTTATAAGGAGCAAATACAAATAGTTGAACCGGTTGCTGTTGCGATATACCGACAAATACCATCCATCAGGCAGTCGGATTATTTTCTCAGATTTCTGGTTTGCAGAGCATTGCAACGGTACCGGAATTCTGTTGTTCGACCAGGCAGTAAGACCTGTGCTGTCGAATAAAAAAATACCTGAATGTTTTTCACGATACATGCCGGCGAAAGCACTAAAAACCAAGCTATCGGCTTGTTCGCGGCGATTAAACTCATTTAATTTGTTGAATTGAGCATCGGCAAAGGCTATTTCGTTTTCGATTACTGCCTGTATGTGATTTACATCTATAGGCGAAGTATTGCCACCATGCTTACAAAACGTAGAGACTATGATAGCCGCAATAAAGCAGAATAAAAATACCACGCCTGCAATCAATAGTTTTTTCAAATCACGGCTCATAGCAATGTGTATTGACTGTAAAAGTACAAAAAATATTTGTTTACATCAGTTTCTTCGTCAACAGAGTAGGGATATACCGGTATAAACCATCAGTTATTCGATGCCCTTAAGTTTACGGTAATAGCAAACAACCGGATTGTCATTTTCGGGTTCATGAAGATGCATTCCATCTCCAAGACAATCTTTCCACAAGCTACAGTTTAGGCATTGCCCGGTTTTAAAGTGTTTTCGGTTTCTGAAAATTTCGAATCGGTTATTCCAAACATTCAAAAAATCATCGTTATAAATGTTGCCTTGCACAAAACCCCTATTGATGTTCGGACATGCACTTATGTCGCCATTCGACAACACCGAAGCCACGTGAATACCGGCACGGCAAAACAAAAAGCCCGATCGCACGCGGGTTTCGTACTCAGCCAAAAAGCCATCGCATCCCCAGGATGCTAATATTTCGCCGTCCTGTCGGGTGTTTACTACAAATTGCAATAAAGAATTCATTTGGTCAGAGTCGATGAACAATTCTCTGTTCTCGGCAGCACGACCAATGGGGTCGATGAGAAACAATCGCCAACGCGACACATTCAAATCAATCAGCAATTCTTTTATTTGAAGCAATTCTGAGAAGTTGCGTTGATTCACGCAGGTAACCACATCGTAAGTAAAACCGGGTTCAGCGGCTAATATTTCAATTGCTTTTACTGCCCTATCGAATGAACCGGCTCGTCCACGCAACCAATCGTGGTTATCGCGCAAGCCATCGAGGCTTATAGTAGCTGATTGCAGACCCGATTCCCGAAGTGTTCTGAACAGTTCATTGGTAAGCATATATCCATTACTGACCAAGCCCCAGGCAAAACCCAAATTCTTCAATTTCATACCTACCAGAGGCAAATCTTTTCTTAACAGGGGCTCTCCGCCGGTTATCACAATCATTACATCAGCAGGATTGTACTGCTTCGAGACTTTTTCGGCTACTTTCAAAAAATCTTCGGCTGGCATATCGGGAATTTCGGTTGATGCCATGCAGTCGCTACCACAATGTAAACATGCCAGATTACAAGCGGATGTACACTCCCAAAAAAAATAATTCAAACGGTGTAATTTCGATTCAATTTTAACATAATTGCGATGCAGGCGCAAAGCCAGTTTTTTCGACACAGTGTATGTAAAAAGCTTTTTGTTCTGTAACACCTTACCCATTGAGAAATTTTATTAAACAGCCCCTAACACAAGCTTAGCTTTCGGTTTATTCTTGCTTGTCTTCGCTTTTTTGTTCATCGGGTTCGACCATAATCACGCTATCTTTCAGTGGAACCGGAGCTCCGTATTTGGTAACAGGGGAGTCGTAATCGTCGGGAGCACCATACTTTGTTATGGTGTTATTGTAATCGGCGGGAGGGGGACCATATTTAGTAGCGTGCCTCGATTTACACCCCGAAGCACCGAGCATCAGTACGATGGCAGCCGAAAGCAGTCCTGCCATTTTACCCATTAAAAGAATTTGTGCCTTTTTCATGTGTGGCGTTTTATTGCATGTAAAAATACAAATAAATTAAACAAGTAACATGTAGCTTCATTTTATTTTTTCAAACCACTTATGTTCCACAAAAAGTGCGGTAATTTCTGTCGTCGAGTGCCACGAGATTGTTATAAAATTCAAATCCTTCAATATCGCAATAGGGATTCTGTATGGATTTTATCATCTCATGAAACAAACTAAACTTGCCCTGATATGCTGCTTCAATTACGGCTTCTACCTGTTGATTGCGAGGAATAACTGCCGGATTTGAAGCCTTAAGGCGACTCACCAATTGTATGGGGCTGGCTTTCTCAAGTGCAGCACGTTGCTTCCAAACGTATTGCCATTCTCCAAATTCAGCGATGCTTATACCTTTTTCAATTATTTCATTCAAGCTTCTGAAACTATTGGTAAAGTCGAGGCGTTTATGCTCGAGTATGGCTAAAAAGTCCTTTATCAATGTATCGTCTTCAGGTACTTCTAACTCTAAACCGAGCTTCTTTCTAAAGGTTTTCAACCAAAAACTCTGATATTTTTCAGAAAATGATAGGATTGCTTCCCCTGCAATTGCTTTTGCTGTATCGGCATTCTCATGAATCAATGGCATCAGTGACTCAGCAAAGCGAGCCATATTCCATAAAGCTATGTAGGCTTGATTGCGATACGAATATCGGCCATTATAATCGATAGAACTAAAAACAGTATCAGGATGATAGACATTCATAAACGCGCATGGTCCATAATCGATTGTTTCGCCACTTACTGAGAAATTATCGGTATTCATTACTCCATGTATAAACCCCACGCCCATCCAGCGCGACACTAAATAAGACTGCAATTCGCCCACTTTTTCAATGAACTTGGTATATCGGTCGGGACGAGTTGCCAGTTCCGGAAAAAACCGATGAATAGAATAGTCCGCCAGAATTCTCAAAGAATCGAATTGTTGCCGGGCTGCGAAATATTCGAAATTTCCTACACGGATGTGCCCGTGGGCAACACGAGTTAAAATGGCTCCGGGTAAGCATTTTTCGCGCAATACACTTTCTCCTGTACTTACAGCTGCCAATGCACGTGTAGTGGGCACACCCAATGCATGCATAGCTTCGCTGATGATATATTCACGCAATACAGGACCCAATGCCGACCGGCCGTCGCTACGCCTCGAATAGGGAGTTTTTCCTGAACCTTTCAGTTGAATGTCGAATCGCTTACCCGATAAACCGATTACCTCGCCCAGTAAAATAGCCCTGCCATCACCCAATTGCGGAACAAAATGGCCAAACTGATGCCCTGCATACACCACAGCTAATGAATCTGCGCCACGCATTAAGCTGTTGCCCGAAAATATTTGCGACAAAGTGTGCGTATCGGGTAAGTTTTTACCAAAACCCAATTGCTCGGCCAACGAAGAATTAAACACGATTAATTCAGGGCGCATCACAGGTTCAGGGCGCAATCGGGTATAAAAACCCTCAGGTAAGCGAGCATAGCTATTATCGAATATCAGATTCGTGTCAACATATGACATGAGTGTTTGCATTGTGCAATGTATTAACTACACAGTATAACAATTTCACAATGCTTTTGTTAAAAAATTGACATCACAACACAACATCTCGTTTTTGCCAAACAAGTTATCTTACTACTGTAACGATTCCTGTTTTGGCTGGTTCACCATTGAGAAGGTTGACAATGTAAATATAGGGTCCGGCAGGCACTGGCTTGCCATTGTAGGTTCCATCCCATGGTTCTTCGCTGCCCTTGGCTTCGTAGAGAGCCTGACCCCAACGGTTGTATACCTGAATATAGGCCGCCGGGTACATCCATATATTGTCGATTATCCATGTGTCGTTGATGC
>Ga0334884_1001242_pt1 | contig 39448 bp, 33 predicted proteins | sample GraSluR1_MG_7_FD_207215 | JGI IMG/M metagenome (GOLD analysis project Ga0334884, IMG submission 207215) | Sludge microbial communities from methane-producing bioreactor in Wageningen University, Netherlands - Granular Sludge_12_05 R1 | ecosystem: Engineered > Bioreactor > Anaerobic >... | reverse complement strand
CAGAGTAGAGGGTGGACATCGGCTTAAGGGGGAGTTGACTCCCCAAGGTGCCAAGAATGAAGCCCTGCAGATACTTTCGGCAGTTTTGCTGACCCGGGAAAAGATGATTGTGAACAATGTTCCTGATATTTTGGATGTCAGGAAACTGATTGAGCTGCTAGTGAGGCTGGGTGTTAAGGCAAAGAAACTGGATGTATGTGATGATGGATCTGCCGGTTGTATTTCTCATAGCTGGGAGTTTTGTGCCAAGGATATAGATATGGATTTTGTCCACTCCAGGGAGTTTTGCAATATCTCCTCTGCATTGAGGGGTTCCGTGATGTTGGTTGGTCCTTTGCTCACCCGTTTCGGATTTGCGAACATGCCCAAGCCGGGTGGTGACAAGATTGGGCGCAGGAGGCTGGATACCCACTTGATTGGGTTGGAGAAGCTGGGTGCCAGGTTGGTGTTCAATGGTGAATTGTCTTCCATAGAGCTCTCTGCCTCGCGTTTGGATGGTTGTTATATGCTTTTGGACGAGGCTTCTGTGACCGGGACCGCAAATATTGTGATGGCGGCTGTTCTTGCCAAGGGCAAAACCACTATATACAATGCTGCTTGTGAACCCTATTTACAGCAGTTGTGCAATATGCTGAACAGGATGGGGGCAAAGATTTCTGGTATTGGTAGCAATTTGCTTTACATAGAGGGAGTTGATTCCCTGGGAGGGACCAAACACACTATTTTGCCGGATATGATTGAGGTGGGTAGTTTCATTGGTCTTGCTGCCATGACTGCAAGTGAGATTACAATCAAGGATGTTGCTTACGGACAGTTGGGCATTATCCCGGACCAGTTCAGGCGTCTGGGCATCACCGTGGAGAGGAGGGGAGATGATATTTTTATCCCTGCACATGAAAATTACCAAATAGAGAGTTTTATGGATGGTTCCATCATGACAATTTCCGATGCTCCGTGGCCGGGCCTCACTCCCGATTTGTTGTCGGTATTCCTGGTTACTGCAACACAGGCAAAGGGCTCTGTCCTTATCCATCAGAAGATGTTCGAAAGCAGGCTCTTTTTCGTTGACAAACTTATAGATATGGGCGCTCAGATTATCTTGTGCGACCCCCACAGGGCAACCATCATTGGGCATAACCGGGAGTTTTGCCTGCGTGGTACAAGGATGGTCTCTCCGGATATAAGGGCCGGGATTGCTTTGCTGATTGCTGCCATGAGTGCCAAAGGGGTGAGCGTGATAGAGAATATTGAGCAGATTGACAGGGGTTACCAGAATATTGATGGAAGGTTGAATGCCCTGGGTGCAAAAATTGAACGTATTTAATTTTAGAATTGGATAAATGGCTCCAAAAAAGAAAAATAAACCTAATGCAGAGACTGCTCCGCCGCCTAAAGGTAAAGAGGCGGTAAAACTTGTTGCCGGCCTTTTTTTTGCCGCTTTGTCTGTTTACACTTTTGTGGCTTTGCTCTCCTATTTGTTTACTTGGGCAGAGGACCAGTCTTTGCTCTCGCGGCCCGATGTGTGGAGTGCCATAGTGCCTGTGGAAAATGGTGCGGGCAAGATTGGATTCTTTTGGGCTAATTTTTTGTTGTCCAAATTGTTTGGACTGGGTGCATTTGTCTTTCCTTTCTTCTTTGCTGCTATTGCGGGTTATAGCCTCAAAATAAAGAATTTCAACCTTGTAAAATTGTTTTACCTCTCTATGTACGGGGCAATAATCATCTCTTTGCTCTTCTCATTTATTTTTGGGTTCACCCGTTTTGACGATTGGTTCGGGAATGGTGTCGGGGGGTCTTATGGTTATTTTGTGAACAGGTGGCTGATTGCAATGCTTGGTGCTCCTGGTGCCGGGGGGGTGATCTTGGTGGCATTCGTTGCTTGGCTGGTATTGTTGAACAGGAATTTTGTCCATTGGATAAACAGGGGGATTTACTCTCTTTTCCACCGTAAGCCTAAGAAGGTAAAGGGTGAAGATGTTGTTGCAGATGGCAATGGTACAGATGGCTTGGAAAAGAGTATTAAAGAGGATGTTGCAGAGGGTGTTGCAGGTGTTGTTGCAGGGGATATTGCCGGTGTAGAAGAAGCTGGTGCAAAAGATGGCGGTCTTGATAATATGAATGGATCCGTTGCCGGTGCTTCTGTGCCGTTTGAGATATATGAGAGGGACTATTCGCAAACAGATGATGACAGGAGAGACTCAGAAGAAGGGATTAGTACCGGAGGAGACCCTTCCGGTGAAATTGAGAACAATGGTCCTGAATTGATTATTGAAGAAGTGGAAGATGATGATTTTACTAAGGATTTGCCAAAGGGCTCCCTGGATACTTTGTTTGACCCACGGTTGGATTTGCCCAGGTACAAGGCGCCCGGGGTAGATTTGCTGAATGACTACACAAACAAGATATACAAGGTTTCCAACGAAGAGCTTGAAAGGAACAATCGTAAGATTGTAAAGACTTTGAGTGACTACAAGATTTCCATTGAAAAGATTTATGCACGTACCGGCCCTACGGTAACTTTATATGAGATTGTACCTAGTGCAGGGGTGAGGATTTCACAAATCAAACGTTTGGAAGATGATATTGCCTTGTCGCTTGCGGCCAGGGGTGTGAGGATAATTGCACCTATCCCCGGCACCAATGCCGTGGGGATTGAGGTTGCCAACAGCAAGCCGAGTGTGGTTCCCATGAAGTTGTTGCTTGAAGATCCCAAGTTCAGAAGTGCGGAGTATGATCTGCCGGTTGTGATTGGCAGGACCATTTCCAATGAGTCCATGATGTTTGATTTGGCCAAGATGCCTCACTTGTTGGTTGCCGGTGCTACCGGGCAGGGTAAATCTGTGGGATTGAATGCTATAATAACTTCTCTGCTTTATACAAAACATCCTTCGGAGATGAAGATGGTGCTGATTGACCCCAAGAAGGTAGAGCTCTCTTTGTACTCGAAGATTGAGAAGCATTTCCTTGCCAAGCTGCCGGATTCTGATGATGCCATAATTACCGATACCCAAAAGGTTGTCTACACATTGAAGTCGCTTACAATTGAGATGGATGCCAGGTACGATTTGCTCAAGCTGGCTCATGTGCGCACAGTCAAGGAGTATAACGAAAAGTTCTTGTCGCGCAAGCTTAATCCTTTAAAGGGCCATAGGTATATGCATTACATTGTGGTTGTTATTGATGAGTTTGCCGATTTGTTGATGACAGCGGGTCGTGAGATTGAAGAACCGATAGTTCGTCTGGCGCAGTTGGCCCGTGCAATAGGAATCCATTTGGTGATTGCAACCCAGAGGCCTACTACAAACATCATTACCGGTTTGATCAAAGCTAACTTTCCTGCCAGGATTGCCTTTAGGGTAATATCCAATATAGATTCCCGTACCATTTTGGAAACCACCGGGGCCAACCAGCTGGTGGGCAGGGGTGATATGCTTATTTCTGTAAATGGCGAGATTACACGTGTTCAGTGTGCTTTTATTGATACTCCTGAGGTAGAGAGGATAACTGCTTTCATCGGGGACCAGCAGGGTTATTCTTCTGCTCACTTTTTGCCTGAGTATAGTGGTGAGGAGGGTGATGGCTCTGGTATAGGGGATGTGGACCTGGGTAAAAGGGACAAGCTTTTTGATGAGGCTGCCAAGCTGGTTGTCCAGTTTCAGCAGGGTTCCACTTCATTGATCCAGAGGAGGATGAATTTGGGTTACAATCGTGCCGGCAGAATCATGGATCAGTTGGAGGCTGCCGGTATAGTGGGGCCTTCGGAGGGTAGCAAGGCGCGTCAGGTGCTTGTTTCCGATTTCATGGCGTTGGACAGGATACTCTCTTCTTTGGATTGATTTTTGTCTGATTGTTTTAATAATTAATTAGTTGGTTGTTTATGCGGACTCTTTTGGGAAAATATCGTTTAACTATGGTGCTGCTGTCTGCCTTTCTGGTGGTGCCGTTCAACTCTTTTTCCATGGGGGCCGGCTCTGACCATTACTCTGCATTGAGAGATAATCCTAGTGCTCCTGATATTTTGGCCAAAATGGCCGAGGCTTTGAAAGGGATTGAGGCTATGGATTTGCTTTTCGAGATGACTGTAACGGACCAGAATGGTAGTGTGGTGGGAAATTTCGAGGGAGAGGTGCAGAGCCAGGGATATGCCTTCAAGCTGCTCAATCCCGATCTTGAGGTTTATTGTGACGGGGTGTCCAAATGGATTTACAACGTTGCCTCTGCAGAGCTGACCATTTTCCCGAATGATACCACCCAGGCAGATTTGGTTGAGAATCCCGTCGGGTTTTTGCTCTCTTTGAACAGTGACAACAGTGAGTTCCGAAAGCCTGGTAAAGCCCAGTACAATCAAAACCCTTTGGACGGCAGGGCTGTATGGACCATCGAGCTTACTCCTAAAAGCCGCTATGCTCCTTACAAAGGTTTGACTATTTGTGTGGATGCGTCGGATTACCTGCCTTCTGTACTTATGTATAAAAGTGCCGATGACAATACTTATACCATCAATATAAAAAGTGTCAGGAAATTACCTGTCTGGCCTTTGTCCAATTTCAGGTTTCCCGAGAAAATGTTGCCTGGTTTGACAGTTACAGACCTCAGGTAGAATGGTTGGGGGTGTTTATTAGATGACTGGGATGGAGTTATTTTAATGCAAAAAAAGGGTGAACAATGTCACCCTTTTCTTATACGTAATGTGTTGTTTTACGTTAGTTACGCTTGTGCTACGGTTTCCTTTGGTAATACGGAAACGTATGATTTATTGTCTGCCTTTTTACGGAAAACAACAATACCATCAATTGTTGCATGAAGGGTATGGTCTTTACCCATGCATACGTTTAATCCGGGATTGTGTACAGTTCCTCTTTGACGAACCAGTATGTTCCCGGCTTTGGCGAATTGTCCGCCAAATAATTTGACGCCTAATCGTTTACTGTGTGATTCGCGTCCGTTCTTCGAACTACCGACACCTTTCTTGTGAGCCATAATCTAAAAATTTTACCGGATTAAAATTAAGCAATGTTTTCAATTTGAATTTGAGTGAGATATTGACGGTGACCGTTTTTCTTTTGATAACCTTTACGGCGTTTCTTTTTGAACACGATTACCTTTTCTCCTTTGAGGTGCGTGAGTACCTTTGCAGTTACAGATGCACCGTCTATGTATGGTGCTCCAACTTTTACTGTGCCCTCGTTATCTACCAAAAGAACTTTGTCGAAGGTGATTGTGGCACCTTCTTCTGCCTTTAGGCGATGAACGTAGAGTTTCCTCTCTTTCTCAACTTTAAATTGCTGTCCTGCAATGTCTACGATTGCGTACATTTTAATTTTTTTTAAAAAATTTTCGACTGCAAGCGGCATTTCCGTTAATTGGATATTTAGTATTCCATTACGTACTCCGCTCTTTTCCAATAGCTTGACAATCTTTTCTATAAATAATTTGGAAGGCAAATATATACATTATTTCTTTACAACCCAAAAAAAAGAGCGCATCGCGCTCTTTTTGCTTAGCCTCCAAAGTCGTCGAAGGCGATATTCTCTTCCGGAACGCCAAGGTTGTCCAGCATTGTAGTTACCGCGCTGTTCATCATTGGAGGTCCGCAAAGGTAATATTCTATATCTTCGGGGGTTTCGTGCTTGCCCAGGTAGTTGTCCTGGAGGACTTGGTGGATGAATCCGGTGTAGCCGGTCCAGTTGTCCTCTGGCTTAGGTTCGCTAAGGGCAAGGTTGAAGGTGAAGTTAGGGAATTCTTTTTCAATTGCCCTGAATTCTTCTTCGTAGAACACCTCCCTCAACGAGCGCGCCCCGTACCAGAAGCTTACCTTGCGGGTGGTCTTTTCTGTATGGAACAGGTGGAAGATATGTGAACGCATTGGAGCCATACCGGCGCCACCTCCCACGAATACAATCTCGTTGTCGGTCTCTTTTATGAAGAATTCCCCGTAAGGCCCGGAAATGGTTACTTTGTCGCCCGGTTTGCGCGAGAATATATAGGAAGAGCAAACACCGGGGTTCACCGGCATGAATGTCCCTTTGCTACGGTCCCACGGCGGGGTGGCTATACGGATATTGAGCATTATTATGTTACCCTCTGCAGGGTGGTTGGCCATTGAATAGGCTCGGAAAGTGTGCTCGGTGTTCTTCATTTTGAGCCCCCAAATGTTCAGTTTGTCCCAGTCTTCGTGGAATTCCGGTTGGACAGAAATGTCTTTTGAGAAATCCACTTCGCAAGGAGGGATATCTATCTGGATATATCCGCCCGATTTGAATTTAAGGTGTTCTCCCTCTGGAAGCCTCACCACAAACTCCTTGATAAAGGTTGCAACATTGTTGTTGCTGACAACTTCGCACTCCCATTTCTTGATACCCAGTACCTCTTCCGGAACCTCAATGGCGATGTCTTCCTTTACCTTTACCTGGCACCCGAGACGCCATTGGGTTTGTTGCTGCTTACGTGTGAAGAAACCAACCTCTGTAGGAAGTATCTCACCTCCGCCATCGGTGACACGGCATTTGCACATCCCGCATGTACCACCCCCGCCACAAGCAGAGGGAAGGAATATCTTGTTGTTGGACAAAGTGGAAAGAACACTCTCGCCAGGAGAGACAACCAGCTCCTTCTCGTTGTTTATTGTCATTTTGACTTTCCCGGAAGGAGTGAGTTTTGATTTTGCATATAAGAGCAGTGCTACAAGAAGTAATGTGACTACCAGGAACGCTGCAATAGATAAAATTGTTATTAATGTTAGATTCATAATATTACTTCCTATAGTTTAATTCCCATAAAGCTCATAAAGGCAATGCCCATGAGACCCACTACAATAAAGGTTATACCCAGGCCCCTTAAAGGAGCAGGGACATTGGAGTAGGATATCTTTTCCCGTATGGCAGCCAAAGCCACAATTGCAAGGAACCAGCCAAGACCGGAACCGAGCCCGAAAACAGTTGCCTCTGCAAGTGTTTCGTAGCCTCTCTCTTGCATGAACAAAGAGCCACCAAGGATTGCGCAGTTCACGGCAATCAAAGGAAGGAAAATGCCCAAAGATGAGTAAAGCCCGGGAGTGAATTTCTCTACAACCATCTCTACAATCTGGACGATTGAAGCGATGACTGCAATAAAGATGATAAAGCTAAGGAAGCTAAGGTCCACCGAAGCATAGTCCGGATTGAGCCAAACCAATGCTCCCGGAGATAATATGTATTTATTCAACAGGTAGTTGGCAGGCAAGGTGACACCAAGGACAAATATCACTGCCAGCCCTAGGCCCACAGCTGTCTTGATGTTTTTTGATACTGCAAGGTAAGAACACATTCCAAGGAAATATGCAAATACCATGTTGTCTACGAAAATAGACTTTACGAACAAACTTACTAAATCTTGCATAATTGTAATGTGTTATTGTTTTTCAATCAACTCTTTTTGGATGCTTCTCTGAACCCAAATGAAGACCCCTACCAATATCAGGGCCATCGGGGGAAGGATGAACAAACCGTTGTTCTCGTAAAACCCGCCATTCTTGATATACCAGGTGGCAGGGACAATCTGGTAACCCAAAAGTGTTCCCGACCCAAACAATTCACGGAAAAATGCAACAACCACAAGGATTATCCCGTAGCCAAGTCCGTTTGCTATGCCGTCTACGAAGGCAGGCAGAGGTTTGTTGCCCAAGGCAAAGGCCTCTATACGCCCCATGATTATACAGTTGGTTATTATCAACCCTACAAATACAGAAAGTTGTTTGCTTACTTCGTAGGCAAAAGCCTTGAGTATCTGGTCTACCAGAATCACAAGCATTGCCACAACCACAAGTTGCACGATTATCCGGATCCTGTTTGGTATAGTGTTCCTGATGAGTGAAATGATCACCTCCGAAAAGCCCAGCACTATTGTTACCGAAAGAGCCATGACCAATGCAGGCTCAAGCTTTACGGTAACGGCCAGCGCCGAACATATCCCCAGTACCAGCACCGATACCGGGTTGTTCTTGAATAAAGGTTCTATAAATATCTTTTTGTCCATAGCACTAATTGTTTTCCATTGGGTTAGTTACAGAAAGCGAATCGGAGGCAGCATGCGCCTGAGCTGCAGCCTGGGCCTCTGCTCGTTTTTTTGCCCGGGCAGAGAAGAATTCCAGGTATTCAGAAATATTGCTGAACAGCATATCCTCTACAGCCTGGGAAGTGATTGTGCCTCCCGAAATGGCATCTACCTGGTGAGGATTACCCTCTACGGCACCACCCTTGACAACCTTGACAGAGACAAACTTGCCACTATTGTCAAATATTTTTTTGTCGTTGAACTGGTTTGCAAAATGGGAAGTAGCTATTTCGGCTCCAAGGCCGGGAGTCTCACCCTTATGGTCGAAAACCGCCCCGTGGATTGTGTTGTAATCGTCCTTGAGGGAGACATAGCCCCATACCGGACCCCACAAACCGGCACCACGTACCGGCATCACAAAGAATTTCTGGCCATTGCCGATATTGCATATATAGAGTACCAACTCTTTGCCGTCTTTTGTTATGGAGCTGTCGGTAATATATTTGGCATATTCCTGTTCTATGTAGCTATCCTTGTCCGGTGCCTGTTCTGCATCCTTTGCAAGATGGACAGATTTGAGTACCATCTGCTTTCTCTCTATCTCTACGTTTCTTTGTTGTCTGTCCTTGAGCAAAGAAGCAGCCAAGGCCAGCACTACTGCAACCACAATAACCATGACGGTTGCGTATATGATTGTATATGAGTTTTTATTTGTATCCATATCCTTAATTTTTTACGGCTGCCCTTTTCAACCTGCGTTTGATATTCTTTTGTACAACCATATGGTCAATTAGCGGTGCAAATGTGTTCATAAGAAGTATGGCTAACATCATACCCTCTGGGTAACCAGGGTTGAAAACCCTTATTGTCACTGCCAAAAGGCCTATCAAAAAGCCATATATCCATTTGCCCCTCTCGGTTTGTGCTCCTGTGACAGGATCGGTTGCCATGAAAACGGCACCAAAGGCAAAGCCTCCCATTACCAAATGGTACCAGGCGGGAATTGCAAGGTAAGATTCGGCAGAAGGTGCCAAGGCATTCAGCAGCAAACCTGTCAACAAGGCTCCGGCCACTGTGCTGACCATGATCTTCCAGCTGGCTATTCCGGTGTAGATAAGGAGTGCTGCACCAATGAGTATTGCCAAAGCAGAGGTTTCACCAACCGAACCGGGGATTATCCCAAGGAACATATCCTGGAAAGACGGAAGGCCCAAACCTGCCTGGGCATTTGCCAGCGGGGTTGCTCCGGAAAAACCATCTACAATGGCTTCTCCTTTTCCAAGGCCTGCAACCCATACTTTGTCTCCGGACATATAGGATGGGTATGCAAAGAAGGCGAATGCACGGGCAATGAGGGCCGGGTTCCAGATATTCATGCCTGTTCCACCGAATACCTCCTTGCCAATGATTACCGAAAAGGCAACGGACAGGGCAAGCATCCACAAAGGAAGGTCAACCGGCATTATCAATGGTATGAGCATTCCTGTGACAAGGTACCCCTCATTTACTTCGTGACCCCTTATTTGGGCAGCTGCAAATTCGATTCCCAAACCTACGCCGTATGAAACAATTACCATTGGGAGTACTTTCCAGAACCCGTAAAAGAAGGTGCTCATAAAGTTCATCTCTGCACCGGTGGAAAGGGAGTGCTGGTATCCCACGTTGTACATACCAAACAGAAGTGCAGGCATAAGCGCTATTATGACCATTGTCATGGTCCGTTTCAAATCTATGCTGTCCCTGATATGGGTACCCTTTGCAGTGACCGTGTCGGGCACAAACAGGAAGGTTTCGAACGCGTCGAATGTGGAATGCAAAAAGCCAAGCTTTCCACCCTTGCTGAATGTGGGTTTAATATTGTCAACTAAATTTCTTAATGCTTTCATCTCTATCTCTTGTTATGACATTTCTTTAATCATGAGGTCTATACCTTGGGAGACTATCTCCTGGATTTCGGTTTTTGAAGGGCACACAAACTCACACAGGGCAAGGTCCTCTTCTATGACCTCGTATATTCCCAATGCTTCCATCTTGTCAATGTCCCCGGCAAGTATGGCCTTTATAAGATGCATAGGGTAAATGTCCATAGGGGTCACCTTTTCGTATACACCGGTCATTACCAACGCTCTCTCACCACCATTCAGGTTAGTGTCGAGTGCATATTTTTTCTTGGAGAACAGCCATGAGAAATAGGAGCGTGAAAGGCTGAATTTTTTTAGCCTCATTGGTTTTATCCAGCCAAAAAGCTCATGGTATTTGCCTTCGCTAAGCAGGGTCACCTGGTTGTGGAAAAAACCGAGGTGTCCCGATTCCGAAACGTTGTCTCCGGTGAGTGCATTGCCGCTTACATATCTTACTGCAAGGTCCTCTTTGCTCTCTTTGTTTACATATTCCTTTAGTTGCGACATGCATATACCCGGAACGGCCTTCACATAGGATGGGTTTTGCGCCCTTGGGCCGGTTATGGCTACAAGCCTCTCCAAATCGAAGATGCCCTTGGAAAAGAGCTTCCCAATGGCAACCAAAGAGTACATGTCTATAGTCCAGACCGTCTCTCCTTTGTTCACGGGGCTGATGTGGTGGATTTGCACTCCCACGTTGCCGGCAGGGTGCGGACCGTCAAAAGTGTGGATTATTGCCTTCTCTACCCTGTGCAAAGGACTGCCCGCATATTTGGAGGCATGAAGTGAAATGTGCACCCCTCCTGCAGTCAGTTTGCCCAGCACCTCAATTCCAAGCTGGATGTTTGCAATTTCCCCTTTTAGTGTGAATTCGTAGTCGGGAGCAAGGGGTGCAGAGTCAAAGCCCGAAACAAAGATTGCCTTTGGTTTTGAGTCCAGGTCCGGGATGGTCCCGTATGGCCTTTGCTTTATTGCAGCCCAAAGTCCGTTTTGCGCCAATGCCTGTACAATCTGCTCTTTGGATGCAGAGTGCAACGGGGGTATCTCGTTGCTTTGGTATTCATTGGTATCCGTCGCCTCTATGGTTACTGCCAGAAGTTTCCTTTTATCTCCGCGCACAATCTCTTTTACCTTGCCGCTCACAGGTGAGCAGAGTTTGATATCTGCCCTTTTTTTGTCGGCAAGTAGCGGTGTTCCCGCTTTGACCTCTTCTCCTTCTTTGATTAACAGTCTGGGATTAAATGCTTTGAAATCGGTTGGCTTTACAGCTACAATACCTGGCGATATTGTTTTGGTAATTTTGGGCTGAGCTTCGCCTTTCAGCGGAATGTTTAGCCCTTTGCGTAATCGAATGTGGTTTGACATTATATTTCAAATATTTTGCCGCAAAGATACACATTATTTATAATTTTGCAGACAATGAAAAGAGAAATTTTGACTATAACAGAGGGGTTAAACACTGCTCAAAAACAAGCAGTTGAAGAGTTTGAGGGGCCCTCGCTCATAATAGCAGGGGCAGGTTCGGGCAAAACCAGGGTGCTCACTTGCAGGATAGCAAACATTTTGGATCACGGACACAGGGCATCGTCTGTGCTGGCCCTGACTTTCACCAACAAAGCATCAAAAGAGATGAAGGAGAGGATTGCCTCTTTGGTGGGCAAGGAGAATGCCAGGTGGCTGTGGATGGGGACATTCCACTCGGTCTTTATCAGGTTCCTGAGGGAGGACGCACAGCTTTTGGGGTTTCCCTCTGCGTTCACGATATATGATACTTCCGATTCCAAAAGTGCAATCCGTAGTTGCATAAGGGACCTGAACCTGGACGAAAAGTTATACAAGCCTGGTGTGGTGCTCGGGAGGATTTCCATGGCCAAGAACAACCTTGTGACTGCCTCTGCTTATGCCAATAACGGGACCCTTGTCCAGAATGATGCTGCTGCCAGGATGCCTCGCATTGCAGATATTTATGCTTTGTACGAAAAACGTTGCCGGCAGTCGGGGGCTATGGATTTTGATGACATACTGTTGTATACCAATATTTTGTTGAGGGATTTCCCGGAGGTGTTGGACAAACTGAGGAGCAGGTTTTCCTATATACTGGTAGATGAGTACCAAGATACCAATTTTGCCCAGTATTTGATTGTTAAGAAACTAAGCTCCATTCACCGTAATTTGTGTGTGGTAGGGGATGATGCGCAAAGCATTTATGCTTTCAGGGGAGCCAGGATAGAGAATATCCTCAATTTCCGTAAGGATTATCCCGAGGCAAAGGAGTTCAGGCTGGAACAGAATTACCGCTCTACACAAATAATTGTGAAGGCGGCCAACTCACTTATTTCCAAAAATGCCAACCAACTCAGGAAAGAGTGTTTTTCTGAAGTGGGAGGTGGAGACAAGATTGAAGTGGTAAAGGCTTACACCGACCAGGAGGAGGCTTTTTTGGTTGCATCTTCAATTGTATCCAGGATCTATTCGGACAAATCTCCTTACAGTGAATTTGCCGTGTTGTATCGTACTAACGCTCAGTCCAGGGCAATAGAGGAGGCTCTTCGCAAACGTTCGCTTCCATACAGGATATATGGAGGGAACTCCTTTTATGACAGGGCAGAGGTCAAGGATGTGGTTGCCTATTTGCGTCTTTTGGTAAACCCTAAGGATGACGAGGCATTCCGCAGGGTAGTGAATGTCCCGGCTCGTGGTATTGGCACTACCTCACTGGGATATCTTGCTTCAGCTTCCACAGGGGCGGGTGTTTCGCTTTGGGAAGCAGTCACCTCTTTTGTTGCAGGGAGTGCCGGTCATCCCGATTTGCCGGCTCATGGTCTAAAAAATGCTGCTATCAACAAGTTTGCCGAGTTTTGCAATATGTTGGCGCAAGTCCGTGAAAAGGTTGGTGTAGTGAATGCCTACGATGTTGCAATTGAAATCTTTATCATGAGTGGCTACGCTACAATGCTCAAAAGCGACAACTCCATTGAAGGGCAGGCGCGTGCAGAGAATGTAGAGGAGCTTTTCAACTCCATCAAATCTTTTGTAGAGGAGGCCGAGGCAGAGGCAGAACTTTATGAACCAATGCAGCAGGAGGGGGGGTCATTGACAGGAGAGGACTCATTGTTGCAGGATTCATTGCAGCAGGAATCATTGCCCGGGCAGGATGTAGCTCTGCTGGATGTGCGTCCCTCTGTTTTGTTGGGAGATTTTTTGGAAACTATTTCGCTTATGAGCGCTGTGGACGACAATTCCCAGGAAGATGACACCAACAAGGTGACCCTTATGACTGTACACTCTGCAAAAGGATTGGAGTTTGGACATGTATATATAATAGGTCTGGAAGAAAACCTTTTCCCATCCATCAACAGTAGTAGCAGTGAGAATGAAATAGAAGAGGAGCGCAGGCTGATGTACGTTGCCCTGACCAGGGCAAAGAAAAGTGTTACAATATCTTATGCTCAGACCCGTTTCCGCTGGGGTACCCACGTTAACTACCCTCCAAGCCGGTTTTTGAGGGAGATTGACAAGGAGTTCCTCAATTGGCCAGACCTGGAAAGTGCAGATTCTCCATTTAGTGCTTCTTCGTGGGGCAAGGGAGCAAGTCTCCCAAGGGAGAGTGGTTCTTACCGCGGGCAAAGCCCTTCAAGGGAGAATGGTTCATCGGCATCTGCTGCACCATTTACCAGAAAGCCTCAATTCACACCGCCCAAACCACCAAATCCAAATTTCCAGGCAGACCCTGTCTCCAAACTGAAAGAGGGACAAAAGGTAGAGCACGACAGGTTTGGTTTCGGAACCCTTTTGAAAATCGAGGGGGACCCTTTGAACCTTAAAGCTATTGTTGAGTTTGAACAGGGTGGGAGGAAGATTCTGTTGTTGAAATTTGCCAAACTAAGGGTAATTGAATAAAAAAAACAGGAAAAACATAAAAATATTAACTGTGAATAAACTTTGGCACAGGATTTGTAATTTTATTGGTTGAAGTTTTTCATAGTTTAAGTTTAGGTTAAGTAATGAGGTTTTACCCGTTCGGGTGAGGCCTCATGAAATTTTAAAGGGCCCCGTTTTTTTAATGGGCCCTTTTTTTTGAGAAGTTTTAAAAGTTTGGCACGGGATTTGAATAATATTTAATTGAAGTTTTTCATAGTTTAAGTTTAGGTTGAGTAATGAGGTTTTGTCCATGTGGCATCACCTCATTCTCTTTTTTATCCCTTTCCAAAATAATTGGATCTATTTGAAAGCCTGTTCACTCAATCCCGGACCCTCCAGTTTAAGGTCGTTGAAATAGGATGGTACCTCTTTTCCCATCAAGGAATCTACATATAGTTTGGCCAGGTACTGGGACAGCATGAAACCATGTCCCCTCAATCCTGCAAACAGTCCCAAACCCGGGTCAATTATGTAACGTGGTTCTATATAGTATCCAGACCATACCGCCTGGAAACCTACTCCGGAAAGGCGGGGGATCCAGCCGGAGAAGACCTCGGTCACAATTTCCAGAAACTCTTGTGAAGATATTTTCAGGTTTTTACCTGTCTCAGTAGCGTCATTTACAGGTGATGCGCATCCAATTATCTGGCCGGTCTCTGCCAGCTGCTGCCCGTAGACGGCACTGAATCCTTTGTATTTTCGCCTGTCTATGAGCATGTCCAGGTTTGCACCATCCTTGCCTAGCATTGGAAGTCGTTTGGTGATGAATGCCTGGTGCTTGACAGGGTACAATCCGGTTTCTATTCCAAGTTTTTTTGCAAATTTGTCTGCTTCTGCACCAAGTGCATTGATAAAGATTTCTGTTTGGTACTCTGTGTATTGGTCGTTGGAATCTTTTACTATGACCCTGTATTGGTCACCTACTTTGTATACCTCTTCCAGCCTTGTGTTTTCCAGTATTGACCCTCCTGCAGAACGACCCAGTGACCTTATCAGGTCTATTGTCTGGCCTGGATTGGCCTGCCAGCAGTCGTTTGTGATAAGGGCATGACTGTAGTTGCTTAAAGATGGGTCAAAATATTCGGAAATCTCTTTGGTGAAATGGTCACGGCCTACCATCCTTGCATCCGACCATGCCATTGAGGCCTCAAGGGAGTTGTAGGTTTGCTGGTCGTGGGCAAAATTGACATATCTTATAGGTTTGAAACCAATATTGTGTTTTTGGTGCAGTTCCCTGAACATTTCAAGGTTGTGTTTTGCTATGTCTGCAAGTGCCGGGAGTGAAAAGGCCGGCCTTCCGCCTGCAATGTTGCGCCAGGAGCTTCCCAAACCATCGTTTACAAGCAGTGGCTTGAAACCATTTTGTGCCATGAAACGGAAAAGTGAAGAGCCTGCAATGCCTCCTCCTGCAATTATGGCGGGCACTTTTTCTACCCATTTTTTGTTGCTTGGGATAACAACCTGAGTCTCTTTGCCTGCAGAGTTCATGTCGCCCAGTGTTACAAGGTTGGACATTGGGCCTCGTGGGGTTGGATCTCCAGTAACCTCTATCCCGTATGGTTTGAGCAATAAACGGGCCCTTGGAACGCACCTGGTGCCTCTGCATGCCCCCATGCCTATACGTGAGATATGTTTCAGCTCGTCGGAAGAGATGACCTTGCGGTCTCCTATTGCCTCCAGCAGCTTCTCTATTGTGATGTCCTCGCAGTGGCAAACATAGGTTTTGGAATCATGTTTTTTGTCAAGTTGGTGAAGTTCAAGTTTCTTTGGATACCTCTCTTTTATTATGAAGCCTCTGACATCTGTGAGTTGTTCTCCCTCCAGGGTGGTTGCCTTTACCCTGGCAACATTGGTTTTGTTGGCATTCTTTGTTATTTTCTCTATGATCCCTTCTCCCAGTATCTCTCCTTGGTTGTTCACAAGGAAAACCTCCTGGCCTTCGTTTGCCTTGTATTCTATGGGTAAGAAGAGCCAGTTCTTGTTGAGTTGGTAACCAAAGATTGCCAGACCCGGGCATTGGTAGACACACCTCATGCAACCGGTGCATTTTTGGTAGTCTATCTTGGGTACTGTAGAGGTGGAGGATTTTTCTATTGCCCCGTATTTGCATGCAAAAGCACATGGATTGCAGGCAAAGCCGTAAAGGCAGTCAATTTGCACGAATCCCTTTTCCCACATCCTCTCTTTGCCCGGAAGGGCAGGTTTTTCCAGTATCCTTACCGGATGTTGCTGGGAATCTATGTACTCTTTGGATACCTCCAGGTATTTGTCGTAGTTGTACCTGATTCCAAGTTCCTGCATTATTTCGAATGCGCATTGTTTGCCCCTGAGCACAGCAGATGTACCCTCTCCAATCTTTACCGAGTCGCCCACACCATGGCAATTACGCCCGTACACTTGGGTCCCTTTCTTGAACAACTGGTTGTCGGGGATGAGTCCGGTGCAGATGTTTATGCAGTCTATTCCTTCAATTGTTTTTTCTGTACCCGGTATTGGTTTGAAGTTTTCACACCGGGCAATTATGGCTCCGGTGACTCCTGTGTGGTCTTCGTTTGGAATGGCTTCCAGCAGTATATGCGATGTGAGTATTGGTATCCCGAGCCTCCTTACACGGTTGGCTTGCACAGGGAAGCCCCCTTCCCTTGGCATTGCTTCTATTATTGCCTTAACATTTGCACCCGCCTGCATTGCCTGGTAGGAGGTGAGGTATCCTATGTTGCCTGCACCCACGGTAAGTATGTTCTTACCCAAAAGGGTGAGCTCGTTGTTCATCATCCTTTGCACAACAGCGGCAGTGTACACGCCCGGCAGATCGTCATTTTTGAATGCCGGCATGAATGGGACAGCTCCGGTTGCAATAACCAGATGTTGTGCATCTACATAAAAGATTTCCTGTTTTGCAATATCCTTTACTACAAGCCTTTTCCCCTCCAATATTTCCCATACCACGGAATCCAGAAGTATCCCCGACTGATCTTCGCCTGCCAGGCTTTTTGCAATATCAAAGCCTCTCATTCCACCAAACCGTTTCTCTTTTTCAAAAAAGAAAAACTGGTGGGTCTGCATCAGGAACTGTCCTCCGATCTTGTCGTTGTTATCAATTACCAGGTTTGCAATGTTATTGTTGTTGAGCTCTTCCCTGACAGCCAGACCGGCCGGTCCTGCACCTATTATTGCTACAGTGGTCTTGAATATCCTTGTTTTGTTGGCAGAGGGTTTATCTTCCTTTGGCAGGTAGGATTCGTCTATCCTTTGGACCTCTTTCACGTCATCTACCTTGGTTATGCATATACGACGGATCTTGCCGTCTACAAGCATTTCACATGCACCGCATTTGCCAATTCCGCACTCCATGGTACGCTCCCTGTGTTCCAGACTATGCTTGTGTACCACCAAACCAGCTTGGTGGAGTGCTGCTGCAATTGTAAAACCCTTTTGACCCAGGACCTTTTTCCCTTCGAAGGTAAATTCTTTCAAATCTTCCTTTGGAATAGGAAGAATAGGATGTTCGGAAATCTTGTACATAGTTAAGTTTAAATTTCAACAAATTTAATTAAAATTAGAAATCACAAATTTAAAATTATATATTTTTTGATTATTATCTGATTTTGTAACAGATTTTCATATCCTGTCCATAAATTCGTCTTGTGAAACAATTAAAATATAAAGTCATGTGGGGAGAGGATTTTTTCGGGAAAAAGGGTAACAACAGGTTTTCGTATGCCCTTTTGCATTCTATGTTCATTTTGTTGTTGTTTGTTTTGCTTGTGGTTACAATTGCGTTGACCTGGGCATGCAGCCGTATAGATGGCCCTGGCGGGGATTCAGGAGGGAGTGGTGAGCTTGTGATGAGCTTTGCCCGTGAAGAGGGTGCCTCCGGTGTTGTGGCCGGGAATGGTTTGGCTTCTTTAAAGGCCTATAGCAGGGAGATGCCGGATACCAACGACTTTTTGCTGACTGTGCAAAACAACGAGGGTAGTTTTATTTACAATGGAAAATATTCCCAAAGACCAGGTAAAATGGTTCTTGCGCCGGGAAGTTACAATGTGCGGGTGGTCTCTTCCCTTTTTGACGGGCCCGGATTCGATTCTCCATGTTATGCCGATTCTGCAACCGTTTTGGTAGAGGGAGGGGAGGTCACCAGGCTATCCTTTCTTTGCAGGATGTCGAATGGTGCAATAAAACTGGGGTTTACCGCGGCATTCAAAGAGAGGTTCGGGAGGTACACGGCCAAGCTGGAAGATTGCAATGGTACTTCAACATATCCATATCAGGAGAGCCGCTTTTTGTACCTGGCTCCGGGAGATGTTTTTTTAAGGATGGTGAGTGTATCCGATTCGTTTTTGATAAGCAGGAAGGTTTTGAAACCAACCGAGATGGTAACGCTCAACCTTCACTCTTCTGTCCCTGGTGATGGGTCGGGAGGCACTCCTCCGGGAGATGATTCGAATTTTTTTACAGGTATTCTGATAGATACTGCCTCTGTTTGGCTTTCAGAGGAGTTGGTTGTGGGAGAGAGAAGGGATGGAAGCAGCAGGGAGCTAGCGCTCACGGTAGATGAGATAGCCGGGTTTGCCGGGGAAAAGGGAGTTTGGGTTAGTGGTTATATTGCAGGATTCCTCACAACCGGCTCTCTCGTTTGCGTGCCTCCTTTCGGTACCGAAACCAATATTGCTTTGGCGTCGGTACCGGGAGAGATGGAGCGCTCCAATTGCTGTGGGGTCTCTTTGCCTGCCGGGGAGATCAGGGTTGCTGTCAATTTGAAGGATAATCCCGGTAACTTAGGCAAAAAGCTGTGGGTCAAGGGTTCTATTTCTGCAAGTTATTTCGGGTTACCGGGTGTAAGTTCTGTAACCGATTATTATCTTGAATAACCTGGTTAAAAACTTTGTGGTTGATTGAATTAAAAATTAAATTTGTGGGTTGGTAATAGACTCATTGGATGGATTATTTTGCACATGAGACGGCGGTGATAGATGCCGGGTCAAAAATCGGGAAAGGCACAAAGATATGGCATTTTACCCATATCATGACAGATAGTGTTGTTGGTCAAAATTGTAACATAGGCCAGAATGTGGTCATTTCCCCAAAGGTTGTGCTTGGCAATAATGTCAAGGTGCAGAACAACGTTTCGGTTTATACCGGGGTAATATGTGAAGATGATGTTTTCCTTGGACCCTCTTGTGTCTTTACAAATGTTGTCAATCCCAGAAGTGCTGTTGTCAGGAGGGGCTATTATGTGAGCACCAAGGTTTCCAAAGGTGCAACAATAGGTGCAAATGCCACTATAATATGTGGCAACCACATTGGCAAATATGCATTGGTGGGGGCCGGATCGGTGGTCACAAAACCGGTAGCCGATTATGCTTTGGTTGTGGGAGCTCCTGCAAGGCAGATTGGCTGGGTGAGCGAATATGCACACAAACTCTCGTTTGACCAGAACGGGTTTGCTTTTTGTCCCGAAAGTGGTCAAAAGTACAGGATAACAGATGCCGGTGTGGAACGGGTTTCTTAAGATGGAGGAATCCCATACAATGAAACTTTACAAAGATTATTCATCCAGGGTTTTATATGCTACAGATGCCTCTGCATACAGGGAGTTCCCGCATGGTGTTGCATTCCCTGAAAATGAACAGGATATCGTCCAATTGGTAAAATGGTCTGCACAGAACGGAGTTTGTCTTATTCCGCGTGCTGCAGGGACATCATTGGCCGGACAAGTGGTTGGAAACGGCCTTGTGGTGGATGTCTCGCGCTTCATGGATAAGATTCTGGAAATCAATTACGATGAAAATTGGGCTTGGGTTCAGCCTGGTGTTGTGCTTGACAAACTGAATGCAGAGACATCAAAAAGGGGGCTTTTCTTTGGCCCTGAAACCTCTACTTCCAACAGATGTTGCATCGGGGGTATGGTGGGGAACAACTCCTGTGGTTCCCACTCCTTGGTTTACGGAAGTACAAGGGACCATCTTTTGGAGGCAAAGGTGGTTTTGTCCGATGGCTCTTTTGCGCATTTCAAAGAACTCACAAAGGATGAGTTTGAACAGAAGCTTTTGCTGCAAGACACAGAGGGAGACATATACCGTTATGCGGCATCTTTGCTGCAAGACCAACAGTTGTTGGAACATATAAAAAGGGAGTTCCCCGACAAAGAGGTTCGTCGCCGCAACACAGGTTATGCCTTGGATGAGTTTGCCTCTTCGGGCTACAATATGTGCAAGTTATTGGCGGGGTCCGAGGGTACCTTGGCTTTTGCCACCCAATTGAAACTGAACCTTGTACCTCTCCCTCCCAAGCACAAAATGTTGCTCTGCGCACATTGCCATACATTGGAAGATGCCTTTAGGGCAAATTTGGTAGCTCTTGGGCAACAACCCTCTGCCGTTGAGCTGATGGACTCCAATATACTGGAATTGAGTAAATCCAACATAGCCCAAAACAAGAACAGGTTTTTTGTAAAGGGCAATCCTGCTGCCATCCTTATTGTGGAATTTGTGGCCCAAACCAAGGAGTTGCTGGACAATATGGCTTCTAAGGCACATGAAGCATTGATTGGCAGCGGTCTTGTATACCACTGCTCACATGTTGATTCAAAGGATTCTCCCAGGGTTTGGGAACTTCGTAAGGCTGGGCTGGGGTTGCTCTCTTCTATGCATGGTGATGCCAAACCGGTTTCGGTGATTGAGGATACTGCCGTTGCACCTTCCAGATTGCCTGAATATATGGAAGATTTCAACAAAATGCTGGAGAGGTTTTCCCTCAAATGTGTTTTCCATGCCCATATTGGTACCGGTGAACTCCATTTGAGACCTATCCTGGATTTAAAAAAGAAGGAGGACGTGGCGCTTTTCCGGAAAGTTGCCAGGGAGACTGCTTTGCTTGTGAAGAAACACAGAGGTTCCCTTAGCGGTGAGCATGGTGACGGCAGGCTCCGCGGTGAGTTCATCCCGTTGATGTATGGCGAGCTGCTTTACGGCAAGATGAGGGATTTGAAGAGGGCTTTTGACCCTTTGGGTGTTTTTAACCTGGGTAAGATCACCGACACCCCTGCTATGGATGGTTCGTTGCGTTATGCGGCCGGCAAGGAGAGTGTACAGCTAAATAGTTATTTCAATTTCTGTGAGCAGGGCGGATGGTTGCGTGCAATTGAGCAGTGCAACGGATCTGGCGATTGCCGCAAATCACATATGTTCGGGGGTACCATGTGCCCTAGTTTCAGGGTAACCGGAAATGAAATTGACAGTACCCGTGGAAGGGCCAACCTTCTTAGGGAGTTGTTGACCAATCCTCTTACAAAAAAGGTTTTTGACCAAAAGGAGGTTTTGGATGCATTGGATTTGTGTGTGTCGTGCAAAGGGTGCAAAAGCGAGTGCCCTTCAAATGTGGATATGGCCCGTTACAAGGCAGAGTTCATGCAGCACCATTACGATGTTTCGGGTACCCCTTTCCGTTCGTTCATGATATCAAGGATGGCTGTGGTGCAGTCTTTTGGTTCTCTTTTTCCCATGGTGTACAATTTCTTTGCAAAAAACAGGGTCACCTCGGCAGTGCTTAAGAAAATAATGCGCTTTGCCGCCGAAAGGGAAATCCCCTCTTTATCCAGAAGGACACTGAGGGCGTTGGCATCTTCGCTCTCCCTGCCGCAAAGGGAAAGGAAGGTATACCTTTTTGCAGATGAGTTTACAAACTTCAACGAAGCTGAGGTTGGCATGGCTTTCATTGAGCTTATGGGCTATCTTGGATACAATGTGGAAATTCCCGATCATTGCGAGAGTGGAAGGGCATCTTTTTCCAAAGGGTTGTTGAAAAGGGCTCGTAAGCTGGCAACAAGGAATGTGAATTTGTTGAAAGACGTTGTTTCTAAAGAGATTCCGTTGGTTGGGATTGAGCCCTCTGCAATTTTGGGTTTCAGGGACGAGTATCCCGACATTGTGCCGGAATGGGCCAGGGCAGATGCTTTGGAGTTGTCCCGAAATTGCCTTTTGTATGATGAGTTTATAATGAGGGAGTTTGATGCGGGAAGGATTGACAGGGAGCTTTTTACCAAAAAGCATGAAAAGATTGTCCTGCATGGCCATTGCCACCAAAAATCGCTGGCTTCTGTGGAGGCCTCTGCAAGGATGCTTTCAATTCCTGTGAATTACACTGTAGAGACTTTGCCGACAGGCTGCTGTGGAATGGCTGGCTCTTTCGGTTATGAAAAGGAGCATTACAAATATTCGATGGAGATTGGTGAGCAGCAACTTTTCCCATTGGTAAGGAAGTACTCTGCAGAGGCTATCGTTGCCGCCCCCGGGACATCTTGCCGTCAACAAATACTGGATGGTACGGGCCAAAGGGCGTATCATCCTGTGGAGTTGTTGCGGGATGCTTTGTTGTGCAAAAAAAAAGATGAACAATAGGTTAGTGGTGCCTTCCTCTTCCTGTACCCCTGCCGGGACCTTGTATGTTTGGATTGTCCCGGAATAAAGGTGCAAAAATCATTTCCAGTTTTTCTGTCTGTTCCTGGTCGGAGATTCCTTTAAGACTCAAGTAGAATTGTGCCGTCACCTTTTTGAGCTGTGCATGTGATATTCCAATGCTGTCTGAATAGTCGGCGATAATTGACGAGTCCGGGGAGATGCTGTTCAATTCGTTGTTTAGTTGTGCTTTGTAGTGGTTGAGATTGTAGATTATACCATTTGCCCTGCTTCTGAAATTACGGCTTTGAATCCGGTAGGTTTCCATTTGGGATTGGTCGAAATTCAACTCCGCCCTAAGGTACCTGCCACTCAATGGAGACGATTCCGGATCTATTGTAAAGCTCTCTTGGTTGTCTGCTGCTTTTTGCTTGTCAATTAATATTGTAGAAATTGTGCTGATATTCAGCAAAGCAAGGAACACAACGGCCCATACCAGTAATTTGCTTTTTGTTTCGGTTTTCATTGTTTTGCCTCCGTTTGAATTGAATGTTACTCTTCTGTATTGTATAGGTGAAGGTTTTCCAGATGGGTGTCGTTTATATTCAATGAGTATGCATCATTGGCTGTGTTGTTTGTGTAGTTCTTGCCCAGGAATATTCCCATTAGCAGGGCAGCAGCCACGCTTGTTGCCATTGCAAAATTGAACACTATATTGTTACGGTGTCTGGAGTGCTCTATCCTGGCCATGACATTTGTTGCCAGGAAAGGTGTTGGTTTCATTTCTAGTTCTTGCTTTATGAACTCATCCAGTATGTTTTGCTTGTTTTCCATGTTCCCTCCCGGTATTTATTTATCTATCTTGTTGTTTGACATTTCATTTATTGTTTTCCTACTATGCTCAAATGGATAATTTCTTTTTCAGGTTCATCTTGCCTCTTTGCAGGAGTTGTTCCACAGCCCCTTCCGTTGTACCCATTATTTGAGCTATCTCTTGTTGCGACAGCTCTTGGTATCTTTGCAGAATGAATGCTGTCTTTTGTTTTTGAGGGAGCGAGTCAATAGCATCCCTTACTTTTTTGGCAGTTTCGGCGTCTATCATTTTTTGTTCTGGTGTCTCTTCCCTGGAACTTCCAAATACTTCGGTAATATCTTCCCTCTCTTTGCTTGCCTGGCCAAAAAGCCATCTTCTTTTGTTTTTTTCAATTTGGTTGAGGCAGTTATTTACTGTAATACGGTATAACCAGGTGGAGAGCTTTGAATCTCCTTTGAAGGAAGACAATGAGTTGTATGCTTTGATTAGTGATTCCTGCACAATATCTTGTGCCTCTTCCCTGGAGTGCATGTAACCCATGGCAACCCGGAACAACTGCTCGCCGTACTCATCTGCAATGGTACGGAACATTTGTGTGTTGCCATCCAGAATCTCCTTAATGAGTTCAATCTCTTGGTTTGTATCCATCCAAAGTTTTTACTGTGCCAATTTACCAATTAGATTGCCAAATTGGAAATTTCCTACGGTTTTTTGTACCTTACAAGGGCACATGAATAAAAAAGAGGGAAACTAAAAAATTCTTTTAGTCTCCCTCTTTTTTCAATTGTTGTTTGACCGGGTAGTTACTCTTTGCCAAGAAGTACTTTGTCAATGGCATCTTTGAAGGATGCTTTTGGAAGTGCTCCCATAGCCATTTGAGGTTGTCCCTCTTTTGGAACAAACAAGATGGAAGGGATGCTCCTTATTCCGAATGCACCTGCCAGCTCTTGCTCTTTTTCTGTATCAACTTTGTAAATATATATTTGGTCGTTGTACTCTTTTGCAAGCTCTTCCAGGATTGGAGCAACCATTTTGCACGGGCCGCACCAATCTGCGTAAAAATCTATTATTGCAGGTTTGTCACCCAGATATTTCCATTCTGTTGGGTTTGCTTCGTAATTTGCAACTTTGGTCAAAAAATCTTCTTTGGTTAGATGTATTGTCTTCATGATTGGTTAATTGTTATTTTTTTTAATTAGTTGTTTTCTGTTTTTTGTGCAATAAGGATAAATTGTTCATACTCCTTGTCTGCTTTGAGCAGGGTGTTGTATATGTTGGTGGAAACAAGTGCGAAACCTTGGTTTTCCATCCTTTGAGCCAGGGTAGGAATGTCAAATCCGTTGTGGGCTACCTTGTCCCCTCCGTGGAAAGAACCATCCTCATGCTTCAGGTCTCCTATTACCAACAATCCTCCGCTTTTAATGTTTGATTGGAACTCCTTTAACAATTCATCAATATTTTCTATATGGTGAAGTGCCATCAATGAGAACACCACATCAAATTGTTTTCCCGGCACATCATTGCTAAGTGTTTTCAAATCTCCTTCTACAACTTTTATGTTGTGGCTTGGGACATCGTTCTGGTTTAGTTTTTTCCGGAGCTCCTGGAGCATGTGTGCAGAGGTGTCCAGCATTGTGATACTCCTGACAAGCGGAGCTATTTGAAGCCCGACCAGTCCTGTACCGCAGCCAAAGTCCATCACATCTGTTTCTTTGGTGAAGTTTATGTTTTTCTTCATCTCTTCAACAAACTTGGATGCCATTTCCTGCTTTTGAGGGGTATCCCATTTTGCCGCCCTGTATACGAAGTAATCTTCTTCTGCTTCTTCGGAAGGCCACTCGAAATTTGAGTAATCCCTTTGTTGTGGGATTTGGCCCGGCAACACTTTGTATTGGTTCTCTTCCAGTTTGGCTACAATGAGGTCGAATGAGACATCGTTTGTATGGTCAATTGTGACCTGGTTCTTGTAGTTGTCCACATTCACTCCGTACACTCCGTTGATGGAAGCAATTTCCCTGTTCAACGAGTTGTTGAAAACACAGCAGGCGGCTCTTTCTACTTTTATTACTGTTCTCATTTTTTACTCTCTTTCTTTTTGAAAAGGCTGAAAAACAAAGCTCCCAGCACAATGCCATACAATGTGCTGTTCAAAGGGGAAGAGGTGATGGGACAAGATCCGGAATTGCAACCTATAAAGAACCAATATAGGTATCCTGCTATGGCTCCGGTTATTCCTCCAGCTATCAAAAGCCACTCTTTTTTAAACAATGTTATTATCTTTTCTTTCATTTCAATGTCATTGCTATTTGTAGTAATTTTCACCAGAAATAATTTCTATTGGAAAATATGTTGCAAATATAGGCATATTTTCTATTAAAACAAATTTCCATAGGAAAATATTGAATAATTCTAGTTTGCCCATTGGATTTATTAAGCTATTTTTGCACCACGACAAACAAAACAGAATTTGTGATGTTTTATAATTTGTAAAAACAAAAAGATATGTCTTATAATTTGCTTAAAGGAAAAAGAGGTCTCATATTCGGGGCTTTGAACGAGAACTCAATCGCATGGAAAACTGCAGAGAGGGTTTTTGAAGAGGGTGGCCGATTCGTGCTTACAAACACACCGGCATCCATGAAAATGGGAACAATTGACAAACTTGCAGAGAAATGCGAGTCTATAGTAATACCGGCAGATGCAACAAATGTAGAGGATCTGGAAAATCTTATTACAAAGGGTATGGAGTTCCTTGGCGGAAAGTTCGATTTTGTCCTACACTCAATAGGTATGTCTCCTAATGTGAGGAAAGGACGCACTTATGACGACCTGAACTACCATTACCTTCACCAGACGCTGGATATTTCTGCAATCTCTTTCCACAAAGTGTTGCAGTCGTGCCGCAAACTTGATGCTATCAACGATTGGGGGTCGGTAGTGGCTCTCTCATATGTTGCTGCCCAAAGGACCTTGTATGGTTACAACGACATGGCAGACGCCAAGGCGTTGCTGGAGTCTATTGCAAGAAGTTTCGGATATATTTATGGCCGTGAAAAGAACATAAGGATAAATACAGTTTCGCAATCTCCTACCATGACAACTGCCGGTGGCGGGATCATGGGATTTGACAAGTTGTATGACTTTGCAGAGAGGATGTCTCCTCTTGGCAATGCTTCTGCCGCTGAGTGTGCCGACTACCTTATCACCCTTTTCTCTGACCTTACCAAAAAGGTTACAATGCAAAACCTTTACAACGACGGGGGCTATTCGAGCATGGGTATGAGCCTGGCTGCGATGAGTGTGTATACAGAGGGGCTGGATTATGCCGACGTAAAGGAAGATTTGTCCAAAAAAGGAAAGAAAGCCACTGCTAAAAAATAGCCCTGGCGGTAATTATCCCTTTGTTGGATTTGGATTTGTTGGCGTATTGCTCGAGTGTGAGCTTTTCCACGACAACTTTCATTTCACCCGAAGATGCGTGTATGAACGTAAGACGTCCTTCGGGTGATTCTTTTGTTTTTTGGAAATAGATAAATGCCATATGTGACACATCCACTCCTTTTACAGAGGTGACAAATCCTATGATGTCGCCATTTTGGAACCCCGACCTGTTTTTTTCGATATCCTGTTTCCTGATGTAGGAATGGGGGTATCCCGATGCCCGGGCTTCGCTCTGTTTTATTTTTGCGGTGAGCAGCGGATTGTTCTTGAGTTGTTTGTACCTGTCTGGATTGGAAGATATTATGTTTAGGTCAAATTTTACCGGAACTCCTCCGTTGGCAGAGGTTGTGTTTTCCAGGATACCCTTTTTTTCATTGACTGAAATCCATTCCGAGGTGTAGTGTATCCGGCTGGAGTAATCTTCGATGACTCCGTCTCGGTAACGGATGCTCTGCAAATATTCCATGAACCTTTCGAATGTGTGGTTGCCGGATTTGATGGTCCTTGAAAGAGCAAGGACTGTCTCTACGAAAGTTGTGCAGTCAAGTTGACCAAGGTTCACGGTGAGTGCTTCCGGTTCTTTTTCCAGCGTGTGCGCAACATAGGGAGTTTCCAGGAAAAAGAGTGCGGTTTCTGTGATGAGCTGGCTTGTCGGGAGCATCCCTTTATTTGCAAATTCCTTTATGTATTTGTCAAAGATTTCTATGTCCCGGGTTGAATGGTTTTGGGAAAATGACAAATAAATGGTTGTCATACATATGATTGTAACAAAGGCTTTTTTCATGTTCATTTTAATGTTAATGTTATGCAATCCAAATATCACTTTTTTTCATGTCCAATGCAAATTTTCTGGTTTTAAGGAACTATTTTTGCATATATCTTGGCGGGACCTTCTTTTTGTGAAAGGGGTTGCCTAAAGTTTTATACAGTAATAATTTGAGGAAGTATGAAAAGAAAATTGGAGTCACTTGGTTTTTTTGAAGATTCAAAACACAATTCGAAAGATTATATCCATCAATACATCAAACTTAGGTTGGAGGCATTGGGGTTGGTTGATGAGGATTGCAGCGATGATGATGCAAACGGCTTTTTGACGTTGGCCAAGTCGTTGATTATAAATTACAGGGAAAGGGAGAGGCAGTTCAAGAACTATCTCTGTCCTGCGGACCAAAGGATACAAACATTTATAAAGAATTATTTCAAAGGGATGGATGTTCCTGACATAAAGATCCCTTCATTTACCTTCACTCTTGACTTTTATGGTATTGCAAGGGAATTGTCGCTCCCGGAAAAGAGAGATGAATTCGCATCGGAGTTTTTGAGCTCTTACCGTGTGAAACAGGGTGTGCTTCACAATCCCAAACATGACAGGAGGACCACAAAAGGGGTATTCCACATTGCAGAAGGTGGGTTGCCCATTCCGGACGACAAGAAAGCTGTTCCTGCAATTGCCGCAGCACATTTGCTGAACAAGGCGACCAAGATGGAGGGGGATATCTTCAACCTTCCTTTCACGCAGGATTATTGCCAGCAAGCCAAGGTGTTTGTCTCATTGATGCTGAAACCTATGGTGTGTCCGGAGGTAGAGGGTATCAGTGCAGAAAGGACCATGGAGGTACGTTTCTTTGCTCCCGGATCTTTGGTCTCCAACCTGGATTTTGTAGAATCCATATTTGGGAATGCCGGTTCTCCATACCACATAAACAATGATTCCGGGCTCGATTTCGAATCCTGGAGCGGCCATACCGGTTGCATAATACTTGCTCCGCAATTGTGCAAGGTAACAAAAAAAGAGGTGGGGCTTCCACATGTTTCACAAGCTACCGAACGCCAGAAAAGGGACGGGATGTGCTGGGAAAATGAGAGTGACCTTTACAACGACGGTGTACCTTTCAAACTCACAATAAGGACAGATGAAGGGGTTATTGTGACTGTCATTGCAGACAACTATTTTGGCTATTCCAAAAAAGAGATAAAGACTCAAATATCATATGCGGCAAACCTGTTGGGTAATGCAGAGGAGGAGCATGCAGGCGGTGCATTGATTTTTCCTTCGTACAACCAGGGAGAGGGGCAGATAACAAAGGCAGAGAATTTCTCTGCAAGCTTGGAGAGTGTTGCCAAGCTGTTTCCCGAAACCATTGAGATGAAGCCTGAGGGTTACGGACTGGACAAAAACTATTCCGATATTGTATATGTTCCGGAACTATCCAGGTTTGATGTCAAGAACCAGACCATTACCTGGACACGTAAGAAACAGGATTTCAGTATCAAACTGTTGCCAAACAAATGGTACATTTTGCCAAACGGCCACAAGTACAGGATGGAGAAGGCAGCCGGTACATTGAACTACAGGCTGGTGGAGACCAACGGAGAGGGTTTGTTCATACACAAGCCTTGTACTGTTTCGGGTGGTGGAAAATCTGAAATATCAAAATCCATATCTGACTCCATAATTTCCGGCTCTTTCTTTATCAAGGATTATGAGTCTGATTTCAAAAAGGTAGAGGAGATAATAAACTTCAACTACTTCAGCCGGTTCAGCAGTCCAAAGAAAGATAAAAAAGACAGTAGGTCATTTTTGAGCAGCAAGCGTTCCATGGGTTCGTCAATAAAATTGCTTACTCCATCACCTGAATTTACTGCTGAATATAATGCGTGGCTGGAGTCCATTCCTCAATATATAAAGGGTATAGCATTTATTGTCAAACGTTTTTACAGGGATGAGTGGGGCGACAACTGGAAGAGCTATTTCTCTGTGGATATACTCAACGGCCAGCCCGGCAATGAGTTGAAATACCAAAACAGGAAACTGGCTGCCCGTTATTTGAGGGTTGGTTATGATGGCAAAGGTGCTTGGCGTACGTTCAAGTTGAGACAGGATTTTGTCCATGCAGACAAATTGCAAATGGAAGATGACATTACTGTCTCTACTGTTGTGCCATCCTCTGCTTTGTCTAACCTTAATCCTATCGTGGACAACAAGAGCGTGAAGATCATAGAAAATTGTGAGTTCAGGTTTTTCCAAAGGCCGGACGAAGCTATAAACAGGGGTTTTGACAAAAAGGCAGAGATGGATCTCTCTTCTGCCAACACTTTCATTTCCAATTTTGAGCCGTTGACCAACGAGGATGCCAAAAACATGGTTGAGGATGTGATTGATTTTGACTTGTTTACCGACCCCATGAAGGACCTTATAAAAGAGGTGTCTCAAAGCGAAGCAAAGGAGTATTTCGTTTCTTCTTCCAACCCAAGGATAGTGGACGGAAAATTGACAAAGAACGTAAGGTACCTGCAAAACAGGGATGATGTGGTTGATCCGAGGAACAAATACATCGCAGAAATTGGTATGAGGATTTCCCGCCTGCTACCGATGGATAAACCGTTGTACATTCCGGTGAATGCTGTGTTGCCGGGAAGGAGGAACAATCCTGCAGAGAAGGGTATCCGTCCGTTGGCGGTTTACAACCCTGTCCATTTCCAGGAGCTGCCTGAGCTATTCATGGACTTCATCTGTTCTTTGACCGGAAAATCGCCATCCACTACAGGTGCCGGCAGCGAAGGTGCACTTACAAAGGCACCGTTCAATGCCCTGTTGCCAATAATAGATTTGAACAATGCTCTGGTATCGTACATACTGACTGGTTATCCCGGTTTTACAACTCCGGCCGGTTACATTGGGAGCAAATACCGTATAGACCATGATTTGAGTTTGTTGATCCCAGAATTGTGGGCAAGGTTGCATCCATCTGAAAGGATTCCCGAGAAAATGGTGAAAGAGGGTTACCTGGAAAAGATAGAAGATTTCGAGTACAATGGTAAGAAGATTCCTGCTTCCATACTCGGTTACAGGATAACCGAGGCTTTTGTGAATGGTTTCTTTGGCCGTGTATTCGAGAACCCTAATGTGATTTTCCCCGAGGATATGCTGCGTCCCGAGCTTCAGAGCATGGATGAGTTTGCAGATGGAGTGCTGAATATTGTGGAGGCACAAAAAAGGGTTGCTGCTTCCTATTTCAACGACGGAAGCATAGAGGCTGCAATTCCTCCATTGAAGGCACTGCTCCATATCATGGCACATGGCAATTACCAGGGGAAAGACCTTGGCTCTCCGGAAATCAGGGAGATGTTCACTTACAAGAACATGATGGAATCTGACTGGTACAAAGCCAGGCTAATGGCAAAACAGCAGTCTGACATAGCCCTTTATGCCGCCCATATCAGGTATATTGAAAAGATTATCAGGGATGACCAAAACCTCTCTCCGGAGATGTACAAAGACCTCATAGACAAACTCAAGAAATTGAAGTCGGGATATGAATACATCTGCTCTTACGATTATGCCAAATACCTTTCGGGCACTTTGGGTAAAGACAGGATAAGGAGCTGATTTGTTCTTTAGGTAGACAGGTATTGTTTCAAGGTTTTATAACCAGAGGCACTTGCTTTTATGCAGGTGCCTTTTTTCAGGTGCAGGTGGTAGCTCTCTTTGCTTAGCATTTGATCTCTACTCCGCTGAAAGTTGCAGAGCCTCTTATTATGAGCCTGTAATTTGAATCTGCATCCCCCTGGCAACCATATCGTTTATCTTCAGTTCCGCTGAAAACAGAGCTTAGTTCGTTCTTGACCGTCCATCCCTCTTTCACGTAGATCTCTATCCCGCCAAAAGTGTTTTCTACATCTATGAAAGTATCTCCTGGTTCTATCTGTGTCCTTCTCAAATCCAGTATAGTCTCCCCAAACCTGTTCTTGATGGTGGCTCCTTTGAAAACAGGGTCCAATACAAGTTGTGTTACAGAACCGAAGGAGTTGTTGGAGTAGAGGTATCCGTTTTCTGATGTCTGGCTTGAGACATGCCTTTTTTCGTGTCTGCTGTGATTATGGCCGGTGCTTTTTGGGCTTAGGGCCTTGCTTAGCAGTACTATGCCCACAAACACAAGGGCTACAGGCCAGTAAGTGTTAAGCCAGCTGTAACCTAACCTGGAGATATGGGGTATAAGGAAAAAGATACCGGTGCCGGCCAGTATGAGGCCTGTTGTGGTTTGTCTCCTTGCCAGTGATATGATCCCTATTGCCACCAGCAGCATCTGCCAGGATATCACTATCCTGAATAGTGACCTTTGGATGAATCCCAGGTTATAACCGAGTATGAATATACCCGCAAGGATGAATATGGCAGCGATGCCAAAGATTTTGTTGTTGTCGTCTGGGAAATCGTGCCTGTTTGCATTGTGGTTGTTCCCGTCGTCTATTATTTGCATATGGTTGTTGGTTTTAATTCGGAGGCAAAAGTAGCCTTGATATGTGTTTGGTGCCAGTGAAAGTAGACCGAAATATACAAAAAATCGATAAATGCGGTTAAAAAAACGATAAAAGCAGATTTAAATATCTATTTTTATTGAAACTTTTTTCTTTTGTATATGGCAGGCAACAATATTGAGTTCGATAATGTCTCTTTTGTATTTGATGGAAAGGTTGTGATTGATTCCTTTTTCCAATCGATACCTTCTGGTGAACATGTGGCTTTTATGGGTGAATCGGGAGCGGGCAAGAGTACTTTGTTGAATAGTATAGTAGGTTTGACAGTACCTGACAGTGGAACTGTGAATGTTTCGGGAATGGTGGTTGATCACACGAATATAGCAAGGATAAGGGCCTTATGTGCATGGATCCCTCAGGAGTTGTCGTTGCCTTACGGGAGTGTAGAGGAGTTGCTTGTTGCTCCTTATTCGCTTAAAGTGAATAAGATGTTGAAATTTGACAAAGAGAGGGCGTTGTCACTGATGGAACAGGTTGGTTTGGAGGCTTCAATTTTTGGAAAGCGTTTCGATACAATTTCGGGAGGGGAAAAGCAGCGTCTTGTGCTTATCTCTGCATTGCTGTTGGACAAGAAGATATTATTGCTGGATGAGCCTACCTCTGCTTTAGATCCTTTGAGCAGGGATAAACTTACAACTTTTTTGAAATCACTCGAAAACACTACCATAGTTGCCATAACCCACGATATTGGTTTTGCGGGGCAGCTGGACAGGATTATTAATTTGAAAAAGAATTGAAATGCAGACTCTGGAAATTTCTCTCTTCAACCTTTTCCTGGGAATATTGCTTGTAGCTATTCCTGCCTATATCCTTTACCATTACAAGGCCGGGCTTACCAAAGCATTGCTTGTTTCCACAGCCAGGATGGTTGTACAGTTGTTCTTGGTTGGGTTTTACCTGAAATACCTTTTTGACTGGAACAACCTGTGGGTGAACATAGCCTGGTTGTTGGTAATGATTGCGGTATGTGCATTTGATTTGCTCAGGAGGGTCAAGTTATCTATTAAGGTGCTCTTTTTGCCTGTCTATGCAGTCATTCTTTTTTCTGTTTCGGTGATACTTGTCTATTTTTTGAAAGGAGTGTTGAATCTGGAAAACATGTTCGAGAGCCGTTATTTTATTCCCATCTGTGGTATTATGCTGGGAAATGTACTCTCCTCCAATGTTATTGGCCTTAATGCCTTCTATGACAGGATTGTGCGTGACCAGCAGTTTTACAATTACCTGCTATGTAACGGTGCAACAATAGAAGAGGCTACAAGACCATTTATCAGGGAAGCGTTGATAAAATCGTTCAACCCGACCATTGCCAATATGGCTGTCACAGGATTGATTGCCCTGCCAGGGATACTTACCGGCCAGATAATCGGGGGTAGTGCTCCGGATGTGGCTATCCGCTACCAGATTATGATAATGGTTATAATTGTTTCAACATCAATGATTGCCTTGTTGTTAAACTTGACATGGTCCTCTAGGTTTACATTGGACAGCCTTGGACGCTTCTGCAAAAATTCCGGAGATTGTTTTGCAGAAAAAAATAATTCGTAGTTTTGCGAACAATAATTTGAAATACCAATTGGATGGATAACAAAAAAGAGTTGACGGCACGGCAAAAGCAGGTAGCTCGTTTTGCAAAGGCTTTGGGTCACCCTGTACGTGTGGCTATCGTTCAGATGTTGCTGGAGCAAAAGTGCTGTTTCCATGGAGATATGTCGGAGGTGATACCTGTTGCCAAAAGCACCCTGTCGCAGCACCTTAAGGAGCTCAAGGAGGCTGGGGTGATACAAGGGACAATCCATTTACCCAACGTAAAGTATTGCATCAACAAAGAGAATTGGCAGTTATTGCAGATCTTGTTCGGGGAATTGTTTGCTGAAAAGGTCTCTGCAAACAATTGTGAAATTTGATTTTTTTTGGGATAATAGTTCGTATAATTGCGATTGACGAACATAAGGTTGTTAATAAAATTTTTTACAAAATGGCAAAGAGAGAGGGAATTAGTTTTTTTGAACGCTACCTGACGTTATGGGTGGCCCTTTGTATTGTAGCAGGTATTCTGGTGGGGCTTTATTTGCCCGGGATTCCGGAAGTGCTTGGAAAACTGGAATATGCCAATGTCTCTATACCTGTGGCTGTTTTGATATGGCTTATGATATACCCGATGATGCTCAAGGTAGACTTCAACAGTGTCAGGAATGTGGGTAAAAGGCCAAAGGGTATTGTGGTGACAGGTGTCACAAACTGGCTTATCAAGCCATTCACAATGTTCGGAATAGCATGGTTTTTCTTTTATGTTGTTTTCCAATCGCTGATACCCGCCAAACTTGCCGGGGAGTACCTTGCCGGTGCGGTGCTGTTAGGTGCTGCTCCTTGCACAGCAATGGTATTTGTGTGGAGTTACCTTTCTAAAGGGGATGCCGCCTATACATTGGTACAGGTTGCTGTCAACGACCTTATTATATTGGTGGCTTTTGTGCCTATAGTCGCTTTTCTGCTTGGTATCGGGGGAATCTCAATCCCTTGGGATACCCTTTTCCTTTCTGTTGTCTTGTTTGTTGTAATACCTCTTGGAGCTGGTATCTTCACAAGGGTGAGTGTGATCAAAAAGAGGGGAATCGATTACTTCAACAATGTTTTTGTCAAGAAATTCAACAACATAACAATAGCTGGTCTTTTACTGACATTGGTAATACTCTTTTCTTTCCAGGGCGATACCATTCTTGCAAATCCCCTGCATATCGGATTGATTGCTATTCCATTGATAATACAGACTTTCCTGATATTCTTCGTAGCATATGGTTGGGCAAAAAGGTGGCGGCTTCCGCACAGTGTTGCAGCACCTGCCGGGATGATCGGGGCAAGCAATTTCTTTGAACTGGCAGTTGCAGTTGCTATTTCCCTTTTCGGGCTCCAGTCGGGTGCTGCTTTGGCGACCACTGTTGGAGTGCTTGTTGAGGTTCCTGTCATGCTGATGCTGGTGAATATTGCAAACAGGACCAAAAGTTGGTTTCCTGCTGTGTAATCGTGTAACTTAATGGTTAATTCAAATACTTAATTTATTTTCAAATGAAAAAAATCCTATTCCTGATCATTGGATCCCTGTTGTTGGGTTCATGTGGCAATTCGAGCAACCAAAACGAGTCATCCAATGAGGTGGCACAAGCAGAGGTGCAGGACTCCTCTTTGGTTTACATCTACTATTTCCATGGCGAAAAGCGTTGCAAGACCTGTAATGCCATAGAAGAAGTTGTTAGCAACTTCTATCAAAACAATTATGCCCAAAACGAAAAGGTCCTTTTCAAAGTTTTCACAATTGGCCAGGAACAAAGCAAAGCTTTGGAAGAGAAGTTCGAGGTTTCCTGGAGCTCTTTGGTAATTTCAAAAGGCGACAACTTCACAAACATCACAGACGAGGCTTTTGCAAATGCTGTCAATAACCCGGATACATTAACAACGCTGGTTGAGTCCGAGATTTTAAAAAGGCTGTAATTGATGGAGTGGCTGCAATATATAGTAGATACATATAAAAACGAGCTTCCTCTTTTGGCTGCGTTTGTGCTGGGGCTGATGACAGCAATCAGCCCTTGCCCTTTGGCAACAAATATCACAGCAACTGCCTATCTGAGCAAGAACATTACAAGAAAGAGGCGGGTTTTGGTGAACGGTGTGTTCTATACCCTTGGCCGGATGTTCAGTTACACTACCTTGGGCTTGGTCTTTTATTTTGGAGCCAGCCAATTCAAGGTGTCGAGGTTGCTGCAGGGCATCGGTGGTTTATGGTTGGGAGTGGCGCTCGTTGTTGCAGGTGTTTTGATGTTGGATTTCATTAAATTAAATATTCCTTTATTTGACAAATTCAATCCAAAAGTAAATGAAGAAAAACAGAAAAATGGCTATTGGAACTCTTTCATAATGGGAGTGGTGTTTGCCCTGGCATTTTGTCCTTTTAGCGGAGTGCTTTACTTTGGAGTGCTCATACCCATGACAATGGCTTCGCCATCGGGATTGCTCTTGCCTCCTATATTTTCTGTTGCTACAGGGCTTCCCGTTATTGTAATTGCATGGATAATTGCATACAGCTTTTCCAATGTCGGCAAGTTCTACGAAGGGATGAAGAGTTTCGAAAAGTGGTTCAAACGGGTCATTGCTTCTATTTTCATAATAGTAGGAATTTATTACATATACATTTATATTTAAAATAAATAAAGAGATGGAAATTAAAATTTTAGGAACAGGTTGTGCTAAATGCAAAACAACCCAGCAGATTGTAGAAAAAGTTGTAGCAGATAACGGTGTTGATGCTCACATTTCCAAAGTGGAAGATATCATGGATATCATGAAATACAATGTGATTGCAACTCCTGCAGTTGTTGTTGACGGGGTTGTCAAGATAAAAGGACGAGTGCCCTCCGAAAGCGAAGTTAAACAGGCCCTCGGGTTGTAATTACAGGGGACCACACATTATGGACAACAAAAAAGAACTAAAGATCCTTTTGTGGATAGTTGTAGTATTTGCTGCTGTGTTTTTCATGCCGGTGGGGAATGAGACCTTCATGACTGCGGTAGCTGCTACCCTGGACCTCTCTGCCTGGTATGCTCAGGAGCATGTGATTCTCTGCCTGCTTCCCGCCTTTTTCATCGCGGGGGTAATCTCGATATTCGTGAGCAAGGGAGCGGTGCTCAAATACTTTGGGGCAAATGCAAAAAAATGGCTGGCCTATACAATTGCCAGTGTTTCTGGAGCTATCCTGGCTGTTTGCTCGTGTACGATTTTGCCTTTGTTCTCCAGTATTTACAAACGTGGTGCAGGATTGGGGCCTGCGGTGGCTTTCCTCTATTCGGGGCCTGCCATAAGCATCCTTTCGATAATCCTGACAGCCCGTATCCTGGGTTTTGAGATGGGAGTTGCACGTACAATTGGTGCTGTGAGTTTTTCCATTATAATAGGTTTGATCATGTCTGTGATCTACCGTAAAGAGGAGAAGGCCAAAAAAGAGGAGCAGATGAACTTTCCGGTAATGGAGGAGAAGAGGCCCATGAGCCAGACTTCTTTCCATTTTTTCACGTTGGTGGCAATCTTGGTCTTTGCAAACTGGGGTGCTCCGGCATTGGATGATACATCCAGCTTCTGGTACTATGTTTTTACCTACAAATGGTTTATTACGGCAGGCTTTGCATTGATGCTGTGCTACTCGTTGGTGAAGATTTTGAAAATCAAGTGGCAGTGGGTGGCTGCAGGTGTCGTTGCCACGGTTGTTTCGGCACTTTTGGCTGCCAATTTGATAAACAACAAGGTGTTTGTGCCTTTGGTGCCAATGGTTGTGGGCATTATCTCTTTGAGTGTTATGACCCTTTTGGATAAACAAGACGATGATAATCGCGAGTGGACACTCTCTGCATGGGGCTTTGCAAAGCAGATAATGCCTTTGCTTGCAGTTGGCGTTGTCACTGCGGGGTTCCTTTTGGGTTCTACCCATGGAGATACTTCAATCCCGGGAGTTGTTCCAAATTCTTGGATTGAGTGGGCTGTTGGTGGCAATACTGTATGGTCCAACTTTTTTGCAAGTATAGTGGGTGCCTTCATGTATTTTGCTACTCTTACAGAGGTGCCTATAATACAGGGGCTGCTGGCATCGGGAATGGGAAAAGGTCCGGCTTTGGCGCTGTTGCTTGCCGGCCCTTCGCTCTCTTTGCCAAACATGTTGGTTATCAGGGAGGTCATGGGAACAAAGAAAACTGCGGTTTTTGTGGTTTTGGTTATTATCATGGCTACATTCTCCGGGCTGGTATATGGCACTTTTTTTTAAGATTTTGTTAAATTTAGGGCCGGGTATAAACCCGGCTTTTTTTATTTGGTTATATATTTGAATGCAGGTTTTTTATAATGGATAGAGAGTATGAAAGATAAATCTTTAAAGCGTGTACTTGGCCTTGGAGATGCCGTTGGGGTAGGGCTTGGTGCAATTATCGGGGCCGGGATTTTTGTTGTGACGGGAGTTGCCGCAGGTGTTGCCGGTCCGGCATTCCTGGTCGGCCTTTTGATTGCAGGTATGGTTGCCTCTTTCAATGGTTTGAGCTCTGCCCAGCTGGCTGCGGTCTATCCCCAATCGGGTGGTACATACGAGTATGGTTACAGGTTGATGGGGCCTGCATGGGACTTTTCGGCCGGGTGGATGTTCTTGATTAGCAAACTTTCGGCTGCAGGGGTTGTTGCCATTGGGTTTGGCAGCTATTTCCATCAGTTGCTTCCACTTCTGGATCCTCTTTACAGGAATTATTATATTGGCGGTAACCCTGCTGGGCTCTTTTGAGTTTGTGGTACGGTCAGCGACATTTACCATATTGTTGTATTACGGCATAACCAATTTGTCGGCAATCAAACAACCTGCCAAAGAGCATATATACGGCAGACTTATTCCATGGCTTGGTTTGGCCGGTTGTATAGTAATGTCACTCTCCCTCCCTTTGAGTGTGATTGGCTCGGGCCTGATCCTGCTCGCAACAGGCTTCCTGCTACGACGCATCCCTCGGATAAATTAACAAGGTGAAAACAGAACGTGTCAAATGAAAAAAGCCGGAATCATTAGATTCCGGCTTTTTGCGGTATGGACGGGACTCGCCAAATAGATAATTGGGCAATATCTTTCAACAGGTTTTTTAGCTATATATATGGTTTAAAATATTGAGCAATAAGTATATAAAAACTTATATAAGTTGATAAATATATTTAACTGTGTTGCTTTATTTTTATTACATTTGCAAAAAAGAGGGGAAAAAGAGGGGAAAATATTACATTTGGATATGCAAACAAAAAAAAGTAATGGCAACAATTTGGGCATATATAAAAATTAGCAACAAGAGCAGGGCGGAGGAAGAGAAAAAATTAAAGAGCTTAATATTTAGAATTAGGCACGCCAAAGAATTTGAGGCAACTTATACAAGCAATTTAAAGATAAGGGCAAAGGATTGGGATAAAGAAGCACAGCAAGTAAGAGCCTCCTTTGATATTGACAAAAAGAAGAGATTGGAGTTTAATAAACAAGTATTAAAGATAAAGGAGGCAATTTTATCAATACTTTACCCTTTAAACTCTTATGATGATATTACAAGTAAATGGCTAAATGAGGAGATTACAAAAATTATATATCCAGGCAATAATTTGCCGTTACAAGAAGAGAAGCCGGAGAGCCTTTTAAAATGGGTTAATATGTTTGTTGAGCAGGCACCAAACAGGAAAGATAAGGTTACAGGGCGTTTGCTTGTTAATAATAATGTTCAACAATATAAGGCAACCCAAAAGCACCTCAACGATTTTGCAAAGCACAAGAGGAAAAAAGATTTTCTTTTTAAAGATTTAGACCAAAAATTTTATGATGCCTTTGTTGAATATTTACAGGGCTTGGGCTTTACAGCAAATAGTGTTGGTAAACATATAAGGATATTAAAGTTAATGTTAAATGAGGCTACCAAATTGGGCTTTAACACCTCAACCGATTACACAGCATTTTATGTTTTTAATGAGGAAGTAGATACTATATATATAACAGAGGAGGAGTTAAGCATACTAAAGGAAGCCGATTTAACAAGCACGCCATATTTAGACAGGGTTAGAGATTGGTTTT
>Ga0334884_1001240_pt1 | contig 39566 bp, 32 predicted proteins | sample GraSluR1_MG_7_FD_207215 | JGI IMG/M metagenome (GOLD analysis project Ga0334884, IMG submission 207215) | Sludge microbial communities from methane-producing bioreactor in Wageningen University, Netherlands - Granular Sludge_12_05 R1 | ecosystem: Engineered > Bioreactor > Anaerobic >... | reverse complement strand
CCGTCACTTCGGGTGTTGCTTTATCCACCGTCACAGACACCGTACCCGATACCGTTTCGTAGTTGTCCGTGTCGGTCGGGGTAAAGGTCACATCGGCGTTATACACACCCGCGTTTGGGGTAATGCTGTCGTCGTCAAAGGCAAAAGTACCGTCTACCGATGCATCACCGCCGTTGAGTGCGCTGCCCGCGAGGCTCTCCCCAAAGGTAATGTCCGATGCCGTTGGCCACTCTGTCACTTCGGGTACTGCCTTGTCCACGGTCACAGACACTGTACCCGATACCGTTTCGTAGTTGTCCGTATCATCAGGAGTAAAGGTCACATCGGCGTTATACACACCCGCGTTTGGGGTGATGCTGTCGTCGTCGAAGTCAAAGCTGCCAGGTACCGAGGCGACACCGCCACTGAGCGCGCTGTCCGCGAGACTCTGCCCAAAGGAAATGTCAGAGGCCGTTGGCCATTCCGTGACATCAGGTACTGCCTTGTCCACGGTCACAGACACCGTGCCCGATACCATTTCATAGTTGTCTGTGTCGGTCGGGGTAAAGGTCACATCTGCGGTATATGCACCGGCGTCCGGAGTAATGCTGTCGTCGTCGAAGGCAAAGGTGCCAGGTACCGAGGCGACACCGCCGCTAAGCGCGCTGTCCGCGAGACTCTCCCCAAAGGTAATGTCCGAAGCCGTAGGCCACTCAGTCACATCGGGTACCGTCTTTAATCCATCATATATTGTAACGATAAATGTATCTGATACGCTCGCACCTGCCAAATCTGTCGCAGTTACACTGATCGAAACTGCACCTTCAGAACCTATTGGAGGTGTCCCGGTGAAAGTACGCGTATTCGAGTTAAAACTCAACCATGCGGGTAGTGGGTTATCATCAGAAAGCGCTGCCGAGTACTCAAGAACGTCATGTTCGTCAGGATCGCTGAAGGTATTTTCAGGAAAAGTGTATGAAAAAGGTTGCTCGACTATGGCTGTTGTATCAACAATGGGATGATCAAGCACTGGAGGTTGATTGATCCTGAAACTTCCCTCCTGTATAAACACTGCGCTGTCAACAACCCCGTCAAAACCATCTGCAATAGCAATTTTAAGTGTATTCACTTCATTAGCATTGACATCTGCAGTCAAACTCAAGACAGTAGTAAAACCTCTGTATATAGCATCTATTGGGCTATTGTCAGGGTTGTCAACGTAGAATGCTTCATTTTGCCCGGGAAAAGATTCATTAATAAAAGGGTAAATCGTATTAATACCAACTGGGGCACCATCTGGAGCCAATGCCCTGTTTACGCCATTGACAAATAACGCAAAAGCATCAATAAAGCCCCCTACTACCCCGTTAGGATATTCATCTGACGCAAACCGATATTCAAAGTATATTTGATTTCCAGAAGGGATAAATTCGATTTCCAATACCGCTGCATCAAAAGTACTTACCCCAGAGATAGTATTCAAATCAGTGTCACCTGGTTGAGAAAAGTCTGTACTTGCAGAACCCATATCTGGAGCACTACTCACCAAACCGGTAGACAAGACGATGCCATTTTCAAACTCAAGATTCGCTGCTGTACCATTTGAGAACACGCCACGCGCTTCATCATGACCGGTGTAAGTAATGCTGTTAATGGTAACGCCTGACTCGGCACCGGTCAGTGCATCAACTAAATCTTGCGGGCTTGTACCGGGCGTGACATTTAATGTTTGCGCCGATACCATTCCAGCAGATATACATATTACATTAAGTAATAACGTAATTTTATGCCATCTTTTCATCATGAATTCCTTCTAACTTGATTCATTATCAAATTGTGATTCGTTAATTCAGATTATTACAGCTCTTGGAAGTCAACTAGCCTGGAAAAAAACATGTCCTTGCAACATTCGCAGGACTATTTAGTGGATTTACCCATACCAATAAATCGTTTAATTTTCACCTATCGCGAAAAAAGCATTATACCACATGGTGCCGTCTGGAGTTATACATTATTTACACCACCAAAAAGATTGACGTTATGCCACCTGATGCGTTATCATAATTAACCCATCTCGTTAGCCCGGGTGGTGAAATTGGCAGACACGCATGGTTCAGGTCCATGTGCTCGCAAGGGCGTGGAGGTTCAAGTCCTCTCCCGGGCACCATACTTTAATAAAAGCATCTGTACCCCTATGGATAAAACAGTTCTTTTGATAGGCAATGGCAAGTGTGGTTATCATCACGAAAATAATTATTAGCGCAGTGTGGGAAATATTTTAACCCCGAATCTACCGATAATTTGCACGTTTCCACACCTTTCCAGTATACTCATCTAAATAATTCGCAAGCATTTGTCATGACTTGACCTTCCCGGCTTAAAGATAGTAAAAGATTTTTTTGCACATTTGGGACATAAAAAATCTAGATGGCCAATCCAAAATGTGTCCATTCATTGGTGGCTTGCGAATAGCCCTGTAATGACTTGCCCTATTACATGATTCACAGGAGTTTGTGCATGACCCGCAGCATGACGGGATTCGGCCGGGCCGTTGGTACGGTTGATGGCGACAATATTACAATTGAGTTAAGTTCGGTAAATCACCGTTATTTTGACTGTTCAGTACGGTTGCCCGCACCTTGGATTACACTGGAACAACCTCTCAGGGAATGGGTACGTGAAAAGGTCAATCGGGGAAAAATCAGCGTATCAATCCGCCGCGACAATGGTGGAAACAGCACGCTACAAGTAAAGTATGATGCCAATATTGCACAACAATATATTTCGGCATCAGAATCGCTTGCACAAGCACTATATACACCAGAAGCCCGCCTCTCCCTGGATGTTCTGGCACAATTAGAAGGTGTTTTTTATCAGGAAGAATCAAAACAAGACCTGGAATTGATAACGAATGAGCTCCAAGCAATTTTTAATAGAGCACTGGAACAATATCAAAGTGGTCGTGAAAGAGAAGGTGAAGCGTTAAAGACAGATTTATTGGCGCGACTGCAGTTGATTGAAGAATCGATAGTTGCAATTGAAAACAGACGCCCAGAAATTTTGGAAGCATATGAAAACCGCCTTCGAGACCGTATGCAAGAATTAAACACGGAAATTGGTTTGTCTGAAGACCGCATTGCCATGGAAGTTGCCATGATGGCAGAAAAAACAGATACGCATGAGGAACTGATTCGACTACAGTCTCATCTGGAACATGGGCGTGCATTATTGGATTCTAAAGAAGCAATGGGTCGTGATTTGAACTTTTTATCACAAGAAATTCAACGTGAAATCAACACGTTGGGTTCAAAACTACGTGATATTGAGGTCACTCGCGAAGTACTGACCATGAAATCAGAACTGGAAAAGCTACGTGAGCAAATCCAGAACATTGAATAATCAAGTAGATTCTTTGACGACTGGTGTATTATTTGTACTGTCTGCTCCCTCAGGAGCAGGCAAGTTGACGGTACTGAACAAAGTCCGAAAGCTAGAACCCAAGTTACTGACTACCGTATCTGCAACGACCAGGGCACCACGCACTGGTGAAAAGCATACCGTCGATTATTACTTTATTGGCGAAAGAGAATTTGAATCCCACATAAAGCAAGATGCCTTTATCGAATGGGCAAATGTGCATGGTAATTATTACGGTACGCTGAAGTCAGAGCTGGAACGCTGTCGCCGCGATGGGAATGATGTCTTGCTTGAAGTTGATGTTCAAGGGATGCGAAATATAAAATCGCTCTATCCTGAGATGATCAGTATATTTATGATGCCACCTTCATTGGAAGAGTTGGCCCGTAGACTCCAGAAACGCGGTACGGACTCTGAAGAAACCATTGCGTTGCGCTTGAAAAATGCTGAAGAAGAAATGGCAGCACGCAACGAATTTGATTATGTCGTAGTGAATGACAAACTGGAAGATGCTGTAAACGAAATACGGAACATTTTGGCCAAAGAACGGGCTTTCCACGCACAATCAACACATGAAATGCCGTAGTGTTATATCGCTAGAATCTGTTAATATCGAAAACATTAATTTTCCGATAACATGTTGCAGATATCAGCAATACTATGTAGTTATTCACGACCATGCATGAATACATATTAATCAACAGACTATAATGTAAAGTAGACTGGTAACAATTAAAATAAACATATACCCTATCGGAACCATCCGGACAACCTGTCTGTAAGGAGTCGTGCTCATGCCATCCCCATTTTATATTGATGATTTTTCTGAGAAGATCGACAGCCTCTATCGTCTCGTAATCATTTCATCGCGTCGCGCCAACCAAATTATAAAAAACCAATCTCATGGATTCGGTACAGTCACTCAAGCCAAAAAACCGACCGTAATTGCGCTGGAAGAAGTGCTTGAAGATAAAGTCAGTTATTTTGTAGGCGAGGTTGACGACAACATCGATACTGAATAATCAGTACCCATGTTCAAACCTTTTCGGGATAAAGAGATAGTACTTGGCGTTACCGGCTCCATTGCCGCCTACAAGTCATGTGACATAGCATCTCGGCTTGTGGAAGCTGGCGCATGTGTGCGGCCAGTTTTATCTGAAAATGCAGCACATTTTATAGGTAAGGCAAGTCTTGAAGGTATTACGGGCAATCCAGTTGTTACCGGGCTTTTCGAGCCACTGCCCCACCCCGAAATTGAACACATAGCCCTATCACGCCGTGCAGCATTGTTCCTGATCGCACCAGCGACCGCCAATATTATTGCCAAAGCAGCTCAGGGTATTGCGGACAACTGGCTAACAACCGCATTGTTGGCCACCCGAGCCCCTGTGCTTTTCGCACCAGCCATGAACATGTATATGTATGATCATCCTGCGACACAGGCCAATATCGCTCTGCTGACCGAACGAGGTGCGTATTTTGTCGGACCAGGTTCCGGGCAACTTGCTTGTGGCGACATTGGCCCAGGTCGATTGATCGAAACACAATCTATACTGGATGTAGCAGCACAACTACTGACACAGCATAAAGATTTCCTGGGAAAGCGGGTGCTGATAACTTGTGGTGCCAATCAGGAGCCCATTGATCCGGTACGGTACCTGGGTAACCGATCCAGTGGTAAAATGGGAGCAGCGTTAGCACACGTGGCGCAGTGTCGCGGGGCTGATGTTACTGTGATCAGTGGTACCATGGAAGTACCACTACCCCATGGCGTGCAGATAGAACACGCAAATACGGCAATGGCCATGCTGGAGGCTGTTGAAGCACACAAAAATCAAACCGATGTTTTTATTTTTGCGGCTGCGGTTGCGGATTACCATGCAGCAACATTATTAAAAAAGAAACACAAACGTGAAGCGGTAAATTGGTCTCTTGAATTTACACCAAATCCTGATATTGCTGCTTCAATAGGCCTTAATAAATCTCCAGGTCAAATTGCGGTAGGGTTTGCAGCAGAGTCATCTGATATTTTGGCTCAGGCAAAAAATAAATTGGAACGCAAAAAAATGGACCTGGTGCTGGCCAATGAGATCAGTGGTGAAAACAATGCTATTGGTGCCGAAGAAGCACGCACATGGTTATTGCATGAAAATGGGCAAGTAGATGAACTGCCTAAAATGTCTAAACCTGATATAGCCTGGAAAGTGCTGGATGCCGTTGCAGCATTGGGAAATTTTGCAGATAATTATAATCACGATGTACACCCATCTTAATTAATAATTATCAATTACAATACGACATCAATGCTGTAATACACTTCGTAGCGTTTCACGAAGTATGCCAAGATTGTAGGGCTTTTGTAAGAATCCAGAAAGCCCCTTGCCCGCAAAACGGTTGGTAACATCTTGTTCATTGAATCCACTGGATAAAATGACTTTCACCTCTGCATTAATGCGCCGCAATTCGGAATATGTGTTTGAACCGTCAAGACGGGGCATGGTCATGTCAAGCAGTACAACATGAATATGTTCGTGATGCTGGCGGTAAACTTCAACCCCCTCCATTCCATCACATGCGATTAAGACGTCGAATCCAAGTTTGCCGAGCAACTCTGCTGCCAACTGGCGTACGGTATCTTCATCGTCAATTATTAATGCAGTTCCTGAACTACACCAGTCTGTGTCACCCCCTTCATCATTGCAGACTTGGCTTTTCTCTTCACTTAACACTGGTATAATAACTTCGATTCTGCTCCCTTGATCAGGAACACTTTCGACACGAATGGCACCTTGGTGGCTCCGTATAATACCCAGCACTGCGGCCATACCCAACCCTCTTCCAGCAAATTTGGTACTGAAAAAAGGATCAAACATTCTAGCCAGAACTTCCGGATTCATACCACAACCCGTATCACTAACTAAAATTGAAATATAGTATCCCTCTGTAAGAGATTCGTTCATGAAAAAAGGTAAAAAATCATCTGCTTGGAAAAAACGCCTTTGAATTTGAATCCGAACTTCACCGTTTTGATCTCCAATTGACTCCGCTGCATTCACCAGCAGGTTCATGACAACTTGTTCTAACTGACTTTTGTCACCATATACCAGATGGTTGTTGTCCGAGTATTGGTGAATAAACCGGATTTTTTTTGATATTGACACTGTAACCAGTGGTGTTAATTCGCAGACCAACGATGCTACATTAATCGGCGCCTTGACGAAGGTACCTTTGCCAGCATACGCGAGCATTTGACGCGCCAAGTCAGCTGCACGATAGCCTGCTTGTAAGATTTGTTTAAAATAATAATGCATAGACTCTTCTTCACGAACCTCAGATAGAGCCAAATCCGCATGACCTATAATACCGGTGAGAATGTTGTTAAAATCATGCGCTATACCACCAGCCATGATCCCCAGACTTTCCATCTTCTGTGCATGCTGTACCTGGGCTTCAAGCCGCTGACGCTCAACTTCATTCTTAACACTTTCGGTTGTATCAGCAAGAAAACCTTCCAGGAATAAAATTTTTCCCTTTGCATCATAAATTCCCTGGCCTTGCTCACGAATCCACCGCGTATCGCCTGTCATGGTTTGAATTCGGTAAATGACCTGGTAAACACGGTGATGGACAAGGGCAGCATCAATTTCTTTTCTGACATTCAGACGGTCATCCGGATGTATCAAGGATTCGTAACTGATTACAGCATTACCTATTAATGCTTCAGCAGGATAACCAGTCAAGTCAATACAGCCTTTACTGACAAAGTCCATAGTCCAGGCGGAATCATGCTTGCAACGATATACCATACCGGGGAAATTGTCCAGCAGGCTGTTCAGAAATCGATTGTTATCACAATCGATATACCCTGGTTTTTTTATTCTTGCAACGGGGGTAATTATATGATTATTATCTCGGCGTACCCCTTGCTTGCGTCGGCAGTTACCAAGGGTATGTTGTTTTATACGTGTTCGCTTCTGCATAAGGCCCACCCGGTTCATGTTAGGCACAGAATGATACTAGATTGGATAATACCATTAATAATTACTCAAATAAAAATCAATAATATTACCTACTTTCTGCCTGGAAATTTCAGAATGGCGTGAAGCAAATAATTCAATTAACCGTAGAAAACTACAACACCAAAGACGATGTATTTATACATCTACATACCATCTTTTTATAACTTCATGTAATTGTATTTCAATGGTAGCCTTATATATTAGATTCTACCCCGAATTTTAAAACTATATACCAAGGTGAGTGTGCTTACAGAATTAGAATCTCACTTAACAACAAAGTTGATGAGTTTTCCGGGTACATATATTTCCTTGAGCAACTGCTTACCAGTGAGGAATTGCTGAACATGGTCTTCAGCCTTGGCCAATTCAAGTATAGTATCTTTGTTTGCGTCATTCGGAACTGTTATGCGGCCTCGCAGTTTCCCGTTGACTTGCACCGGTAATTCCACACTGTCTTCTACCAGTAAGGTTTCATCCCATTGCGGCCATTCCTGGTAGGCCAATGTGTTCTGATGCCCCAGCCGGAACCACAATTCCTCAGCAATATGTGGTGCGAACGGCGCCACCAGTAATAAGAAACGCTCCATCACCGATTTGTCGATGGAATCCGCTTTCAGGGCTGCATTGACGAATTCCATCATGCGTGCGATCGCCGTGTTGAAGAGCAGTCCTTCCAGGTCTGTAGTGACTGCTTTAATGGTTTTGTGCAACACCTTTTCCATTGTGTTGTCACCGCCTGTCTCTACAATTTTTGGAAGTAACGCACCTTCTTCTGTGATATAAAGTGCCCAGACCCTTTTCAGAAAACGATGCACGCCCTGCACCCCTTCATCTGTCCAGGGCTTGTCACGGTCCAATGGCCCCATGAACATTTCATACAGGCGCAAGGAGTCCGCGCCAAAGGTGCGCACCACATCATCCGGATTGACGACGTTGTAACGTGACTTGCTCATCTTTTCGACTTGCACGTCGACAACATCGCCTGTTGTCTTAACAGCCCAGGAATTGTCCCGGCGTTCTACCTGATGCGGGTAATGATATTTGCCATTGTGGTCCTTATAGGAATGGGCGAGGATCATGCCCTGGTTGTATAATTTCTGGAAAGGTTCTTTGGTGCTCACGTGGCCGGCATCGTACAGGACTTTGTGCCAGAACCGGGCATACAACAGGTGCAACACAGCATGTTCCGCGCCACCGATGTAGAGGTCTACAGGCATCCAGTAGTTTTCCGCTTCTTTCGACCAGGCGGCGTCCTTATTCAAGGCATCACAAAACCGGAGATAATACCAGCAGGAACCTGCCCATTGCGGCATCGTATTGGTCTCGCGTACCGCTGGCAGTCCGGTATCGGGATCGGTGGTGTGAATCCAGTCCTGTGCGCGTGCCAAAGGAGGTTGACCATCGGCAGTTGGCTTATATTCCTCGAGCTCCGGCAGCATAACCGGCAGGTCTTCCATCGGAACGGCTTTCACTGTACCATCTTCCAGCCGGATGAGGGGAAAAGGTTCACCCCAATAACGCTGACGGGAGAACAACCAGTCTCGCAATTTATAATTCACGGTACCCTTACCGATCCCCTTCTCTTCCAACCAGGTAGTGATTTTCTTTTTGGCTTCCGGTACACGCAAACCGTCAATGAGGGGTGAATTGACCAGGACCCCATCGCCGGTATAGGCTTCGACAGAGATGTCGCCTCCTTGAATCACTTCCACAATAGGCAAATCAAAGGTCTGGGCAAATTCATAGTCCCGGAGATCATGCCCGGGAACCGCCATGATGGCGCCATAGCCATATTCGGCCAGGACATAATCGGCAGTCCAGATGGGGATGCGAGAATCATTCACCGGATTGACAGCATACACTCCCGTAAATACACCGGTTTTCTTAACCTCTTCTCGCATACGATCCTGGGCGCTTTTGCGTTCTGCCTGGGCGACATACGACGTCACTGCCTGGCGTTGCGCTGCGGTAGTAATGCTGAGAGTCAGGGGATGTTCAGGGGCCAGCACACAGTAGGTAGCACCGAACAAGGTGTCTGGGCGTGTGGTGAATACGGTAAACTGCTCACCTGAGCCATCTATGGTAAATACAACGTCTGCTCCTTCGCTACGACCAATCCATTCGCGCTGCATAGCCTTGATGCCTTCAGGCCAATCCAGGTCATCCAGATCGGTAAGCAGACGCTCTGCATAAGCGGTAATTTTCAACATCCACTGCCGCATCATCCGTCGCTCAACAGGATCGCCCGTTTCCACGTAGCAACCATCTTTTACTTCTTCATTGGCAAGAACTGTCCCCAAAGCCGGACACCAGTTCACCGGTGCTTCCACTTCATAGGCCAGCCCACGTTCAAACAAGACCTTGAAAATCCATTGGGTCCATTTATAGTATTCCAGGTCTGTGGTATTGATTTCCCGGTCCCAGTCATAAGACAAACCCAATGCTTGAATCTGTCGACGAAAGGTATCGCAATTTTTATTGGTGATGATGGCGGGGTGTTCACCAGTCCGCATGGCATGGCGTTCAGCGGGAAGGCCGAAAGCATCCCAACCCATGGGATGCAGCACATTGAATCCACGCATGCGTTTGTATCGTGAGACAATATCCGTGGCTGTATAGCCTTCCGGATGCCCCACATGCAAACCATCTCCGCTGGGATACGGAAACATGTCCAGCACATAATACTTTGGCCGTGTAGTATCCAATTCTGTCTTAAAAGTCTTGTTTTCAAGCCAGTATTTTTGCCATTTAGATTCTATTTTTTGAAAGTCATAGGAACCGCCGGACATATTGTTACACCACTCCTGTACTCAATGATAACCTGATAAACCCCATAATATTGCGGAAGGGCATTGTAACATATCCCTATACAGACTTTCATGATGAGCCAATGTCAATAAGGTATTGTAAATATTAGGAATGGTATTGTTATTAGCCAATTGAAGTAGACGCTACTAATATCCTAAGGGCTCATTAGTCTTTTCTTGCAATCGCTGGGGGTATTAATGTTTGCCGCGAGAAGTGTCAGGCACGTTGTCGATGCAGATTGGGGTCTACCACGGTCGCCATTTTTTTGGAATCCAATGCGTACCCCAAAAATTGATTGACTTCGTTGGCGATTTTACCGGGCTCAGCTATCACCTCATGATGATTCACAAAGAGTACATCAACATTAGGTTGCTCTGAAAGCCAATGCCGAATTTGCTTGAGATGCTTTTGATACAGTTCCAGCATACGATCATCGCTGACTTTATCCGTTGATTCACCACGGCGAATCAACATCTGACGCTGTGAAGCAAGTACTTCATTGAGGTTACGATGAATGAATACGATTTTATACTGGTATTCCGGCAGCAACTCAGGCAAGAGAAAAGATATGACCTTGACTACCTTGCCAACCGCCAGGGGTAGCCATTCTTTGTCGTTTTTCAGCTTTTTAACGCGTTCAAACTCAAAGTACCCTTTCGGATTGTCGTCATCTGCGGTGCGTTCCTCGTCGGTAAGTACGGTCATACCTCCGGATTCCAGCATACGCATCATCATGGATGTTCCTGATCGGGGAAGCCCCGATACCACTGTAATAACAGGTAAACTCATGAGTTTTCCTTCATCTTTTCAACCGAAACCATTTTGTTGTCATTTGAAGGTATGTCAAAACGAATTTCACCCATCAACTCCGGGTTCTTGCCTTCCATACCTTGGTAAAAATCTCGAATCCTTGCCAAATCCGCTTCCATGTCGCCTGTCAGATTGATAGCAGGGCCAAAACCGCCCACTTTCCTTTTGAAGTCCAGAAAACCAAGCACCACCGGGACGTTGGCCGCTTCTGCAATCTTGTAAAATCCCTTTTTCCAGGCACGTACTTTGCTACGTGTTCCTTCAGGTGGGATGACAATCCGCAGTTCATCTGAATTTGCGAATGCGGTCAGGGCCTCACGCGCCGCACCTTGCCCCCGGCTTCTATCTACTGGAATACCACCCAGAAAGCGCATGATGCGGTAGAATGGAAACTTGAACAAGGTGTGCTTGCCCAGCCAATACGCGTTCAGACGGAGAGAAAACGTTATCGCCAGTACATAAACGAAGTCCCAATTACTGGTATGTGGCGCACCAATGACCACACAACGGGGAACTTTATGCCCTTCCCCTTCAATTTTCCATCCCATGAGCCAGAGAAAGCAACGGCCCAAATAATTCAGGGCGGTTCCTATGACCGGTAATTGTATAATGGTCTTTTGCAAGTTAGGCTTCCCTTGATACAGCGGAAATTTCCAGAAACGACGACAACACTTTAATCTCTATGTGCTGAATAGAGAAAATATAATGAAAAAAAGAATAGGCCACCAAATCATATTGGCAACCAAGTTGTATAAAAGGAGATTATAGCATTATTTTGGGCATGTAATTCCAAAATATTTGGTTGAAAAACTTCACAAAACTCCATGGAAATTGAAAGTATTACTGATTTACCTGAAATTTACCCGATTTTAGCGGAGTTGGCTGACTAAGTAATCTTTTATATCTGATGAAGAATTGTGTAGTCTAAAACCAATATAAATACATAGATTAGCAAGGCAACCGAAATACCATTTGAGGTTTTTGGGGTGTCCTTACCGCATTCAAGGCGCATACAGAACAATAAAACTGTTAACCTTTCAAAAAGAAAGTACGTTAAATCGATTGAAACCAGTAGAACCACAAGATTTCAGTACGCTGGATGACAATGATCTGGCACTGGCGGTTCAGTCAGGCAGCCACGAAGCATTCGAGGAGTTAGTTCGCCGTTATCAGGGACGAGTTTATGCTGTTGCATATCGGGTAACTGGTAACAGGGAAGACGCCCTTGATGTTTCGCAAGATGCTTTGATAAAGGCATACCGAAAGATTCATACATGGAAACCGACCGGCGTCTTTCTTTCGTGGCTGTTACGTTTGACCACCAATCAGAGTATTGACCATTTGCGGCGCAAGAAACGGCAACCGCAAGAACAGTTGGATGAAGCTTTTATACCCGAATCTGCCGGAGCGGGTGTGGAACCGGTGACTTTCAGTACGGAAACAACCGTTCGGGCACACGAAATAGAAGAACGGTTGAACGAAGCATTGGTGGTGCTTTCGCCAATGCAGAAAACTGTTTTTGTCTTACGCCATTTCGAGGGACTTCAATTGGATGAGATTGCAAAAGAACTGGGGTGTACTGTAGGTAGTGTTAAGGTTCATTTGTTTCGCGCATTGAAAAAGTTGCGTGTGCAGTTAAAAGATTTATATTACGATACGGAAGATGGCGATGGTGATGATGAAAAAGGCGAGACCAAACGTACAGGATGATGGGTTACCGGAAAAAGCCGGGGAGTGCATTGCATGATGGGTTGTAAGAAATACACTGGTTTAATAGCTGCTTCGTTATATGAACCATTGAAGCTTGAAGAAACACACATACTGGAAGCACACTTACAGAAATGTGCCCAATGTAGAAGCGAGCTGGCAGAGATGCGTGCCTTCGTCACCATACTTCCCAATGAGCGCATCGCATTCCAAGGTGATCTGTTACCGGCAATACGTGCTGAATTGGAGGCAAACCCCTATCAGGAATCCAATGCTATCTTTCGGGGTTGGCTACGCCCTGCCATTGGATTTGCAAGTCTGGCTATTCTGATGATAATACTGGGGTACAGCATTCTGCCATCAATTAATTCTGAATCTTCTGGCATTGGAATGCTCAGCGAGATAAGCACTGCTTCGCCTGTTGATACTGTGATTGCTGACGCAGAAATGCTGATAGCCCAGCGACAATATGCGCCTGCATTAAGTTTGTTGGAAGAAAAGCTGGCTGACTTTGAAAGCCATCCTGATGTTGGCGAGATACAACGGGCCATCGCGGAGCTGGAATTCAACCAATTAAAACGATACCCGGAAGCATATACTGCCTACTTAAAATTACAAGGTGAGTACTGGAATACATTTCGACAACACCCGGAAAACAGTACCAGACTCAATCTGCTTGCCGAAGCCAGGGACACAAATTATGAGCCCTTGTATGCACTGGATGCCGCTCTGGCCAGAGGCAGCCAACAGGCGTTTCCGCAATTAGAACAGATAATCGCTTTACATGAGGGAAAATCCATTGCCTGGCGCACCCTGGAAGTAATGCAGGAGCTGGCATTACGTGATCTGGGATTCGATCCGCTCCAGGCAGATGCCCAACTGCATATTGCTGCGCTGGAAATGCTGCGGGAGCGCACAGAACACCAAGCCGTACTTGCACACTTAAACCTTGCCCTTGGTGACTATTACCGGCATGATCCCAACAATAACAGCAAGGCACAGGAACATTACCACGAGGTAATGCAAAGTGGTTTGGAACAATTGGCACGTCAAGCGGAAGCTTCATTGACTGAATTGGCAGATGCCCGGCGTTAAATAGCCGTATCCTTGAATGAAACACCCTGTAATCCCGTACATCATTGTGCGGTCTGGTGTTCTGTATGCTAATATACACAACCTTATATTTCTCGAAAAAACTGGCGGAGCCTTAATTTGGTGCGTGGTCTGAAAGCATTTGAAAAGCAGTTGCTCCATGATGGCATTCTGGATGAATCACAGATGGATCATGTTCGTGCGGAAGCATTGAAACGTGGTATGTCGATTTTGGATGTCATTCCTCAATTGGGGTATGCCAATCAGGAACAGATTTACCGTACTCTGGCAACTTTTTGTGAAATGCGGTTTGTGTTACCGTCAAAGCAACCAATTGACATCAGTCTGATACACAAGATTCCCGCCCGATTTGTCACCCACTACAATTTTGTCCCGTTTGAAGAACGTAATGGTACCTTGGTGGTTGCTGTCAGTGATCCTTTAAATACACACCAATTGGATGACATGCGGACTGTTTTGAAGCGTCGTATCGAACCGGTGGTTACTACCCCACTGGAGATACAACGCGCAATTCGTGATCTGTATGGTGTTGGCGCTGACACAATGGAAAAAATTCTGTATGATAACCAGCAAGAAGGTATTGCCGTAAATCTTGAATCGGTTTCATTGAGCGCAAATCTAGGCGATGACACCATAGACGCCTCCATTATCAAGTTTGTAAATGAGCTGATATTGGAAGCAATTCAATCCAACACTACAGATATTCACATAGAACCGTTTGAAGACCAGCTACGTGTTCGCTATCGAATTGACGGAATCTTGCACCAGGCACCGACACCGCCTTCCATTCGTGGTTTCCATTCGGCCATTGTGTCACGCATCAAGATAATGGCGAATTTGAATATTGCAGAAAAACGCTTACCCCAGGATGGGAAGATTGAAGCCAGTTTTGGTGAAAATAAATACGACTTGCGGGTGTCCATTCTACCCACTCCGCATGGAGAAACCGTAAATCTCCGCATCTTGAGCCGCTCCTCGATCATGTTGACCCTGGACCAGCTTGGATTTCTGGAAAATGACATGCGGTTATTTGAGTCGTTCATAACGAAACCCCACGGCATCATCCTGGTGACGGGGCCGACGGGTAGTGGTAAAACAACGACCTTGTATGCTGCGCTCAGCAAGTTGAATCGCCTGGACCGAAAAATAATTACAATCGAAGACCCGATTGAATACCAGCTAACTGGTATCACCCAAATGCAGGTTCAACCTAAAATCGGCTTTGATTTTGCTTTGGGGTTGCGTTCAATGCTGCGCCATGATCCTGATGTCATGCTGGTAGGTGAAATACGCGATTACGAAACGGCAGAAATGGCGATTCGCTCCAGTTTGACGGGACACCTGGTATTGAGCACTCTGCATACCAACGATGCTGCCGGAGCTGTAACACGCTTGGCCGACATGGGTGTGGAGCCATTTTTGATATCCAGCACGATGATTGCTTCTATGGCGCAACGCCTGGTGCGATGTATCTGCCAGGATTGCGCGAAACCGGAAACCCCGGATTTCCTTTTGATGAAAAACGAGTTTGGCGCATCAGAAGCTGATTTGGCACATATGAACATTCTTGTCGGGCAAGGTTGCGATAATTGCCGCAACACCGGTTACCGTGGTCGGTGCGCTATTTATGAAATTATGCCTTTTACCGACGAAATCAAAGAGTTGACGGTCAACCGGGCTACTGCCATGACCATCAAACGCAGAGCGATTGATGAAGGCATGCGTACCCTTCGGGGTTCTGGTTGGGACCGGGTTGGAAAAGGTGTTACCACTGTTTCTGAGGTATTGCGGGTGACCGCTGATGCAGAGTTGTTGAAAATGCCGACCGAGGTACAGGATGCCGCAATATCAGTATGAAGTAAAAAAGGCCCCCGGTGAAACAGCTACCGGTGTATTGGAAGCGGAAAGCCAACGTGCGGCCGTTTCTCGCTTGCGTGACATGGGTTATTTTCCAATCAAGGTCGAAGAATATGTTGGCGAAGCACAAAAAGACGTCTTAAAAAACGCTATTGTCCGGGTTCGACTTCAGGAACGCAACCTTTTTTTTCGTCAACTCGCCAACCTCAGTGAATCCGGCATGGTATTAACCCGTGCGCTGCGCACACTGGCTGATCAAGCGGAGAATCCAAAGCTCAAGAAGATTATAGAGCAGTTGCGTGATGATGTGCAGAAGGGCAGTAGCCTGGCGGAAGCCATGGAAAACCATCCCAAAACTTTTCCTTCTTTGTATTGCAGCCTGGTGCATGCAGGAGAAACGGGTGGTATGCTGGAAGAAGTATTGTGGCGGATTGTATCCTTTGGAGAACAAGAAGAAGAACTGCGGGGGAAAGCGGTTTCTGCCACGATCTATCCCATATTTCTCTTGCTGGTTGGCACAGTTTCCATTTTTATTCTGGTTTCGTTTGTATTCCCAAAGTTTGTGGCTATTTTTGAAGAGTTTGGTGCCGACCTGCCGCTTTCGACACGCATTGTCATGGGGTTGTGTGAATTCATGGGCGTCTGGTGGTGGGCTGTGTTGTTCGGCATAATCGCAATTGTTGTGGGAATTATCAGCTATTTTCGCTCAGAAAAAGGTCGGCGACATTTGGACACAGCCTTACTGCGTTTTCCCGTCGTATCTGATGTTGTCTTGAAATATGAGATGGCCAAATTTTCACGTACCCTGGGTACACTGCTGGACAACGGTGTTCCTGTACTCACTGCCTTACGAATTACGGGAGACACCCTGGGCAATGTCATCATTCGGGAGGAGGTTGTGCGTATTCATGATGGTGTTACTGAAGGTAACAGTATGAGTGACACCTTGCGTGGAAAAGGGGATAACCATTTCCCACCAATGGTAATCAGTATGTTTGCTGTGGGGGAAGAAAGTGGACGTATCGGTGAAGTCAGTAAACGTATCGCCGATGTTTATGATAACGAAGTAGACCGTGCAGTGAAGGCGATGACAGCATTATTCGAGCCGATACTGATTGTAATAATGGGTGTGATTATCGGCTTCCTCGTGATAGCCATGTTGTTGCCCATGCTTACACTCAGTTCAACAATTGGCGTATAATAAGCTGGTTGAACTAAACAACCATATATTATCGATATAGAAATTTGATCCATAGAGGATCTCTACTGAAATCCTCTATATAAATAGCTTGATGGTATTTTTTGTATAATTTAATTTCTTTTTATGTTCCTTATATCTGGTGACACCAGTCATGAAATGCTGGAGATGATTGAATGAAAAACAATGGTGGTTTTACACTGATTGAACTTATTCTGGTGACAGTAATCATCGGTATCCTTGCCGGCATGGTGGTCACGACGTATGGTGGGCGCGTTCAGGAAACCCAGATTCGGGCGGCAAAAGGGGATATAGCCAGTTTAAGCAATGCTGTGGACTTATACGCATTGGACCATGGCGATATATATCCCCAATCACTTGAAGACCTGGTGACAGGACGTCGAAATTATATCCGTGAGTTACGGCCAGACCCCTGGGGTAACCCGTACATCTATGAGCCACCGACCAACGCGTTGAAAGCAGATTATCGCATATACTCTGCCGGACCCGATGGCACACCCGGTACAGAAGTTGATGTCACCAGTACATCTCCAATGCCTTGAGCACAGCGGAAAAACAGTACCTTCCATTACACCGGTACCTTATATTCGCAGCATGTATCATAATCTACAGGCTGCCCCGCAGTCGGTATGTCCAAATTGGACGGAAGTAACATACTACTGGAGCGTACAAGCGTGAACGAACACATAAACAGCCCGCATCACTGCTTGAATCCTCGATATATGTACAACAAACCAATCCACGACCGATTTGTCGACGAACAAAAAAATTGTGCCGGCTTCACCATGTTGGAACTTGTGGTGACCGTTGCACTCCTGGCAATTATTACTGCCGCTATTGTGCCGCTGTATGCCAACTCTATGAACTCCATTCACATGCGCAATTCCCGGGCGAATTTCGTATCGCTTATCGCCTATATACAGGAATGTGCAGTCGCTGAAACACGTGAATACCGATTGTATATTAATACACAGGAGCAAGTGTTCTGGGTCGAGTACCTGGTAGAAGACGATGCTGAAGGTAAGTTTTTTGAAGTGGTACAAGAAAAATATGGTCGGCTGCAATCCTTCCCCAGATATCTTGAAGTTCAACAGGTTCGGGCACGACAGGACCGTGAAGCCCGAGCATATTATATCGGATGTTATCCCAACGGAGCTTCAGACATCGCCACGGTTACATTCCGGGATACCCGTGATTTTCAGGAAGGGTTCTCCATAAAGACCATGGGAACAATGGGTAAGATTGAAGTCGAAGTGCGATGAAACAGCCATTTGAAATGGTTCAATACAGAACCCAGTGCAAAGCAATGTGTAGAAAAACGGGTTATATTCTCGTGGAGACCATTGTAGCCATGGGCTTGCTAAGTATGGGTATGCTAAGCATCAATACGGGGCTTCGCCAGGCTGTAATGGTACGTGGTGAAACAGAAGATATCACGCTGGCCCGCTTTATGCTCGAAGAAATAATGACCGACCTGGAAATGCAACCTGAAGTACGCGAAAGTTCCGGGCAAGGTGTATTTCCGGATGCACTCTCCAGATTCAGGTATGCGTGGGAAATCAGCCGTATCAGCATACCTCGGCCTCCAATACCCCTTGAAGCCACTGAGGCAGACATCATACGATTTGAAGAGCAGTTCAAAGATTTTATGGGTAAGGTCACTGTTGTGATTCGATGGAATCGAGGTGGCAATGAATATGAAATTGTAGGTGAAACACTCTTGCGCCCGGAACAATTATGGACACCGCCACGCAATATATGATTCATCATAAACGACATAACAAAGGGTTTACCTTGCTGGAACTGTTGGTCGCAACAGTTTTACTCAGTCTGGTGATGTCTACAATTTACACACTGTTTCATACGACAGTTGGTACATGGCGTGGTGTGGAAGAACGGTTTACACCCTACCCGGATGCCCGGAATACACTCGGGATAATACAACGTGAATATGAAAACTTTGTATGGCCTGTAGCCCATTTGATGGAAGGTCGACAAAATGAAGTAACCCTGTTTGTCGTCAGTGAACCGATGGATGTCGGCAAGGCTGAAGGACGGCATGTGATGCGTGTCCGATATTATATTTCCAACAGAAAACTGATGCGTGAAGAAGCGCTGGTGGAGATGGCATTGCCTGTCAAGCCACCGGAAGGTAGAGAACTCGCCCGGGAACGCATCCGGATTGGTCGTAGAAATGCTTTTTTACTGGCGGACAACGTTCGCTCTTTTCAAATCGGTTATATCTGGGTACCCTATCCAGATGAGCGTGATGTCGAATATCCACCCGAGTGGATGGAAGAAATCATGGTTCATACCCATCGGGAACGTTGGGGATTGCCCCAGGGGTTGGAGATACAGCTCACGCTCTTCGATCCGAAAGAGCAAGCCGATGATCAGGTATTCCTCACGCGTATTGCAACCCGTGGGGACAGCAATAGAATGCGTTATTCCGATTTGATGGAAATGCTGGGAGGTGCCCGATGATCTCGGAAGTCCATCCACAGAGAGCTTATTTAAATACCCCGCAAAGGGGTTTTGTGCTGGTGGTAGTGCTGTGGGTATTGGCTATTTTGACCGTGGTAACTTTGAGCTTTGGGCACCGTACCATGCTCGAACGGCGTGCAACCACCTACACCCTGGACCAATCTTTGGCGAGGATGCAGGCCCGTGGCGCAGTGCAGCGCGGTATAGTTGAAATTCGCAACAAGGCATTTGAAGATTACTCCGATTCAGAAGAGTGGACATCCGTTACACATTTAGGACAGAAATGGGCACGCCCCATGGACCTCTACAAGGAGGGTGGTTACTTTCAGCGTCAACCGGAAGCAGAAAATGACGTTGTCATGTTATCTATACAGGATGCGGAAAGTCGTATCAGTATCAATTCCGCTTCACAGGAATTACTGGATAATGTACCCAATATCTCACCCACTGTTCGCAGACGAATCATGAGCCGACGTATGCGGGGTGAACAAGAAGGTGAGCCAGGTAGTTACTTTCAGGCAATAGAGGAGATACGCTACATGCAGGGTGTTCGCGATGAACATTGGTTTGGCGATGAAAGAACCCCTGGATTGCGTACTATGTTGACGCTGCATGGTCATATGATCAACATCAACACGGCATCACCAGAGGTACTGGCATGTATACCGGGAGTAGACCCGGCAGCGATAAGTACCCTTATGAATTACCGGAATGGTCCGGATGGGAAGAGGGGAACAGCGGATGATCGACACTTCAATGACCTGAATGAAGACTTGCTGAACAAGGTTGGGCCCCTGGGGGATTCTCTCGTGAGTCTGCGCCAGCATTGCAAGGTCACATCCGATTACTATATTATCACCGGTATGGCTACCCGGCGTTCAGGCGCTGTGGTGGCCATTGTTACGGCTACGGTACAAGTTATGGGTAACCACGCCAGTGTAATTGGCTGGCGGGAGGGAAATTTTGAGTCGTAAGTCAAATCATATCAGTTTATTGCAATTCGACATCCACATGCTGTCCCATATGCGCATCGAGCGAAGCAGCAAAGGTATTGCTGTGCTGTCCTATGCGACAGAAGCTGGCTCATGGGAAGATGAAGGCGCCTTGGATACTGCCCTGAAGTCTTTTGTCGAACGCAACAACCTGGTGGAAGATGAATTATATTCTATTCTTCCCCGACATGAATTAACGCTTCGGATTCTGACATTGCCCAGCCAGGATGATCAGGAAATCGCAGGCATGATTCACCTGAGTGCTGAAGAGTATGTGCCCTTTCCACTGGATGAATTAATCATAGACCATGCCATTCTGGAAAAGATGCCTACGGGAGAGTCCCGGGTATTAATCACATTGGCGCACCGTGATGTGGTAGAGGCGCACATAAGCCTATTACGCAAGTCCGGGCTTGAACCTGAGAAAATATTGTTGAGTTCTGCGTGTCTGGCATCAATTGGTATTGCAGCCTATGAACCACGTGACGAACGTTATGCCTTGCTGAATTTGGGGGCTTCCGGCTTGGAGATGGTGGTGATTGATAATGGCCGGTTGCATTTCAGTCGTGGTGTGGCATCTACGCAGGACTGGCGTCGCGCAGAAGAAGAGAACTCGGATGAACGCGAAGAGTTAGCCTTGGAAGTTCGTAATTCTCTGGCTGCTTACAGGCGGGACTCCGAAGACGGACTGGGGGTCGACAAGCTGTTTCTGGGATCAGAATATGCCATCGTCACAAAAACCAGTGAAGTGTTGGAAACAGAAACTGCCAAGGACTGTGCTCCTGCTGAATTCGTGCGCAAGCTAGTTGTCAGTGGCAATGAAAAAATGGCTACGCTCCCACTCGTAATGCTGGGTGCTGCACTAGCCGCACAAGATCGTGGTGCAATCCGTATAAATCTCTTGCCGGACTCGGTAATACAGGGACGGGCACTGGAGACCACAAAACATACCGTGTACATTGCAGCAGCAATGGTAGTTGCAGTTGTGATTGCGCTGGGTATTTTATATACGCAAGCCATATTGCAACGCACAGCGATGATCCGTCAACTTGAGGATCAGATTGCCGTTATTCAGCCAGGCGCGTTGGGTGTTCAGGCAATGCGACAACAATTGGACATTTTGGACAGGCAGGTGCAGCAAGAAGGGTCGGTGCTGGAAATATTGGCCAGTATGTCCAGAGTTGCACCGGAAGATGACATGAATTTCACCCGGATGACCTATAACCGGAATACCGGCGTCAACGTCTGGGGGCGTGCCAAACGCATTGATGATATACATCGTTTTCTGGACCGCTTGCGCGCTCTGGATGCAGAACGTAATATAGCTTTATTTTCACAGGCACGCAGCCTGTATGAGCAGCGAGACGTAGAGCGTAACGAGGTTGTTTTTTTATATCAAATTAGCATTCCATTTCCTGGTGAGTAGTATATGTTGAATAAATTCGTTGTAAGATTTTTAAAATTCTGGCACCAACTCTCCACACGTGAGCGCCTTCTGGCCCAGGCAGTTGCCGCTCTACTCGTGGCTTTTCTGCTGTATATATCAGTTCAAAATGCTATTGGCCGTATTGAGGAACTGAATAGCAGAATAGATAATTATCAACAGGACCTCGTGAATTACCGCCAGCAGATCGCCCTGCGTCAACGGGTAGAAGCACGTTACGGGCGTATTGCCGCCCAACATTCGAGTGCCTGGTCGGAATCCGAATTACAGGATCGGTTGCGGCAAGAAATTTATCGCCTGGCTATGAAGAATCCCCCGGGTTTAACGCCTGACGGATATCCCGAGCGCACCAGTGACGATCAAGAAAATCTGGTGATGGTACCAGGACTGCAACAAGGTTCGTTGCAGGAAGGTGGCCAGGGATATCGAGAATTTATGATTTCGTTTCGTGTTCCAAGAGCAGAATTTTCTGATCTGATCACTTTCCTGGAACGATTACAAACCAGCCCGCAATCATTACGTATTGATGATTTGGAATTAAACCGCTCTCCCCTAAACACGCAAGTACAATCCACGATTCAAATAACACGGACTATCGTGGATGGTACGGATACCATATCGACCGATGTTCCAATTACTCCTGTGTTGACCCAGTGGCTGGACCCTCTGGATATCACCGACTGGACTTGTGAGGGATGTGATCTTGAAGTCGGCACAGATGAAACGAACGTACTCATAGCCAAGAACAACGGCAATGGTCCTGCTGTACTTTACACAACATATCAACTGGAAAGTGCACGACAGTACCGTGTCACTATGGATGCCCTGGTTTCTGGCTCCGTAAGCTTTGCAGCAGAATGGAACGATATGAAACAAGTTTCAGACAACCCCATTCAACTTCAAAATGACTATTCGCTCAATCGTTACGAAATGCAATTGTTATTGCCTTTTGTTGCTGAAGAGTTGATAGATGTCCAAATCCCATTAATAAATTTAAGCAGCCAGGATGCCGAGGTTGCAATACACCGATTGCTAATCGAAGAAACACTGGAGTAAACAAGCTTGGACAAGATACTTCAAGGCCAGATCGAAAAGCGTATAGTACTCATTGGTGCCGTGATTGTAATTGCCATTTTGGGCATGGTAATGCGGAATGTTATTGCGGATCCACTGGCCGATAAACGTGCCTGGTTAGAGGATGCGTTATTGGAAACACCGCAAGTTATTCAAGATGAAGCTGCACGAGAATGGCCTACCTGGCAATGGGTACAGGAAATAAATACGAATCCCAAATTATGGGATGCACTCGTTCCACCTCCACCCCCACCTCCGCCGCCAGCGCCACCAGCACCTAAACGCCCAGACCTGGCAGAATTATTAAAAGATGTCACACCAACACGCCAAACGGTAGGGCAGAATGTACGGTTTGTTACTCGACAACACCCCAATGGGATATATGTGGAAGTAGGCGAAACCTTGAATGGGTGTAAGTTTGAATCATTTACCCGTGACTCTGTACGGTTTTCGTTGTATTGGAGTCAAGGTGAGGAAACCATTATCATAAACTTACCACGGCAATAACAAACAGCAACAGTTATTCAGATTCGCTGTTTACTTTAAGTAACTATAGTTATTTTTTATGCATTGTGCATTGCAATGCTTTATTTTATATCAGACCTTATCAGTTGGTGGAAGGAATTGAGTGGGGCCATGTGTATGATTCATTTTAACTCCAGACCGTTTCGTTCGGTCGTTGTTTTTCTGCTTGTTGTGGGTATGACCTGGCCTGTGGAAGCACAGGGGCAGACACCCACCAGCCCTAGACCAAGAGTGGCACAGTCTCAGGTCGGCGCGACACAACAGTCGGGAATTGGCACGCAACAGACCCAATCCGACAGTGCTTCAACTGGAGCTTCTCAATCTTCCCAGCAACAGGGTTCTCTCGGATTTCAGCCCGGTCAGCAACAACAGCAAGCACCTGCTCCACGCCAAAGACAAGCTGCACCGACTGCTGGTGGCTCGGGAGGGGCACGTGTTGTATCGGGTGGTGCCGGTGGTGGTGGAACTCAAATGACTGCTGGGTCTGTTTCGAGTGTTACCTCGACCAGTCGTACCACATTCGAACCCGCATTTGAAAGAGAATTAGAATATAAGCCGGTACCAGATGAAGGCGTAATGCTTACGCAAGAAGGCCCAATGCCTTTGACAGAATTTTTGCTGGCAATTAGCCTGGCCACCGACTGGAATGTCATTGAGACTGAAGCAGTACGTGGTATGCAACTTCCTTTTTTTACCATTATCGACACCCCACCGAGCATTGCATTAGAAATCTTACGTATAAATGATATCTATTATGATTTCAATGAAGACAATAACATTCTGTATGTCACCACAAAAAAAGATTATCTTGAAAAACAATTCGGCAGACACGAACACCATGTTTTTAATATCCAGAATGCTGAAGTCGAATATATAGACTCAGTATTGAATACGCTACTTTCCAGCACGGGTCGTATCATCACCGATCAACGCACACGGCGCATTTATGTGTGGGATATGCCGGACAATATGGAACAAATGATAAAAACTGTTAATGAGCTGGATGTTCCATTGGACCGCATGGAGTTTATGATTCAATACGCGGAATTAGCTGACATCGAAGGTGTAGTTGACACACTGCTATCAGGTAACGGTAGCATTCTGACCGATGCACGTACCGGGCAGATCATTGTGTGGGACTCACCCAACAAATTGTCTCAAATGCGATCTGCCGTGCAATGGCTGGATGTCCCAGTAGAGTCCCGTTTGTTTTCCATCAATTATCTGAATGCAGAAGACTTGGTAGAAAGTCTGGAAGTGTTGATGTCCGAGCGAGGCCGCATTCAGGTGGACCCCCGATTCAATACGGTTTTGATTACCGATCTTCCAGCCCGCATGGAACGGATGGAAGAAATCATCGACTCGCTTGACAAAGAACTGGAAACACGGACCTGGGTCATCAATTATGCAGATTTGGACTTTATCGCTTCGCAAATCGAGATTCTGATTCCGATCGAAATGGGTGAGATTGCCATCAATGACCTGGCACACCAGATTACCGTTACTGGACTTCCAGAGCGACTGGATCGTATCGAAGAATTGATTATGGCATGGGATATCAAACGCAAGCAGGTGCTCATTGAAGCCTATATTGTTGAAGTCAGCAATGAGGTTGAACGCCAGTTTAATATTAACTGGACATACTGGGATCAAAGCGGTGACAGCCCAATAACGATTACCGGGGGAACCGGTTTTACACCAGACAGTGGCTCAGCCAATTTTGGTCAGCTTCCCTTTAACATCCCGCTGTATGGAGCACCTCAACTGGATAGTAGTGGTGGGGTAAGCAGACCTATAGTCCAGAACATCGCCGGGGAGTCTGTCATCAGTCGGATAGGTGGTAACAACCTGGCAGTTACATTAGATTACCTGGACCGTCAGAACATGGCCACAATCCTCTCTTCACCGCGGGTAACTGTCCAGGATGGTGAACAGGCAACATTTGAAAATGCGACTCGGGTCCCATTTATATCCGGGACAACATTCTATGATTCATCAACCACCTCGACTACAAATCGAAGCACTAACCGGGTTGACTTTATTGATGTCGGTACCATTTTATCGGTATATCCGCGAATAACAGATGAAGAAAATATTTTGCTGGATATCAGTGCGGAAGACAGTACCTTTACCGACAAAGAAATTGTAGCCAATGATCTTCGGTCTACTGTTCCGGAAAAAACAGTAAGGCGGGTACAATCTCAATTGCGTGTACAATCGGGCGACACCGTGGTGCTGGGCGGTCTTCGTCGTGACCGTGCCTCCGAGAGAGAAACACGTACACCTATTTTAGGTGATATCCCCGGATTTGGTCGTCTTTTCCGTTACCCGAACAAGTCATCGTCGAAAAGCTCGTTGCTGATTTTTATAACTACGACTGTAGTGGACGAGTTTACGCATCCCGAGACGGCATCTCTGGCCCGGGCTGATGAACGCATCAACGCGCAATTACGCCGTGACAGAAAACCGCTCCTGGGACGTATTGCTGAGCGGGTTTCTCAAGGGAAAAACGAGCTTTCGATCTCAATCGGACAGATGGGAACCATGTTTTCCGATGGTGAACAAGTCTACCTGGAAGAACTCAGAAAGACTTTCCACGATTTGCCTTCTACTGTTTTGGTCGTCATCCGGAGCCACCCTCGTGCCCCGCAAGATAGTGTAACCAAATTGACTGAGGCAGCCATAGAAGCTGGGTTAAAGGTTGAACATGATTACAATGCTGTGCCGATTGTGCCGCATTTACGCCCAACTTCTGATATATCATCTGATACACTTCAACCGCTGGAAGCCATTGATCCGCCCGATTATTCATAATACTTGAAAGGATACTGCTGTACATGCAACGTTGGGTAAACATACTACCGACGACGAGCAATAGAAACCAGTTTTCCAAGTAAGTACAAAGTATGGAAAAAATATCCTCCCGAACTGCCCAACAGGACGATTCGGGAGGATTAATTTATGATTTAAAACCGATACTTCTATACTGACAAATGATTAGTCAATGCCATTCAGAAAACTACAGCGTATTACCGGTTTTCATGCCACGGGGGGCTTTGGCAAATTTACCCGCTTTGATGTAGCGAGCGCAGACTTTAATCTTTTTAATTGTACCGTTTTCATCAATAATACGAATCGTTTGCAGGTTTGGCTTCCAACGGCGCTTGGAAATACCAGTAACATTCAGGCCGATACCCCCGGTTTTCTTGGGCTTACCGCGCCGATTTACGGTGTTGCCTACGTGCGGGCGCTTGCCGCTGTATGCACATACTCTAGCCATATCTATCTCCAAAAGTTTTACTGGTTGGGAAAATTCACACGTAACGTGTTATAATTTGAGGCTTAGTTCTGCGGAGTTTATCATATATCTGCAATTTTTTCAACTTTGGTTCCCCCTTCATAGTTTAGTTGCCCTTTAGAAACAAAAACCGGCACGCTATCGCCACACAGCCAATATTCAGCGACAGGTACCTTATGTATATTTTTCCAATGATAATTTCCTATTCATTACTCAGTAGAATTCCACACCATGACTAACATTCGGTGTACTGTATGTATCTGTATCCTGGCCCTTTTGTTTTTCAATGCTTGCCGTAATATGGGAGAAGAGCTGCGGCCTGGTATGCTGCCGGAGAATCTGCCTGCCCTTCAAGAAATCCTGAATGATTTGGCGAAAAATGATTCTAAAATGCGTGGTTTTGAAGGGCGTGGCCGCGCTATCGTAGAATCGCCGAATTTGGAAGCGATACAGGTATTGCGGCAAAGTGATGTTTATTATCAAAAGCCAGACGCATTACATGTCATTGGCCGACGTCATGGGACAACTGTGTTCCGGTTGACCGGCAGTAGCCACGGATTTCTCATGGAATTTCCTACAGAGCGTCAATTTATACACGAGCCTGCTGAAAGCACTGCGCACACGGAAAGAATAGAATTAAACAAGGGACTGTATTACCGAATAACCCCTATTGATATTTTACATGAGATGTTCCACCAGGAAGATTGGGCACATTTACCGATTGAAAACCTCGAGTTGACATCGGTTACGGAAATTGAGGGCATTTTGACAGCACATCTGGATATTTATTCGCGATATGGTAATTATCCAAGACGACGATTATTACTAGGGGCTACTCCTGATTGGGTTGTGCGTCACAGCATCCTGATGGATCCAGAAAATGCCGAAATTATTGCCGAAACGACACTGGATAATTACCGTTTGATTGACGGAGTTCGGTTTCCAGCCGAAATTGATACTGTGTTTCCAATGCATGAATCACGTATGCAATTTTCATTTACTTCCATTAATTTGAATCGTCCTCTGGACGACCAACTCTTTGATTTGGAGTCCCAACATGCAGCGTTGATGCAGCGTGGTTTTGAACGCATTACCCAGGAGCCTAAGAAATGAACCTTATTTTAAACCAGGAAAAGGTTTACCTCCTGGATATGAGTGTAACGGAGATGGTTGAGGCACTGGATATAAAACGGTATCAGGCCAGCCAGGTATTTCGTTGGTTACATCAGAAGAAAATGCCGGACTTCGATCAAATGACCGATGTGTCCAAAGCGTTGCGAAGCCATCTGAAAACACGTTGTCTTGCTACCTGCCTTCAAACAATTCATATGAAACAATCGCAGCAAACAGGGACTAAAAAAGCCTTGTTCCAATTGCACGATGGTGAATCGGTAGAGTCGGTGTTAATTCGAGACCGGACACGCGTTACCCTTTGTTTGTCTTCACAGGTTGGTTGTCCCTTGAAATGCGAATTTTGTGCAACCGGTCTGGCAGGATTTACACGCAATCTTTCTACTGGAGAAATTGTGGAGCAAGCACTTAGTCTGCTGCGCGATGAAGACCTGGAAGGCAGAACCCCAAATATTGTCTACATGGGTATGGGTGAGCCATTCCGCAATTATGATGCAGTTTCAAAAAGTATACGCCTGCTGATGGAAAAAGACGGCTTGGGAATTGGTGCACGCAAGATTACCGTATCTACGGCGGGTGATGTGCCGGGTATTGAACGTTTTACAGAGGAAGATTGGCAAGTTCGTCTCAGCATATCGTTACACGCTGCCAATGATACCTTACGCTCAAAACTGGTACCGTTAAATCGTCGCTATCCACTTGCAAAATTACGTGATGCCATATTGTCATATCAGGCACGATCAGACCGCCAAATTACCTTTGAGTGGACATTACTTCACGGTGTAAATGATTCTCTGGATGATGCCAACGCGTTGGTGTTGTTTGCCAGGGAGTTAAAGGCCACCGTTAATCTGATCCCGTGGAACCCTGTATCTGGCTTACCTTTTTCTCCATCACCGCGGGAACAATGTGAGCGTTTTCGTGACTGCTTGCTCATACAGGGGATAACAACGACATTGCGCCGTGAAAAAGGACAAGACATCGAAGCTGCCTGTGGACAATTGCGTCGAACCCATGGCGTTGCATAGCTGCATTACAAGAAAAGCTACTTTCATGACGCAACAAGCTAATCAATCACCACGCCCAATTCATTTTCCAGTTCAGTATGCAATTTCGTTAACTGGTCTTGAAGTTGTTGACGTAATGCTTCCACCCCTTCTCGTGATGTGTCCTCTGTCGGATAAATTGGCTCACCATAGGCACACACGATCCGGGTAAATGGACGCGGTATGGGGAATCTGTCCCAGGATTTGAGTCGATAGCAATGGCGTATGGCACTGGCATGGGGCAGAATGGGCACTCCGGTTCGTGTTGCGAGAATGGCCGCACCAGGCTGCGCAATCCGTCTTGGACCCCGCGGTCCATCCAGTGTAATTCCGACACAAGGAACTTTTTGCAGTGCCTTTTCAAGTTGTCGGATAGCATTAACACCACCGCGGGAGGTTGATCCACGTACTGCTTCATTGCCATATTGATTTACAACCCGCGCCGCCAGCTCACCATCAAAACTGTAACTGGCAACGGAATGAAAGTTTTTATTTTGGTGCGTTTGCAGCAAAACCGCCATAGACTCATGCCATCCACTCATAATGACACGTTGGTTTGATTGAATCAACCTGTTATAAGTATCTGTATTTCTGATTTCTATACGGCAGGTACGTAGAAGATTCTTTAATGCAAACGCAATTAATGGAGGATAGATTGCCAGCTGGACACGTTGCGACAATCGGAAGCGCACCGGGCTATCGTATTTCAGGTCAGGCAGTCTCACAAACTTTCAAGCCCACGCACCAATTGATAGACGACCCGCGTTCTGGGAGTCGGCAATGCTGCCTGTTGCGCACGCCGTATGATTTCACCGCTGATAGCTTCTATTTCAGTCTTGCGACCCAAGCGAATATCCTGCAACATGGAAGATATATTTGTCGAGGTCTCCAGACAAATTTTCTCGGTAATCTCCACCAGACTTTCGTCAAAACGATATCCTTCGGTAGATGCGACCTTGGCAGCTTCTACAACGAGATCACGCATCAGCTGGCGAATTTCATTCATCTCCAACAAACGCCCGTTATTTACATTCAGCAAAGCAGTCAGGGGATTTATACCAGAATTAATGGCAACTTTTTTCCAGATAACCTGGCCAGGCGCATCGGTGATCTCTACTTCAAATCCGGCACTTTCAAAAAGCGTGAGTGGTTTGTCATGGGAGCAGGTAGTCCAAGCTCCAAAAGTTGTTTTTCCTGAACCACAATGTAAGGTGTGCCCTTCATTGACATGGGTTGCTGCTTCCAGGGTTATTCCAGCCAACACGCGCGCACTGCCCACGAAATCACATAGTTTCTCTACGTTTCCCAGACCATTCTGCAATGTCATTACAGGTGTTTCTGGAGGAAATCGCAAGCCTCCCGTGGTATGTGCCTTGGTGCAAACCAAAATCAAATCCATGCCATTGGGTATGGTACTACTCACATTGGGAAAAACATGCTGTAATGTATCGCCTTCCACATCCAGTTTGATTCCTGATTTAACCAGCCGGTTAATACGATCATCCCGATAGTCAATCAAATACACCTTGTGTCCTGCTTTCATGAATCGGGCAGAAAAAAGGCATCCCATAGCGCCTGGGCCGATGACCGCGATTTTCATGGCTGTTTATTTTCCCAAAGGTTTTGAAGGTTTAGGGCAATTCTTTTATAAAAGCTTCGCTTAAATCCGGCAGTTTGCGAATTTCCTGTAAGGCATTTAATGCAGCAGCCCGGTCACGATACCCCGTAACGGCAACAAGATAAGCAGAACCATTGTTTGTCGCAATTACATCTGCCGCAATATTGTGCTTGGTACGTAATTCTCGAGAAAAGGCTTCTGCACGGCTTTGTCTATTATTACCTTTAAGATTGGCCAATTGCACACACCATCGTCCATCACCTGGATCTATTGGGGTCAACATAGCACTTGTAGATGTGGGCGTCTGAGTCGGTTGCTGTTGCGTGGCAGGTGGCGTGGCAGGGGTGGATGGCGTACCACTACCATTTGCCGTACTTCCCGCTGTGTTGCTCACTGTTGTAGAATTGGTCGTTGGGGCAGTTGCACCTTGAGTACCAGATACCGTTGTCACAGGATCCCGGGCATCTGCAACAGCATTTTCTACCACATCTGCTTCCTGCACTACCGGTGATGGTGTTGTAGTTGGAGAAGGCGATGACGAAGCAGGTTCAGTAGTAGATTCCTGACGTGGATCATCAATTCGGTTTTCACGCATAGGCGCAAATTGCTGTGCGCTGCCACCTGGTGGTGGAGGAGCAACCTCCATGCTCCTGGGGCCGGTTCGCTCCGCGGGATTGGTATAGGTTTGCTGTGTGCTGCGCGCAGGCGATACAGGTGATGTCTGAACACCTTGTCTTGCAGGTTCGGTAGGTGTAACACCTTGGGGTGTATCAGGTGCCAAAGCACCAGTCAACTCTTCAACTGGTAAATCGGATGCATATTGCTCCTGCCCTGGGGCACGCTCAAACCGGCCAATGAGCACACCGGCAAGAAAGCACGCTACGGCGATAAACAGTGCCACACAAATTCCGATTACCAGTTCACCCGAAGTAAATTCCGCGGTAAGTTTTTCACTCGACTGCTTGCTTTTTCTACTATATGGTTTTGACATGGTCTGCCTTTACACCTTCGGTCGTCTGCTGCTCCCTGCTTTCATGATCACCAAGTCCAGATATTGGCGCTGATGTTGTACCTAACCCGGTATCTTCTGCCAGATTGGAATCAGGTGTAGCACTTTCAGATGCGACAACATCCTGTTTTCCCATATCATTTTCTAATGCTTCGGCAGTCACTTCTGTTGAATCCGATTCGCTATCCTGCGTAGTAGTCTGGACAGGTTCGGCTTCACCGGATTCAAGAATACGTAAACGCGCCATTAGATGCACACGCGCCTTGTCCAACTCGTTAAAGCTGAAATTTGGGTCTCGCACTTCGATCAGACGGTTACCGATCCTGTCTGAATACAATATCAGTTTAACCTCGCCATCCGCTTCATCCGACTCTTTAATCTGACGGAAAACTTTCTGCCTGCGGAGCAACTGTGCGGCCAGATAAGCCCTGGCCTGATCGAGGCGATTGTCCGCTTCTACCGATTCGTAAAAAAGCTGCCGCAAGGGCGAGAAGCGCTCTGGAGGTTCTTGTTCCGCTACCTTTGGATCGTAGTACTGGGTAGTCCAAGATGAAAAAGCTTGTTTTCTAACAGACTCATCTCTGCATTGTCCACAAAGGTCTTGACGATTCAATTCCTCTTCTATAACGAATACATGCGAGTATACATTCTGATCGTGGGTAAATTTTTCGTTGCAAGCTGAACAAGCATGCGCTGTTTTACTGATTTTAATATCCATAAATACTCTGTATTACCAAGCAATAGTTGAATTGGAAAGAGCTTCCCTTGTATGCCCAAGATAGATATTGTACCTTATCTTGTGCCACCAACAATACTTCCGCCGATTTTTAACAAGTCCAGCAGAATCTGTCCCGGAACAGTGATGACCTTCAAAGCATCACTGGTTACCTGACCTGCACCACTTACCAGTGTGACACCAACACCGGGTAAGCCTGCCAGTTGCCCGCTGGGATTGAACATAGGACCGGATATTCGGAAGCCCAACACGATATCGTTTTGTGTTATGCGATGCCCTTCGATATTAAAATTGTCCCGTAATATGGGTATACGTTCTGCCGTGTTAGGTGACACAGAAACATTGATATCATAATGCATGTCGCCATGCAAGTAAAAGTGGCCCCCACCGGTAATGGTCACACCATCACCAATAAGCAGCATATTCGGCGTGCGCACCATGTCACCTTCAAGGCCAATTTCACTGCGCAGCCGAGTGAAACGCATGGAAGGTGGTAGCGAGGAGATGTCTCCTTGCAGGTATTGTTCGAATTGTCTTGAGATGAAATCCGCGCTGAACTGACCATTGTCAATCTCGAAATTCCCACTACCACGAAGGGTGTTCGGATCATCACGGTCTATGATATAACGTACTTCACCGGTATTCGGCCCAGCAAGCGCAGACGGTAAATTCAAATGCGCCAGAAGATATTCAGATGGCACACGGTTCCACGTTGCATTTAATTCTACAAGATTTTCAATTCGATCGATATAATAACTCCCATTAACATCTCCCTCACCAACAGCCGCCGCAAAATGTTCCAGATGAATGGTGTCTTCAGATGCAAAACCCTGGCCCCGGAAGTTACGTCCCTCCCAGGGCAATAGGACAAGCTCATCAACCTCCGCCTGGAAGCGTGTAATCATGTTGCTGCGTGGGAACAGCACATCTAATTCGGGGTCTTCCGGTCGTATCGGCTTCAGCCAGGACTCCGTTAATGGTGGTGTACGTCCATAATCGGCTTGAATGAAAAGGTTGGTCTCTTTACTGCCATTTGCATTGGCATAGATTGCTTCAATATCCAGGTTACGCACTTGAATTGGGATATCGCTTCCATCTGGATAAATTGCGCCCTCTTCAAAGAATCCTTTGAGGGTGATAGTTGTTCGGTCGGGGGCGTCAGGCGATCGGCGCCATTCAAATTCACCATTCTGTCCCGGTTTACCACGAAATGTGTAAGGTACACGAATACATTTTCCTGCAGTAACCACATTGATCGTTTCGGTACGTACCCGGGCATGCCTGCCTTGCCAACGTTCTCCATTCCATTCCAGATCAATACTGGTGGAGAGGGGAGTCGTGTCGAGCAGAGCATTGCCTGCAATGGAGATAGATTTTCTGGGAATTACATCAATGTTCAACGTACTGATATTGGCACCCATGCCAGAAACTTTTTGAAACCACCAGTCATATTCTACCAAGGTTTGTGTTGCATCGACCGTCAAATCGAGTTGATATCGATTTGATTTCAGGCTACCGGTACAACGAACAGCAGCGCTTCCCGCGAGTCGCAGCTTCGGTATACGCTCCAGCCATGGAATTGCGTCCAAACCATGAAGCACACCATTTAATGCTACATCTGCCTGTTTCGTGGTTGTGTTATAGGTAACAGAACCTGTAACAATATCACCAAACACCTCTGCCCGTAATCCATCCAGCACCAGTCGATCCTGGGTCAGTTGAACATTTCCATACAGATGCTGGAGTTCAAATTTAGATTCTGCATGTTGCACGGTGCCACCAGCCAGATTAAACGTGGCTTCTGGATTCTGTTCACGTCCAAGCCATTCAAGACGTAATTGCGTAAAATCAATATTGGCCTGCGGAATTTTTTTATCATTGGGTATAAAAATTACATTCCCTGCGGCGATTCGTGCCAATAATACAAAGTCAGGTTTGAGAAGCGGACCTGTAATATCAAGCTGAATTTCGTGCGGCTCTTCCAGGGTGAGTGTCAAAGTCCCAAGTTCTTCCAGTTGCTGTTGAAAATAGGTATCAACCAATTCGACAACCGGTAGATGACGCATGGTCAGATGTAGCTCCAACTCCGGAACTTTTTCTGCAAACGATATAAATCCATCGAGACGTCCTCCAGCAGGAACTGCGTCTGCCTGCGCCGCATTCAGGTCCAATAACCGGTTTTTTATATCGTAAGTTGCAAGAACAGTAAGTGTCCCATGCGCTGGGGTATCCAATACGGGCAATTCATTAAATAACAGGTTGTTAAAGCCAGCTTCCAGCAATATCAATACCCGCTGGTCGTCCTGCCCAGAAATACGCAATTTGGGATGAATGGTACCATGGGAAATCCATGCTGCATATTCGGGGAAAAATTTTTGAGCTAAGCGCTCAGTAATATTTTCCGTTTCCAGGCGTAAATCAAAATCTTCTGGCGTCGCATATCGCATATGTACTTGAAAGTTTTGCGACAGTTCAGAATCAAACTCACCAGAGATTCGCGCATGTATATCTCGGGCATCGGGGAGATGTGCAATATCAAAGTCCAGGTTGGCAAACTGAATCGCCGGTGTATCCCGTAATCCATATACATTCAAAGCGCAGTTATTGCCTGTCAGACGAAAAGCGACATCCAGTTTTCCCGGTTCCTGGTCTTTTTCGAGGAGCTTAGACCAGAAATCATCGTCCTCTTCATCCAGAGAAATAGTGACCTCTGCCGATTCCAGATGAAACCGCTCGATGGTAATCTGTCCTGTCAGTAAGTCAGACAAGCTGATATCAATGGTGGCTTCTGGTGCAGAAACATATATCACGGCACCATTCTCTGGAGACCAGGATGCTTCCAGTGCAGCCAGGCGGATGCCCCTGAAACGGTGTAGCTCTATGGTTGCTGCCTCCAGATGCAATCCGGAGCGGGTCAGTAATTCCGCATATATTCTGTCACGCACAACATCAAGGTGTGTACGCAAATACAAAACACCCCCTGCAATGGCCGCTGTAATCAATACAATAAAAGCAAATGCTGCAATGCGGTATGATCGCGAAGGGGCGTTTTGCGGTTTATGTTCAGTAGAACTCTCGGTCTTATTCGACCTCCGCCTCTTTTCTGTCTTCACTTGCGGATTCCGATTCATCCTGATCCTTATCCGGTCCATACCAATCCAGGCCTTTAAGTTTTACGATCTGACGTCGGATTTGCTCCGCAGTGTCTGGATTGTCCTTGAGATATTGCCGTGTGGCCTCACGTCCTTGCCCCAGATTCTCGCCGTTCATTGAAAACCAGGAACCACTCTTGTTAATGAGCTTACATTCCACTGCCAAGTCAAGCAGATCACCTTCTTTTGAAATGCCTTCACTGAATAGAATATCAAATTCTGCCTGCTTAAAGGGAGCACTGAGTTTATTTTTGACTACTTTTACCTTGACCCGGTTCCCGACATGCTCTTCCTTGTCTTTCACCGCTGCTGTTCGGCGGATGTCCAATCGCACACTGGCGTAAAATTTCAAGGCACGACCACCAGTCGTGGTTTCCGGACTTCCAAACATGACACCGATTTTTTCGCGTATCTGGTTGATAAAGATAACTGAAGTATTGGAACGGCTGATGACTGAGGTTAGTTTACGCAAGGCTTGTGACATTAACCGTGCCTGCAAGCCCATATGGGAATCACCCATATCACCTTCGACTTCCGCCTTGGGTACGAGTGCGGCAACCGAGTCCACCACAATAATGTCAACCGCATTACTACGCACCAGACTTTCACATATTTCCAGTGCCTGTTCGGCCGTATCCGGCTGCGAAACAAGCAGATTGTCGATATCTACACCAATTTTTTGCGCAAACGCAGGGTCAAGCGCGTGTTCTGCGTCAATGAAGCAGGCAATCCCGCCCTTTCTCTGCGCACTGGCTACCGTATGAAGTGACAACGTCGTTTTACCGGATGATTCCGGGCCAAAAATTTCCACCACACGTCCCCGCGGAATACCCCCGACGCCTGTCGCGATATCTAATGACAAACTTCCGGTTGAAAAGGCATCAACATTGCGTGCATGACTGGGGTCTCCCAGGCGCACCAGCGTACCCCGTCCGAATTGCTTTTCCAACTGGGCGAGTGCGATGTCCAGTGCTTTGCTTTTGCCATTATTATCGTTTGTATTCGTTGCCATAGCGGGAAGACCTCCTACTTGTATTACTGAAAATATGTTCACCTTGGCGCTTATATTGACATATTTCGTTTTTAATGTCAAATCATAACGTTTACTGCAAAATTTTTGGATGACTCAACAGGAAAATTCAGAGATTATGTGTCAGTTTACATTTTAATAAAATAAATCCCATATGAATTCGGTGGGTATTATACTACACCCATAGCAGTGCAAGCATCGTCAGCACACAAAGCACACACAAGCCCAGAAATACCAGGAAGCCCACCCAGCTTTCCCGCGAAGGTTTCACGATGAACAAACCCCACCGAGTACACCACTGATGGCTGACAGGTACCGCTTCGTCTACCGATTGCCCCAGCTTTTCCTCTTGACCGATTGGTGTATAAATTTTGGTGAAAAAGCGATCGACAATTTTCTGGTCCGGTGGCGGAGTCAACAGTGAGCCGACGATGCCGCCCAAGATGCCAGTGAATATAGGCGCGCCAATTGCCCAGGCCTGCGATACGTCGATAACTCCGGAGCGGGTGATCAGGAAAACCACGACAGCAGTGCCCGTGGCAGAAAACATGCCGGCCTGATTCATGCGACGCCAGAGAATCCCCATGGCAGTAGAAATACCGACCAGCGCGAGAATGGTGAAGTAGGCCATGATGGCAGCAACAATACTCCGCAGGAGAATCGCCAGCAACAGCGAGACAAGGACATATACTACTCCAGAAATTTTAGTAACATAGAGACTGCTGAGATCGCTGGCATCCGGTTTAATATAACGGCGATACAGATTCTCACTGAACAAACCGGCAACTGTAACCTGAAACGCATTTCCCGAAGACATAGCAGCAGCGCCGATACTGGCCAACATCACACCTTGCAAAAATGGGGACAACAGGGAACGGATGGAATCGCCAAAGGCGGCATCGGCAATTCGATTATCAACCGCAGTGCCTTGCTGGAGGAGATGCGCCAGCCATGCCAGACCGATGATTGCCCAGCCTATGGTACAGATACGCTTGAGCATGTTTCCGCCCGCGAAACCCATACGACCTTCCCACTCCGTTTTGCCCGCGCCACAGACCGTGATCAGGTGGGGTAGCGCCATCGCACTCAAGGGAGCCTGTATACACAACAACAGTACAACCCACAAGTTAAACCGGACAGGATCAAATATGGACAGGAGATTGTTTTCGCCCATTTCCGATGCAGTTGTCAAAGTTTCGCGCAGGCCACTCAGACCACCCACACTGGGCATGCTCAACGCCGCAGGCACCACCAGAAATGATAGTACTATCGTCAGGATACCCTGAATAAAATCCGTACGAATAGCAGCGACAATGCCACCCCAATAACAATAGACCATGAAAGTAAATGTTGAAGTGAACAGCACGCCATAAAACCAGGCCTCCGCATTCGGATCATTCATTCTCCCCATCATGCCGAGTACCGTGCTGGTCGTCGCGAGCATGACACTGGCCAGACAAATTGACATGGCAATCGACGCAATCACAATATAGACTACACTGGCACCGGGGCCATAACGTTCTTCAAAATAGTCTGCCAGGGTCAGACAGCGCATGCGGCGTACGACCGGAGCAATCAACCAGTAGAAGGGCGTTCCAAACATCCACAGCCACGAAACCCAGACACCCGAAGCGCCGGTCTGCACACTGCCACTCACAACACCTGCCGCGTCACCCGGATTCGTACCCGCGCCAAAAGCATGCATCACCATCATCGGCGTACCGAAACGCCGATCCCCCATCAGATACCCACTCTGACTGTTGGCCCGCCGCCGGCTCCACCACCCCAAGGCCAGCATTGCCACCAGATAGACAAGCAGCACCGCCCAAATCGTGATATCCATTCCCAGCAACATAAGAGCACCCCCTGATTGTCATTCGAAATCCTGGATAGAACACTAAATTGAATGTCCGGGCAGCATACCCGAAATAATACGTTTTATGCAAAAAGAGGGGGGAGGTGGGATTTTGAGAGTAATCTCAAATTGAATCAGGAATGCATAGGAGATTTACTCCATGAATATTAATAATAGGTCGGTTGGACCAAAAAAAAGCGCCCCGCTGGGAGGCGCTGGACTGACCCCGTAGGGTATTGCCTGCGGACTGAAAGCCCTTACTATGAATTGTATGGCAATCTCCGCTCATGTATACTTGTGTTAAATATATCACAATTAGTGATGAAATGCAAATGGAGATGCAAAACTATGGTTAAGTCCGCGACAGATACATGGGTATTGGGACTGGATCTCGGGGTGCAGTCTATAGGTTGGACATTATTGCACTACAATGGCGCAGAACCTAAAGCAATTGTGGATGCTGGTGTTCGCACCTTTGAACCTGGGATGGAAGGTCAAATCAGCGAAGGAAAAGAAGAGTCGCGAAATAAGACACGACGCGATGCAAGGTTGATTCGACGGCAAATTGACAGGAGAGCACGCAAGCAACGCAAGCTTATACATTTACTACAAAATGCTGGGCTGCTGCCTGAAGGTTCAACAGAATCAGGACAAGAACGACATACCTATTTTTTGCATCTTGACAGCAAATTGTATCAGGCACACAAACAAACACTTCCAGAATCAAAACACCATCAATACTTCAATACATTTCCTTATTGGATACGAGCTGAAGCACTCAAGCGGAAACTGACTCCATATGAATTGGGTCGTGCATTAACGCATCTTGGTCAACGACGCGGTTTTTTAAGTAATCGTAAGACAGACAGTAGAGATGAAGATGACGGTGTCGTCAAAAAAGCTATCAGTGAACTGGAAAATGCTATGCATGATGCTGGTGCTCCAACCTTGGGAACTTATTTTTCCATGTTGGAACCTACGAACCTTCATGAAAAGCGAATTCGTAATCGTTATACCCACAGGAAAATGTATGAAGATGAGTTCAACCTTATCTGGGATGCTCAGGAGTCACATCATCCAACGATTTTAACTCCTGAACTGAAAAAAGCTATGCATCATACACTCTTTTTTCAACGCCCTTTGAAATCAGCGAAAGATTTAATTGGTGTGTGCGTTTTTGAGAACAAGTCCAAGAAGTTTCTTTACGATAGAAAACGTGCTCCATGGGCTATATTTGAAGCCC
>Ga0334884_1001238_pt1 | contig 39596 bp, 30 predicted proteins | sample GraSluR1_MG_7_FD_207215 | JGI IMG/M metagenome (GOLD analysis project Ga0334884, IMG submission 207215) | Sludge microbial communities from methane-producing bioreactor in Wageningen University, Netherlands - Granular Sludge_12_05 R1 | ecosystem: Engineered > Bioreactor > Anaerobic >... | reverse complement strand
GGAACTTAAACTGAAAGAGCAGTCCAGCTCAAATTTTGAATGGTACAAAGTTAAAATGGATGGCATCAGACGATAGTATTGATGTCAGGTTGATAAGGAGTGACAGCACCCCCGTCCCCATGTCACGTGTGGTACTATAGGGATATGGAAAAAGTCAAACTTTGGAAGGAGATTAAATATGGATAACGATAGATTTCAAGAATTAGTATTAAAGAAACTAGAATTATTAGATACGCTTACTAATGATGCGACTGCTCTTAAAACTAAAGTCGATAACATTGATGCCAGCCAGCTCCGTATGGAAAATGAACTTATTGAAAAAATCCGTGGGATTTATGATTTCCGCGAAGTACAGAACGATATAAATGACAGGGTACTAAATTCTTTAGACCGTATCGAGGCCAAGATTGATGTTTTGCAGCTTGAAACCGCTGATATACGCCGCATTAAATAGGAGCCGAAAATGAACGATAAAGATTTTCAGGAATTTGTTGTGCAGCAACTGGTCAAATTAAATGATGGTCAAGACAAACTAAGCCGGGACGTAGCTCGGATTGAACAGGCCCACGGAGAAAAATTATCTGCACTCTTTGATGGCTATAAAGCAATTACTGAAAAGCTGGATGAACATACCGAAATTCTTAATAACCATACCGCAACATTAGCTGGTCATACCACAATCCTAGCTGATCATACGGAACGGCTACAGCGGATAGAGAATAAAATAGAGACACACGATATTCAGATCCAGGTACTTGATAAGACAAAATCCAATAAACGCAGCAAAGCTAAGTGACAGTAAACTACCCCCACTTAAATCGTAGTTTTTGACTAATTTGCGAGACTTCTTATGTAACTTCAGGTATTAATTTAGCCTGCTGTGAAATAGGCAGGCTTTCAAGTTTTAAACAATATATGACGAAAATAGTAAATAATAACTATTTGTAGAAGGAGATTTCTAATGACTAACAAAACTAAAACCGCAATGGCAGCTATAATGGTAATGATATTCATGTTTGTTGGAGTAATTGGAGTATTCGGAACTGATAAAGCACAGGCAGCAAATGATATTACTGTATATATTGATGGTGATATGGTAACATTTCCAGATGCTAAACCTTATATCAATAGCGACAATCGTACTCTTGTACCAGTAAGGTTTATTAGTGAATATCTCGGAGCAGAAGTTAAATGGGATGCTGCAACCAGAGTAGTAACTATACTACAAAAACAAGAAGATTGTGATACTTGCTATAATGAAATTAAATTAACTATTGATAGCAAAGAAGTAAAATATAACGGTGAAATAAAGTATATGGATACTACTGCAGTTATAACGCAAAACAGAACAATGGTACCTTTAAGATTTGTTAGCGAATATCTCGGAGCAGAAGTAGAATGGGATAGTACTTTGAGAAGCGTATTTATTTTTACTAAAGGGCAGACTCAAGCAGAAAAGAACAAAGCAATCAATGAAATTAAGACTGCTTTTAACAACAGTGCTAAGTTACTAGATTTAAATACAGACCCTGTAATGAATCAGATATGTAAGTTAGCATTATCCCAAGGAAATAGGATCGACTCAGAAAGCAATTTTAATAATGAAATAGATATATATTTCGGCGATGTAAATGAAAATACAGCAGATAAAATTAAGAGTGATATGAAAGCCCTTATAGCTCTTACTGGACAGAACAGTGTATATGAAGAGTTTAGTTCTGATGATATTAGATTGATTGTAAATGCTTGGAATGAAGGCAAAACAAGTTTTGGGTGTTATAATTCAGCTGTTTCCGGTGGTTATGGTTTTACTCTCAGATATAATAGCCACGGAAAAGATTTACGCATTATTATAACAAAATTATAAGGAGCATTCCTGTAATGCTTAACAGAGGTCTTTGAAAAAAGAGACGCCGTTCAATACAATTGAACTGTGCTGATCCAGACGAAGAAAGGCACAAAACAAAAAGATTGAGGAGGCGTCCCTATATGAAAAATACACAAAATCAAAAGATTTCGCAAATCAAAAATGAAACTTTAGTAGTTGGAATTGATGTAGCAAAAGAGACCCACTACGCAAGAGCCTTTGATTCAACAAGTGGCACTCTCGATAAAACCTGGACCAATACCTGCCACCCAGGTAAAGCATAGCTTTTACGGAGCCACTTACTTGTTTGATTCCATTGGTGAAATTCTCGCTATTACCGCAGATTTGAAAACGTGCTTTCCGCAGCAATATAAGCAGATTCTATCCATTGCCTACTTCCTGATTCTTGAAGATAGGAATCCATTAAGTCGGTTTCCCAAGTGGGATCGGACCCATATGCATCCTTATGGAAAAAACATCCCTTCCCAGAGAAGCAGTGACCTGTTCTCATCCATAACTGCGGAAGGAAAGGAGCATTTCTTCCGTCTACAGGGAAAAAGACGGAGCGAAAATGAATACTGGGCATATGACACAACCAGTATTTCTTCCTATTCTGAATCCTTAAAGCAAGTAAAATATGGGCACAACAAAGACCATGATCCGTTGCCCCAGATTAATCTTGCGTTGCTGTTTGGCGAAGAATCAAACCTGCCCTTCTATTACCGTAAACTTGCCGGTAATATCACTGACGTCAAGACGGTTAAAAATCTGCTTTCAGACATTGCATTGCTTGACTTTGGTAAGGTAAAACTGGTTATGGACCGTGGCTTTTACAGCGCTGAGAACATTAACTGCCTTTATCAAGGTCACAGTCAAGCAAGAAGCCGTGGATACCGCCGAAAAGGATTATGGGTTCTTTGCCCTTATTAGCAATAAAATCAAGGATCCGATAAAGGCTCTTGAAATATACCGCAACAAGGATCTTGTAGAAAAAGCCTTTGGCAACTTGAAGGAACGCCTGAACATGCGGCGTACTTCCGTATCATCGGACAGCGCGCTGGAAGGAAAACTTTTTGTCCAATTCATAGCTCTTATCTATCTTTCTTACATAAAGAAACATATGTCAGAGCAGGGTTTATATAAGAGCTACACTATGCAGGAACTTCTGGATGAGCTTGATGTTATCGAATGCTTTGAACAACCGGGCTCTGCTCTGCGTGTAGGTGAAGTGACAAAGAAACAGGCAGGTCTTTATAAGAGCCCTGGAGTTAATCCGCCTACCTCGTTATAATTTATCGGGAATTTAGGTTATAAGTATTTTGAAGGTATGAGTAGAGATCCGATAATTGTTGACGTTAACATTAAATATCCTACCGGAACAATAACGGAACGGATAACCATCGTACCGTTTACAGAAAACAGGTGTAAAGATTACGAATTGCCATTCACTACCGGAACGGCGGGAGTATACGTTGTTGAGGCATCTGTATATCCAGTTGGGGTCTGGGATATAGACTTGAGCAATAATACGGATAGATGTGAAGCAACGGTAATAGTCGGCCCGGCAGACGAACCATACAAAGGCAATACAGATAAGGAAACCAGAGTTAATTTAGTTGGGTAAAGTAAAGATATGGTAAAATAAACATTGGAGTTGCCGTTTGGCGGTTTGGTTCACTTCCCTGAAGGGGGGTGATGCCTATGATTACATATTCAGAATTGTTCCAATTTTGCTTAGTTCTCATAGGAGTTATTTCCCTGAGTTTTATGCTCAGAAAATAGCACAAGCCGCCTTTTGACTAAGGCGGCTTAAACCGTTTACGAACCTGCCGCCATCGCAAAAGCGGCAACTCCTTTAATAATTATATATTAGCATGGAGATAAATATACGTCAATAATCGTCACGCCCCTGAGAGTATTTACTTTTGGGGGCTTTTTTTGAGGTGATTTAATGAAAAACGAAAAAGGCCAAGTGTTAATTGAATTTGTTTTGTGCTTAATTATTCTAGCGTCATTCATTTTCGGAATAATCGGAGTCATGACCTGGGGGGTTGCCAGCCATTTTGCTCAAGAGGTCGCACATGAATCAGCTCGAAAGTATGCGGTTACATATAACAAAGCGGAAGCGGAGAAGTTGGGCGAAACCTATTTAAAAAGATGGGCATATATTTTTATCGACACATCCCAAGTTAATGTAACCGTAAAAGCACAAGGGACAAAAGCGATGTCAATCAAACCATCTGGGTTTGAACTTGGGATGACAAACACTGACCATCCATTTGTTGTTAGAGTAGAAAAATTGTCTGATAACATCTGTAAAACTGAGCCTGCTAGATTCACCAGCTCCATACCATCATAATACCAGTTATCCTCAAATCCATGAATGGCAAAGTTCAAAATTAAATGTTTATTGCCGGTTCCAATACGATAATAAACCAAATCTCGGCTGGCACCACTTTGACTATAGACCGCACTATAAACATTGGGGAAAACTAAAATCCATGCGGCCAACGGTGAGAACCGCTCCCTTGATACAGCCTCTAATTGAGGAGGATACGGGTGCCGGCTGCCAGCAGCAGGATGCCCAGTATATCTGTGTAGTGAAACAAATATCTTTTCATGCCAAACAGACCCAGGTTATCAATGAGCAGAGCGGTGATAATCTGAGCTGCAATAATGGCGGTGGTTGCGTTGCCTACCCCTACCTGGGGTATAACCCGGACCACCGCATAGATTATGATCACGTTTAGCACCCCGCCCAGAAAGGCATACCAGGGAGCCTGGGGTATTTTACTCAGGTTGCAGAAGCCGATTCCCCCCAGCATGATGATAAGCAGGACGGTTACTGTTCCTATAAGATGCACGATTAGGGTGGATTCCCAAATTCCCACAACTTTACCCAGAGCAGCATTCAAGGTACCCTGTACCGCCATGGCTGCTCCCGCCAGAGCTGCCAGGCCTAGGGAAAACCATTTAAGCATCATTAACGACCTCCCCGCTTTTTCCTGTTATTGTTCTCATAAAAGCGCTTTTTATTCTCTGCCGGTTGAGTTAAGGAGTGACTGTCTACCCTGGCTGTTATCATTTTAGCCACCTCGTTTACATGCCATAACAGGAAAATGTTACCCAGTTAACGAAGTATAAACCCTAAGCACATAACAGCTGCTTCCCCAATCACTTTTCCGGGGGACCAGCTGACAGAACGCGTTTCCCGGTCCGGGCTGTTGTTAATTATTAACCGGCCCTGGAAGTATGTGTAATGAATCGCAGTATAATTAGGTCGGGAGGGATCAGCTTGTCGGTGAGATTTGTCTTGGGCAGAGCCGGAGTGGGGAAAAGTTATACAATATTTGAAGAAATCAAGCAGGAACTGGCCTTGAACCATGGCAAACGCCTTATATTGCTGGTTCCGGAGCAGTATACCCTGCAGGCGGAGCGGGACTTGCTGAAGAGCCTGGATGTTCCCGGGATTATGGGTATCGAAGTGTTAAGCATCAGCCGGCTGGGGCATAGAATACTGAACGAGACCGGGGGCAGCAGCAGAACCTTTATAAACCAGCAGGGCAAGCATATGCTGCTTAAAAGGATCATCAATGAACATGGGGGACACTTGACTATCTATTCCCGGGCCTGCCGGCAACAGGGTTTTATAACCCGGCTGGCTGATCTGATCACCGAACTGAAGCAGCAGGATATCACTCCTGAAGAACTGCTGGCAAAAGGCAGTCGGGAAGAAGACAGCAGTAACCTGGAGCAAAAACTTCATGATATAGGCCTGCTTTATCAGTTTTTCCATAATTATTTACAGGATAATTATATAGACATGGAGGATTACATCAATCTGGTAATAAGAAAAATGAGGGATTCAACTTTGCTGGCCGGAGCCCTGGTCTGGGTGGATAGCTTCACTACTTTTTCCTCTCAAAGCCTCAGGGTAATGGAAGAGATCATGTCTCTGGCAGAGACAACCACTGTATCCCTTACCCTCGATCCCAATCCGGAGGTGCGGGATAATCAGGTCTTTGCTTTGTCCTGGCATACTTACCGTAAAATCAGAGAGATAGCAGAGAAAAGGGGTTTGGAGCACCATAGCATTAAACTCCCGGCGGCAGTGAGCCGGGAGAAGCAGCTGGCCCTGTGTTTCCTGGAGAGAGAGCTTTACAGCTATCCCTTTAACTGTTATGAGCATGATTGTCCGGAAATACAACTGTTTGCCGCTCGCAGCATCAACACCGAGGTTGAACACCTGGCTGCCAAGGTGGTGGAGCTAATTCGGGAGAGGGGTTATCGATACCGGGATATTGCCGTAGTCTGCAACAATATGGAGACTTACGGCCGGCTTATTAAGCGGGTGTTTGATAAATATGCCATCCCGGTTTTCATGGACGAAAAGCGGGAGATAATGGGTAATCCCATAATAGAATTGATATTGTCGGTGCTGGAACTAGCCCGGGGCAGGTATCGCTATGAGGAGATGTTTCGTTACCTTAAGACGGGCTTGGCCGGGTTGAGTCCGGATCAGTGTGATATCCTGGAGAATTACGTGCTGGCCCATGGAATTAAGGCCAGAGACTGGAAACAGGGGTTTAACCGGGGGGAGAATCAGGATTTGCCTGAACTGGAAAGAATGAGATCCATAGTTATGAGGCCGCTGCAGATCTTGGAGGAAGATCTTAGAGGGCGCAAGACGGCCCGGGAAAGCAGTCAGGCTCTTATTAAGTTTTTTACCGGCATCAATTTGGCTGCTCAAATAGAACAATGGACGGCACAGTTGGGGGAAAACCTCTATTATGAAATGCAAAGCGAGTGTCGACAGATATGGAACATAGTTATGGTTATGCTGGAGCAGATAACCGGATTGCTGGGAGATCAGATAATGGGACCACGAGAATTGGGGCAGATTCTGGAAACAGGTCTGAAGTCACTGGAGATGGGAATAATTCCAACCACAGTGGATCAGGTGCTGGCAGGCAGTATTCAAAGATCCAAAAGCCATGATATAAAAGCCCTGTTTGTGATCGGAGTAAACGATGGCGTGCTTCCGACTGGCAATTGGCCGGAAGGGATTTTCACCGAAGAAGAAAAAAGCTCCTTGCGTAATCAGGGATTGGAGATAGGTCTGAGCCGTGACCTGAAGACTGCGGAAGAGGACTATCTGATTTACAGCGCTCTGACCAAGCCAACCCGGTTGCTGCGGCTATCTTATGCCTGGTCGGATCTGGAATCACGAGCGCTGAGACCTTCGCTGCTGATAGCCCGGTTCAAACAAATCCTGCCCCAGCTTCAGTCATCCCATGATCTGTTAGAAAATCGGGATATTGACCGTGAGTTGATATCGACTCCGGGCAGCACTTATAAATACCTGGTTGAAAACCTGCGCAATGAACTGGATGGAAGGCCAGTAGATGATATTTGGTGGGCTGTCCACTGCTGGTACCGAGATCATCCCTGCTGGCAGGATAAAATTCAAAGCATGATAGCCGGCTTTTTTCATGACAACCAGCCAGTACCGCTGGGAGAGAAAAAAGCGCGGCAGATATATGATTGGCCATTGAAAGCCAGTGCATCTAGAATGGAACAGTATATTAGCTGTCCCTTTGCTCATTACATGAGGTATGGCCTAAGACCGAAAAAACGAGCCTTCTTCCAAATTGAGGCGCCTGACATAGGAGAGATTCTGCACCGAATCCTGCAGGGATTTAGCCGCCAGTTGTCCCGGGAAAAGCTGGCCTGGAGGGACGTGGATCGCAGTATCTGCAATGAAATCAGTGATAAGGTCAGCGAACAATTGCTGGCAGATTATCAGCAAGGTATTTTTGCCAGCAGCAGTCGCTATCGTTACATGAGCCAGCGCTTAAAGCGAATTAGCCGGCGTGCGGCCTGGACCCTTACCACCCAGCTGCAAAAAGGTGAATTCAGCTTTGGCGGACATGAACTGCGATTCGGCTGTGATGATTATTGCGACTTCCCAGCCCTGGAAGTGGAACTGCCGGGGGGAGAGATAATCTATCTGGAGGGGCGGATTGACCGGGTAGACCTGCTTGATGAAGAAAATGAGATTTATGTGAAAATAATTGATTACAAGAGCAGTGAACGCAGTCTTAAACTGGCCGATCTCTATTACGGGCTCAACCTGCAGCTGATAATATACCTGGCTGCAGTGCTGAATGGGCTGCAGGCAAGGGAAGGCAAACCGGCTCATCCTGCCGGGATGTTTTATTTTAGATTGGATGATCCGCTGGTAGATGGTGGAGCGGAAATGGATCTGTCCGCCATCGAATCGGCTATCAATAAACAGTTGAAGATGACCGGGATAGCCGTGGCCGATATCCGTATTGTGAGCAAGATGGATGGAGAAATCTCTGGTGCTTCTGATGTTTTACCGGTGAGGATCAAACAGAATGGTGAATTTTACAGCGATTCCTCGGTTCTGGAAGAGGAATGGTTCCAGCGGCTGGTGGACTATGCCCTTAAACAGGTCGGGACAGCGGCGGAAATGATGCTGAAAGGATGGGTAAAGATCGAACCGGTCAAGAAGGGAGTCCATGTTGCATGCCTCTACTGTGAATATAAATCTGTCTGCCAGTTTGATCAGCTGCTGGATAGCAACAATTACCGGAACCTGGCTTCCTGTTCGGATGAAGTGGTATTAAACCGCCTGCAGATGCAGAGCAAGGGAGGTGAGCCGGTTGTCTAGGTGGACTGAAGAGCAAGCCCGGGCCATAGAAAGCCGGAACAGTAATCTGCTGCTGGCTGCGGCAGCCGGATCAGGAAAAACCGCGGTTCTGGTAGAGCGAGTGATAAATCTGATTATCAGGGACGGGATGGATATAGACCGGCTGTTGATAGTAACCTTTACCCAAGCCGCGGCGGCCGAGATGAGGGAGAGAATTAACGGGGCTATCTTTGCGGAACTGCAGAAGGGCGTGCCGGAGCAGCAGGGTCATCTGCGCCGCCAGCTGAGCCTGCTTAACCAGGCTTCCATCAGCACTATCCATTCTTTCTGCCGGGAGGTAGTAAAGAGATTCCACTTCATGCTGGACATCGATCCTAATTTCCGAATAGCAGATGATAGTGAAAGTGCCATTATCAAAATGGATGTTATGGATGAATTGATTGAATCCGAATATGAGCTGGCTGAGACTGAATTTATCGAATTGGTAGAAATGTTCGGCGGCAGTAAAAGCGATCTGGGATTGCTGGATTTGATCGGCAGAACCCATGCCTTTGTACAGAGTCAGCCTGAACCGGAAAAGTGGCTGCGGGAGAGTGCGGAACACTTTGCCATGAGTCTGGAGGAATTTACTCATTCTCCCTGGATGCAGGAAGTAGCCCGGCAGTCGGCCGGGCAATTGGAAGCCTCCCAGGACATGCTGAGAAAAGCATTAACCATGTGCGAAAAGCCGGGAGGACCGGCAGAGTATGTCGATATAATCCTTAAGGACATTGAGTTGATGGAAGAACTGATGCGGGTTGCGGAGACTGAACCTGGGTCGTTTTATGAAAAACTACATTCCCTGAGTTTCCCCAGCTTAAAAAGGGCCGGGAAAGACACCGACGTCTACCTTAAGGAAAAGGCGCAGAAGTGGCGGGGTGAAGGGAAAAAACTGGCCGGCAAGCTGCAAAAAGGCTTAATGGCCAAACAACCTCAGCAATACTGGCAAGATCTCAATGCCATTTACCCTTATATGCGGTACCTTACTGAGCTGGTGCTTAAATTTGCGGCTTTGTACCAGCAGCAGAAAATGGCCAGAAACATACTGGATTTCAATGATCTGGAACACTTTGCCCTGGAAATACTGAAAGATCCATCGGCAGCCCAGGAATATCGCCAAAGGTACCAACACATTTTTGTTGATGAATATCAGGACAGCAACCTGCTGCAGGAAAGCATTTTGGTTTCTATCTGCCGGGACAACAACCGTTTTATGGTCGGAGACATCAAGCAGAGCATATACCGATTTCGCAATGCTGATCCCTCGCTTTTCCTGGAAAAATACCTGAGGTTTTCCGCCGAGGAAGGAGAGCGGGATCAGCGCATCGACCTGGGCCGGAACTTTAGGAGCAGAGCCGGTATTCTAGCGGGTATTAATTATCTGTTTCAGCAGATAATGAGCCGTGAATTGGGGGAGATAGATTATGATCAAAAGGCCAGGCTTTATCCGGGTTTGGATAACGATGTCAGCGAAGATTCAGAAATCGAGCTGATCCTGGTGGAAAAAGCCGTGAACGACAGCGAGAGAGAGGAAGAGTTGACCGCTGAATTGGAAGAACTGTCGGATATAGCAGTAGAAGCACGGATAGCAGCGTCCCGGGTAAAGCAAATGGCGGGCAGCATGATTTATGATCCTCGGCAGGGAGAGTGGCGCCAGGCAGACTACCGGGATATAGTTATCTTGATGCGGGCTGCCCGCAGATGGGCCAATGAGTTTTTAGAAGTATTTCGAGCTGAGGGGATACCGGTTTATTCAGACAGCAGCGGAGGCTATTTTGAAGCAACGGAGGTTGATCTGATACTGAATTTGCTGAAAATAATCGACAACCGCCGCCAGGATATCCCGCTGCTGAGTGTAATGCGCTCCCCGATTGGTGGCTTTGACCTAAACGAGTTGAGCGACCTAAGATTGGGACTGCCCCGGGGCAGCTATTACCAGGCTCTGGAACATTATACCGGCAGCTGCAGTGATATGCTGTCCCAGAAAATACGTTTGTTCCTCCAGCAGCTGGACCACTGGCGGGAAGAATCCCGGCTGATGCCGGTAGATGAATTCATTAATCACTTGCTGATGGATACCGGCTACTATTACTATGTGGGATCGATGCCCGGGGGGCGCCAAAGGCAGGCCAATCTGGAGGTGTTGGTAAATCGCGCCCGGCAGTTCCAGGATAGTTCTATCAAAGGATTGTTCAATTTTACTCGTTTTATTGAGAATATCAAGTCCAGCAGCAGTGATCTGGACACAGCCCGGGTGCTGGGTGAAAACGACAATGTGGTTAGAATAATGAGTATCCATAAGAGCAAGGGCCTGGAGTTCCCGGTTGTGATAATTGCCGGACTGGGCAAAGGATTTAACGAGGCAGATATTCGGGGACGGGTATTATTTCATTCCCGCCTGGGCATGGGGCCGTTGTATATACGAAGCGATCTGAGAACCAGGAGTGACACCATTGCTCGAAGCGCTATGCAGCACCGGATCAAGGTCGAAAACCTTTCCGAGGAGATGAGGATCCTGTACGTAGCCATGACCAGGGCGCAGAGCAAACTGATCCTGCTGGGTTCCTTGAAATACATAGAAAAAGAAGCCGAGAGATGGTGTGGAGCCAGCAATATATATGAAAGATTAAGAGCCCGGACTTATCTGGACTGGATTGGACCTGCTCTGGCCCGCCATGCCGGGACGGCAGCTCTGCGTCTACTGGGAGGAGAAGCCGCCGATGGAATACAGCTGGAGAGTGATGAATCCCGCTGGCAGATACAGGTTATTAGCCGTTATGATTTGCAGGCGGAAGAAAGCAGGAAAATTGAGTGCCAACAGGAATTTAGAAGTAAACTGGAAAACTATCAAGCCGACTGCAACAATCCGGAAACCGAGGCCATAATCCGGCGGCTGAACTGGCGGTATCCCTGCGGCTACGCGGTTAACCTGCCTTCCAAGTTATCCGTTTCTCAGATCAAGGGCATGGGAATGGATGAAGTCAAGCCAGCTCGGGTATCCTTAATCAGCCCGGGGGAAATTGAACCAGGAAACATAAACACCAATCAGGATTCTGCTTTGGGCTCAATGGAAAAGGGAACCCTGATGCATGTGGTTATGGAGCATATAGAATTCCAACCCTACCACAGCCGGGAAGAAATAGAGGAACAAATTGAGCTGCTGGTCAACAAGGAATTGCTGAAGGCCGAAGAGGTTGAGTGGATGGATATAAATGTCATTTTGGCTTTCTTTCAGTCCTCCCTGGGCCAAAGAGCCTTGCAAGCCAGCACTATTTACCGGGAAACCCCCTTTAACCGGTTGTGTCCAGCCGGGGAAATCATCAAGGGGGCAGAGGGTATTGGTGAAGAACTCTTGATCCAGGGGATAATCGATTTGTATTTCATCGAGGGATCGGAAGCGGTGCTGGTAGATTATAAGACCGACCGGCTGACTCCCGCCAATCGCCGGGACAGGATCGAACTATACCGTTTGCAGCTGGAGCAGTATCAGAAGGCCATAGAACAAATACAAGGAATTAGAGTAAAAGAGAGTTACCTGTATTTCCTGCTGGAAGGAGAAGCGGTGAGAATCGTCTGATGCCCCGGGTCAGGAAAGTCATTGCCATCAGGCAGAAAATTTGACATACTTTTTATATCCAGTAAAAAAGCTGCTCACCGCCTCTTCAAACATTCGGTTTCCTGCTGACAAAACGGCGAGGGGCTTTAATCCACCGCTTCGTGGCAACGGGTTGAAAATTATTCCGCAGTTTTTATCCATGATTAAGTAGGGGTCAGGCAAAACCGGCGGCCTGTGCCAGCAGGCGCTATTTCCGATAGGGGGTTAGGGAATGATAGTCGGTAGTTTTATGAACAAGGAAGTTATAGTCCTTGATTTGAATACCACTCTTTATGAAGCTGCGGGTATTTTCCTGCAAAATGAAATCGATGGGGCACCGGTAGTAGACGGGCAGATAATGATAGGACTGTTTACCAAGACCCACCTGATCAGAGCCATGCATGCCCGGGATGATCTCGATCGGCCGGTGAAGGATTACATGACCAGGAAGGTGCGGACCATAGGACCCGAAGAGGAGGTACTGAATGTAGATATCTCCCATACCGGTCGCTATCCGGTGGTAGATGAGAGCGGACAGCTGCTGGGCATCATCACCAAGTCCGACATAATGGTTGCTTTAAGCGAGATAGTAGCCGAAGTATACGGACAAATGGAAACGGTGATCAATTCTGCCTATAATCCTATAGTAGCCATAGATAAGGAAGGATATATAAATATCTGGAACCGGGCCATGGAAAAGATGAGCAATATAAAAGCCAGCGATGTTCTAGGGAGATTTATCAGCAACATCGTACCCGAGAGCAATCTTATGAGTGTAATTAAAAGCGGTCGCAGGGAATTCGGGATTAAGCTCAGGGTGGGAAACAGATCCACCATTACCAATCGGGCACCTATCATTACCAACGGAGAGATAACCGGTGCAGTAGCGGTTTTACATGACTTGAGTGAAGTTGAGGCTATATCCCGCGAACTTGAATATGTAAAAGCATTGAATGCGGAGATGGATGCACTGATTGATTCCTCCTATGATGGACTCTATATAACCGATGAGAATGCGGTTACCATACGTACCAATAAGGCCATAAAGCGGGTTACCGGGATGGAAGAAGATGTTTTTCTGAATAAAAGCATGCAGCAGCTGGTTGATGATGGGATATTGTCCAGATCGGCTACCCTGATTTCCATGGAGTCCAAGGCCCCGGCTACCACTACCCTAACCACAATCACCGGGCGTACCTTGCTGGTGAGCGCCACCCCCATATTTGATGAGAACGGCAAAATTTATCGGGTAATAACCAATGTTCGGGACATAAGCGAACTCAATATGCTTAAACAGAAACTGGAACAGATGGAGGGCTTGAAGCAGCATTTTGAGTTTCAGGTCAAGCAGATCAAGCTAAAAGAATCAGGCGAACTGGTATTTAAGAATAAGGAAATGGAGAGAATCGTATACCAGGCAGTAAAAGTGGCGGAAGTGGACTCTACCGTGCTGCTCTCCGGCGAATCCGGAGTAGGCAAGGAAGTGATCGCAGAAATAATTAAGAAGAACAGTGCCCGCAAAGATGGCCCCTTTGTCAAAGTGAACTGCGCCGCTATACCGGAAAATCTTATCGAATCAGAATTGTTCGGGTATGATTCAGGCGCTTTTACCGGAGCCCGTAAAGAAGGGAAACCGGGACTATTCGAAGTGGCCAACACCGGAACCCTGCTGCTGGATGAAGTGGGGGATATACCGGTATATCTTCAAGTCAAGCTCTTGCGCGCCCTGCAGGAAAGAGAGATTATTCGGGTAGGTGCAACTGAGCCGGTCAAGATAGATGTTCGTATCATAGCAATTACCAACAAGAATTTGGCATCAATGGTGGAGAATGGGGAATTCAGGGAAGACCTCTATTACCGCTTGAATGTGGTTCCCATCCAGGTTCCTCCTCTGCGGGAAAGGAGGGAAGAGATTCCTCTGCTGGTAAAGCATTTTATAGATAACTTCAACCGGCGTTATAACCTGGGCAAGAGCGTTGATCCGGCTCTGATCGATATATTGATGCAATATGACTGGCCAGGCAACATAAGGCAGCTGGAGAATTTTATGGAAAGATTGGTTGTGACCAGCAGCTGTGAAGTATTGACTTCCCAGCATTTGCCCGAATGTTTTCTGTCGGCGGGATACGGGAACGGGCGCAGTCCGGATTCTTCAGTCAGTGTGAACAGAATCATTCCCTTGAAGGATGCGGTGGAAAACGTAGAGAAGCAGCTGTTGGAGAAAACCTTTGCCATAGCTAATTCCTGCGGCAAAGCCGCTGCCATACTGGAAGTGGATGCTTCCACTATTTCCCGAAAGGCCAGCAAATATGGCATCAAGCATTAAATCACACTATTTTTAATGGATTACCCAGCAGCATAAATGGCAGGAAGTAAAGGACAGCACCGGCCAAAAATAAATATTAAGACATAGTCCAACGAAGCGAGTTATCGGATAAAAACCAGTAAGACTGCGGTTAGCAGCCTTACTGGTTTCAATAATTATTGAACTGTTTATGGATACGAACTCTGCGATCACCATCATTGGGGCTCGCAGGCTTAAAGGGATAAGGATAAAACTGCGGAGCAGCCACTCCTTATATTTTATTGGATTTTCTCCAGATTTTATAATTCTCTGCCTCTTTGATGAGTTCGTCTCTGAACTGGGGATGGGCTAGGTTGATCAGCCCCTCTGCGCGTTCCCAGGTGCTCTTCCCTTTCTGGTTGAAGATGCCATACTCCGTTACGATATAATATGCCATGGAACGGGGTACGGTAACAATAGTGCCGGGCAATAAACCTGGTACAATACGGGATTGCAGCGATCCGTCTTTTCCTTTTACGGTAGAAGTCAAAGCCACATAGCCGCGTCCGCCTCTGGATTTATAAGAACCAAAGATGAAGTCCCACTGTCCGCCGGTACCGGAAATATGCCGACCAGAGGAGGCTTCCGATGCTACCTGACCGAAAAGGTCTACTTCGATGGCATTATTGATGCAGACCATGTTATCTATTTGTCCAATAACAAAGGGGTTATTGGTATAACTGACCGGATAACTGGCAGCCACCGGGTTGTGATCCAGGAATTCATAAAGTTTATTGGTGCCCATGGCAAAAGTATAGGCCATTTTACCTTTGTCGATTTGTTTTTTCTTGCCTGAAAGCCGACCGGCTTCATACATATCTACAAAAGAGTCTACCAGCATCTCGGTGTGAACTCCCAGGTCCTTCAGATCAGACTGGGCGATCATGGCGCCTACTGCATTAGGCATGCCGCCGATTCCCAGCTGTATGCAATCCCCATCCTGCATTTCTGACAGTATCAACTCAGCGATTTTCTTGTCGACATCACTGGGCGGAACCCCCGGGACCTGTACCAATGGCGGGTTTGCTTGGCTTTCAACCACGTAATCCACATCAGAGATGTGAACGATTTCGCCGTTTCCGCCGCAGCACCAGGGAGCCGAAGTATTTACATAAAGAACCTTGATTTTGGCAACATCCAGTACGGCAGTGGAGATGGAATTAGAGGTACTGATATTGAAATAACCATTTTTGTCCATGGCAGTAACCGGCTGGAAACAGATATCTACCGGGTCGTATCCCCTTAAATAGTGTTCAGGCCCTTCGTGGTAGACCAGTGATATGTAGTTGCACAGGTCAGCTTCCTGAAGCTTTCGGGATACACCGGAAAAGTGCCAGTCATTCATGCAGAAGACTTCCCTTTTGGGGTCTACCTGGCAGATTTTTGGCATAAAGGTCATGGTAACCAAGCGGATTTTAACATCTTTTAATTCATCTTTTCGCTCCGCCAGCGCAGCGTCGATTTCCAGCGGCTGCTGAACAAATTCCCCATATTGTACCCAGTCGCCGGACTTAACCAACTTGGCAGCCGCCTCAGCGGTTATCAGCTTGCTTTTATATTGTTCCAACACATTACTCATAAAATAAATCCCCCTCTAAAATTTTCTTGCACATCACCGATATTTCCAAGACTTGACTGGATAACAGACAAGCGACCAGTGATGTTTGACCAGCCCTGGCCCCAAAATTTCGATAATTGTGTTTTATCACCTCCAAAGACTACTTATGTTGCAATATTTGCTCCCGACATTAATGTCATGGCCCTTCAAAAATCTCCATCTTTACATTATGCACATGACAAAGCGGAAACAAATTCTAAAATAATCTTGTTGTTGATTTATTTAAAATGATTAAAACTCTTGGAAAAGGAGAAAAAATATCAAACAATTTTGCTGCAGATAAGCCGTAACCAACGAAACCATAAAGAAGTTAAAATCCAGAATAATGGAGTAAACGTACAAAAACACTTAGAAAATAGGCATATTATATGCCATTAATATATTTTAACATTCATTAATTGCATATTCAATAATACCCGGCAAAACATAACAGGTGCAAAAATAAAGGCGATCATGTACCATATCTATGTTGGCAGAGACCGAAGTTTCAAGTATATAATAACAGATGGAAGCTATCATCCAGCTTGTAAACAAATAGGACATAAATTACAATATACAGGGGAAGGAGAGAATGAACAGGAAATATGTTAAACGAGACAGGTGAAGAAAAAACAGGTAAATTGAATTTAATAGCCACCAAGAGCTTTGCCTCTAACCCGGATCTGGTTTATGTGATTGATTTTTTAAACCGCAGCCTGAAGGGAAAAAAGGTAATGTTCGGTATCAAGAAGAATAAAGAAACTAACGAAATGATAATAAATATATATGAGATATAGGAGCGCCTATCAATGAGTGAAGAAATAAAAAGCTTTCTTAAAGAAGTAATCAGCATCGTAGTTATAGCCTTTGTTCTGGCTATGATATTAAGGACTTTTGTGGTGGAAGGCAGGATAATACCTACCGGTTCCATGCTGCCTACCATACAGCTTCAGGACCGGGTTATGGTAAATAAGTTCATATATTATTTTAAGGAACCTGAACGAGGGGATATAGTAGTTTTTGATCCTCCCGATGTTCTTAACAGTAAAGAAGATTATATTAAAAGAGTGGTTGGCCTGCCCGGAGATACCATTCAGGTAAAACAAGCCCAATTATATGTCAACGGACAGGCGGTATCGGAACCTTATTTGTTTGAGCCTATGGCTTATGATTATGGGCCGGTTACTGTACCCGAGGATGCACTGTTTGTTATGGGGGATAACCGCAATGCCAGCTTCGATAGTCACCGTTGGAATGCCTGGCTGACCAGGGACCACCTTAAAGGCAAGGCATTTTTGATCTACTGGCCGGTTAATCATATCACCTTGCTGGAACGTGGTTTTGCCTATGAATAGCATTTGATGGGGGAAACCAGGTTTATGATTGCTTATCCGGAAGTAGAATATATGCGGCTGGTTTTGGTCATAATCTGGAGAAACTATGAACGGAGGGTTGCATGGATTGAATATTCTGCTTACCAATGATGACGGAATTAATGCCGGGGGGATAAGAGCTCTGGTAAGAGAACTCAGTACCCTCGGCGATTTATATGTTGTGGCACCTGATCGGGAACAAAGCGGTACAGGGCATTCCATAACCGTGTTTGAACCCATCCTCACCCAGAAGCTGGAAATAGAGGGGGTAAAGGCGGCCTGGATCGTTAAAGGCACTCCGGTTGACTGCGTCAAGTTGGCCATAGGTAAACTGCTGAGCCCCAAAATGGACCTGGTAGTATCTGGTATTAACCATGGTCCTAACCTGGGAACGGATGTACTGTATTCAGGTACGGTATCTGCTGCGGCCGAGGGGGTAATTATGGGTGTACCCTCGGTGGCGGTATCATTAAACTCCTATAATGACACAATGGATTTTACTTTCCCGGCTCAATTCACCCGCAACTTTATTCGGACCGTCATCAGGAGGGGGATAGACCGAAATACCATGGTCAATATTAATATTCCGCCCCTACCTCCCAGGCAGATTAAAGGCATCCGTATAACCAGGCTGGGGGTCAGGAACTACGATAATTTGTTTGAAGAACGCCGGGATCCCCGGGGCAACACCTATTATTGGCTGGGGGGCGGGGTAAGAAAGGAAGAGCAGGAGAAAGACAGCGATGTTCTGGCAGTGGAAGAAAATTATATCAGCATAACCCCCTTGCATCTGGATCTTACCGACTACATATTAATGGAAGAATACCGGCAGGTCTTTCGCCGTTATCTGGACTATTTTGATGGAGAAAAAGTATGATTCTGATCAGCCTGCTAATTAATACCGTAATATTTTTTCTGATAACCAACTGGTCTTATCTGCAGAAGAAAAAGGCAGACCCTGATTACCCCAACCGCCCCCTGACCAGGGTCATTCTGTTTCCACTGGCATTAGGAATAGTATTCACCCTGATTGTAGATGCCTTTAAAGGGGTGATTATTTACCAGTTAATACTGTTCTTGGTTGCAGCTCTGTTGTTGTATTGGATATTCTTTGTAGTGAACAAAGGGAACAAATAAAGTGTAAAAACATTTTGCTAGTTGGATGAATATATAGTACCATTTTTACAGTTACAGTATATTGTGAGGAGGTCGTTTGATGAAGGTTTACCCTACAAGTAAAATTCGCAACATAGCTCTTGTCGGCCATGGAGGAACTGGAAAGACTTCACTGGCAGAAGCTATGCTCTATAATACCGGAGTAACCAGCAGATTGGGCAAGGTGGATGACGGAAACACCGTGGCAGACTTCTTGCCGGAAGAAGTAAAGAAAAAAATCACCATCAGCACATCACTGGTACCCTGCGAATACAGGGAACATAAAATAAATGTTCTGGATACCCCCGGTTTTGCCGACTTTTACTTTGAGGTAGTGGGAGCGGCCAGAGTTGCGGACACTCTGGTGATGGTGCTTTCAGCCAATGCGGGGGTGGAGGTTCAGACCGAGGTCATTTGGGAAGACTTTCCGGAAACGCCGAAACTGGTATTCGTAAACAAGATGGATCGTGAAAACGCTGACTTTTTCAAAGTGCTGGATCAATTGAAGGACACTTTTGCGGATCTGATAGTTCCGGTACAGATTCCTATCGGTTCGGAAAGTACTTTCAAAGGGGTGGTGGATCTGGTCAAAATGAAAGCCTACACCTTTGAAGAGGGCAGCGGGAAGATGAGCGAGGATGAAATACCTGCCGACATGATGGACGATGTGGAATTATACAAGGAACAATTGATAGAAGCAGCAGCAGAAGCAGATGATGACCTGCTGGCCAAATACCTGGAGGGAGAAGAGCTGAGCGATGACGAAATCCTGACCGGGATCAAGAAGGCAGCTGCATCAGGCTCAGCCGCATTTGTTTTCTGTGGATCAGCGGTAAAAAACATAGGTATTAAACCCTTTATGGATTTTGTCGTAGACTGCGCTGCTACTCCCGAGGACAATTCCCTCTATCAGGACATGGACCAGTCCAAACTGGCGGTACAGGTGTTCAAAACCATAGCCGACCCATACATAGGCCGCCTCAACATGTTCCGGGTTTTCACCGGCACCATGAAAGCCGACAGTTCATATTACAATGCCAATAAAGAAAAGGATGAGAGAATTGCTCAGTTGCTGGTGATGACCGGCAAAGAACAGTCCGCGGTACCGGAGCTGAACGCGGGAGACATCGCCGCCGTGGCCAAATTAAATATTACTGCTACCGGCGATACCCTTTGTCAAAAGGCCAATCCGGTATCCATCAGCGCCATTGAATTTCCTCAGCCAACTCTGAACATGGCCATTGAGCCCAAGAGCAAAGGCGATGAAGATAAACTAAGCGGAGCATTGCAGAGATTAAAGGAAGAAGACCCCACTATTGAGATTGAAAAGAATACTGAAACCAAACAGACTTTGTTAAAATCCATGGGCGATACCCATGTGGATACCATAATAGAGAAGCTAAAAAGCAAATTCGGGGTTGACGTAATCAGCAAAGATATGAAGATACCATACCGTGAAACCATCAGGACCACCGTCGAAGCAGAAGGCAAGCATAAGAAACAGAGCGGGGGGCATGGGCAATACGGTCACGTTAAGATCCGCTTCGAACCTCTGGGTGAAGGAGAATTTGAATTCGGTGAACAGGTATTCGGGGGATCAGTGCCCCGCCAGTACTTCCCGGCAGTAGAGAAAGGACTGCAGGAAGCCCTGGAAGAAGGAGTGCTGGCCGGCTATCCGGTGACCAGCATCAAAGCTACCCTGTTTGACGGTTCCTACCATTCGGTTGACTCCTCCGAAATGGCCTTCAAGATGGCCGCCCGGCTGTCTTTCCGCAAAGGTATGGAAATGGCCAAACCGGTATTGCTGGAACCGATAATGAATGTTGAGATACTGGTGCCCGAATCTTTCATGGGCGATATCATCGGTGATCTGAACAGCAAGCGGGGACGGGTTCAGGGAATGGAGCCGGTAGGCAAGAAACAGCTGATTAAGGCGCAGGTTCCTCTGGCTGAAATGGCCAGGTATACCATAGACTTGAAATCCATGACCCAAGGCCGGGGGAAATTTTCCATGGGATACTCTCACTATGAAGAAGTACCGGCCCAGAACGCCGACAAGATTATCGAAAGAACCCGTCAGGAAAAGGAAGAAAAAGACAAGTAGCAAAGATAGTGATAGGGGAGAGGTGTTTCTGACCTCAGAGCAACACCGATCCGAAAGCAAATAATCAGCAGATGACAACGGGAGCAATTTATTTCGTTGTCATCTTTTTTGTGCAAAGATTGAACAGCTGCCTTCCTCCTATTTGGCTGCTACCGGTAAAATATGCTCTAGCCCCATGCTGACCCGACTTCGCAGGGTGTTTGCTCCGGCTCAGCCAACCCTTGCTGATAAATTCACTATATCCTGATAGTTCTTTCGGCAGAATCCAGCAGGACTATGTTCAGAAGGAAGTTATTGTAATACTTTATTAGTATTGCCAGTATATATTATTAACTAATGGCAGTTTAGAAAAGGTATAGGCCTAAAGAACAAAATAATAACCCTAAAGTACGAAACGATCTTGGGTCATGGCAGAGAGGAAGCAAAACAGAAATCGGAGAAATCAATGATGTAATATCTCAATAAACATAAGGTCGATGGAGGAATATCATACTTAAGTTCATTTATTTTCAACTTATGGGCAGTAGATAATTTGCCTCACAGCATTGTATGCTTAGAATAACAAGGACGTACAGGCAGAAATATCCCCACTAGCAGACTGTCTTCAGGGTCATCGTCTTGCAGACAGAGATAGAAAATAAGGTGCTTATATTATGATCACTAATGTCATAAGTACGATATCCCTTTCCCAACGGGAAAAAAAACAAACCCACTATGATATAAGTGATTGAGTTGTGACTGGGGTTTGCTAGGATAGGATCAGAAAGTCGTAGAGATTGGCAGATCGTAGATACAAAAAGATGCAATCTTTATTGCTTTAAGCGCGGCTATAAAGGATCAGGCTGTTAATAGCCATATAGTAGTTGCGGACTATCACAATCCAAAGGATAAAGAAAGGGGTAAGAGGTATGATTTCAAAGAAATTGTCAAAAAGGCTGGCCTGGAAGCAAAAAAACTGGGAAAAGAATCAGGCTAAAAGGAGAAAACTAGGAGTTGCACTCGCATTAACCGGCTTTGTGGCTATAAACACTGCAGCCCCGCTGGAAGCCAGTGCGTCTTATTTCGATGAGGTTAAATCCTCAATTTATCAGCAGGCTGGAGATATCAAGGGTGATGCTTATGATGAGATGGGCAATATTATCGGCGATATTCTTAACGACCCTAATGTGCCCGACGGTTGGTGTGATCATTGCGATTGGTGTGAGGGAGATTGTGATGCTGATTCCGACTCCGATTCCGATTCCGATTCCGATTCTGATTCTGATTCTGATTCCGACTCCGACTCCGACTCCGATTCCGACTCTGATTCCGACTCCGATTCCGATTCAGATTCCGACTCTGATTCCGATTCCGATTCCGACTCTGATTCCGACTCCGACTCTGATTCCGATGCTGATTCCGACTCCGACTCTGATTCCGATGCTGATTCCGACTCCGACTCAAACTCCGATCAGGGTATTAGCGTAGATGAGCGGGAGCCGTTGGGCAGCATGGAACTCATGGAAATTCCAGAGGATGTCCCCGCCCTGCCAAATACCGGCGGAACAGCGGCAGTTGGGATATTATCCGGATTTTCCACCCTGGCTGTTGGATTGAAATTATGGCTTAGAAAGAAGAAAGAATAGAACATAAAACCAGGTCTTTGCTATCAGCTATAATGGGCTGAGCAAAATGAAGGTTAATTTAATTATAATAAAGAGCTTGAGCTATTATTTAGTCAGGCTCTTTTTTCTGGCTAAAATATGAATCCAAGGTATCATATACGGATTAAAACTAGAAAAGCACCAAGATGAGATCCATAGCGAGGCATATTCTCCGCCCTCCTTTCAGGCTAAAACTTCTAACACCAAAAAATATTAAGAGCATAGGTCTATTTGTAACTCAGATGTAACTCTGACTTGCTAATATGCTATCAGAAAGTATTATATGGTTCAGTAAAAGCTGAAGTTCTATGACAGCTTTCGTGGTGTAACCTTCGAGAAAAAAACCGGGTAGAAATCGAGGAACAATGGTTAATATTAGAACCGGATAAAGAAAGGGGAAAGAGGTATGTCAAAGAAAATGGCCAAGAAATTGGCTTGGAAACATTGGAACTGGCAAAAGAACCAGGAGAAGAGAAGAAAACTGGTGACAAAATTTGTGTTAGCCGGTTTTATTATTCTGAATACTTCATTGCCGATTGAAGCTTATGCGGCAGCGGGAGACAACCATGGGCCGGATAATCAACAGTACAGCCAATCTCAAGGAGGAGGCCAGGGAGGCCAGGGAGGCCAAGGAGGCCAGGGCGGTCAGGGTGGCCAAGGAGGCCAAGGCGGTCAGGACGGCCAGGGAGGCCAGGGAGGCCAAGGAGGCCAGGGCGGTCAGGGTGGCCAAGGAGGCCAAGGCGGTCAGGACGGCCAGGGAGGCCAGGGAGGCCAAGGAGGCCAGGGCGGTCAGGGTGGCCAAGGAGGCCAAGGCGGTCAGGACGGCCCGGAAGGCCAGGGTGGCCAGGGAGGTCAGGACGGTCAGGATGAGCAGGGCGGCCATGGTGGTCCCTTTGTGCCTGCCGATGGCGACGCCGACGCTGATACAGATTCCGATGCCGATTCCGATGCCGACGCTGATTCCGACGCTGATTCCGACTCCGGATCTTCGCGATATGTCTATGTCTCCGGCAACCCTAGCTATTGGGACTTTAAGATTGATGATATAGAAGGAAATAACTTCGATGGAGATTACCCAATAAAAAAAGGTGAATTAGTAATAGGCACCTTGACTATATCCAACTCCGATAATGACTCCTTTGATTGGAGCATAAACGATGCTGACAATGATCCTGGGACCGACCTGCTTAAAGTAACTGAAGTTCGGGTAAAAGGAGGTCCGGGCTACAACCTGTATGAATATGACCCTGCGGCCATATCGGATGAGAATTTGGTTTCTCCCAGTGTGCCAAACTATCCGGATATAAGCAATGTGACCTTCCTCTTCGATTATGATGACGCTGATGCCGATGCCGATGCCGACTCGGACGCTGATGCCGACGCCGACGCCGACGCTGACGCCGATGCGGATGCCGACGCTGATGCCGATGCCGACGCCGATGCCGACGCTGATGCCGACGCTGACGCTGATGCCGATGCGGATGCTGACGCTGACAGTGACAGCGACAGTGACAGCGACAGTGACAGCGATGCGGATGCCGATGCAGACGCCGACGAAGAAATATTCCTGGAAGATGCCGAGCCCTTTGGCGCTCTGGAAGTGGAGAAACAGGATATGGAAAACGATATTCCGACTCTGCCCAGTACCGGGGGAATAGGACAGAGTTTATTGAACGGATTATCCGCCCTGACTGTTGGAGCCGGATTGTGGCTGAGGAGACGCAGGCAATAGTTAGGAGCACGAATATAAAGCTCGGAAGAGTTTAGGCTGGAGATAGAATAGATATGGAGCTTGTTTGATATATAATATCAGCAAGCTCTATTATTATTTATTACCAGGTGTCGGAGGAAAATGAGGGCAGGATTATTAAGGTTGCTTGTATAAGTAAAACTTTAGTTACTCCTTGGCTATCATAATAAGGGGAACTGAACAAATTTACGATAAGAATGACAAAAGGGTTTAAGGAGCAGTTACATGGAAACATCAGCAATGAAAACTAAAGACCTTAAGAAACGAATGAATGAATTAAAAGAGAAGCTTATTGCCCAGGAAATCATAATAAGAGAGGAAATGGAATCACATTTTGGGGATAAACCTCGGTATGTAGTATTCATTTCCTTCAGTGACGGAGAATCCAGGGCTCAGGTTTGCAAAGGGATAGGCAATACCATGGACAGCAGCTGGAAAAATGCCAGTGATCTTACGAATAAAGCAATGAAAAAACTGCATATGGAACCGGTTTGGATCAAGGCCGATGTAGTTAGTGAAGTAAAAGAGTACCCATTGGAGGAGTTTATTGATTATGTGTCCGGGATTAAAACCAATTATTTCCGCGAAGGCATCTCCCTGGATAAGATGTTTAACTCTGCGTTTCTGGAACAGGAAGTAAACGCCAACGTATTTATTAACGAAGAAAAGGGTTCCCGGAAGAAAAAAATGGTCTGGAAAAACCTGAATTTCTATATAAAAAGCCATCGTGGGAGCAAATACAGCCTGGACGAAAGTGCCGTGCAGAATGTTTATACTTTTAAGACTATCGGTTTTTTTCATGATGGATTTTCCTGCCACAGTCTGAATAAGGGCTGGCTCAACAATGGCCGGCGACAAATAGAAAACATTGATAAAGAACTCATTATATCCATTCTGGAGCAATCCTCCCATTATCTATGCAGGCAAGTTGATGGTGCAGGGAGATTTCGTTACGGATATTTTCCCTGCTTTGATCGGGAGATTCCCGGTTATAATATCCTGCGCCATGCCAGTACCACCTATTCCATGATTGAAGCATATGAGATTACTAAAGATCCGGAACTGGCGGAAACTATCAAGCGGGCTTTGAATTATCTGGTAAGTGAAGAAGTGGAGTCCCTTGAAGGCATTGACGGTACCCGCAGGAGTTTTGTTATCGAACGCGCTAATGACAACGAGATCAAACTGGGGGCCAATGCCGCCGCTATCCTGGCCTTATCCAAGTATACTCAGGTGTTTGGGGACCGAAAATATATTCCGCTTATGCAGGAATTGGCTGAGGGTATCAATTTTTTCCACAATAAACATGATGGGTCCTTTGTGCATGTTCTTAATTTCCCGGATCTATCCATAAAGGAGAAATACCGTATTATTTATTATGATGGAGAAGCTGTCTTTGCTCTTATGAGATTGTACGGAATCGATAGGAATGAGCGCTGGCTGAGTATGGTGGAACAGGCTTTCAGGTACTTTATCCAGAATAATTACTGGGAGCATAAAGACCACTGGCTTAGTTACTGTTCTTATGAATTGGTGAAATACAAACCGGAGAGGCAGTACTTTGATTTTAATCTTAGAAATGCCAGTGGTATTCTGGATTTTTGCCTGAGCCGGGAAACTACATTCCCGACCCTGCTGGAACTGCTCATGGCTACCTATAGTATGATCGACAAGATGAAAAGCGAGAATTTGTATCCTGATGTACTGATATCCTTTGATGAGGACAAGCTGGTGAGAGCCATTGAGCATCGGGCCGAGCATCAATTAAATGGGTTATATTTCCCTGAAATGGCCATGTATTACAAGGTGCCTAATAATATACTGTGGGCCTTCTATATTCGCCATCACTCTTTTAGGGCCAGAATCGATGATATAGAACACAACATCTCTGGATATTGCAGCTATTATCATCAGCGGCTGAATAAATAACGGAAAGCATTTCTTTCGGTCGGCAGTTTAAATGGACATGTGGGTATGGAAATGAGGGAACAGAAGATGAATGACATGGAAGTGAATTCGGTCAATCATTGGACAGCTGATTTACTGGCCGATTTGCTGCAGGGCGAATGGATAGTCAGGCCTTCCCAGGACTGGCGCTGCGGGAACCTGGCTATAAACGAACATGGATGTGTTGGGAACGACACCCTTTTTATAGCTATTGATAAAGAAAGATGGCTGCAGGGATCCGGGAACCGAGGCGTGTACGCAGATTGGACCGATACCCATACTACCGTGGCAAGATTCCAAAAGAAAATAGTCGGTGCAGTAGTGGAACGCCATATTGAATCCTTGGACCCCTCTATTCCACAGTTGCGGGTAGAAAATACTTATGAAGCAATCAGAGCTTTAGGGACTTATGCCCGGGAGAACTACAGCGGAAAAATAATCGCTGTTACCGGAACGGCAGGTAAGTCAACCACTAAAAGAATGTTGCATCATTTATTGGAAACAGAGTCCCGGGTCATCTCCACCTATGGAAATCATAATACCCGAACCGGTGTCCCGCTGACCCTGGGCAGGTGTATTACTCAAAGTGAGTATTGTGTCCTGGAGGTAGCCATATCTGCTTTATGGATGAGATCGGGGGGGATATGCCGATTGGCGCGGCCTCATGTAGCCATAATAACTGAGATTGCTTTGGGACAGTCAACTGATAGCGTTAACAGCACACGAGAGACGGCCAGGATGAAAGCGCGTATCGCTCAGGGAATTGAACCGGGTGGGATCGCCATATTAAATCGCGATATGGAAGAATATGATCTGGTTAAGTCGGAGGTAGAAGCCCATGGCGCAGGGTCATTAAGTTATGGTTTTCATGAGACGGCCGATGTCCGGGTGTTGGAGTGGCAGGCGGTTAGGGGAGGGTCTTGGGTTACGGTTCAGATTGAAGATAGCAGGGTTACATACTATTTGCCAGTACCGGGAAAAGGAATGATCTCCAATTCTCTGGCGGCCCTAACTGCGGTGCATACTCTGAGGATCAATCCGGAGAAAGCAGTACAGAGTTTTGCATCCATGCTAAATAACGAGGCGGTATTGGAATCCTTAACGGTTGACTTGCCCGGGGGCGGCAAAGTACATATTTTGGACGATAGTCATAATGCAACAATAATATCCATGAAGTCAGCCCTGGAGGTCTTTAAGGAGAATGCTGGTTCATATACCGGAAGAAAAATCTGCGTTTTAGGGCGTATCGTGAACCTGGGGGAAAGTACAGAACTACTGCACAGGGAACTGTCCCAATCAGTAATCGAATCTGGAGCCGATATAGTTTTTGCTTATGGCCGGGAAATGCAGTATCTTCTGGAGGAATTGCCCCAGCAGCTGATAGGCGGCTTTTATGGGGACATTAAAGCCTGTGCCCGGGCAGTGGCAGACTACCTGGAAGACGGGGATTATATACTGTTGAAGGGATCAAGAAGAGCCAACGATTTTGGAAAGATTCGCCTGTTTCTGCTGGAGGCCATTAAGGACAGCAATTCGACCGGGGTGAAAGGTTCCTATTATATACCATACTCCAGATATGGGGTTCAGGCGGTTGATGGCTTAAGCGGTGAGCTTATCTGGACAGAAGGAAACCCTTATGCAGAAGTGGATCAGGGTATCGGCGGAGCAGTACTGCTGAACTTGTTGCTGGGTAAAATATCCAGCGGGGCCATCAAGTTAAATGATTATCAGACTATTACTTCAGTTCCAGCCAGGGAGTCGAAGTTCTCAGGAGCTATTGGCTTGGAGGAAGGAGAGAGCGCATCGGTTCATTTGCTGCTCAGTGCCTTTATCTGCTGTAGTGCTCCGGATGCGATTCTGGCCCTGGCGGAAAAAATAGCAGGCAGCACCAATGACGCTTTTCAATTAATGACCAAGGTATCCTCAAAATGGGGATTGAGTCCTCATGCCTTGAAAAATGTAACCGGCAGACCGATAAAGGCAAGGCCTCAATCTTTTAATATCAGCGATTTGAATAAAGTTGGCTTGCAGCTGGCTTCCTGGCCCATGGCTTACTTAAAGATGCTGAACACCAGCACCGTGGAATATAAGGGCAGATTATTTTCTTCTTCCAGCAACCTTATTGCTGGAGCCAGGATTTTTGGAGCATATTTATTTGGCACCAACAATGGAGAAGGGATTGCAATTACTTTTATCAAGAACCGAAAGATCATACTTTCAGTATGTGGTGCCAGAGACAGCTTTCATCGCGATTACTTGCTGGGCAGAGTTATAGACCGGCTGAACGAAAGGGAAGAAGCAGATAACAGAGCAACAAGAATGAAGACTATAGAGGGTGGAGAGGTTGTTATTAATATATTGGGAGACACCTATTTTGGAGAAGATTACACTATCAAGCGTCAGAAGCGAGGGCAGGAAGATGCCCTCACCAAATATGGGTATGATTATACTTTTCAGGGCCTGGTGCCCCTGCTGGAAAAGGGCGATTATAATATTGTTAATTTTGAGGCAGTACTGAGCAATCTTAAACATTCTCCCTTGCAAGGGATCAAACCATTTGTGCTGCGCGGAAAAGTTAAGGAAAGTATAGCGGCTCTGAAGAGATTTAATATCCATGGTGTTACTCTGGGAAACAACCATGCCATGGATTACGGCGCTCCCGGGTTGGATGATACCTTAAAGGCCTTTGAACGGGCAGGGATATCAGCGGCAGGGGCAGGATATAACGGCAAGGATGCCAGTGAACCCCTGCGCTTGAAGATGGCAGATTCCGAACTGGTTTTTTACAGCGGATACTGGTACCGAGGGCCGGGGCATCACCTTTTTGATATGTATGCTCTGGGTAATAAGCCCGGGGTAGCCTGCCTGAGCGGAGAAATAATTGACCGGATTAAAATGGAAAAAGCCGATAATCCTCATGCCTTTATCATTGTTATTGCTCATTGGGGAATAGATTTTCGGGAAGTGCAAAAGCAGCAGAGAGTTTATGCCAGACAGCTGCTGGATAGCGGAGCAGATCTTATCATAGGTCATGGAGCTCATATGATGCAGACTATAGAACAAATAGACGGTAAATGGGTTATTTATGGAATTGGCAATGCTGTGTTTAACAGCAACGGAGAATATGAGAAGAGAAACGCTCCTCCATACAGTTTTCTGCTTCAGCTAAGGATCACCAACTGGGGGGATAAATCAATCCGGCTTTATCCTCTGTTCTGCAATAATTTGAAAACCTTCTGGCAAACTCGTGCGGTAGATAGGGAGCAGTTTAAAGAAGTCATTGAGTATCAAGCTGCAGCCGGGACTGAGATGCAAAAGTACATTATAGATACTGATGCTTTTGGCCCTTATATGGAAACCAGGGTTTAGTGATTACAGGCCACCCGCCCTTCGATAACACAGTATTCCCTGTTTGCCGGCAGACAACTTCGATTAAATACGGGATTGCTTAACCCTCGCCGTTATCCTGAATATCGCCATTAATAGTTGTGCCTGTTTCAGGATGACCATGTAGCACCTAAGCATGGCCGTTCATTACCAGCGGCGTTCAGGGGGGGGCCAGTATTCGAGGGGATCAGGGCGGGGTTCCGATATATAGGTGAGATGATAATGGGTGGATTGCTTTATCAGCAGCCGGGGTTCAGATAAATTGAAGGCAGCATAGAGCGATCCGCCGCAGGAAACAACCAGCGGCAGCCAATAAACCAGTCCGCAGCTCTTTGACAGGGCTGACCAGGAAATAAGCATTATTAGAATCTGTACCAGCAACAGGATGGCCAGCAACCCGCTGTATGGCAATTTAACCTGACTATTCATCATATCGGGATTATTGACTATTTATCTTCGGTCCAAACCGGATTTCAAGCAACTTTTGTTCATGAGCCGCTTTGTGGTACTATTTAAAACGAGGCGGAAAGATGTGCTTTGCTCCGTTAAGGGGTCGGATTTCTATCAAGAAGACAGGCGGCGGGTTGAAACTGCCCGGTTGACAAAGCCTGAATATGTTATTGAGAAAGGGGGGATGGGCCGGTATTAAGTGACTGCCGGCAGATAATATGAACAAGTATTTTGAATATCCGGGCTTAGCCTCGATCTCAGCCCTATTGACCCAGGAGGTTTTTAAATATACTATCGGAACCATACTGATACTTCTGACTTTTTTAATAGTTAATAAACTGGCGAAGAAATATCTTTTCCCCTGGGTGGGAAAATTTACTCAAAAGAGTCAGACTGACCTGGATGACAAAATAGTAGCTGCTTTCTTTAAGCCCCTAGAATGGCTGATCTTATTGACCGGGGTATTCGTGGCTTTGCGTTACCTCCCGTTAAGTATCGGCGCGGATAATCTCATCCTGGATATATATCGCTCGGCGGTGATCGGTCTGATAGCCTGGGGATTTTACTCCCTGGCAGGCGGAGAGTCCGTATTATCAAAAGAATTCAAAGAGAGATTTCAGATAGATGACATACTTATTGCTTTTCTATCCAAGGTAGTGAGATTTATTGTATTAGCCCTGGCCCTGGTGGTCATAGCCCAGGAATGGGGCTATGAAGTTAACGGTTTTATCGCCGGATTGGGCCTGGGGGGATTGGCTTTTGCCCTGGCCGCTCAGGATATGCTTTCCAACGTATTTGGAGGAATAGTGATTATAATGGAAAAGCCCTTCTCTATCGGAGATTGGGTAGAGACTCCCAGTGTAGAAGGAATAGTGGAAGACATCAGTTTTCGCAGCACCAAGATAAGAGCATTTGATCAGTCGTTAGTTACTGTACCCAATTCCACTCTGGCCCGGGAACCCATCACCAATTACGCCCGCATGGGGAAAAGACGCATCCGGTTCAGCCTGGGGGTTACTTACGATACCCCGCGCTTGAAACTTGAGCAATGTGTCGGCAGATTAAGAGATATGCTGGAAAATCATCCTGAAATAAATCAGGAAAGGATCCTGGTTTACTTTGAAACATTTAATGACAGCAGCCTGGATATATATCTATATTTCTTTACCAATACCACGGTTTTGGAAGAATTTATGGCTGTGCGCCAGGATATAAATTTTAAAATAATGCAGATACTGGAAGAAATGGAGATAGACGTGGCATTTCCCAGCCGCAGCATCTACCTGGAAAACTTGCCCCAGCCCAAGGAATCAATCGGGGAAGATTCCCAATTGATATCTTGACCACGGGTACAGCCTGATATATTCAGCATACTTCTTAAACGGGAGTTTTCCGGCTGGAACTAATTATGATCAAAATGTTTTACCAACAGGAATGCGGGTATAGCGTGTAGAATCTTATTGGGTAGTTGGAGGGGGGATGGATATGAACAGGCTGGAAGAATTAAATATGCAAATCGATGAGGTAAAAGGTTTTTTGCTTAAGACTCATCAGGATGTTAAGCTTGCCCAATATGCCGCTGATCAGCAGATTAATTTTCTTAAAAAGAAAGAAAATGAACTGGATTTACTAAGGGATCTGTTCAAAAACATGATTAATGAGAGAGAGCAGCTCAGTCCGGGCAGTATCACTGAGGAAGAAATAAAACTGCTTGAAAACTGCTGAAAAAGCTGACCAACGCAAGAACTGCCGGTTAAGATATAGCCGGCAGTTTTTTTCTGGGGAAAATAGTCGGCGGCAAAAGTAAAAAATGGAAAGAGAGTGAACTTATTGACCCGAACGAATGTTCTGCTATACTATATTAATACAATAAAAGTGTATGGGTGAGGGAAGATGCGCCGCATTATGTATTTGGAAACTGAATATGATCTGGCCGAAGCAGTACTGGACGAATGCAGTCGATATACACCCCTGGTGGAACCCCAGGAAGACGGCAGTCTGTTCTGCGATCTCAGCGGATGCGGTCCACCCCTGAACATAATAAAAGCTATAGTTAAAAAAAACTACTGTCTGTCTCGCCGGCAAGCCCGGATATCACTGGCATCATCCCGCATAGCAGCGGAAAACGCCTTGAAACGAAGCAGACTGCCAAATGAAGAGCTGTGTTTGCGGGTAAAAAGGCGGGAAGCTATATTGGTGGAGGTCTTACCGGGCAGAGAGGAAGAGTTTATGTCATCTATCCCCCTGCGAGAGTTTACCGGTATTACTAGGCCGGAAGTCAGAAAGCTTGAACGGGCAGGATTTCATACCCTGAGTGAACTTCAGGGAGTGTCGGCAGAACGCCTGGCCTCCCTGCTGGGAAAAAAAAGCCGGAGCCTGGAGCGCCAGATACGTGGTATAGATGAAAGACCGGTTTTAGGCCTCTATCCTCGGCTGAAAATATCCTATCCGCTTTATTTCAGCGCCGGTAATTTTAGTGAGGCGCTGACTGCCGCTCAAATAGAGGAAGCGGGACAGACTTTGCAGTCTTTATTAGAGAAGAGGAATAGCGGCTGTATGCACCTAAGCCTGGAGCTAGGGCTGAAGGACCGGGTGAGCAGCCGGGAACGCAGGCTTAAAGGTCCGGAGTTCAGAGCTGAAGTTTTATCCGCAGCTATTATCGAGATGCTTAAAAAGGCAGAATTGGATTATCAGCCGGAGGAAGGCAGGATAATACTATCGGAAATATCGCTGCTGGAATGGCAGGAACAGGATCTCTTTTCCCTTTTGCCCGCTGAAAGAGAAGGCAGCTTGAGATTGGAAAAGACCATGGAAAGATTGGAGAGTCGTTTCCCCGGCAGTTTGTGCTGGGGAAAGGAAGAAGGAAGACGGGAAAAGATATTGGCTTGTTTCGATCCTTTAAGACTTGGTGTAATCAGATAATAATCCAGTGGGTTTAGAGGTGAAACAGTGGAAAAGTATCTGGTGATAGAAATTCAGTGCGATCCAGGGTCGGATAGGCCGTCGCAAATAATAATCGGCCGGGAGCCCGGCAAGAAAATAGAAAGTATCCTGGAGTGCTGGTATGATACCGGATGCTGGTGGGAAGGAGAGAGTGAGAAGCTGTTTTATCGTATTTACTGTCAGGATGGGGGAATGAGAGAAATATTTAAAGACCTTTCATCCGGAGAATGGTTTTTATACCGGATATACGATTAGGGGACGAGGAGTTGAGACCAGATGAGTTTTGTGCATTTGCACACCCATAGCCCCTTTTCTTTCCTGGATGGAGGCAGTGCCGTTGAAGAATTGGTGATCAGAGCTGCGGAACAGGATATGCCCGCTTTGGGGCTTACTGATCATGACAACCTTTGCGCTGCCGTAAAATTCTGTCAAGCAGCCCGGAAGGCAGGTATTAAGCCGGTGCAGGGGGTGGAGCTTACCCTGGATGGAGGCGGCCACCTTACCCTTCTGGCTCGCAATCATCGGGCTTATGCTTCCATTTGTTCGCTGCTTAGCCGGGCGCATATGGATAATCCCCGGGGCCAGCCGGCAGCAGCTTTAAGAAGCCTGGAAGAGCTTGAGGAAGTGATAGTTTTGTCCGGATGCCGCAAGGGAGAAATCAACCGGCTCATATTACAGGGGCAGCATCAAAAGGCTTGCTCCAGAGCCCGGGAATACCTGGATATTCTGGGAAAGGAAAATTTTTATATCGAACTTCAAGGCGGATGCCTGCCGGGAGATTCCTTTTTGAACCACCGGCTGATGGAATTGGCCGAACACCTGGGTATAGAGATGGCCGCCAGCGGCAATGTTCATTATGCCCGGCACCAGGACTTTAAAGTCCATGATCTTCTGACCTGCATCCGCACCCTTACCAGGGTTCAGGACATACATCCCCAGCGTCCGTTGAATGGAGAAAACTATCTCAAGCCTGTTTCCGAGCTGAAAAAAATCTTTGCATCTTTTCCCCGGGCAGTAGAAAATACGGTGCGTATAGCCCGGGAATGTGAAGCGGTATTTGGGAATAATCAAACCCATCTGCCACGCTGTTCCGATCTGAAAGGGGAGAGGCCCGGGCAGAGGTTAGGCAGACTGGTTTTTGAAGGAGCCCGGAACCGTTATGGCAAGGTAAGCCGCCAGGTCAGAGAGCGATTGGAGAGGGAACTTGAAGTCATAGACAAGCTAGGTTTTGCAGATTATTTTCTAGTGGTAGAAGACGTGGCCCGTTACGCCCGCAGCCGGGGGATACGCTACGCCGGACGCGGTTCGGCAGCTGACTCGCTGGTGGTTTACTGCCTTTATATATCGGAGGTGGATTCCCTGCAGCGGGGGCTTTTGTTTGAACGCTTTATGAGCAGTGAAAGAAAAGGGCTGCCGGATATAGATATAGATTTTGAGTCCCGTTACCGGGACCAGGTAATTGATTATGTCTATCGTCGTTATGGATCTGAACGGGTGGCCCGGGTGGCAACCTATAATACCTTCCAGGCTCGTTCAGCCATAAGGGATCTGGGCAAGGCTCTGGGTTTCCCGGAAGAAGAAATAGCTGCTATAGCAAAGCAACTGCCTCATATTCATGCGGATCACATACGCAAAGTCCTGGGTACTCTGCCTGAATTAAAAAATAGCCCTCTGCAGGAAGAGCGCTTTCGCCTGCTGCTGGATGTAAGCGAGAAGATAGCAGGATTTCCCCGTTTCTTGGGCACCCATCTGGGTGGGGTGGTGATAAGCGATGTGCCGCTGCTGGAGTTGACACCGTTGCAGAAGTCGGCTTTGGGTCCGGTCATAACTCAGTTCGATAAGGATGATGTGGAAGAGCTGGGATTGGCTAAACTGGATCTCCTGCCCCTGCGCACCCTGAGCGTTATAAGTGACGCCGCCCGCTGCATCCAAGAATCAGGGCAGCCGTTCAATTATGAATATATTCCCCTGGATGACCCGGCCAGCTATGAAATGATTAACCGGGGTGAAACCATAGGGGTTTTTCAGTTGGAAAGCCCGGCCCAGAGAGCTCTGCAGTCTCATTTTAACGCCAGCCACATGGAAGACATGGTAGCCAGTATGGCTCTGATACGGCCTGGTCCCATCAAGGGGAACATGGTAGAACCGTATATTGCCCGCCGACATGGTCGGGAGGAAACAACTTATCTGCATCCGCGCTTGAAGCCCATACTGGAAAAGACATACGGAGTAGTGCTTTTCCAGGAACAGGTCATAGAGATCGCGGTTGCTATCGCGGGATTCAGCCCTGGAGAAGCTGACCGTTTGCGCAGAGTGATGACTCATGCTCGTTCGGAAAAAGTAATGCAGGAAATCGGAACTGAATTTGTAGAACAGGCGGAGAAGAATGGAGTAGACAGTGATCTGGCCCGGGAAATATTTGCCTGTATAAGGGGATATGCCAGTTATGGATTCTGTGAAGCCCATGCCGCCGCCTTTGCCACTACCAGTTTTAAAACTGCCTATATGCTCCGGCACTATCCAACCGAGTACTACACAGCTATTTTGAACCATCAGCCTATGGGATTTTACCCCCCTTACATTATCTGCAGCGAAGCCCGCCGCCGTGGAATATCCATACTCGGGCCGGATGTTAATGCCAGTGCTGCGGACTTCCGGACCGAGGGGAAAAGGGCTATACGGGTAGGGCTAAAACAAGTTCGGGGCATAAGCCGCAGTGATCTGCAGAATATTGCCGAAGAGCGCGCTAAGAGTGCTTTCCAGAGTCCCCTGGAATTTATGGAACGCAGCCGGGTTAATCGTGATGTTATGGAAAACCTAATTAAGTGCGGCGCCCTGGATAGTCTGCATGAAAATCGCCGCCAGATGCTGATGGAGGTACCGGTATGGATGGAAGAGATGCAGAATAGAAGCAACAGGGCACCGGTATTGTTTGAGAACCAGAGCGGAGGAGGAGTACCTGATTTTGAGCGCCGGGAAAAAGAGCTCCTGGAGCGCCAAATATTGGGGCTGGACATAAAAAGCCACCTGATGGCGGAACTGCGGAAAGAACTGGCTGAAAGGCAGATATATTCCAGCCGGGAGATAAAGAAAATGCCCCATGGGAAAATAGTGCAGACAGCGGGGACTCTTTTTCGCCCCCATCGCCCACCTACCCGCAGCGGCAAAATAGTGGTTTTCTTTTCCCTGGTCGATGAATTTGGTCTTATTGACATAAGCCTATTTGAATCAGCTTACATGAAATACGGCGAGGTTATCTTCGGTGAACAGAAGGCCCCTATACTGGTAAAAGGAAAGATTAACCGCAGAGGAAACGGAGTCAGCATCTCCGCTTACAGACTCTCCTTTCTGTCAAAGTAACCAGGGAGACCATTTGTCTTACAAAGAAGGATTTTGGGAGCAGGTGTGGAATAAGATGTTATTGCAGGGGGAAATTGTACGGGAATCTTGATTATATGTGAAAATATGGGGACAATGCTTATAATTAAGGCTCGATAGGTTAAATATTATTATAGCTAATATACAGCTGGCTGCCGGAAAGCATCCAGCTTTAAAAGGAGGATATATAATATATGAAGCAGGATATCAGCACAACGAATCCGGTTGCCGAAGAAGAGATAAAGGTTGCCGAGTTACCTACTAATTTTATTCAAGATATTATCAGTGCTGACTTAAAAGCCGGTAAGAATGGAGGAAGAGTGCATACTCGTTTTCCGCCTGAACCTAACGGTTATCTGCACATAGGGCATGCCAAATCTATTTGTCTCAATTTTGGCCTGGCCCTGGCTAATGGAGGTTTATGCAATCTGCGTTTTGATGATACCAACCCTAGCAAGGAGGAAGTCGAGTTTGTCGATTCCATTATGGAGGATGTGCGATGGCTGGGATTTGATTGGCAGGATCGACTTTATTATGCTTCCGACTACTTCGATCAGCTTTATGATTGGGCTGTAGAGCTTATCAAGGACGGCAAAGCCTACGTTTGTGATTTGAGCGCGGAAGAAATTCGAGCCTATCGCGGGACTTTGACTCAACCCGGGCAGAACAGTCCTTACCGTAATCGTACAGTGGAAGAAAACCTGGATCTTTTACTGCGTATGCGGGCCGGGGAATTCCCGGAAGGTTCCCGGGTTTTGCGAGCTAAAATTGATATGGCCTCCCCTAATTTAAACATGAGGGACCCGGTATTGTACAGGATAATGAAACAACCCCACCATCGGACCGGCGACAAGTGGGTAATTTACCCTATGTATGACTATGCGCATCCTCTTTCGGATGCTATTGAGGCTATTACTCATTCCATATGCACACTGGAATTTGCTGATCACCGCCCCCTGTACGACTGGCTTATTGATAATGTAAAACCGGAGTCCGAACCGCACCAATATGAATTTGCCCGTTTAAATCTCAGCTATACCGTGATGAGCAAAAGAAAGCTGCGGGCACTGGTCGAACAGGGATATGTAAAGGGATGGGACGATCCGCGTATGCCTACCATATCCGGTTTGAGACGCCGGGGATATACCCCCGAAGCTATCAGAGATTTTTGCGAGAGGATCGGGGTAGCCAAGAGGGACAGCACGGTGGATATAGCATTGCTGGAACATTGTATTCGTGAGGATCTTAACCGTAGGGCATCCAGGGTGATGGCAGTACTGCATCCTCTGAAGGTAGTAATACAGAATTATCCAGAGGAACAGGCGGAGTGGCTGGATATCGAAAACAATCCGGAAACTCCGGAAAGCGGTACCCGCAAAATACCTTTTGGCCGGGAGCTGTATATAGAACAGGAAGACTTTATGGAAGATCCCCCGCGTAAATTCTTCCGCCTTGCTCCCGGGCGAGAAGTCAGGCTGAAAGGAGCCTACATCATTAAATGTGAAGAAGTGGTAAAGAGTGATGAAACCGGTGAGGTAATAGAATTGCGATGCACTTACGATCCTGATACCAAAAGCGGCGGTCCCGCAGCGGCCCGGAAGGTCAAAGGAACTCTGCACTGGGTATCAGCCCAACATGCGGTGAAGGCGGAGGTGCGGCTCTATGATCACCTGTTTTTACCCGAAAATCCGGATAATGACGACGATGGCAGAGACTTTACCCAGAAACTCAATCCAGATTCATTATCAGTAATAGATAACTGTATGCTGGAACCGGAGGTGCAGAAGGCTCTGCCTGCCCAGCGTTTTCAATTCCTGCGTCAGGGATATTTCGTGGCAGATCTGGACAGCAAACCGGATGCCATAGTTTTTAATCGGATTGTACCTTTGAGAGATACCTGGGCCAAAATACAGAAAAAAGCTTAAACAAGGGCGATAATTTCTAGACGTCAGCCTGTCTGGGAAAGGGGTGTTTATTCACATGGAGGACAAGAAAAAATTTACTGCCATACTGGAACAGATACTACAGGAGATTAAGAGCCTGGATAACAGGTTGAGCAATATAGAAAACCAGTTTAGTTTGATAAAGAAAGATATGGAATCACTGGATAGCAGCATGGGGGAAATCGAAGAAAATATAAGCAGCATCAATGATACCGTTAGTTCCATAGAAGTAAATATAAGCAGTATGGCTATGGATTCTCTAAACGACTTGTAGGCTGTAATGAATTCTGCGGTCAGGGGGTTTCCATCTGACCATTTTTGTCTGTTTACAAGTGAAAATCAAGAAAACACTTCCCCCTTAGCTATTTCAGTTCGCCCCGAATAATTAAGCGATTATACTTCCCGTCTGCGGGTCTGATTTTGGGGTCGCAGGTGGTCAAGGTGATGACTGGTTTATCGGTGGATTCTATAACACTCCAATCTTTATCATGGGTGATATAATTCAAAGATACCTGGTAATTATACACCGTATCTCCCATGTACAGTATAATGGAATCTCCAGGCATAAGTTTATCCAGGTGCCAGAAAGGGGAGCCATGAGTATTGCGATGACCGGCGATGCAGACATTGCCGGTGCTGGGATGATTGCTTTGGGGATAGAAGCCTATGCCCTGCTTGAGAACCTCATCCGATACTCCGTACAACACATCCAGCTTTAAACCCAGACTGGGAATTTCCAGCACAGCAGTTGAATCCGGAGGCAGGCTTCCCTGACCCAGGTAAGTGGAAGCGTCATTACCTGCGGTACTGGTTTCATCAGGCTCCCCATCGGAGACTTCCGGGACTATCTCTTCCACTGCCCGGGGGGCTTTGAATACTTCGTGATATACACCCTGCAGGTAAGGAAAGGCAACTATAGTTATCCCGCTCAGTATAAGCAGAACAGCAATAACCGATATTATTATTCGCTTGGACGGCCTCTTGTTTTCAGCAGGTTCCATAATTTACTCCCCTCAAATCCTATTGACATTACATTATATATTGTCGCAAAAAGCAGCCAGACAAAGCAAGAAAAAAACATTTTTTAGTTTAATATATAAATATAACTATGGGAATAATAATAATTCTTTACTCCGGGCTGGAATAACCGAATCAGTGAGGAGGGATAAAATGAAATGACCTATCTTTGTGAATGCGGCAGTCCCGGCGCTGATGCTGTATTTTGATGACAGTGAAGGGAAAAGGGATAACGGAGGAGTTCTAAAATCGATCCAAACAAAAACAGCGGGGATAATACCCCGCTGTTTTTAAGTAATCAGATATTGATTATCTCTGTAAGAGAATTACTTCCTAATCCTTCTAATGGCCAGTCCGCCTGCGGCCAGGATCAGACCCAGTCCTGCTG
>Ga0334884_1001233_pt1 | contig 39685 bp, 30 predicted proteins | sample GraSluR1_MG_7_FD_207215 | JGI IMG/M metagenome (GOLD analysis project Ga0334884, IMG submission 207215) | Sludge microbial communities from methane-producing bioreactor in Wageningen University, Netherlands - Granular Sludge_12_05 R1 | ecosystem: Engineered > Bioreactor > Anaerobic >... | reverse complement strand
TTAACGAGCGCTTAACCCGATTGATGTTCGAAAAGCTTAAGATTTATCCTTTATTGACTGGTTATAGGGGTTCAAGCCCTAAAAATATTGACAGACTGATCGAAATCATCAATCGTCTATCCTATCTAGCGGCAGATTATCCTGAAATTGTTGAACTGGATATAAACCCACTTCTGGTTACATCAGATAAATTAACCGTTTTGGATGCAAGAATTGTTGTTGACCTTAATCAATGTCGCAACGACTCGAACACTTATGCTCATCTTGCACTTCACCCGTACCCCGAAAAATATGTGCAAAAGAGGAAACTTGGCGATCAGGAAATACTCTTCAGACCCATAAAACCAGAAGATGAGCCATTGTGGCTGGATTTCCTTAGTAGCTGTTCAAAGGAGTCGATATATTCGAGGTTTAGATATTTTTTTCATTGGGATTCACACGAAGTGGCAACAAGGTATTGCTACATCGATTACGATCGTGAAATTGCCATTGTGGCAATAGTTGGCGAGGGAAAAGAATCTAGGATTATAGGCGTTGGTCGTTTAATTGCCGATCCCGATCACGAAACAGTTGAATACGCTGTGCTGATAACTGATTCTTGGCAAAACAAGGAGTTGGGGAGCATACTAACCGATTACTGCATGGAGATTGCCAGGAAATGGAACCTCAGAAAATTGGTGGCTCAAACCACCACCGACAATACCCGTATGATAAGGATGTTTGAGAAACGAGGCTTCGAAATTATTTATGATGCTGATTCAACAGTTGAAGTGATTAAAGAGTTGTAAGCAAATGGCCAACAAAAATAGGTTTTGTAATAGCAAATATTTATGACATTTATATCTCTTTTTTCAGGGTTTACTAAGTGAAAATAAAATATGAATTTTTTATTCAAAAAAGTGGATCGAGACAATTAGTTTTATTATTGAATTTAATTTTGAACATATTAATATTAAATGTTACCTTATTTACGCTTTGAATTAAACTCATGAAAAACAAATAGTTACGTTTTCGTTAAAAAAAATCTGAAAAAAGTGAAAAATGACCCTAAACTGATTGAAATCTTTGCCGGAACAACTTGGCAAGCTGGTATGGTAAAAAGTTTACTTGAGGATGCTGGGATAAAAGCATTCATGAAGGATGAAATTATTGGCACACTAAACCCATGGTGGACAGCCCCTGGTGGAGCTGGTTCAGTGTCAGTGTTTATCTCTAGCCTAGATTTTGATAAAGCAAAGCCAATAGTAGATGATTATGAGAACAACCTAAAGGCAAGATGATTTTTAATTGTGAATTATACAATCAACAAAATACTATAAAAATAAAATCACCTCAACTTCGTTAGTATTTTGCTGTTTATTAAGTAAAGAAATTTATAATCTACTCAAAAAAAATGCTTAGATCATTCATACTTTTTTTTATATCATTAACCATTAGTTCAAGCCTTTACAGTCAAGTTTATAGCCGGAGGATTCCCTGGCCATCGGCCCAGGAAAGGGTTTCGCAGGGGGTGGAACTCCGGGATGAAGCACCCATCCAGCTGCACCGCTTACAATTCGATGGAGCCATTTATCCCGATCCGGTTAGCATGCTGCCTCATTACTATGAGTTGATCCCAATTTCCCAAGCCGTTAGCGACATAGCACAGATAACCGTGAGGATCGAATACATGGGGTTTGAAGTCCTCTTGGAGGGGGAGCGAAAGCTAGTTGAGGGTAATGATGTAGCAATAATAGAAGAACAAAAGGTGGATTTCAGAGTCCACCGCTCGCGAGGAAAATCCTACCTTCAAGTTACCATACCGGCAGTCCGAATTAACCCCACCTCAGGGCAACTTCAAAAGTTAACGCAGTTCAACATCAGGGTGCAGGAGAATCCTGAATTACCCTACCCTAAAATTTCGCACAGCTATACTTCGCAATCGGTTTTGGCTACAGGCACCTGGGTAAGAGTAACTGTTTCACAAACGGGAATTCAAAGGATAAATTACTCAGAGTTGCTGTCCATGGGATTGTCTAACCTTGATAACATTTCAGTTTGGGGGCATGGGGGCAAACAGCTTCCCTTCTGGAATAATCAGCCCTCGTACGATGATCTGGAGCAGATTCCCTTATGGATGGAGAAGGGTAGCGATGGAATTTTCAATCAGGGCGATTACATTCTTTTCTATGCGCAAGGACCGGTAACATGGAGTATAAACCCTCCAGATAGCATGTTTACTCATCAGATTCACGACTATGCTGATGTAGTAAGCTACTTTATCACATCCAGCAAGCCCAACCCCTTTAGGATACCAACCGTTTCCAGTCCTGCTGCCCCCGCAACCAGAACCAGCTCCTCCTATGATGCCCTGGTTTACTTCGAGAGGAATGATACCAATCTCATTAAGTCCGGTAGGCAGTGGTTTGGGGAAATTTTCGACGTGTACACCACCCGTTCGTACTCCACGGGGCTGAACCAACCCATTGCAGGTGGAAAGGCTATGGTTAGGGTAAGTGCTGGCGCCCGATCAGGTTCAAACAGTTCATTTACCGTTAAGGCAAATGGCATTCCGTTGGGATCGATAAGCATTTCATCAGTTAGTCTTACAAGCCAGTACTTCTATTTTGCTTCGGTTTCAACCAGAACCTTTGAGTTACCCTATACACAGGGAGAGCTTTCGCTTGAACTAACTTACAACAAGCCCACCCCAGCAGCCAAGGCTTGGCTCGATTACATCACGGTTAACGCCCGTCAAAGTTTATCGTTTGGCTCAAAGCAGTTGGATTTCCGCGATTTGGAAAGCGTTGGAGTGGGGGAACTAACGCAATTTGCTATACAGAATGCCACCAGCAACCTGTTGGTATGGGATGTTACTGATTTTCATGGGCCCGTAAACCTCAGTACCACCAGCCAAAACGGAGTATCCAGCTTTAAAAGGGATACTGAAGTACTAAGGGTGTTTATCGCCTTCACAGCGAATCAGGCATACAGCGTAACAGTGGTTGGTGAGGTACCCAATCAGAATATCCATGGACAGCCCCAACCCGAAATGGTAATTGTAACCCATCCCAACTTTCTGTCCCAAGCAGAGGAACTGGCACAGATTCACTTAGAGGAAAGCGGCTTGAAAACCCTTATTGTAACCAATCAGCAGGTTTACAACGAGTTCTCATCGGGTACACCGGACGTATCGTCGATCCGCAATATGATGCGGATGTTCTACAACCGTTCCACCTCTGAGGTGGACATGCCACGCTTCCTACTGCTGTTTGGTGATGGATCGTACGATAACCGAACCCAAAGTAAATCAAATACTAATTATATTTTAACCTATCAATCTGAGAACTCAATTCTTGTTTCATCATCATTTGTCTCCGACGATTACTTTGGTTTACTTGACGAGAATGAAGGGGAATCAACAGGTTTAATCGATTTAGGCATTGGTCGTATTCCTGCAAATACTTCAGAGGAGGCTAATGTGGCGATCAGCAAGATTAGGCAGTATCTTCATCCCTCTTCAAAAGGGAACTGGCATAATCAACTTAGTTTTATTGGTGATGATGGCGATGGCAATATGCATATGAGGGATTCAGATTTGCTTGCAAAGTTTGTTGAGAATAATTACCCACGATATAATATTGAGAAGATATATTTTGATGCTTACCCATTGGTAACCACATCGCAGGGAGCCCGCTATCCCGAAGTTACCAATGCCATAAATAACCGTGCCAATCAGGGGGCTCTTATTATAAACTATGTTGGTCATGCCAATGCTCGCTGGCTCGCTCACGAAAAAGTACTGATGATCAGCGATATACAGTCATGGCGAAATATGGACAAATTACCTCTTTTTGTTACAGCTACCTGTGAGTTTAGCCGTTTTGACGATTTTTCACATAAATCGGCAGGTGAGCACGTACTATTTTCCTCAAAAGGAGGAAGTGTTGGGTTGGTTTCAACATCGCGGGTGGTATACGCAAATCCAAACTTTTTGCTCAACGAGAATTTCTTCAAGATCATCTTTTCCAAACGTGATAGTAAAGATGGAAGCAGTAACGATAAGTACTATCGGTTGGGCGATGTGCTTAGGATAGCTAAAACTCAATCGGGAACAGGGAACAATAAGCGCAATTTCCTTCTTTTGGGCGATCCGGCATTGATGATCCACTACCCCGAATTGGAACTGTCCGTCACTGAAATCAATGGCAAGGCAGTGGGGGGTGAGCAGGATACCTTAAGAGCCCTGAACCGAGTTGAGGTGAAGGGTGTGGTTAGCGGCACAAGGTCAAATGAAGATTTTGATGGCGAGGCCATTATCACGCTTTACGACAAGGAGAAGGAAGTCACCACTTTATCCAATATCGGAAATACTCCCTTTGATTTCAAAACGCGTGAGAATACAATATATAGGGGTCGATCGACCATAAGCAATGGGGAGTTTAAGTCCACATTTATTATCCCCAAGGATATAATGTACCGTTACGGTTCTGGGCGGTTCAGCCTCTATGCTAGTAATGATCTGGTTACCGGTTCGGGTTACTTCGAAGATTTCATAGTTGGTGGTATAAGCGATAGCATTGGGAATGATACCCGAGGACCCGATATTGAAATATACATGAACGACAAAAACTTTGTATCAGGAGGTATCATTGATCCCAATCCCAAGCTGATTGTTCACCTTTCCGATAGTTCAGGGCTAAACACCACTGGAACTGGTATAGGTCATGATTTAAAGGCAACACTGATTGGTGATAACGAAACGGCCTATGTGCTTAACGATTATTACGTTGCAGATGTGGATAGCTATCAGAGTGGCAGGGTGGAGTATCAGTTAATAAACCTATCTCCCGGAGATTACACCTTACGGGTTAAAGCGTGGGACGTTTACAACAACAGCAACGAATCGGAGGTTAACTTTACGGTGAAAGCTGATGATGCGCTGGTGCTGAGCCATGTTCTTAACTACCCCAACCCCTTTACCGAGTCCACTGGATTTTACTTTGAACACAACCAGCCCTACGAGGATTTCGATGTGTCTATCCAGATATTTAGCCCATCGGGAAAGTTGGTTAAAACGCTTGATTACTATTACCCGGGTAGCGGTAGCTACCGAATTGGGCCAATCCACTGGGATGGACTGGATGATTTTGGCGATAGGATTGGACGCGGAGTTTACTTTTATCGTTTAAGAGTGAGGCTTTCCAGCGGAAAAACAATCCAAGCATACCAGAAACTGGTAATATTAAAGTAAGCTAAATTAATACTAATATAGATTTTATTTTGTTTTCATTATTTAAGTTATTTTTGCGTTTTAAATTTTTGATCATGTTTAGAAAGTTTTTTCTGATTCTTTTGTTACCCTTATTGTTGATTAACCTAAAGACCTTTGCACAATTTAATCCAGATGTATCTTTATTAGGTGGTCTAAATGCGTTGAGAGTTGGTGTACCATTTCTTTTAATTGCTCCCGATTCGCGTGCTGGATCCATGGGCGATGTGGGTGCTGCTTCTGTACCCGATGTGAACAGTCAGCATTGGAATCCTGCCAAATATGCTTTTATTGAAAATGAGTGGGGAATAGGATTATCATACACACCCTGGTTAAGGAACTTAATTAATGACATAGATCTTACCTATCTCTCTGGATTCTATCGTTTTGATGACCAACAGGTGCTTAGCGCCACTTTGCTATACTTCTCATTGGGCTCAATTACTTTTACCAATGATCAGGGTGATTACATGCAGACACATAATGCTAATGAGTTTGCCATTGATGCAGCCTACTCAAGGAAGTTTTCCGATAAGATTAGTGGTGGTATAGCATACCGTTTTATCCGTTCCGATTTAACTGGAGGGTTTTCGCAGCAAGGTCAACCCGATGCCAAAGCGGGTAATGCATGGGCTGCAGATATTTCTACTTACTATCAAACTCCCATTGTGGTTGATGATAAGGATGGAGAATTTGCTCTTGGATTGAATATCTCAAACATTGGCTCAAAAATTTCTTATAACGATGATGCCACAAAAGATTTTATCCCGATAAATATGCGATTGGGTGGCCGATTTACACTCGATTTAGATCCATATAACAGCATGTCTGTTCTAATTGATGCGAATAAACTGCTTGTTCCAACACCGCCGATTTACCAAAGGAACGATGAAGGTGATTTGGTGATAGCATTTGGAATGGACCCTGATGTTCCGGTTACTACGGGTATGCTGCAGTCGTTTTACGATGCTCCGGGTGGTTTTAAAGAGGAATTGAACGAGATCAGCATTGCTGCTGGATTTGAGTATCTTTACGCTAAGCAGTTTGCCATTAGGGCTGGTTACTTCGATGAACATGCTAACAAGGGTAACAGAAAATATTTTACTCTGGGGGCGGGTGTTAAGTATAATATTTTTCAGCTCGATTTTGCTTACCTTATTCCTAGAGCAGGACAGACAAACCCCTTGGCCAATACCGTCAGATTTACATTAGGCTTCGAGTTTGAGCCAACTAAGGGGAGAAGACCTTCGAAGAGATAACATGAGCAATATTAGGATTGGCATTGGATACGATGTACATAAGTTATCCGAAGGCTACGAGTTTTGGCTTGGCGGTATAAGATTGGATCATCATAAAGGATCCGTGGGTCATTCAGATGGAGATGTGCTAATCCATGCCATTTGCGATGCTATGCTGGGAGCCGCTGCTCTTCGCGACATTGGTTATCATTTCCCCGATAACGACTCTACATTTAAAGGGATCGATAGTAAAATTTTGCTCAAAAAATCACTTGAAATTATAGCTAAAGAGGGTTACTCTATTATCAATATCGATTCTACCATATGTCTTCAGAATCCAAAGGTTAAGGATTTTATACCCAAAATGCAGAAAACTTTGGAGGAAACGTTGGCTTTGGAACCCGGAACAGTATCAGTTAAGGCAACCACAACAGAAAAGTTGGGTTTTGTTGGTCGCGAAGAGGGAATTGCTGCGTATGCAGTTGTTTTGCTAAACAAAAAGTAGTTTATGCAGAAAAAGACACTGCTACTTGGGGCAAGCAGTAAACCTGGTCGGTTTTCAATGTTAGCCATTAAAAGTTTGGTTAATCATAACGTTGAAGTTATCGCCATTGGATCCCGCCCCGACGAGGTTGCTGGGGTACCAATTCTTAACTATCCGGTATACCCAAATGATATTCACACAGTTACTTTATACCTTAATCCATTTCGCCAAAAGCAATACCTCGATTATATTATACAGCTAAAGCCCAAAAGGATTATTTTCAACCCAGGCACTGAGAATCCAGAACTTTTTAAACTAGCCAAGGAGAATGACATTGAGGTGGTGTACGATTGTACTTTGATTATGCTTAATAATGGCACCTACTAGAGAAGAATCTTTCTAATCCTACTTACAGCGTTATTATTCTGCAATATTTAATCTGCAGGAACTTTTATTATCATTTAATAAGATTTAACATAAGTTTATCTACCAATATACTATCATTGATTTCAACCAATACTTTTAAATAAAATACTGACGAAATTTTTAGTATATTGCATTTCAATTTTTTTTTAAGAAAAATCTTCCATCAACGCTTTTTTGTATATGAGAAATTCAATCATTATTTCAGTAACAATTATTTTACTCCATTTCTCTGCTTCTGCCCAGTTGGACTACCTGTACAATGATTCAATACCCCATTCGGCTTTATTGCTGAGTCATTACGTTCAGTATCCCTCTGTTACAGGAAATGAGCGAGATGCAGGTTTGTTCTTGGCATCCATTGCAATGCAGAAAGGACTCTACGTTACACTTTTAACAAACCATGCCGATAGTTTTAATTTTGTGGCTTCCCTTTATCCATTAGAATTAAAAAAACCAAATATTATTCTTCTAAATCATATTGATGTTGTTCCTGCCAACAATTGCGATGAATTTACCTACCAGCCATTTTCAGGTACAATTGCCGATGGACAGATTTGGGGGAGAGGGGCAATAGATAATAAGGGAATGGCGGTAATGCAGCTTTTAGGGATGGAGCGTTTCGTTGAATTGGCTAAACATAATGATTTACCCTTTAATGTTACTTTGCTATCGGTTTCGGGAGAAGAAACAGGGGGCTATACTGGTGCAAAAATTGTATCCGAAAGATTTATCGAATTGCTTAACCCGTTTGTGTTGTATGGGGAAGGGGGTACGGGTATTCCAGGGCTTCTAAAGAATGACCCCGAGCGAAAAGTTTTTACCATTTCCACTACGTTTAAAAGGAGGCTTTTTTTAAAGCTAACCTTGAATATGAATACAACAGGTCATGGATCTGTGCCACCCCGAAGTTACGCTACACTGGAAATGATCAGTACAATAAACCGATTGAATGACAGGAAAAGCAAAATTGAATTTTCAAAGACAACCCGATTGATGTTTTATGAGTTGGGACGTTTGGAGGGAGGATTAAGGGGTTTGGGTCTTCGTAATCCAAGGCTTTTTCGCCCCGTTATCAATAAATCCATTCGAAAGGACGAAATGATCCATTCTCTATTTGTCAATACTGTAAGCGTTACCGGGATAAATACACCCCATGGAAACGTTAATCAAATACCTCAGAGCATTTCAGTTATCCTTGACTGTAGGCTGCTACCTGATGTGCAAACAGATGATTTTATAGCTGACCTGCTTAAAATTCTTCGTAATGATGATTTGGAGGTGAAAATTATCCATGAAGATATTCATGCAGCTCCTACAGAGCTGGGCGAATACTATACAAAGATGGAGAGGGCACTGGATAAGGTTTATCCTAATTGTGGAGTTGTTCCCGTATTGATGCCTGCATCCAACGATAATAATTACTTTAGAGCCGTTGGAGTTCCCTCATATGGCATTTTACCCGTACTAATGCAGATGGAACATATTCTTTCAATTCATAATATCGATGAAAGGATTCCCATTCATGCGCTTGAAGAAGGGGTTGAAGTTTACTATGAACTCCTAAAAGAATTCTTTGAACCATATTATTCGAACTAAGCTTAAATAACTTGCTCAAAACCATTTCTAGGCTAGCATCCATGCTATACTCCTACAGGTTTAAATCTTGGGATGCAAATGCTATTAGCTTACAGAAGAGCGTTTTTTCTGGTCTAATCCAAAAAGCTATAAATACTCATTTCGGGAAGGATCATCATTTTAGCGAAATATCAAACCATGATGATTTTATCGAACATGTTCCCATTTGCGATTACGAAACCCTAAAGCCCTACATCAATAGGATAATTGATGGTGAAGCGAATGTATTATGGCCGGGGAAACCCATTTACCTCGCAAAAACTTCTGGAACAACTTCGGGGGTCAAAAACATTCCAATAACTAGAGATTCAATACCAAATCATATCAATTCGGCAAGATTAGCCCTTTTGATGTATATATACAAAACAGGAAGGTGCGATTTTATAAATGGAAAATACATCTTCATTTCAGGGAGCCCCGAACTTAATAGAATGGGTTCTATTCCTATGGGGCGCCTTTCGGGTATTGTTAACCACCATGTTCCTTTTTATGTTAGGAGAAATCAGCTGCCAACCTATAAATCCAACTGTATTACCGACTGGGAAACGAAAATTGACACCATCGTTCAGGAAACCTTGCAGCAAAAAATGAGCTTAATCAGTGGGATTCCGCCCTGGGTGGAGCAGTACTTTGAAAGGATTCTGCAATTTTCTGGTAAAGGTACTATTAATGAGGTGTTTCCATATTTTTCGCTATTTGTTTATGGTGGGGTTAACTTTAAACCCTACGAATTAAGGTTTAAGGAGTTGATAGGAAAAGATGTCGATTTACTGGAAACCTATCCTGCCTCCGAGGGTTTTATTGCCTTTCAGGATGAATTTCCTTCGCAAGGGCTATTGTTAATTCCCGACTCGGGAATTTTTTACGAGTTTGTTCCAACAGAAAGATTTGACGATCCCAATCCACCTCGTTTTACCCTCGAGAATGTCGAGTTGAATAAAAACTATGCTGTTGTTGTGTCTACCAATGCAGGTTTATGGGCTTATAGCTTGGGTGATACTGTGATGTTTGTCTCAAAAAATCCATATCGATTAATGGTAACAGGCAGACTAAAGCATTACACTTCGGCATTTGGCGAGCATGTAATTGCTGAGGAGGTTGAATCATCCATAGATGAGGTTTGTAAAAGGTTCAATGCTCAGGTTGTTGAGTTTACTGTTGCACCCCTTGTGAATAATCCCGATGGTATTGCCTGCCATGAATGGTTCATTGAATTTTCAAAAGCACCAGAACAGCTTGATGAATTCAAACATTTTCTCGATGAGATCATGCAGAAGAAAAATCCTTACTATAAGGATTTGGTAACGGGAAAAATTTTGCAACCTTTGATAGTAAGGGCTTTACCTAAAGGAGCATTCATAAAGTACATGAAATCAATTGGTAAGTTGGGCGAGCAGAATAAAGTACCGCATTTAATGAATGACCGATCAATGGCTGATGTGCTACACCGGTATCTTGAGGTTAATTGAGAAGTTAAATCAAATCCCAAAGAAAGATTGCTTTAGTTTTTTCGAGCAGGATATAAAATGAAATCTTATTAGATGTATGATTGACAATAAGTTATAGTTAATTCTCATACGATTTTATGCAATTATTCGCAAAGCCTTATACCATTATCCTCAATGATTATCATCTTCGATTTGTATAACGAACCTATTGCTTTCTTGAATACCTTTTTGCTAATGCCTAAAAGTTGATAAATCTTTTCGGGTTCACTGCTATCGGTCAAGCTCAAAAAACCATTGTTCTTTTCCAGTCTATCGAGAATACCTTTTGTTACTCCATCAATATTTTCGTAACCAGGCCTTTGAAGGGCAAGGTCAATTTTATCATCTTCTCTTACTCTTTTTATGTAGCCTTTAATTCTCTTGCCCCGATCGAGATGACGGAATACCTCGTTCTTGTATAGAACACCCCAATGTGCGTTGTTAATTATGGCATTGTATCTCAGTTCCGATTGAACATAAATCAAAAGATCCACCTCTTGTCCAACGGTATAGTTGGGTGGTGTATTATCCAAGAATTTATCAACTTTAGCCGATGCGGCTAACCTGTTGGTTTCATGGTCAAGGTAAAGTGCTACGATGTAACTTTTGCCCACCTCCATCTTTTGCTTCTGCTCCCTGAAGGGGACAAAAAGATCCTTGGGTAAACCCCATTCCAAAAATGCACCCACGCTGGTAACAGTAACAACCTTTAGCATGGCAAACTCGCCCATCAATATCTTTGGGGTTTCGGTGGTGGCAATTATCCTATCCTCCGAATCGAAGTAGATGAAAACGTTGATGTCATCATCGACCTTTGTGCCATCGGGTACATACCTACGGGGAAGGAGAATTTCGCCCTGCTCTCCTCCATCGAGGTAGCATCCTATGCTAACAATCCTAAGCACCTTAAGGCTGTTTATCTTTCCAATTTGAGTCATAATCTTTTCAATGTGTTGGTGTAAAAATAAAGGTTTTGGTTTGTTTAATTGAACATATTTTTGATAATCGACATGTCGATTATCAAATACATGTTACAAACTATAAAAATAATTTTTTTGAAGAAGTTTTTTGATATACCCTTAATGCAATGTATGTAGAGTTAATCTAAAATTAAATAGCATTATATATCAAATATATGCATATAATGTGTAGTGTAAATTAATGGATTGGATTGTTAAAAAGAATATAAATGTAGAGTTTAAGTATAGTCAAATATTGTAATATATATTATGGTAATAATTCTATTAGAAATGTTTTTTTTTAAGAAAATCATTAAAAGAAAAAACTAACTCCTCATTTTTTTAATATGATTATTTTGGATTTTATAGTTTTGAATCTATCAAATGAAAAAACGCAATTGAAATATGTTTTAAAACTCTACAAGCATAATAATCCTGTTTCGAAAAATATAATGCAATTAAATGATTTACAGAATAAAAGAGGGTAGAATATTATGGTCTAAAATATGCAGCTACGACATCTGGATCATTAATTTGACCAAAATAGCTGAAACGCCAATAGATAGAACTGAAATCCCTCTTAATGTGACCTGTCCCTGAAAAACCATCGGTGGTGTTAGTATAAAACAATGTTATAAGAGTATCCTGAATAGTGGCGTAGGTTTCAACGTTGAAACCTAAATTATAAAAATTATAAATAACAATCATTGTTGAATCAACCCCTTGGTAGTCAATGCTAACATTGTATTGTCTGTAACCATAAACACCACCATCTTCCTGACAAAGCCAGGAACCGAGAATTGAATCTTTTGGATAATTATTTTCCTTATCGCATGAGGAAGAAATCATAAATAGACCAAAAGATAATATTATAAGGGAATGTGATAATTTTTTCATTGTTGAAAAGATTTATTTTACAACCTTGTTGATCAATTCATCATCGGCAATATTTGGGATTGTAACAGTTAGATTAGGAGTACGATTCATTTCGCGCTGAATGGCAAATATAGCTTCCTTATTACGTGCCCAACCACGTCGTGCTATGCCATTGTTTACATCCCAATGTAGCATCATTCTTAAACGACGATCAGCTTCAGCTGATCCATCGAGAGTCATTCCAAAACCTCCGTTAATTACCTCGCCCCAGCCAACACCTCCGCCATTGTGGATGGAAACCCAGGTGGCTCCCCTAAACGAATCGCCAATTACGTTATGAATTGCCATATCGGCAGTAAAACTTGAACCATCATAGATATTCGATGTTTCCCTGAAAGGAGAATCAGTTCCAGAAACGTCGTGGTGATCGCGCCCTAAAACAATGGGTGCCGAAATAATACCATCGCGTATGGCTTTGTTAAATGCTTCTGCAATCTTAATCCTTCCTTCAGCATCAGCGTAAAGAATGCGTGCCTGAGATCCAACAACCAACTTATTAGTTCCAGCTTCCTTAATCCAGTGAATATTATCCTCGAGTTGGCCAAGTATTTCTCCCGGGGCTGTTTTTGAAATTTGCTCAAGTACTTGTTGGGCAATGCGGTCGGTTTTTTCCAAGTCAACTGGATCGGATGAAGTGCAAACCCATCGGAACGGTCCAAATCCATAATCGAAGAACATGGGTCCCATAATATCCTGAATATACGATGGGTAAATGAAATTACCAGTACCATCAAGAATGTCAGCTCCTGCGCGACTCGATTCGAGCAGAAATGCGTTGCCATAATCAAAGAAATACATTCCCCTTTTAGTGAGAGTATTTATAGCCTTTACCTGACGGCGCAAACTTTCGTATACCTTTTCCTTGAAAAGTTGGGGGTTGTTGGCCATAAGTTGGTTGGACTCCTCAAGCGATAAACCAACCGGGTAGTAGCCACCGGCAAAGGGATTGTGTAACGATGTCTGATCGCTACCTAAATCAACGGCTATATCCTCTAATGCGAGACGCTCCCACAGATCAACAATATTGCCCTGATAGGCAATTGACACGACCTGCTTGTTTCCCATGGCTCTCCGAATTCGGGGAATCAGAAGATCTAAATTGTCGAATACCTCATCAACCCAACCCTGGCTATGCCTAACTTGTGTTGCCTTTGGGTTTATCTCGGCAATAACGCTTACTACACCGGAAATGACACCAGCCTTGGGTTGAGCTCCTGACATGCCACCTAAACCCGATGAAACAAATAGTTTGCCCCGTAGATCTTTTTCACCTGGTTTTAGCCGCTTGCGGCCTGCATTCAGAATAGTTATTGTTGTACCATGTACAATTCCCTGAGGGCCAATATACATGAATGAACCAGCAGTCATTTGACCATATTGTGTAACGCCTAAGGCGTTGAATCGTTCCCAGTCGTCCTTGCTGCTGTAGTTGGGTATCATCATGCCATTGGTTACCACAACCCTAGGGGCTTCCTTGTGCGATGGAAAAAGACCCATTGGGTGTCCGGAGTATAGAACCAATGTTTGCTCATCTGTCATTTCGGCCAGATACTTCATGGTTAAAAGGTACTGTGCCCAGTTTTGGAACACAGCACCATTGCCACCGTAAGTAATCAGTTCATGAGGATGTTGTGCAACCGCGTAATCGAGGTTGTTGCTTAGCATTAGCATGATAGATGCTGCTTGCAAAGATTTATGTGGGAAGTCGTAGATGCTTCGGGCTGTGATTATGTAATCAGGGCGAAAGCGATACATGTAAATTCGTCCAAACTCATTGAGCTCTTTTGCAAATTCCTCTGCCAAAACGGCATGATGTTTTACCGGAAAGTAGCGGAGGGCATTTTTTATGGCGAGTTTTTTTTCGGGTATAGTTAAAATTTGCTTGCGCTTAGGTGCATGGTTGACACTGTTATCCCATGGTTTCGATGCTGGAAGTTCATCGGGAATTCCTTGTAGGATAAGGTGTTGAAATTCTTCTCTGTTCATATCCTGTGCTTACTTTTAAGTATCAGGGTGTAAAGTTACAACTTTTTAGTATGGTTTGCCATTTTTACTATTAGTATCTATTGCATGCTTTTTGATTGTTACAGATTGATCAATTTTGTAAATTTACCAATCATTTAAAACTTTAAAAGTCATGAATAAAAAACGGCTATTATACTTTTTAGCATTGATCATGCTGATTCCATTTTTTAGCAGTTGCGGTTATAACCGTATGGTTTCACTTGACGAGGGAGTAACATCGCAGTGGGCAAACGTAGAAAACGTATACCAGCGGCGAATGGATCTTATTCCCAATTTGGTGAGTACAGTGAAAGGATATGCAGATTTCGAGCAGCAAACCCTCACTCAGGTAATTGAGGCACGAGCAAAGGCCACATCGGTTACCATTGATCCAACTAATCTTACCGAGGCAAATTTAAAGCAATTTCAACAGGCTCAAGGAGAGGTGAGCAGTGCCTTGTCGCGCCTTTTGGTAACCATTGAGCGTTATCCAGATCTGAAGGCAAACCAAAATTTTCTTGATCTGCAGGCTCAGCTGGAGGGTACAGAGAATAGGATCGCCGTTGAAAGGCGAAAGTTTAACGAAGCTGTTCAATCATATAACTCCTATATCCGTTCTTTTCCACGTGTAATCTATGCTGGGTGGTTTGGTTTTGAGAAAAAAGCATACTTCGAGGCAGATCAGGCTGCAAGAGAGGCCCCAAAAGTAGATTTTAGCAATTAAAGTGAAATTTGATATATAATCATATCGATTCAAATAAAATCTAAAAATTCATGGCAGTTGATAAGTTTAAATTAGCCGAGAAGATTAGGATTGTTAGTGCAATTAAGCAGGCTGAGAAAAATACATCGGGAGAGGTTAGAGTCCACATTGAGAATCATAGTAAAACAGATGTTCTCGATAGAGCAGCCGATGTATTTGCCATGCTAAAGATGCACAAGACACAGCTTCGCAATGGAGTACTCTTTTACCTGGCATTAAAGGATAAAAATTTTGCTGTCCTTGGGGATGCCGGCATCAACGCAGTGGTGCCCGACAATTTTTGGGAATCAATCAAGGAGGCGATGCAAGAACATTTCAAAAATGGAGATTTTGCTGAGGGCTTATCCATTGGTATTACTATGGCTGGCGAAAAATTGAAGGAGCATTTTCCATACCAGAAAGATGATGTTAACGAACTTCCCGACGATATTTCGTTTGGGTAATAATACCATTTTGCAATGAAAAGATTTATTACATCAGTAATTTTATCACTAAGTTTTCTTTTTGGTATATCATATGCACAGGATATACCTGAACCAATGAACCCTCCACGCCTGGTTAATGATTTTGCTGGATTACTTAGCCAAAGTGAATATGCAAAGTTGGAACGAAAACTTCGAAATTACCACGATACAACGTCAACACAGGTATATATCATAACCGTTAATGACTTGATGGGATACGATTTGGCCGATTTCGCTTTTCGCATTGGTGAAAAATGGGGAATAGGACAGAAAGGCAAGGATAATGGCCTAATTATTTTGATTAAGCCAAGGATTGGAAATCAACGGGGCGAAGCTATGATTGCAACTGGTTATGGTTTGGAGGATGTGATTCCAGATGCCATTTCCAAACGTATTATTGATCGAGAGATAATTCCGTATTTTCAGGAGGGAAACTATTATGGCGGACTGGATAAAGCCACAACTACGATAATTGGATTAGCCTCCGGTAAGTTTTCTGGAGACGAGTATCTAGGGCAGGGCGGGGCATTTGTTGCTCTTCCATTATTAATATTCTTATTACTTTTCTTTATCATCCTTTTCAATGTGAAGAAAACCCGAGGTAGATCAATTGGGCATAATATCCCATTTTGGATTGCCATGGGTATGCTATCGGGGGGAGGAGGCCGAAGCGGCGGTTTCGGTGGGTTTAGTTCGGGTAGTGGTTCGTTTGGAGGATTTTCTGGTGGAGGAGGTGGATCCTTTGGAGGTGGCGGTGCCAGAGGTAGTTGGTAATGAATTATTTTCTAAATATTTAAAGCAAAATAAAAAGGGGCATAAGCCCCTTTTTGCGTATAATTCTAATCGAAAAATTTATTCTTCTCCATTTTCTGAGTAACCTTGATCTACAAGAATTCTTCCGCAATACTCACATACAATTATCTTCTTGCGCATTTTAATGTCCAGTTGGCGTTGGGGAGGAATCTTGTTGAAACAGCCCCCGCAGGCATCACGTTTTACTGTTACAACAGCAAGTCCATTGCGTGCATTTGCCCTAATCCTTTTGTATGCTGAAAGAAGCCTTGGCTCAATCACCTCCTGAAAAGCTTCAGAATTGCGAAGTAGTTCCTCTTCCTCCTTTTGGGTGTCGGTAACAATACTATCAAGTTCATTTTTCTTAACTTGCAGATCGGCCTTGGTATCGTTTAGTTGATCTTGGGCTTGTTCGATTAGCTGTTTCTTATCTTTAGCTTGTTGCGAGTACTCTTTAATTCTTTTCTCGCAGAGCTCAATCTCGAGGGTTTGGTATTCAATCTCTTTCGATAGAGAATCGTATTCTCGGTTATTGCGTACGTTTTTTTGCTGTTCAGAGTATTTTGAAATCAAACTTTCAGCATTCTTTATTTCAAGGTTTTTATTGACAACCTGTTGGTTGAGTTCATCAACTTCGGTGCTGAGATTTGAAATGCGTGTTTCTAGTCCAGCTACATCATCTTCAAGATCCTGAACTTCAAGGGGAAGTTCGCCTCTGAGGGTTCTAATCTGATCGATTTTAGAGTCAATTTGTTGAAGTTCGTATAGAAACTTGATCTTCTCTTCAACGGACATTTCTGTTACGTCTGCTGCTTTACTTTCTTTTGCTACCATACCTTGTTTATAAATAGTTAATGGGATTGGTCTTAACTTTAGATTTTAGGATCGCAAAATTAGGTAATTTTTTTGTAAGATAATCATAAAAAATATCTACAGTAAATTGTTCGCTCTCGAAGTGCCCAATATCAGCCACTAAAATTTTACCATCAGCATCAAAAAACTGATGATATTTCATGTCGGCTGTGATAAATGCATCTGCTTTAATTGATAAGGCCTTGGAAAGTAGACTAGCTCCGCTACCACCGCAAAAAGCAACTTTTTGAATTTCTTTTCCCATAAGAGCAGTATGTCGGATGCAACCAGCTTTGAAAATTTGCTTCACCTTCTTCAAAAAGTCTAACTCTCCATAAGGTTTTTTAAGATTGCCAACCATGCCCAGTCCAGCCCTTGGGTTATCGTTGAGCAAAGGATAAATATCATACGCAACCTCTTCGTAAGGATGAGCATCTACCATGGACTGAATAACTTTGGAGAGGATAGGCTTGGGAACAATAACTTCGATACGAGTTTCGGGCTCAAAGTGTAACTCTCCTTGACTGCCAACATACGGATTGGTTTCACTCCCTGCCCTGAAGGTACCATTACCTTCAAGGTTGAACGAGCACTGATCGTAATCGCCAATTTGCCCAGCACCAGCATTGAACATGGCCAACCTAACCTCTTGTGCTTTTTGGTTAGGAACAAAAGTGGTTAGTTTAACCAGCTGTTCGGTTGCGGGGCTTAGGATTTGCAGGTTATTCAATTCTAGGCGTTTAGCAATCTCCATGCTAACTCCATTCCAAATACTATCAAGATTTGTATGGGCACAGTAAATGGCAATTCCATTTTTTATGGCTTTTATTACAGTGCGCTCAGTGTAGCTAGACCCGATAAGCCGTTTTATCCCACCAAATATTACGGGGTGGTGAGCTATAATTAGGTTTGTATCTTTCTTTAAGGCATCGTCAATTACATCTGGTGTTACATCGATGGTAAGTAGAATGCCATTGACAGGGCTATCGGGAGAGCCAACCAGCAACCCTGAGTTATCGTAACTTTCCTGGTAAGAAAGGGGGTAAAGTTGCTCAATAATATGGCAAATCTCACGAACTGTCATGTTCAAAACGATTCTTCTATTTCAACAAGCATTTCCCTAATTCTCTTTAGGGATTCGATGGCTTCAAAATTATTTACCGTTTTATTTTTGTCTTCTGCAAGCTTTTTTCTGGCACCTTCAAGGGTTAAGCGCTGCTCTTTCACAAGGTGATAGATTAGCTTAAAGTTATTTATATCAGCTTTAGTAAATAGCCTATTCCCTTTCTTGTTCTTTTTGGGTTTGATGATGTCAAAATATTTTTCCCAAAAACGGATTAGCGATGTATTAACCCCAAACATATTGGCAACCTCACCAATGGAGTAGAATAGTTTTTCAACTTTTTTTTCTTTGTAGGGCATTTTTTTATTCTTTTAGATGAATTTTACCATCGTTTGAAATAACAAGTTGTGATTCTGGAAAGTCAGCTTTGGTTAGTCGTTGTATTTCGATAATTGCATTATTATCAGGATCTAACTCAACGCCCCCCCTTCCTGTTTGAATAATTGGAATTATTTCTCCCTTTACAAATTTACCATTTTTTTCAACAAATAGCTTAATTATTGGAGCAACTCCGTTGAGCCCATGTAAATTAAATCGTCCATAGGTACAAAAATTCCCTAAGCTGTAGGCTATAAAACGTCCTTTGTAGAGATCAATTGCCCTTGTTACATGTGGTCCATGCCCGAAAACTACATCTGCGCCGGCATCAATAACGTACCGAGCAAATTCATAAACATTCCCACGATCTTCACCATAAAAAAATTCAGTTTTACGTGTAACATTTGTATGACTCGCTCCCTCTGCACCCCCATGAAATGATACGATTACTATATCACATTTCGATTTTAGCTCTTCCACAATTCTTACCACATTGGGAATGTCGTTTATATTGCAAGTTCCTTTGTTTGGGGCAAATGCGCTGAAGCCAATTTTCACGCCATTCTTTTCAAATATTGAGGTGGGGTATGTGAGTAACCCTCCATAGTATATCCCAACGGAATCGAGTAATCTCATGGTTGTTTTTCTGCCCTTGTCTCCAAAATCGCCGATATGATTATTAGCCAGGCTTACAACATCAAATCCGCAATCCACAAGGCAATCGATGTATTTTTCGGGCATTTTAAATGCAAAGCATCGGGTAGAGTCGCTACAGCGTTTGGCAACGTCTCCTGTGTTAAGAAAGCATCCTTCTAAATTTCCAAAAGTAACATCGGCGTTTTGAAGGATATTTATTACAGGTTCAATAAGGGGTTTGCAGTCATTGTTTGGAGGAAGGTAACTTTTGTTTGGGAAATCGGTTCCGAACATAATATCACCTACACCAATTATTGTTAAATGGTTAAAAGTGGAGTCGGAGTTTTGAGAAAAAAGTTTACCTGAAGGGTGCTGCAGTAGTAGAAAGAGGAAGAGATAAAAGCAAATGGAGGCAATAAGCTTTTTATGTTTGGGTAGCTTACAAAGTAAAAACATCATATGAATGTAAAAAAAACGATTGTAATAGTAAATAATGTTCTAGTCGAGCGATTGCCCGCTTTGAGCCGCCAACTCAATGATCTTATCGTACTCCTCTGGGGTTAAGTCATTAAAATAGAAGTTGATAGGATTAATTGGCTCGTTATTTTTCCTAACCTCATAGTGTAGGTGAGGAGCCATGCTCATCCCAGTATTCCCAACAAGGCCAATCACGTCACCTCGCCTAACTTTTTGTCCAGGTTTAACTAAGGTTTTACTTTGATGTGCATAAAGGGTTTTGTAGCCAAATCCATGATCAATAATTATTGTGTTTCCATAGCCTCGAGAAGAGAGAATAACATCAGAAACAACACCATTGCCTGTTGCGTAAATTTCTGTGCCAGTGGGTGCTGTGAAGTCCATACCCGTATGCATTTTAAGCACTTTATAAAATGGGTGCATTCTAACTCCAAATGGTGAAGCCACGCGTTTAAGGTCTTTGTTTGATACGGGTTGGATGGCTGGGACACAAGCGATCATTTCCTCTTTTCGCTTGGCCATTTCAATTACTTCGTCAAAAGATTTTGATTGTATGTAAACTTGTTTTGCCAACTTATCGATACGTTGAGCAGTTTTTATTACCAATTCAGAATTGGAAAGGTCTTCAAGGTGTGTGTATCTATCAACACCACCCATGCCCGCAGATCGATAAGTACTTGGTATTGGCTCAGCCTCAAAAATGGTACGATAAATATTATCATCACGTTGCTGAATATCTTCCAGTACAGCTGTAACATGATCAAACTTTTTATTGAAAAGTTCAAACTGTAGAACGAGTTCTTGATTCTCTCTTCTTAAGCCTCGTTCTTCAGGGGTATCAAAGAAAAACGAGAAGATAATGTAATAGATGATGGAGACGATGATGCTTAACAAAAAGTATCTGAACCCTTGCCAAAATCTTTTCTTAAAGGAACTTTCTTCCCTGATAAAGTTTAACGATTCTGGATTAAACCTATACTTATGTTTTGGCATGTTTTACAATTGATTTAAAATGTAAAGATATAAAAAAGATTAAAAAACAATCGATATAAAAAGTGCAAAACAAATGATAATTATCAACAACATTTTCTGGAGTTTATCTTATTTTTGTGTAAACCTAATAGCCCTTTTGCTCAGTCTGTTGATAAATATTGAGCGTCCATAAAAGAAATATTTGTTATTTTGTTATATACCACTATATTTGTGCTAATTACAATTACTTCATTAGATTAATCGACAATGCATCGATTTATATCAATCTTTCTACTCTTGTTAATTAGTCACAACCTGCTAATTGCACAGAACTGGAATCAAATTTTTTCAAAAGAACTAGAGGCCGAGTTTTACCTTTATGAAAAGCGATACGAGGAAGCAGCCTTAAAATACCAAGAAGCTTTAGATTTAATACCAAGAAGTGCAAATATAACCTACAAGATTGGCTTCAGCTATCTTTTAACTTCAGATAAAAAAGAGCAAGCCATTAAGTATTTAGAAGAAGCCGCAATTCAGGTTTCAAAGGATTATGATCCCCGAGGAATAAAAGAAATTAACTCTCCTCCTGAAGTTTTATATTATCTTGGAAAAGCATATCAAATAACAAATCAATTTGATCTTGCTAAGGATGCTTTTAGACGTTACAAAGAGTTCTTAGATCCTTTAGATGAGTTTAACAGAAGAATTGATATGTTGATTGCTCAATGCAATAACGCCCCTAAGTATATAGCCGATAAAAAAGGGCTTAGGGAAAGAAACCTTGGAGCTACAATTAACGAAAATAATCCAAATTTCAATGCTGTTATTTCAGGCGATGGAAAAACGATGGCTTTTACTAGACACCTTGAGTTGGGCTATGAAGTTCACATATCAAAAAAAGAAGGTGATTCGTGGGGTGAGCCCAAAAGTATTGCGAGTAATCTTAGAGCTTATTTTTTGAAGACATCAAGCATTTCTTATGATGGAACCGAATTATATTTAATCGATGATTTTACCTCGGATGGACTTATTTATTACTCTCGTTATGATAGAGGTTCAATTTACTATTCACGTTTTGAGAATGGTGAATGGACTAAGGTAAAAAAATTAAAAAAACCCATAAACAGCAAGTTCAACGACTCTCATGCAACCATTTCTTCCGATGGACAAACGCTTTACTTTACAAGCGACAGACCCGGTGGAGTTGGAGGAATAGATATATATAAATCTACATTGAGTTCTAAGGGCAAGTGGGGTAATCCAGAAAACCTTGGCACAACAATAAATACTGAGTTTAATGAGGATACACCACTTCTAACCTCTGATGGGAAGTACCTCTTTTTCAGCTCCGAGGGTCATAATAGCATTGGGGGTTATGATATATTCTATGCTGATTTGAATTCAAGCAATAGTCCTGTTAATTTGGGGTACCCAATCAATAATACTGATGATAATCTTTTCTTCTTTCCATTCGATAACGCTTCCGGTTTAACAGCGTACTACGATCCAAATGGTTATGGATCAATGGATATCATGCATGTAAAAGTACTTCCATTGATTAACCTTTTGGGCAATATTTCAATGGATAAAGGATCATTAAGCGACTTAGCTTCAGATATAAATATCTCCATATATAGCTTTGACGAGAAAAAGGTAGAAGCCGAAATAGCAGCCGATATAACTGCAAGTAGTTTTTCCCATAGAATAGTGCCCGGGAGTTATCAGGTTTCTCTTCAAGGAGAGGGTTTTAACGATTTCATCGCCGAAATTAATATACCAGAAGATTACGATTCCCCAAATTACACTCTTGATGTAATACTTGAACCCATATTACCAAAACCACCATTGGCTGTTCTAGAGGAATCTAACATTGAACAGGGAAAAATATCATTGCCTGAAAGCTCGATTATTAATGAAAAGGTTGAAAGTTCTTTCGAAAAAGAAAAGGAAAAGGAAACAATCAAAGAAACTCACAGTCGAGACATTTCAGTTGAACCAAAGATTGTTTTTGCTGAAACAAGTTCATTTTCTGAGGATGCCTATACAGTTCAAATTATGGCTTTAATTGTTCCCGTGGGAATAGATCATTTCGCAAATATTTCAGGTGTTTCTGTTGTAAAAGGATCTGATGGTTTTCATCGCTATACAGTAGGATCAACTAAAACAAAAGATGAAGCTAAAATTATCCAACAGCAGCTTATTGCACTTGGATATAAGGATGCTTTTGTAAGAAGAGCAATATATTCTGAAGTTAAGCCAATCAGGTTTGCAATCCAAATAATGGCACTTAGGAATCCTGTTGATGTTGGTTTTTTTGCCAATTTATCTGATGTAATTGTATCGCTTGGCGAAGATGGTTTATATCGCTATTTCTATGGTTTATATTCATCCATTGAGCAGGCCAAAGAAGATTTACCAAGAATAATTGAACTTGGTTATAAGGATGCATTTGTTAGGAAAATTGAGCAATAAATCAGGAAAGTTTCGAAAGAGTAATGTTTTTTTCTTCTCTATCAAATAAAATCAATAATTTAAAGTCTGCTAATCCATTGCCAGCTGTGAGTTGTTTCTTACCATTGAATCGTAAATTTCAGGACTCATATCGTTGAAGTAGTTCATGGGGTCAACAGGTTTGTTCCGAAGAAGCACCTCATAGTGAAGATGAGGACCTGTGCTTCGTCCTGAATTTCCTAGCGATCCAATTATTTGACCTCGGGTTACTTCATCCCCAACTTTTATATCAATTTTTTGAAGATGTGCGTATCTTGTTTTAAAACCAAAACCATGATCGATAACCACTACATTGCCGTAACCAAAAAATGAGAACTCAGCATTTATTACTTTGCCATTGCCTGTGGCATAAATCGGAGCACCCTTTGGTCCAACAAAATCGATTCCGTGATGAACTTTTTTTTCCTTTGTAAATGGATCGCGACGAAAACCAAAATAATCAGATATTCTGGCCATATCCTTTACAGAAACTGGTTGAATGGCTGGAACGCTTTGTATCATTTGTTCCTTATTTTTTGCAAGGTCAATAACCTCATCGAAGGATTTCGATTGCATATAAGTTCGCCACGTTAGCTGGTCAAGTAGAGTAGCAGTGCTTATCAATATTTCAGAAGTTCTGAATCCTTCGAACTTTTCGTAATGGTTGGCACCCCCAAAACCACCCGCTCGAAGAGTGGATGGGATTGTATCTGCCTCAAAAATAGAACGGTATATTTGGTTGTCGCGTTGTTGAATTTCATTTAGAATATGAATGGATTCAGCAATCTTTTTCTCGAGCAATTCAAATTGTAGTGAAAGATTAGCATTTTCGCGTTTAAGGATTTTTTCCTTTGGAGTATCAAGAAAATAGGAGTAAATAAAGAAAACTATTGCCGATAGAATAAGACTTAAACCAAAACGAATAGCTAAATTTGCTAACTTTTTGAGGAAAGGACTTTCTACTTGTTCAAATGTAAGAGTATGTGGATTGTACTTGAACTTATTTTTATTCATGGTACTAGTAGAAAAACCGATTGTTTAAAAACGTTCTAAATTGACTAACGGCAGCAAATCTAACGTAAATATTTATTTTTGCAAAGTTTTTGGATAAAAAATAGTATTAAACCATTAAATAGAATTATACAATTTCATAAAAAACAATACTTTATGACATCTTCTGAGATCAGGCAGGCTTTTTTTGATTTTTTTTCGAGTAAATTACATCAACTGGTTCCTTCTGCACCTATGGTTATTAAGAATGATCCAACATTAATGTTTACCAATGCAGGTATGAACCAATTCAAAGATATTTTCTTGGGTAATACTCCCATCAAGCATAAAAGAATTGCAAATACCCAGAAGTGTCTTAGGGTTTCTGGCAAGCATAACGATTTGGAAGAAGTAGGGCATGATACTTACCATCATACAATGTTCGAGATGCTTGGTAATTGGTCGTTTGGTGATTATTTTAAGAAAGAGGCCATTGAGTGGGCATGGGAATTTTTGGTGGATGTACTTAAAATTGATAGTGCTAACCTCTACGCAACAGTTTTCGAAGGTAGTAAGGATGAAGGCCTTGAAATGGATGCTGAAGCACATGAATATTGGAGCAAACTACTTCCCGAATCTCGGATTCTAAAGGGAAATAGAAAAGATAACTTTTGGGAGATGGGAGATACAGGTCCATGTGGACCTTGCTCAGAAATTCATATCGATATACGTGATGAAGAAGAAAAAGCCAAATTACCCGGTTATAAATTGGTTAATGCTGGACACCCTCATGTAATTGAAATTTGGAATTTGGTTTTTATTCAGTTCAACAGAAAAGCAGACGGATCTTTAAATCCATTGCCATCAAAGCATGTCGATACAGGTATGGGTTTCGAACGCCTATGCATGGTAATGCAAGGGAAAAAGAGTAATTATGATACTGATGTTTTTCAGCCAATAATTGAGCAAATTAGTCAATTGTGTGGTATTACCTATGGAAGCAATCCAAAGGCTGATGTAGCCATGAGGGTAATTGCCGACCACCTAAGGGCAATATCCTTTTCAATTGCCGATGGACAAATTCCATCTAATGTGAAAGCAGGTTATGTAATTCGAAGAATATTGAGAAGAGCAGTTCGTTATGGCTATACTTTCTTAGATTTTAATACCCCTTTTATTAATAAGCTTGTACCGGGACTTGCTGAACAAATGGGCAACTTCTTCCCAGAACTATTGGCACAAAAAGAGTTAATTATTAGAGTGATACATGAAGAAGAAGCAGCATTTCTGCGTACTCTCGAAACAGGAATTCGACTGCTTGATGGAATTATCGAACACACTGAAAAATCAAGAACTAGCTTAATATCTGGAAAGGATGCCTTTATCCTTTACGATACCTATGGATTTCCTTTAGATTTAACGGAGTTAATTCTAAGAGAGAAAAATCTTAACGTTAACCGAGTTGATTTTGAGGTTGAAATGGCTGCTCAGAAGGAGCGTTCCAGAAGCGCAGCAGTGGTTGAAACTCATGACTGGACAGAACTATTCAATGCCAGTGAATCGGAATTTGTTGGATACGATGAATTGGAAACAACTATCAGGATTGCCAGATATCGTTCAGTAAAAGCAAAGGGAAAGGAACAGTTTCATCTTGTTTTTGATCGTACTCCTTTCTATGCCGAATCAGGTGGACAGGTTGGCGATTCAGGTGAAATATCCAATGAGCAGGAGCGCATAAAAATTGTGAATACCTTAAAGGAAAATAACCTGATCATTCACGTATCCGATAAATTACCTGCCAATTCCTCTGAAGACTTCATCGCAAGAGTAGATATTGAAAAGCGTATAAATACTGCCAATAACCACACTGCAACGCATTTACTGCATAATGCGCTTCGGGAGGTTTTGGGAGCTCATGTTGAGCAGAAAGGATCGCTGGTACATCCAGATTATTTGAGGTTCGACTTTTCTCATTTTCAGAGAATGACTGATGACGAGATTAAGCGAGTAGAAATGAAGGTTAATGCTGCAATAAGGCAGAATTATCAAGTTGATGAGCACAGAGATATTCCAATGGATCGGGCAAAAGGGATGGGTGCAATTTCTCTTTTTGGCGAAAAGTATGGCGATTCGGTTAGGGTAATCAGGTTTGGCGATTCAATAGAACTTTGCGGAGGCACACACGTTACTAGTACCGGGAATATTGGGATATTCAAAATAGTTTCTGAAGGAGCTATATCTGCGGGTATTAGGAGGATTGAAGCCATCACAGCGAAGAAGGCCGAGGAGTATTTCATTGAGCAGGCCGAAAAGACTAAAACTTTGAAAGAATTATTGGGCAATCCACAGGATTTAATTACTGCAATAGAAAAGCTAATTGCTGAAAATCATGCCCTTGGCAAACAGCTAAGTGAGTTGATGCTCGAGAAAGTTAAGCAAGTCAAGCAAGACCTACTTTCTAAAATAAATACAATCAATGGAGTTGCCGTAATTTCAGGAAGGGTAAACATGAATAATGCCGATTCGATAAAAGATTTGGCTTATCAATTAAGGAATGAGGTCGATCCCATGTTTTTTGTTGTGGGTGCCGAAATAGCAGGGAAGCCATTGCTTACGGTTATGATCTCGAATAGTCTTGTTGATAAGTATAAGCTCAATGCTTCTGAGATAATTCGCGAAGCTGCTAAGGAAATTAATGGTGGAGGAGGGGGGCAACCCTATTTTGCCACTGCTGGTGGGAAAAACTCCAACGGAATAGAGGCAGCCATCGAAAAGGCAGTGGGTGTTTTTAAACGAGTTACTGAAGTGTGTTAACTCTATAAATCTGGCTATTATTTTGTTACTAGTTGAATCTTGTAATTAAGCGGGTTATTTTTACCTTTACCAAAAAAGTATTCAAAATGATTAGATACGTTGCTCCTTCACTTCTCTCAGCCGATTTCAATAATCTGGGTCGTGATATTGAAATGGTAAACCAGAGTGAAGCAGATTGGTTTCACCTCGATATAATGGATGGAGTGTTTGTTCCAAACATTTCCTTCGGGTTTCCTGTGGTGGAGCATATTGCCAAGCTGGCAAAAAAACCGTTGGATGTTCACCTGATGATTATTGACCCCGATCGTTACCTGGAGCAATTCAAGGCCGCTGGAGCTAATATTCTTACCGTTCACTGGGAAGCCTGTACTCATTTGCATAGAACTATCTCGCAAATTAGGAAGCTGGGCATGAAGGCTGGTGTTTCATTAAATCCACATACACCTGTTGAGTTTTTAGAAGATATCCTACCCGAAGCTGATTTGGTGCTTGTTATGAGCGTTAACCCTGGTTTTGGGGGGCAGAAGTTTATTGCAAACAGCATCTCAAGAGTACAACGTTTACGTAAAATTATTGATAATAATGGTTGTAATACCCTGATTGAGGTGGATGGAGGCGTTGGAACCCATAATGCAGGGGAACTTTACTGCGCTGGTGCTAATGTTTTAGTTGCGGGTAATGCTGTTTTTAAATCGCCGGATCCAACAGATACAATAAGAGTTATTAAAAACTCATAGAGTTTAATAAAGATAACCTCTTTATCTTTAATGCCAAGAATCCTACTGCTTGATAACTACGACTCATTCACATACAATCTCTTTCATTTTATTGAGGAGTTTGAATGTGTACAGTTAGAAGTTATCCGAAACGATGCCATTGAAATTTCCGATGTTGAGCAGTATGATGGCATTATTCTATCCCCTGGGCCAGGGCTTCCAAACGAAGCGGGGTTGCTTATTCCAATTATCGAGAGATATAAAGAAACCAAAAGGATTTTTGGCGTATGCCTTGGTCAGCAAGCCATTGCAATGGCTTTTGGTGGAGAGTTGAAAAATCTTAAAGTTGTATATCACGGAGTAGCAAGGGGAATTACAGTTCATCAACCCAAACACTACATCTTCGATGGGATGTTTCGCCTAAGAATTTTCCATCCTGCTTGCGAATCGATGCCTCTGATTCCGAAGGGTCTATCATGGCATTAAGCCATAGAAAATTGGATATCTGTGCGGTGCAGTTTCATCCTGAGTCGATACTTACTCCCTATGGGAAAAGAATTATATCCAATTGGTTGAAACCATATTTCGATTAGGGTTTTAGTAAAGTTGAATGCTGAAAGTAATTTCGGGAAATTCTAGTTAACTTTATCATTTTTAATACAAAGTTTAAATGGAATTAATTACCGTTAATTGTTTACAGGGTCAATCACAAGTCTTGGTTGGTGAATTATTAAGTAATGTGGGTAAATATCTACCTGAGGGTAATGTTTTTATCATAACAGATAACAATGTTAAGCATTATCATCAGGCTAGTTTTCCGCTCTTCCCAATTTACTCTATTGATGCTGGAGAACGATCAAAGAACCTCGAAGAGGTTGCCGACATATACCGTTGGTTGCTTTCGCAAGGAGCCGACCGAACTTCATTTATACTAGGCATAGGAGGAGGAGTTGTATGCGATATTGCTGGATTTGTGGCATCAACTTACATGAGAGGTGTTAATTTTGGTTTTGTTGCAACTTCACTTCTTGCACAGGTTGATGCCAGTATTGGTGGGAAAAACGGTGTTGATTTTGATGGTTACAAGAATATTGTGGGAACCTTTAACCAGCCCCAATTCGTAATTTGCGACACTTCGATCCTAAGTACATTGCCAAAAGATGAAATTACAAATGGTTTGGCCGAAATTATAAAGCATACCCTTGTCGCTGATGCGCAGATGTTTCAATACATTGAGTGCAAGATGGGAAGCCTAAAACAATTCGATTCTAGTTTGTTATTGGAACTTGTTGTTCATTCAGCTAGAGTCAAATCAAAGATCATTCAGGCTGATGAACGTGAAAAAAATGAACGCAAGAAGCTAAACCTTGGACATACCTGGGGCCATGCTGTGGAAAAGGTTTCTGGTTTGCCACATGGCAAAAGCGTTAGCATTGGTCTTGAGTTTGCCGCTAGGTTATCGGTTCAGAAAGGATTAATAGAGAAAAGGGATTATCTGCGAATTATGAATGTATTCAGAGAGTTAGACCTTCCTGTTTGCCTGAAAATTAATCCCCTGAAAATTTTCGAAGCTCTAAAGATGGACAAAAAGAAAACGGCCAACTCCATTGACTTTATTTTAATGAAAGGTATTGGCAATGTGGTAATCGAGAGTATACCATTACATGAAATTCAAAATTTCATTCAAATTAAAGCTAACAATGAGAAATGATATCTGCCTTAGTATTGGAAATGTTGACTATAGTGCTGTAATTGAATATTTAAACAGAGTTTCATTCGCTGAGATTCGGATCGATTTGCTAAACCTTAAACGTGAACAGCTTAGCCATATTTTTAGTGCTTACAACAATCTGATTGCAACCTGTCGTGGAGGTTCAATTGGCGATGATGAGCGATTCATGATTTTAATTGATGCCCTTGACCAGGGTGCAGCTTTTGTAGATGTTGAGATCGATTCAACCGAGCATTGGTTTAAGCCAATTGTTGAAAAAGCGAAAGCTTTGAAAAGGAAAGTAATCGTTTCATCGCATAATTTTCAACACACTCCAAATGCAGATGAACTATACAGAACGGTTGATTCCCTTTTTGATGCTGGAGCCGATGTCGCAAAGATTGCATGCATGGTTAGATCTCCCGAAGATAATGCTAAAATGCTAGGACTTTACGCAAGTTATCAAAATTTGATTTCATTAGGGATGGGAAATCGTGGTGTTATTTCAAGGGTGTTGGCTCCACTTTTAGGAGCTCCATTTACTTATGCATCAATTCCTGGGCAGGGAACAGCAGAGGGGCAGCTTGATAAAAATCAGATGAATGAAATCATAAACTTTTTGGAGCAACATACAAGTGGGAAAGACTAAACTATTTGCTGTATTTGGCAATCCTATTTTGCACAGCAAGAGTCCACAACTCTTTAATACTGTTTTCAGTGAGCTGGAAATTGATGCCTATTACACCAGAATACGACCTCAGTCAGTTATTGATATTATAGATATAATAAGGCATTTACCTCTAACAGGAGCAAATATCACAGCCCCTTTTAAGGAAGAGTTAATTCCATTTTTAGATGAATTATCCTCCGAGGTGAAGATGATCGGAGCAGTCAACACTGTTATAAATATCAATGGAAAATTAAGGGGTTACAATACTGATCATAAAGGAGTAATCGAATCTTTAAACCAAGAGAATATTAGATTAATTGAAACCAAATGTCTTGTGATTGGGGGCGGTGGTGCTGCTAGGGCGGCAGTTTACGGTTTATTGAAACAAGGTGCAGATGTTACCATTTGCAACAGAACTCTCTCAAAAGCGCAAAGAATTGCCGCTGATTTTGGCTGTGATATTATGGCATGGGATACCTATGACATTGATCAATGTTTCAACGTTGTGGTTTCAACGCTCTCTCCTGATGTGATTCCACCTTTCATTAAATCCTTAAATTCGAAATTCCTTTTGGATGCTTCATATAAGCAATCGGTTGTATATCAAATGGCCAATAGAATGGGTATTAAGGTTATTTCAGGAGAAAGATGGCTTTTACATCAAGCTGCTGAAGCATATCGATTGTTTTTTGATGAGGTCATCCCTGTTTCTTTAATGGAGAAAGGTTTACATAAAGGATTGGATAAGAATGAAGTAAAAACAGTTGGATTTGATATAAATTCTTCATTTCAAGGGTTGGATATTCAGCCCGATTTAATGGTTTCCTCTAAGGGAATGGACAACATGCAGATAAAGGGTATAATTGATGAAGAAATTGCTAAAGCCTTCAGCTATTAGTGGTACAATAGCCGCACCACCCTCGAAGAGTATTGCCCAAAGGGCAATTGCTTTAGCTTTGCTAGCCAAGGGCAAATCTGTTATTACCAATGTTGGAGCATCTGCCGATGTAAAATCTGCCATAGAAGTAAGCAGAGCATTAGGGGCAGAGATATCTGAGCACAGCAACAAGTTGTCCATTAAAGGAGGAATTAAAGTTCCTTCGACCATCCTAAACTGCGGAGAATCGGGTTTGGGCATCAGAATGTTTTCATCACTTGCAGCAACGCTGAACAAACCCGTAACCCTTACTGGTGTTGGTACTTTGATCAAAAGACCAATGGGAATTGTTGAGGAATCGATTAGAGCATTGGGAGCCAAATGCATAACTAATAACGGATTTATCCCCATAGCTGTGCAAGGCCCATTAAAGGGTGGTATGGCAAAAGTGGATGGCTCGATCAGTTCGCAGGTGCTAACCGGTATGCTTATGGCTGCACCATTGGCTGAAACCGATACTACCATCCTAGTTAGTAATCTTCAAAGCAAACCCTATATCGACATTACTTTAGAAACCATGAAGGTTTTTGGAGTGGATGTTGAAAATGAAAACTATGAGGTTTTTAGGGTGAGATCAGGGCAGTATTACCAACCAACCCAAATAAATGTTGAGGGTGATTGGAGTGGTGCTGCATTCCTACTCGTAGCAGCTGCCATTGCTGGTGAGGTTGGAGTAACAAGTCTTAAACCAATATCGAAGCAAGCCGACCGGGCAATTATTGATGCTTTGATGTGGACAGGGGCCACGGTATCGATACAGGATAATTTAGTTGCTGTTAGCAAGGGCGAGCTTAACGCCTTTCATTTCGATGCTACTCAATGTCCCGACCTTTTCCCTCCGCTGGTTGCGCTTGCAACGCATTGTAAGGGTGAGTCGAGAATTTTAGGGGCAAACCGTTTGCGAGTAAAAGAAAGTGACAGGGCAGTGGCACTTCAACAAGAGTTTGCCAAGTTGGGCATTTCAATAGAGATTGATGGAGATTTGATGAGAGTTTTTGGAGGGAAAGTAAAAGGGGGCAAAGTTGAATCCTACGGCGATCACCGTATTGCAATGGCCTGTGCAATTGCTGCTTTGGCAGCCGATGGAGAAGTGGAAATTGAAGGTGCTGAGGCAGTGGCAAAATCCTATCCGGAGTTTTTTAGGGACCTGATGGCAATGAATGTACAAGCAAAATAGTAATTTAGATAGAACCTTTTAGTAAGATGAAAAATTTGAAACTTAAATTTTTTATTCACCTTTCCTAGAGTTATTTTTTTGATGTCATTTAACCTATTATATTTCGATTGATGGGATCTAACTTAATAACAGGGATGGACTGAGAATAAATGAAACCGAAATTTTTTCAGTGGTTTCTAATACTAATGAAACGAAAGTGCTTATGATGGAAGTACCTTTGGAGTGGTAACAAGAAACAATTATTTATATTTACATATCCACCAATAGGTTTATTCCTAAAAGAAAATTAAATATCTTGCATATAAATAACAACAGAAACACTATTAGTTATTATTAATACAAAAGTTGTATATTAAATATTTGATATGAAATTTAAGAAGCATTTTATTCTTTTTACCCTATGCTTTCTTCACTTCGGTTCAATGCTGTGTCAAAATATCGGAAGTGATTCAATGAGTTATTTGAACGGGGTTTCAAGAATTGATAGCTTGATTAATACCCTTTGTTCACAAAAAGATTCCAGCCGAATTCAGACACTGCTTTCCTTAGCCTGGCAGCTTCGTAATTCCAACCCTGAACAATCTGTTAACTTCGGATTAGAGGCAATTGGATTAACAAATACCTATAACGATTACACTGGACTTGCCAAAGCCTATGGCTTTGTTGGGGTGGCCTACAGAGTACTAGGCGACTACTCCAAATCCATTGACTTCTACTTTAATGGACTTGATATCGCTATGAAATATAATCTTGAGGAGGAACAAGGCTATGCGTACCTGAATATCGCAAATCTATTTATTTATCAGGAGTTTCATACAAATGCCATTGAAAATATTAAACGAGCCACAGAAATAGCAAAAAGGATCAACAATAAGAGCATGCTTGCCTACGCATTCCTTTACCATGGTAGGGCACTTATGCTAGTTAATGAGTTAAATCCAGCATTAGAATTTTTACAAGAATCAATGAGTATTCGCAAGGGATTAAACCTTAAGCGCGAACAAGCCGTTTGCCTGAAGTATATTGGAGATATCTATTTTGTCAGGAAGCAGTTTCCTATGGCTATTGAGAATTACGACAAAGCACTTTCATTAATTGATAAGAACATCGAAAAAAACTTACATTCCAGCATTCTTCTTGAAAAATCAAATATTTACTTGCTACAGAACAATTTGCATTCGGCTTACATTCATGCAAGCCAAGGACTTGCCATTGCAAATCAAATTGGATCAAGTTTATTCATTAGAGACGCATCTCAGATTTTGGCAAAGATATCCCTAAAACGTAACGATTACATAGCTGCATCCAAACTACAGCAAAGCATCTTGGAATTAAATGATCAACTTTACGACCAGCAACTATCAGAAAAGATATTCTTAATGGAGTATCAGATGGAAAGACAGCAGAAACAGAATGAAATTGAGATGCTGAACAGGGATAACACAATTAAGGAGTTGGAATTGGTTAAGGCAAGAGAGGAAAAGCAAAAGCAACGAGTAATAATATATGCGTTTGCAGCAGGTTTTGTCATAATTTTTGTGTTTCTGCTTATAATATCACGACTATTTCTTCAGATAAAAATTTACAACAAGAAACTTGAGGGAAAAAATCAACAAATTGAATTGCAAAATACAAATCTCAGCATTGTTAACAAGAAACTATTAGAATCGGAGGATAATCTGAAAAAGTTGGTGCAAACCAAGGACAAGCTTTTCTCAATTATTGCACACGATTTAAGAAGTCCATTCACCGTTTTGATTGGGCTCACCGAAATGCTTTCAAGACAAGTTGAAACACTCGATCCCATTGAAATAGCCGAGTTTAGCAATCAGCTAAACCAATCATCCAGCAAACTGCTGAATCTTATCGAAAATTTGCTGCATTGGTCTCGAAGCCAAATCGGAAGCATAAAATTAAATCCCCAGATCATCTCCCTTAGTAAGATTGTTACCGATGCTTTTGATGTTCTTGGAATACAGGCAAAATCAAAAAAAATTGAACTAAGAAATGAAGTTCCAGAAAATCTTTCGGTTTTTGCCGATCAAGAAAGTATATCAATCATATTAAGAAATCTGATGTCAAATGCCATAAAATACACAGAGAGGGATGGAGTGGTTACCATTAGTGCATTTCAGCAGGATAAAAGGGTTATCGTCAAAGTTTCGGATACAGGTATTGGCATTCGTCCCGAAAAGATTTCCATACTTTTCAAGTTCGAGGATAGCTTTTCTACCGTGGGCACCAACCAGGAAGCAGGAACTGGCCTCGGTCTTCTAGTTTGCAGAGAGTTTATTGAGATGAATGGAGGTGATATTTCTGTTGAGAGTGTTGAGGGTGAAGGAACTAATTTTACCTTCTCGATACCAACAAAAACATAATGAAATAAATATGAACTCTTTCGGTCGAATTTTTCGTATTTCAACTTTTGGCGAGTCGCACGGACCAGTAATTGGCGTTTCCATTGATGGCGTTCCCCCGGGAATTCCGCTAACCATTGATGATTTTGCTGAAGATTTAAACCGCCGAAGGGCAGGTGTAAAGGGAACAACCACCCGTATCGAGGACGATTTTCCGGAGATCATTTCAGGTTGGTTCAACGAATATACAACTGGTGCTCCACTAACAATTCTTTTTCGCAATACCAACACGCAATCGTCCGATTACCAAAATATTGCTAAAACACCTCGACCCGGTCATGCTGATTTCGTGGCATATAAACGTTATAAAGGTTTTAATGATTTCCGTGGAGGAGGGCATTTTTCGGGCAGGTTAACAATTGCATTAGTGGCTGCTGGAGTTGTTGCTAAAAAAGTGTTGAAGGATATCGATATATCTGCTAGAGTAATATCTGTAGCAGGCTTAACAAATATTGATGAAGCGATTGAAAAAGCGTTGGATAAAGGTGATTCAGTTGGGGGATTGGTAGAATGCCACGCTAAGGGAATTCCCATTGGCTGGGGTGAACCATTCTTCGATTCGGTAGAGTCTTTTATTTCACATCTTGCTTTTGCAGTTCCAGCAGTCAAAGGTATAGAGTTTGGCTCTGGTTTTAAGGCAGCAAATATGCTTGGCTCTCAGCATAACGATCAAATCCTTGATGAAACAGGACGCACACCTACAAATAATGCTGGGGGATTATCTGGGGGATTAACCAATGGCAATGAATTAGTTTTTCGGGTGGCAATTAAGCCAACATCAAGCATTGGTATTAAGCAGGAAACTTTTAGTATAGATACGGGTAAAGTTGAGGAACTATATGTGGAAGGTCGTCACGATGTTTGTATTGCACTTCGCATACCTGTTATAATTGAGGCAATAACTGCCATTGCATTGGCTGATTTAATGATAATAAATAAGGGAATGGAGTATAAATAAATGAGGGAGTCTCAAAAGTCCATTGTGTGACTCAGTGAAGGACACTGAGAAACTCTATGGAATTTATAATTTATTGTATCACAGTGTATCACAGGGGAATCACAGAGTTCCACAGAGTAGTAAATCAAATCCTTTTTGACTTTTGAGACACCCTCATTATAAAAACCTTAATCCCTATTTCCCTTCAAGATAATCAAGAAGGTATGAGTATAGCATGGTAAGTTTACCAATATTCATTATGGTGGCTCTCATGACAACTCCTTCAGAGTCATTACTAATGAAGTGGGGAATTACTTTATCAATCAATGTTTTGCCAAAATCTTCGCTGGCATCGCGGGGTAATTCTCCGGGAAGATTATCGACAGTCATCATGGTAATGTTTTTCTTGCTGGTGAAGGCAACCTCTTCTCTTTCGAGGAATGGGTTATAACCATAGAAAGGTTCTGCAATCGTAGTGGCTCGAAGTGTTGAAGGAATTGGCCCTGGTACATCGCAGCTAACATCGGCAATTACGGTTATCCTGAAATCAGGGGAGCGCATATCCTCCTTGGTAAAGAAATGGGGTGAGCGATAGTCCCAGTAATGACATGCTACGAAAATATCAGTAACCTTGGTGTATGGAAGAAATGTTGATTCATGCTCTGCAGGAGAATTCACCCAGAAATCCCAATCGAAAGGTTTACCATCCTTACGCTTTGCGTAATGCCATGGGTCGATTCGGCATAAAACTGGTTCGTTGAATTCTTTTGTAAGGTATTCCTCAGGTGAAACTTCTTTAATGCCAATTGCCCTGAAGACTTCAAGAGCACCTCCGGCTACTCTGCCTCCTCCCGAAATGAGAATCCTTTTTGGATGAAGATGAACGTTTTTTAGGCCTGACATCATATCATTGTAATCATGACATTGGTGTGCTGGGCGAAGCTTGTACCTATCCGTTCTAATTCCTCTGGCACGTAAAGCATTGTATGCACCCACAATACCAGCCCAACGACCAAATGCAACAAGCCTTTCGCCATTCTGATTGGTAATATACTCGTGATCTAGAAGAGTTATCTTATTTCGAGCAATAGCTTGCAATAGTGCTTGGTTATGGGGTTGTTTTTTTGCCACATGAGCAAAGAATAAATAAGGTTTATTTGGAATCAGAGCATCAATCTTAACCTCTTTTACGCCAATCAGCAAATCGCAATCGCTTAAATCCTCCTGCAATGATATACCAACTGCTTTGTATTCAGAATCTTTGAAACACCTTAACTCACTGGGTTGTACAACCACTTCAACGTTAGGGTATCGTTTCATTAAATCAATACTCTGTGCAGGGGGAAGCGCAACCCGCCTGTCTGGCGGAGTTTTGGTTTCTTTTATTAGTCCAATTTTAAATTTTTTATCCATGATATTGTATGTTAATCTTAGGATTTAGTAAATAGAAGTTGTATGAATTTTTTAGTTGAGAAATAAATCAAATTTTATCCTGTATGATGCAAAACTACTAAAAATAAAGCGAAGAGGCAAATTTCTTTTATACAGTAATAGTGCTTATACACTGATAATGAAGAATCCTTAGCTATTTTAATTGCTGTTTCTTGTTTATTCTAATGATAATAGTGCGATCAAAATACAAATTATGATTGCGATGAGTGCAAACGTTTCAGTAGATTTTTTCTAATGTTAAGTGCTTAACAACATTTCTTTTTTCATCAATTTTTTTATACCTTTGTTAAGTTTGTGTAAGAAGTAAATAACTTATTATCAATAAAATACACTTTAAGATGGCAAAGAACAAAAAGTTTATCACCTGTGACGGGAACTATGCAGCATCGCATATTGCGTACATGTTTAGTGAGGTTGCCGCCATTTATCCAATCACCCCATCATCGACAATGGCTGAGTACATTGATGAATGGGCTGCATTTGGGAGAAAGAACATTTTTGGAGAAATCGTAAAGGTAACCGAGATGCAGTCGGAAGCTGGCGCGGCTGGAGCTGTTCATGGTTCTCTTCAAGCAGGAGCCTTAACTACAACTTATACCGCATCACAGGGATTGCTTTTGATGATCCCCAATATGTACAAGATCTCCGGAGAATTACTTCCTGGTGTTTTCCATGTTTCGGCAAGAAGTGTGGCAGCACAGGCATTATCAATTTTTGGCGATCACAGCGATGTTATGAGTACCCGCTCGTGTGGATTTGGATTACTTGCCACAGGAAGTGTTCAGGAAGTAATGGATTTGGCCGGTGTTGCTCATCTAACAGCTATTAAAACACGCGTACCCTTCCTTCATTTCTTCGATGGATTTAGAACTTCTCACGAAACCCAAAAGATTGAGGTAATTGAAACCGAGCAAATGGCTGCTTTGATTGATAAGAAAGCACTTCAGGAATTTCGCGATAGAGCTTTAAATCCAGAGCACCCCGTTACACGCGGTACCGCTCAAAACCCTGATATTTACTTCCAAACCCGTGAAGCAGCGAATAAATTTTACGATGTTGTTCCCGATGTGGTTGAGGAATATATGCAGGAAATTAAAAAAATAACCGGTCGTGAGTACCACCCTTTCAGGTATTATGGACATCCACAAGCAGAGCATGTTGTTATTGCCATGGGCTCAATTACTGATACACTGAGCGAAGTGGTTGATCATTTGAATGAAAAAGGAGAAAAGGTAGGACTATTAGCAGTTCATCTTTATAGGCCATTTTCAGCAAAGTATTTCTTTAAAGCTATTCCTGCATCAGCTAAACGAATCACTGTTCTTGATCGGACAAAAGAGCCGGGAGCAAACGGTGAACCTTTATACCTTGACATTAAGGATGTTTACTACAACAAGGCTAATGCTCCTCTAATTGTTGGTGGACGTTACGGCTTGAGTTCAAAGGATACTACTCCTTCACAGATGATAGCTGTTTTTGAAAATTTAAAGATGAAGGAACCAAAGAATCAGTTTACTGTGGGAATAGTAGATGATGTTACTTTTAAATCATTACCACTTCTTCCAGAGATAAACTTAGCTCCTAAGGGAACATTCCAAGCCAAATTCTATGGAATTGGTGCCGATGGAACTGTTGGTGCAAACAAAAACTCCATCAAAATTATTGGCGATAACACCGACAAGTACTGTCAGGCATATTTTGCATACGATTCAAAAAAATCAGGTGGTGTAACAGTTTCGCACCTTCGTTTTGGAGATAATCCAATACGTTCACCCTACCTTGTAACAACGCCCGATTTTGTTGCATGTCACGTGCCTGCATATCTTGGCAAATACGATATGCTAAAGGGGCTTCGTAAGGGGGGGACTTTCTTGTTGAATTCAATTTGGAGTGTTGAGGAAACTAAGGACAAGCTACCCAATTCAATCAAAAAGTATTTAGCTGAAAACGATATTGCTTTTTACATCATCAACGCAACTGAAATAGCTGAACAGATAGGTCTTGGAGGACGGACAAATACGATTATGCAGAGCACATTCTTCAAAATATCCGAGGTTATTCCTTATGAATTGGCTGTAAAGGAAATGAAGGATGCCATTGATAAAACCTTTGGCCGTAAAGGTGAGGATATTGTAAAAATGAACAAGGCTGCCATTGACAGAGGTTGCGATTTTATTAAAGTTGAAGTTCCTGCTGAATGGGCTAAGCTTCAACCCGAGAAGGCTACATCCATTGAAGATGCTCCAGAATTCGTTAACAATGTGATGTTACCCATGAACACACTTAGGGGAGATGATCTACCAGTAAGCGCATTTTTGGGTCGCGAAGATGGAACGTTCCCTTCTGGAACTACAGAGTTTGAAAAGCGAGGAATCGCTGTTCACGTTCCCGAGTGGATTCCTGGTAACTGCATACAATGTAATCAATGTGCGTATGTGTGCCCTCATGCAGCAATACGACCATTTCTTTTAACTGATGAAGAACTTGCAAAAGCACCTAAAGGAACGCAGACCGTAAAAGGCACAGGTGGAACTAAAGAGTATAACTTCCGAATTCA